>Ga0307515_10002554_pt1 | contig 39290 bp, 29 predicted proteins | sample 17_EM_MG_FD_194513 | JGI IMG/M metagenome (GOLD analysis project Ga0307515, IMG submission 194513) | Populus trichocarpa ectomycorrhiza microbial communities from riparian zone in the Pacific Northwest, United States - 17_EM | ecosystem: Host-associated > Plants > Roots > Unclassified | place... | reverse complement strand
GCGACGCGTTGAATTGACGCCGGGCGCGGAGTAATCCGCCACCGGGGTGTCTCTGACGGCTCTGACGGAGCGCGTCCACTCTGACGGAGCCATTCCGCCCGGACGGAAATATTTTTTGCTGATGATTGATTTGACTTGTTCCGAGGGCAGAGCTACCATCTGCATCGCGACAACTACCCCTAGAGGCAATAATACCACGACCTTACGCCCACGTATATGACAAGCGGGCTTGGAAGCATGGAGATCTCACAGCTACTTGTAGAAGACATCTCAGCTGCCAGCAACCACCGGAATCAGATGCCACATCCGCATATTCCAGGGGCGCCTTTCTTTTGTGGCTCTGATGTGACAACATTCCTTTACAAATACGAATGCCTCGCCCGATCTAACGGAACTTACCCCTCGAGTCAAGATGTTATCTACCTCTTTCTGTATTACTGCACAGAAGGCTTGGATGTGCGTGAGAAAGTGATAATGATGTGGGGTTATGAGGGCCAAGACTGGGTTGCACTCAAGAAAGAGATGCTGGATGTGTTTCGGTATACCGATAGCCGGCCCGATTCCCTCGTCTACACACGTCAATGATTGGAGACTGTTTGTGCAGAGTTTGGATGCAGTGAGTATATGGAAAGACTTAAGTCATTTCACCCCACCTACGATCACATTGGTGGAGTAGTCCCCGAGCGCGGCATGATACTCGAGTACGAGAGGACAGAGATGTTGCTGCATGCGCTTCCCAAACGCCTCTGGATGAAGCTGATTACCCAACTTGGTCTCAACCTGCTCGATCCGCCTGCGTTCCACTACGGCAAGCTGAGAGACTGGGCAACTTCAAAGGTCTCTGCCGCCGAGGCTGTTGCAATGGTTGAATTTCTCGCTCCTACTGCTGCACCGATGACTAACAATGCAACAACTGCACCACCAATGTCTCCAGCTTCCATATATTTGATTAATCCCACAGCTCTCACAACATCGCCGGCTTCCACTGCATCTCCAACTTTGATAGCTTCTCCTGTGCCCCTGGCTCCAACGGCTTCGACCTCTCCCATGGCTACCACAAGTACTTTGGCTTCCCCTGGTTCTTCGGCTCCCGCTGTTTGTTCGACTCCGGCTACTGGCAAGACTCACACGACTTCTCTGGTTTCCACAACTTCCCCTGCTTCTGCCGCAACTTCCCAGGCTTCCCTGGTTTCTCTGGCTCCCTTTACTCCCGCAGCTGCCGAGACTACCACGACAATTCCCATCACAGCTAAGGTTCCCTTGACCACGGTGATAATAACTACACTCCCATTGGCTCATTCTACCGTGGCTAGACCAGGTATCATCCATGCTGGTCCGACTGTAAGGCTAGGAATGATCCATGCCGAGTCACCTCAAGAGCCGCTAGTCTGTCGACAACATTTTGTGCAGCCCGAGCACCGTGAGGAGGCTGCTCGGCCGAACCATCAAGTACCTAACCAGCAGCACTGTCCACAGGCCAACCCGCAGTGCATTCAAGAACCCGCTCCTCCGAACAGTGAAGAAGTCGTCCGGCCGCCACCATGTCTATATCCTTTACAACCGCAGCGAGATCATCCACCTTGCTACGACTGTGAAGGCCAATATAACCTCCGGAACTGTCTCAATCTGTGTACCAATCTGGAGAATGGCATCGTTAGCATCAACTACCGCAATCGACTTGTACTTGGGCCTGCAGGTGGAGACATACCATTGGCACCGGCTCACCATGACTATCGCCCGATAAGGGATTAAGCACATGAACGATCTCCTATCCTATCAGCACCACCGCCACCACCATCACCAGCTCGCACGAACTCGCCACTGCCGCCACAGCCATCATCCCGCTCGTCCCCACCACCACCCCCAGCACCCCCAGTCTCCCCAGCCCGCCCAGTCTCACCAGCCCCATCTCCTGCTGGACGGACACCTATCTCCTCACCACTGCAATCACCGGAACAATTGACACTGCTGATGCGGGAGGTAATGGAGAATTTCACACAATCTCAGCAAAACAAAGTGGATGTGCAACCCCGTCCGAAATACACTTCCCACCCACCACTCGCCATATGACTGGTACGAATGCGGGATTAGTCACGGCCTGGGCGCCATCTACTTGTTAAAGCATAGGCTAGTTGGCAGCGAGCGGAGACGGGAACACAGAGTGTGCTTCACACAAAGGGCCAGTGAGGGGAAATTTTTTGTTTTTTCACCACCTCCACTGAGAAGCACACTGAGAGGAGAGAGGCAGCACTCAGAACATGGAGGTGAACTTGGAGGCGGGGGATGCACTTGGAGGAGCGAAGTGGACTCGGACAAGATGTGGACTCGGAAGTGAGAAGCACACTTGGAGGACACAGCAGTGATGCGCACTTGAAGAGGGTGCATTTGGAGGATACGACTGCAAGAAGCACACCCGGAGGATATGGAGGTGAAGTGGACTTGACAGGCACGGACAATACGGCTGGAGGAATGAGCACCATCTCAATAATCCGGGATGATATACCTGAAGCTCAGGAAAGGGGGTGGATGCCGCGTTGGAGGATCATGAGCACCATCTCATTGGACCGGGACGACTGTATGGGCGCGCAGGATACGAGATAGTGAGCACCGTCTCATTAAACTGGAACGATACAGCTAGAGCCGAGGATACTGGGTGGATGCCACAGCAGATGATCGTGAGCACCTTCTCGTTGAACCGGGACGACAGAATGGGCCCGGAGGACACGCGATAGCGAGCACTTTCTCGTCAACCCGGAACGAAGGCATGAGCGCAGCAGACGCGACTTGGTATACTCAGCACCGACTGCAAATGGGACACTCAGCACCGACAGTGAATGGGGCAATCTGCAACAACTGCACACCGGACGGAATATGAGTGCAGGATACTTCGGTGGAAGGTTGGATTGAGTGAGTTTTTGGGCCGAGTTTTCATTGGTATTCTTGATTCTTTGTCGCTTCTTGTTGCTTTCTTCTTGCTTCTTTAGTGTGCCGGTTGGTGTTTGCTTTCGGAGCTAAATCTGCATGTTACGGATAACGGGTGGGATGTTGGGGTTACAAAGATGATGGTAAGGTGGTGGAGGAGGATGGGGGAAGAGGAGAACGTCGTGCTTAGCACCAGGTGGCTGGGTAAGTGTTGTTGTGGTAAAATGGCTCCCACCACTACAAAGCCACGCATTTGAGTGGGCACATGACTGGGTTAGGGTTATCGCGGCTCTGCATTACGCCATCGACAAGGTTGTATATCCGTTGCTGGATGGCATCCGACCCCACGATCCAGAAACCTCTGCGACACGCATCCAATCATCATCTCATCTGTTTCCTTCTTCTCTGTTTTGTGTCTTAGTTTCTAGCCAATCAACTATCTAGCTGTGTCTACTCCATCCATATGCTCCTTGAAACGAAACCTCCATTTTTGTTGCTTCCTACGGATGCTACCATGTGGGATCTCCTGATCCAGGATTTCCGCCACACCGTCTGAGTACACTGATGGCAATTGCAAGATGAGGCAAAGTGGTGGTAATCCCATAGATATAGCTTCCAGTTGGCAAGATGTAAGTTGCCAGATGGCCAGCTTTGTTATCAGACTTTCTCTTGTGATGCTTCATCACCATTGGCATGGCAACTGCTGTTGACTCCTCCATTCTGAACTTGGGTAAGAACAGCTAAATGTAGCAGTGATAATGAATGTCAATTGTGTGATCCTCCTGATAGCATTCGAGGTTAATGCTGAAATAGAAGGAGATACTCACAAGATTACATATCTGGAACCTCTCGTTCATCTTGCGCTCAATCTGCCAAATGGAGCGTATGTTCGCGTTGTTTGAGAGATCACTGACATTCAGATTGACTGCCACAACAACTATGCCATAATCCACCTTGTCATGCAGCACAAACAGTTCTCTGTCAATGCGTGGTTCCTGGAACCTGATCGAGGTCAGGAAGTTGGTAAAAGTGTCTCACCAAACATGTGTAGACCGCTTCAGGCCACGAAGAACTTATCTGAAGTGCAGTACAATCTTGCTCAGCGTCTATGTTGATCTTGGATCATTGTACCGGCTCTCAATTTGGAGCAAATACCACTATCTTTGCGATAGGTACAAGCAGATCTCTTCTTCGAAGTGAACTTGCAAGTATGCTATGGATACATCCATCTGGTGGATCTCAAGAGTGCACTTGGCAGTGATTGTGACTGCTAGTCTAACGTGGGATTAGTGAGCATTCTTTTCATATGTAGCCTGATAGTGAATGTCTTGCATTTGGTGATTTCCTCCACAGACTAGCTTGACCGTGACAAGCTGCATGTTGCCTGTGAAGTGCACATGATCTTGAATATCTGATAACTTGTCAAATTCTGGCTCTCTTTAAGAAGGTCCATGATATCTGAAAAGACTCGATGCTGAACTGCTGATTCAAACTCTTGTATGATGGCCATATGCCATTTGTTGGAAAGCAGAGACTCGGATGCTGCACTGTAAGGCATTGGATCATCATTGTCATCCTTTCGATCATGTCAATTGGTAATTGCCACTTGATGAATAATTGGAATCTTATGCTCGAATGACATATCTTCGAACCCCAGTCACACAGTTACTGGCTGGTAACCTATCCCATCATCATTCGGATGACTTCATTTGGCGAGCGGCTTCTAGGCATTTACAATGTTGAAATATGTATGGGGAGAACTATGTGAAACAACTGAAGATACTAAAACTGGAGAGCATGAGGAACACTTGAGATACATACAAGGTAATTCGGTACCTTATTCCCCTCTGGTAGTGAGCCCTGTCATCAGATCAGATAAAACTCAGCTCGGTTGGGTTCATGCAACACTTCCCCCTGTTGCTGAGCTCAATCAAACCAATTCAAATGCCGCAAGAACGTCAAAACTAACAAAGCCAACTAAGAATGCAATAGATGAAGGACCCATATGGCTGGCCAATAGACTTGGTGCAGGAACCTCCCCAGAAACCTATACCATCCCCAGAGACAAAAGATAGTCCTCTACAAAGATGAGGTTGCCGCTGATGGTGGACACTCCACAGGCAACACAACATCATGTACTCTGCAACTCACTACTGACAGGCTAATGAAGGTTAGGTGCTGCAATGCAGTACAAACAAATGGACAAAGATGTACCCTGCAAAACTACAGACAGAAAAATGGTAAGAATAGCATCCAGCAAAACTTTGGACAGGTGAGCCCCGCAAACCCATAGACAGACCATGAGTAAGAACAGCCCCCTGTGATACGACAGAGGTGAGACCCGCGAACCCACAGAAAGGCAACTAGTCAGAGTGGCACCCTGCGAAACCACAGACAGGTGAGCCCGAAATATCCACAGACAGGAAAAGCAAGAATGGCCGTGTGAAATTAAAGACAGGCATTGTCACTGAATAAGGACCCCACAAACTAGATGACATGACAAATGACAAGGTTAGCCTCCATGAGGGCTTTAAACTCCACTGTTTGGTGGACATGGTAATAAATATAATGGTAGATATGTAGGATTCGCTATTTGGTACAAGAGGATATGATATACCAGTCAGCCATCATATTGCATAAGTTACTTTTTCAAACAAAGGTGAAGTGAACTGCTCAATCAGTCAGGTGCTACTTTGACTGAAAGTCCTCAGAACAAAAGGGGGTAGGAGGAGTGTGCAACTACCCAGAAGGTGAAGGTGGCGAATGGTTAGGGTTAGGCATCACTACATTGTCGCATCACAAACTGTGTTGTGAGCATAAAGATCAAAATACAGTTGCAACCACCGAGCTCATAACCTGTTGAAGTATGTACAAGGTGAATAGTTTGAATTGACTTCACATATGCAAACCGGAGAGCAGGAAAATGACCTCAGATATAGAAATGGTTGTTTGGTGCCATATGCTCTACGGGCTGTGTGCCCTGTCACCAGCTCAGCGGAAGCTCAACTTGATTAGGTCCATGCAACACCCAAGTCACATTTCAAGGCAAGCCATATCTCACGATGTATTTTACATCTCCCCACACTCCAGGGCTGAATTGACTTCCAATCACTGTTGCGCTTCAGATTACGTGGATTACATCTTAACTTACTGTCACATTTTAGAATATTTCCCGGTCATTGTCGGTTCCATGCTGCCATCCCTATAGAAGAGCATATTGAAGGTCACATTAGCTGCAGCATTCGGTACTGTCTCCTGCTTTCTTTATCCGAGTACAATATCTCTGGAGCAGTGATTTGTCTTGGCCATTTGGGTCACACATGAAGTACTGTTTAGTTGACATAGTATATGCATTGAATGTACAGAAAGTTACTCTGTAATGGTGCAACTTTCGATTATTTTTCAGTATGTGCATGACAGCCAAGTGTCTAAACAAATGGAGATGCGTCAGGGATTACATTGTCCCAAGCGAAGCCTTGTACAGTATCTTGGCAGCTATTGATCAGATTGGAGTTTGACTCTCGAGATTGACTAGAACTGAAACTGCAGAAGCCCAGTAATTCTTCCAAAATCCAGTATCATCCAGTATATATTATACATGCTCCACAATCATTCAGTTCACCCACTTGCTGACACCATTACATGGGGGTATGTATGGCAGAGTCATTTCAATTAGTATGCCTCCTGATTTTTGATATTCCACAAACTTCTTGGAGGAATATTCACTATGTCCATTCATAAAAAATTACTTGATATGCTTTCCCAACTCCATTTCTCTAAGAGCATTCCATTGTTTGAAATTCTCCAGGGCTTCCAACTTGTAAATCACTATATATGTATCCATTTGGGTTACATCAGTATTAATGAAGAGCAGCACATACTGTTATTGTCTGGTGGTAGTTTCCAATACCAACTATGTTCCAGTGCAGTAGCCAAACAGGCTCAGTGGCACTGGAAGTCTTCAGAGTATAGAGCATTCCAGCTCACTTGGACATGATGCAGCTCTCACCATCACACTACCATGTCATTCCTGGAGCATTACTGATCATCAGCAATATATTCAAAGCCTTGAGACCAGCAAGTGCCTTGCAGCATGACCATAACACCCTCTGTTCTGGATTATGCCGAGATGCATGTGTAATGATTGCAAGCGATAGAAGGCAGCTGTCAGTGCTATTATTAGCACTGTAGTCAGTCGATTCCATCGTTGAATCCAGTCCAAACAGCTCATCGACCTGAGGTGGAGTGGTATCCAGGTGGCCATCATAATTGGAGAGGCTGAGACCATAGTGATTTAACGGTTCAATGTTGACCTCTTCATACCTGCTCTGAGAATGTGAGATATCTTTGATTGAATCTGGCTAATGCACCACATCTTGACGTATGATAACTTCTGGCTTTCCATCTGACAGTGGACAAATGGACCTAACATCGCCATATTCCAATCCAAAAGATGTAATGCCATCATAGGCCATCACGTTGGATGAATTCAGAGCAATTTCGGCATAAGTGATGATCATTAATCAATGGGCAGAGTGGTTAGTTGAGCAACCATAATCATTGAACCTATTACTGGATCAACCATTGTAGCTACCCTCCATCCAATGATTGTCAATCAGAGTGCTTGAAGTTGAAGTAGTCTTGGTGGATACTTGTGCAGCATGATAGGCCACCTTGGAATGATTTCGTTGGAGCTTGCTCATGAAATTCCCAGCCATATGCCTTCGTGTTTGCGCATGAATTCCCTTCCACTGAGCCTTCTCTTTCGTATTGTCCTGATTATCTCGCTCATATCTCTTTGAATGTTTACTACCATTGCTTCCTTCACCACTCATCTATGCAAAGAGCAGAGGATCTGGAGCAAGCCCATTCTCTCCGTCGATGGCAGCATCTTTCTTGATTAGGGCAGGGACAATCTCATTGAGCATGGGGACTATTGTGGTGATTGTGTTCATCCTGAGTGACAGGAAGACTTTGCACTCATCATTGCTTAAGATCTGACAGAGATTGTAAAGGATGTGTGCATAGTGATACAGGTTGGTGATTCTCGATGTCGTTTCTGTATGGATATGTGCTGCAGTCGTCGAACTTGCTGTCAATCATGCACAGAGATTGTAAACCTTGATTTGCAAGTGGATGTGCAATACCTAGTTGTCATCTCATCTACAGCTCTGTAGCTGAATGCTCCAAAGGTCATCCCTCAACTTCAAGCTGGTAAGCTTCAACTTTGACTTGTAGCCTGATGCTAGCTTTTCCCATAACATCATTGGATTGTAAATGACCATGTATTCCACTTACAATCTTGGCTTCATGCCCAGCACGATAGTCATTCTGACAACACCACGTTGAGTGATCCAGTCGTTGAAAGTTGCTGTATTCGTGGCAATTGCGGTTGCAGCATGCTTGCCTGGCATGTAATTGTGTTCTTTGATCATTCCGTATACTTACATCTGCTCATTAATCATAGCCATCTACATTGCCATTGAGGTATAGTTGGTGCCATTGCCCTTGGTGATGGTGATTGTAGTCCAACCCATATTGCACTTCCATTATGGTAGTCTCTCTGACTGTGCAGAAGGTATCTAGCAGCTGCTATCAAAAGCATGGTGCAATGAGAGGTAATGACTTAGCATGTTAAGATGCTTCCCTGTAACAATGATGACCACTGCTCGACGGATACAGTTGATGTTGCTCTTGATCTTTCGTTTTTGAATTCAGAGACTCGCAATCTGTTATATGGCAGTGGACACATAACTAGTCAAAGCTGTGTGGGTGTACAGAAAGGTGTGTCTACTGTATTGTGTACTGAGATATGTCACATCAACATAAAGTCAATTGATGACTAATGGCACTAACCACAACAGATGAATGTTACCTCATAGTCCTTGGCATCCTGATATCAATACTTCCAATCAGATCAAGATCTTCCTTAGTTTTCCATCTGGGTCCAGAGGTAAATCCAATGTCAAGATAGGTATCAACTAACTCGCACCAATATCTTATGGCATTATGCATTGTTTCGACATCCCAACCATTCAACCACTGCACTATCACACCTGATCTGCTTTCCTCCCATTGGCTACTCAGAGATTTTACAAAACTTCTTAAACTTGTTGCACAATCAATCTCCATTTTGAGGGTCTTCAACAATGATACTGACAGAGATATATTATATCCTATCATCGGAAGGACCAGCACCTCCTGTCCATCTACCAGGGTCAGGTGTTAGATATATTTGACAGTCATTGGAGTCTTGGGACTCCCCATTGCATGCACTGTCACCTGACAGTCAAACCTGTAAGTTATAATGTGTGCTGCTTTATGGGGTAGTATAAGTCTTGCAAGAGGTTGGGGGCCAGGAAAATGCATGTTGTGCCATGATCGATAAGTGCTTGGGTTTGTAACGCTTTTGCGTTTTTGTCTGGCAGCTGATCTTCATGAACAATGTTTGTTCAATCCGGTCTTGTGATTGTACAAAATTATTTAATTGCCATCACAGCTGAATAGTACTGTATGACAACCCTTGGCCATACAGAAATTGGATGGAGTTGAATTTCCTCTATTGTTGCCATCAACTCCCTCATACCCAACGATTGTAATCAAAGCTTCAATCAGTTCATTCTTTCTTTCCAAGCCAGGTTACAGGAGAGGAAATCAGGTTTATTGGTTACTCTCTGTAATAGAAGAGCTGGCATTTGAGTTGTTTGTTTTCTGGTGGAGAAGCGAAGTTATCACGAATGAGGGCGAGTGTATATTGTGGACCCAAGATTGTTTAATGATTCAGTAACGAACAGTGTATACATGATCCTGTAGACTTCAGAGGTTGATCTAGCTCCAGCGGGACCCAAGATACAGTAGTGCATTTATGATCCTTGTCTGATGTTGAACAGATGAGTTTCAGTGATTCGGCTTGCTAAGATATGGATGGTCAGAAGTTGTACTTCTTGTTGCCTTGCTGAGATGATTCTCATGACTGCATTTGCTGTTGATAAGACTGTTGCTGCTGGGGTTTCTTGTGGGCCAGCTTGAACTCTCAATCTGAAGATTGATTGAAAAGCTACTTGATGTTGTTGAATTGATTGTTCTGTCATGTTATAGGCTTGATCATTATCTTGAGTGCTGGTCATAGTCCGCTCCAAGCAATTTCGTGGAGGTTCTTGCTATTCTGCAGGAGCCTTTCCACCTCTCTTCAATTTGCACTGATTCAAATGGTGTACATTCTCACCAGATTATTCGTTTGTTGTTGGAAGTTTGTTATACACTTCACTGCAGCATTTAGTATCAGGTCCATATTGCCATATATCTTCCATATTTCTTTAGACATTTTCATGATGTTTGATACAAGGTGATTCGAGTTTCTCTGTAGGCATCAATGCCACTCCAACAGATTTGTTTACTGTCCCTGTCGCTGTTCAAGATCGAGATGATAGTTCCTTCTGCTGATATAACTGGTTGCATAGTCGACAGTGTTGGAATCTCCTTCTCGGAATGAATCTGAGTGTAAGTGGATGTAAGACTGTAAGACATTGAGGTAGTTGTCAACCTGCTTTTCTCCACTGCTGTACTGTTCTGGTTGGGTCATATTGAAGATTTTCATTTATCTTACTGCTGGTGAACGAAACTCACTGCAGTATTCCCAGTGTGTGTCAATCAGTTCAGCATTCTGCTTACAGAGTTTAGAATTCATAATGATGCCATTGTTTGGTATCTCCTGCAGTTTCTCAATCATCTTTGGACCACCAAGATATCAGACTGTAGGGTAAACCTGGATTCTAGGATGTGCTTTGTCAGGTCTTTGCTAGGAGATGGAATGAGGCAACAATTCATGTCCACACTGTGTTCTTCATTACCGTAATCGCTCTCATCTTGACTTTCAACCTCCTGTGGTATGCAGTCTTGTTTAGTCTGAATTGAAGTTACCCAGCTGAGAGGTGATCATGGGTTTCCTGTATTTGGATGTCCACTGGCCTAACACAATTTGCCTCTTGTAGCTGTTTCTTAGAAGGTATAGTAGACCATTGACAGTAAAATTGCGGCATGGAATATTCTCTCCTACAGGTTGGGTTATTTGTTGACATTATGGGCAAAATTCAAGTATGCTTGTAAGCAAAAGTTATTTGATAACTGAACAATTGATTATAGTGTAAGGACACATACATATACACATGATGATTGAAATATGATATAGTGGTATAGTTGCACACAAGAGCGAGTCAGTATATATTCATAAACAGGTCGTAAGATATTGGATACAGATTATATTCCAGTAGCAGCGAGTCGTATCAATGTATGCATATCTGGTCTTAGGGTACATATCACAACTATATACCACTGCAAGGTAGTGTTAACCCTTGACTGTAGCTTCTGTTCCCAGCATGCCTCCTTAGTAGAAATCGACTTCGACCAACCAGCTCACCCACAGAGGTCAAAGGTGAAGTCAACTTGTCATATCCCTATGTTTCTAAGTTAACTAACCAATCAATTGAGTGCCAGCACATGTCATGACTCACTCCCCATTGGCCACATATCAATCGACTACCCCCATGTATTCCTTACACTTTACAAATTTATCATCTCCAAGTGTGTATCCAATCTTACTCGATCACAGCCTCCAAGTGCATCTCTGAGTAAACTCTATCACAGCCTACAAGTGAATCTGCAAGTTGCTCTATCAAGACCTCCAACTTGGCATGGGCAAGGCATCAAAGTTCAACACACAACGAGCTTTACCACTGCTACCTAGTGTCCACGTTGATGGCCACTCACTGAATGTCTGACCAAGCTCGATTGTGGCCCACAAGTACATCTCCGAGTTTACTCAACCTTAGCCTCAAAGTTTGGTTAATCACTGCCTCTGACATGCAACTCCAACCTCGCTAGACTATGGCCTTGGCTTCATCTCTAAACTCCCTCAATCAAGAACTTGAAGTCAATCTGTATGCTCACTTACTCATGACGTAAATGTGGATCGATAAGTTTTATCAGGTACAGCCTCCCAATGCATCTCTGAGTTCACCAAATCACCATCTTGAGGGACACCCCAGAGTGCTCTCTAGCACTGCTGGCAGCCAGTCCAAATATAGACCATGTGTAGATGGATAGCCAGATCGATACAGTGTAACATAAATGAATGTACAAAAGAAATTTGTGAGTTGCAAAATCATGTCATGATGGGTAGCAACTATGATTTCGAGGTGGACCAGCAGCATTCCAAATGATATGTCACAGTTGCCAAACTGCTGTACCACAATTTGAGATGCTCTCAGGGTTGCCACCAGCATTCTTGGGTACTCTCCTGGTTGTTACCAGACCTTCTATATCCTTCCAGATCTGTCACCAGTGCTACAGGTGCATCTAAAGGCAAGTGCAGTAGTCCAGTCAACTCTGAGAGTTTGTTGCCAGCACTTCCAGGTACACCTGAAGACAACTGCATCAGTCCAGTCAACTCCAGAATTTGACCTCCTATGAATTCTGCTCTGACACCTTCCATAGACTCCCAGAGAGTCATAGTGACAGGAATACATTTTGCTAATGCTCATCGCACAGTGTCTTGTGACAGTCTTTGTTAACTTCATTATTGAACACATTATCACCAAAATGCTGTTCTGATTTGTTGCTGAACCATAGTACACAATGGTTGAAATCATAACCTGTATCCTGGTTAGTTTCAGTGGGAAAGGAGAGGCTATTGTATGCTTCCTTGAACATGGTCACACCTGCTCCTCAAAAGACTGGGATGCACAAGGTTCTGGGGAAGGGCATTTACTCCCTTTCTGAGTCAAGGCAAGAGTAACAAACTGGATATATTACATTTCATTAGGAATATTCTTGCACAAGCTGTTTGCTGTAAACGAGAGTATTGCTAGTGGATCCTGCACCAGTTCTAGTGTGTTTATTGGAATCTGTTCAAATAGGTATCTGTACTAGGGTACATGATCTGGGTATAGGAGGTTGTTTGTGAAAAAAAATGATCCATAGGTAGTGTGAGAGTATTACAATAGGGCAACCATTGTCAACTGGTGGTCTTTTTTCTTGGTAAGCTCTTTCTTTCATCTCCTTCTTAGCCCAGCTTCAGTACCTTCTACAGTTTTTCTGCTTAGATTGCTACCCCATCATTAATTGTATGTATCCTTTTCCCTGTCAACCCCCATGACTTGCAGTACCCTTATTAGCATTCTTACAATCCTTTTCCATTTCCAGTATGGTCTATCCCATAGTTTGGTATTTGTTCAAATTAGTATTTTCCTTAGTTCAGAACTGATGACATTTTTTCCTTCCATTGTCTCATCATTGAATACGTTTGGTACCCAGTGTCAGAGTGGTTGCAGTGTGTTAGGCCGGTGCCCGTTATCTCTGTATTAGGTTGGTGTATTGTTCCTGATATTTTTCCTTTTTGGGAGGTTGGTATCTTTCATTCCAGTGTTTGGGGGGTGCATTATAGTCGGTGTTTATTCTGGTAGAAGGGCGGTGTCTGTGAGTCTGCTGTTAGTTTAGTACTGTTTGTTATTATCTTAGGTGAGATTCTTCCACGAAGTGTCTATTCCATTATCTGGTTGGTGCCAGTAATCCTGATGTTAGATTGGTGCCTGGAATTCCCTGTTTAGCTAGGTGGCCTTTGTATTTGTGATGGTGATATACTCAGCTTGACTGAATCTGGCTGTCCAATGGAATATTATGAATACAAGCATAATGACAATCATTATTTCCTGTCATATTCGCGTCAAATTGCAGGGCAGATGCTATCTTTGACTAATATCTCTACATCTTTCTGTGTAATACCTTGCAGAGTCCCTCCCACCCATTTCATGTGCAGCTCTGCAAGTGGGAATCCTTGTTTCTGCTCTGCTCGTTATCAAACAGCAGAGATTGTGGGTAATCAATATACCACCAGTATTCGGCCTTGCTGCTAACCACATCCAGTGAGAATTCTGGAAAACAACCTGATTCTAGCTTGAGGAGCGTGGAAATAGGTTTTGAGTAGATTTGATATGATAGCCAGCCATGAAGAACTGCACAATTTGATAGATGTACAAAACTGGATACAAATGTGGAGTACAAAAACCTGGAAATATTGGAGGATATATTCCATTGCATGTGTATTGACCTCATGGCATACTACTTCAGACTGTCCCAAGTATATATACCACCCACTACTCTGTTGACCACAACTAGCTATATACCTCCATGGACCCCCCCCCCCCCCCCCCTCATGCTGATATGAGCTGTAGTGGTGAAAAATCATTTTTCCCACCCCAATAGTTAATCCGATAGTCTAATTGTTGTTACTCCATCAGCAGCCACCCTCATGCAGTGACTATAACAACAGTTACTGTAACTGTAGCTTCTTTAAGAACTGTTAAGGTGACTATAACGCATTTAGCAATTTGATTGGCCACTCTGATAGCATCTTTCAGCATAGCTTATTCTGATCTATCTTAGAGAGATAATTATTTTTATTATGTACAAACGGAATATCAATTCTTGTTGGCACTCGTTAGGTACATTATACAGCAAGTACTCAATCGTCTCAGTAATAATTAATAACTATACCATATCAATGAAATTATATACAAAATAAATTCCCAAGATATAACACTGTAAACGAAATCAGTACACAGTATCGCAATATAATGGTTATATCTAATATTATATCCTTGCCATTCAATTTTACCCTGGTACTTGCTATTATTACATGTTCACTTCTAAAATACAAAAGACTCAGATAGAGTATTCAATAGAAATGGTTAATGCTTGTATCTATACATATGGCTTCGTATATATTTAATCAACATTACTGCAAACCAATATCTAAGATAACAAACTCATATTGTATCTCTATAATGCAATATATTCAATAATGCAGTATTATTTAAGATGTATGAATGGTTGGTCAGTTGTAGCATATATAGTAGAAAAGATAAGTTGAGAACTCTTTGGGGAGAAAATAGAAATTAATAGCTTATAACTGTTCAAATTTTTGTGTCTTTCACAGTACTACCATCATACTCCATGGCTTATTTCTACTAAACACTTCCAGAATATTCATCTCAAGATTGGGAAAGTTAACACCAATCTCAAGGTTATCTCATAAATTATCTTTGGTGGAGGATGTTTTTGAATCTAGATCAATTAAGTATATTGTCCGGTTGTAAGCAAAATCTCTCAATGGAGTACAACTTGGTTCTAATAGAGTGCTCCAATACGATTACTTGGACATATTATGCTAACAGATCACGTCAACAGATTGCTGCCAGATTCATCATATAGATCTTTGTAATATGTATATTCAACTCCAACTAGCAGTGCCAACTTTGGATGGCAGATACAGAGAACATACTCTATATTTAAACTAGACATACCGCTGGTAGAGAACTATAGAAGCTATACGCCAGATCCTATTCTAGAATAGACTAATACACTTTGTATTTACTCTATATCCGGTACTGTATATATCATATTGTTACAAAATACTCTAACTATAATGTATGTACTCTCTGAACACCTTGAAGTTCTTTACTGCAGCATTAACTAGTTTGTTCCTTATGGTATACCTTTAATGTATTGGCAGTACCATATGGGAAATAGAACAGACATCCAGTATAAGACAGCAGAGAGATATGAATAATTATCATCTTCCAATAATATCATTTCCAACTGATATTAGAGGCATAAAGAATCCAAATACTGATATTGATGCTATCAATGTCTAATACATCTGATAAGACAATACATTATTGAGCTTCTGACTAGAAAAGTTACATATTCACCTTTTCGAGTTCTTTGATACCAACTGCTATATATTCCTGCACAACTTTCTATCGAATTCAACTCCCAAAATATACTGCATTGCCAGACTAAACCACATATTAACCACATTTTGAAATCCTCATTCTGTATAGTATTTACCAGCTGGTTTGGTTTGGGAGCAATTGCCCACCAAGAATGAGTGCAGAGAGTGGGCAGGACCTTCCAAAGCATCTATGTTTATATATTTCTATCTGATTCCACTCCCAGAGTAGTAATGACTATACTGTACCATTCTATAATTTACCTGCATGGCGATAACCATGCAGTGGAATATCCCAATGGTTACATATCAAGTATACCATACTGTACTCCATAGTGGGAATTAGTTTTCAAGTATATACTTGGTAAGAGTCAACACATTACTGAAACTTAACAATGTGATATTAAATCACATATTAATGATAAATTCTTGATGATAATATTGAATAAACGTTCAGGACAACAATACCTCTACTATGGAATGTTGAATGTAGATGATATAATAGTTGGTCAGATTATTACCACAGTTCTTACCGGTTCTGAAATTCTGATAATGTTCAAATACTGCACATTGTCCCGCTTGAATATTTCATGCTTCCTGATCTATACCACAGTATTTCTTTAGCTCTGATATCAGAAACTCATTGTAGATAGCATGATATTGATCATAATATTACTCTACCTGTGAGAATCACTCTGACACTCACAGTTATTCTGATGTTGACAAGTACCCTATTCAAAAAATTGCTCCAATATCACTTATATAGCAGTTTCTCATATATATCACATAATTATAGCTTTGAAAATCTCAAGAATTCAAACAGATTTATACCATTACATATATTTTCCATAAGCCAAGTATAAAATATTCCAGATGCCACAGCCGCACCTTGTAGTGATTACAGTCAACCTGACTCATCCTAATATATAGCTTCTGACTCTGTTGATCCCATGTAATTGTTAGTAAAACTCTCTCAACTGCAGTCCGAATATTCTCAAATTCCCTAACAAGCACCTACTGTTGAGAACATGCCATCTAGATACTATCATATTTGACTTATTTCATAATCAATTGTCAGAGCAGCTGAGACATCAGTATAGGTCTGCAGAAGACCTTGTACTTGGTACTGTATTGTTACAGCAGTGATGGCTAGAGTAATATAACTGCAAGCCATTGAATTAATTAAATATATCTGTGTTGAACAAGAGTATATTCCTGTTACAATAAGATTTGGTATATTACTTTATAACCTGTACTTAATTTCTAGGCCTATCTTGTTTGTTACATATAGTGAATTATACTGCACATTGTTGTCAAGGGAAGTCTGAGCAGTACCTACAGCAGGCTATTGAGTGAACTTGGAGATGCACTTAGAGACTGTGATTGTGCAAACATACACCCCATAACCTGGTGAATGTAGAAACGAACTTCAAGGTTATAAGTGAGTGAGTATGGAGATAAACTTGAAGGCTGTAATTTGTACTAACTTGCAAGTGGTTAACAAGTAAACTTTAGAGATATAATTGGAGGCTGTAATTAAGTAAGCCTGAAGATATACATAAAGGCTATAATTGTGAGAATATTAAGGCTGTAATTGAGTTAAACTCAGAGATGAACAACGAGACGATATTAAAGTAAGTATGATGATATACTTAAAGGCCAACATCGTAGCGTTAGCAACAGTTCGAAATTGGCGGTTCAGTTCCAGGTCTGGGTTGCAACCGAACTGGAACCTTTGCACTGGGTTATACCGAATCCAGAAACTGAACCCCAGTGAACCCACAGTTTTTTGGCCGGTTCCATATTTTTGCAAACTCGGAACTCTGGCTCCAAATAAGTATTTGAGTTCTGATTGTATCACAATATGATATATATGTAAAAGATGCAGTTTTTGATGCTCATTCACCTCCCATCCTCAAATGTGCGATCCGATCACTATACGCTGAGTGACTTTGAAAATCACCCAAATTCCGGCGCCATTTCACCGCAACTTAATGAATAGTGATCAGATCCCAATTTGGAGAAGGGGAGGTGAAAGAGCATCTAAAACTGCATCTTTTATGTATATATCATATTGTGATACAATCTGAACTTACATACTTAATTGGAACCAAAGTTGTGAGATCGCGAAAATGAGGCTCTGCTGTATGATTAACCCGGCTAAAAACCGCGGGTTTATGTCCTGTCTGGGTTACAACCCCGCCAAGACAGAGCGGTTCGGGTTTTTGGACAGTTGTGGAACTGAACCGAACCGAACCGTTCTTCCGGTCCAATCCCGGGCCACTGGCGGGTTACCCGGACCAGTTCCTTTTACTACCTAAGTGTGGTGCCTTTAAAACAGAGATCATGTGAACTTAGATATGTACTTTCAGGACTTTATTGTCTCAGTTTGGAGATGCACTTGCAGGGCATAAACACATGGGATACAAGATGCACTTGCATGTTGTGAATTCTATCAACTGTAAGATAGGTTTCAAGTGAGTTTTGGGAAAATATCTGTAGGTAGTAATCAAGCCAGTTGGGAGGCTGAGATTATATAAACTGAGACATGCACTAGCCAGGTATATTTGAGTGAGTTTGAAGATGCACTTGAAGATTATAACCTGATGGAATACAAGATACACTGGCAGGCTGCGATATATGCCAATTTAAGATTGCATTCCAGTAAGTATTGGTATTTCACTTGGTCATGGAGATAGAGCCAGTTTGGTAATACACCTGGTGATGGTGATTAGGTGAATGTAGTGATGTTCATGGAGGCAGTGATCGACTGAATTTCAATGTGTATGTGGAGGTTGTCAATCTGGAGCAATAAGTAATAGGAGTTGAAACTGTATTAATTGGCAAACTTCTAAATGTGGAAATATAAAGAGCAGTCTATAACAAGGTATACAAAGAAATGAGAGAAAACGGATGAGAAACTAGGTTCAAGTGGGATATATTCGATTATAGATTGGTGCATACTGCATTGGAGTTGCCATATAATTATACTATTTTTACATTGAGAGAAATAGCTTAAGTTTGTGTTAACTGGCAACAGTTGAGTTGTTGATGAGAATGAGAGAGATGAATGGTGAAGATAAGAGAAGAATTGGAAAATGATTCTGAAAAACTAGATCTGATGGAATTTCATTTGCAAGTCAATATCCAATATATGTTTGGGCAGATATAACCCCCAATCTATCAGGTAAGGATACAGATATAAGTCATACTAAATGCAATTAGGTGGCTTGTGTTGCTTATTCCCCAGGTCCATTCATATCATCTTAGATTATCCCCTTCTCCATCCCCCAACTCTCTGTGTGTGCTCCTGTATTCAATCATCACTGCAGAATTCAAAGTTATGCCATTTCTGTCTCTCTTACTATATCATTATCATGACTTAACACTGAGTGTACGATTCTCCCAAGTACAGCATCTACTCAAATACTGCATTCAATGATGATCAACTGTCTCTCACTCCCAGCCAGTATTAGCCAAGATGATCTCATGTATAATGCAGATGCAAATAAGCCAAAGATGAACATCAAACCAAGAAATGAGAAACCGTCTGGATTTGACAGCGATGGATTCCCCATGAAAGGGATGTTGATACATAAACCCAACCGAGGACATTGGTGGCGGAGAGTATGTCTAGTAGATTCCAGAGGCCAACTGGCGTGCAGATACATCTGCAAGAATGTAAGTTCAAACTAATTGCAACAAAGTCATCATTCTACAACGCAAAGGCTTTCAATCATGCTGGTAATGGGATTTAGTAAGTTACCATCCAATCGAGCCAATTGACAATTACAACGACAATTGGAGGGAACAGATGTCTTTGCAAGTTGTGTTGCTGCCAAAGCTGAAGCTTGCAATTCCTCTCAGAATTCTTCAATTCTTTCCTGATTAATGTAATAGAATGGTTGCTGTGGAAATGACTCAGTTCACTGTTGATGATAGTCTATTGACAATAAATAGTCACTATCTTCAAAATAATGTACCACCAGAGGATGTGAGTAGGCTTATACAACATGTACAATTGATGTCAAATAGTGCCACAGTTGGTAGTTCAAATCATCATTACCTTCAATATAATTCACTGATACAATCTATATTGCGGTGGCTGCGATGAGTAATACAGATTGCAATGGAGTTCTACAACTGCGATTACCGATATTTTGCAGCTATTCTAGGGCACAATTCAAGACTGCAGAGCAGTGATTGCAGATCAAACAGTGTGTAAGGACCATTGGCAATGAGAACTATTTGTACCTAAATGGATGACTGTATTGAATTGTTCTGACAAGGGAAAGCCATCTGCCCCAACTTTATACATTTGCATGGATGATATAGCAACAGGTGACTGCAAATATGTACAAAAGTTGGCACACAAAGAAGATTTCTAGCAATTCAATGGAGATAATTTGTATTTGTAGCTGGGATTCTGAGAATTCATAGGGCTACCAGAGATGGGACTGGCTTGACACACACTGGAACCCAGCAGATTTCGCATGCATTTAGAGAGCAAAGAGGTTCAATTGTTGTGTCCTATCACCCCATGGCATTGAACATTATCTGGTTGTCAGACAATCCCAATTGGGTGTGACATGTGCATGATTCACTAAGTGAGCTTGTTTGCACATGCTGTGGCAGCCCTGGACATTTGAGGGTTGGACAGAACTCAGTAAAGCAGCTGGATTGTAAATCTTTGAATGGGCATCCAATCCAAACCAGGCAGCTTTCCCAACACACAAACAAAGATGAGGCATGGCTTCAACGATATAAGAGTGGTCACATTGGGAGAGATTTTGCAACCAAACAGTGAGAACGCTACAACCCAGGCTGGGGGACCAACTAACAATAAGAAACTTCAAGATGATGGCAATTTTGGACTTCAACTGAGTAGCAATCGATCAACAGTATATTCAGCTAATTACCCAAATGTACAGTATACTCTCTCAGACCTACAGTAAGTTGCTGGTAGTTCCCGCAGATCATGATAGGGATTTAGTGGCTCTTTCGAAAAATACAATTACTGGTCTTTTTGGAGACAATGCAAAATTGCTTGCTCTATGTGGATCCTCCAGAGAAACTTCCAGCATTGGTGGCGGTGTGCCACAAATGGATTATTCATATTCAACAATACCAAGCAGAGAAGTCTGCAGAACAGGGAGTATTGACTGATTTTGCCTGTTTCTGCAAACACCTGTCACCTTAACTGGATCAAGGGACAGCTTCAGCAGGGACAGTTCTAGGGTATACTGCACCTACCCAAATTGATCTGAGTGCCATGAGAACGAAATGTTGACTTGATGAATGGGAACAACAAGATACCAATAAATGCTGCGTAGATGCGTGGGTTCAACTAGAGTAAAGGAATGTACATTACGAAAGATTGTACAACCATATTGGCCTATAATGGCAGAAGGGGAAATTGGAGAACCATGGGAGTCCTCCATAATATCTGGAAACAATTATGTGAACCAAAGAAGAATAGCTTTTTGATTAATGAAAGAAACCTTAACATTGGCATTGTATGATATTTGGGTATTTTGTAATATTCAATTAGGGAGGGGGATGTTTTGGAAAGAGTAATGGATAGATAACATTGAGTTATAATCAGCACATCAACAACAAAAAACCAAGCGATGCAAATACATGCATTCACAGATTGCGTAGCAATCAGCATTGCATTCATCACTCATCACATTGTTTTCTGTGGTAAAATATCATGGTATGAAGACGAATGAACTAGATAAGTCAAGTTATCGATGGAAGACATATTATGTCTGGCAATATTACACATCTCACCAATGTACAAATGGCATTCCATGGCCACAAGGAACAATACCTGATGTTTGGCACAATGGTAGAACATAAATTCTTTGTTTCGAGCATCACCTTGTTGACTCTTCATCAGATAGGACTTTAGTGTTCATCCAAAAAAGACACATTTGTGTATCAGAATTATATCATACTGTTAAAAGTCGCCTGTTACCAGGCAGGGAGTTCCCAGGGTAAATTTGGAATCAGTTAATAACCCATGTATAGCCATAGTTGAACAGCAAATTCAACTCTTTTAACCAGTCTGAATTATCAATCTTATACTTGTTAGATTCTCCCTTGGAGTTGCTGAGAAGTCAGGGAAGTTGTCCAGTTTTAAGGCCTCAATATATGATATAAATATATCCATCGAGGTCCAGAATTGGAAAAAATATCCATTTGAAGAGATAATTCTAAAGCTGTATTAGAAATCTTATCAATTGCTTAGTGGGAATCTTTCTGAGTTGTTATCTCCACATCGACCCAGAATAGATCCCGGAATAGGCCTTGAGCATACAGACACAACAATCAGTAGATGATTATATTCAATGTTGGGAAGTAACCTAGTGTTAGCAACAGATCAGGGTAACCGGCCAGCGTTCTGGGTTACATCCACAAAAATGAATCTTTTCGGTCCCCGACCTGTCCAAAAACCTGGCCCGCTGCCTGTTGGTGGGCCACACCGTAATCCATACCCGGCATCTGGTGGGTTTCGCCGGGATTGGTTAGAAATGTATGTTCCAATCTCCGGTTCTGCTTTTAGGGTTTTTCTATTTATGGTCTCATTCAGAGGTTCTGCTGTTGATCCCAAAATATTGATATTGGTATGTCATTGTCTTTTTTTGGACGTATTGGACATCTTCGAAATCAAAAAACAGAGAGGCACACACCCTGCCCCATCCTGAAAATGAGCGTCAACAGAGTGTCAACCATTTTTGGTCTTGCATATTGGGTGATCTGACAGGCGATTGGTTGCAGACATTCATAAATGAGGTATTCGCTGGCTTTATAGCCAAAAGAGAAAGTGACACGCTCCCTGCCCCATTCTGAAAATGAGCTTCAACTGAGCTTCAACAATTTTTGGTCCTGTAATTCAAGTAATTAATAAGATACTGGGTAGCTGTGATGCATGATGGAAGTATTGGCCGCTTTATGTCGAAAAACGTTAACAACGTCATTGCCACTGTGTCCTAAAAACAAGAGTCAAAGGAGCATCTAAGATTTTTGGTCTTGTAAGTGAGGTAACTAATAAGAGACTTGGTCGCTGTGATGCATGATCAAAATATTAGTCCCCTGTATTCGCAAAAACACGATCCATGACATCGCTACTATCTCCCAACAAGGAGTGTCAACACAGCGTCAATGATCTTTGATCGTGTAAGTGAGGTATTTAATAAGAGACTTGGTCGCTGTGATGCATAATGAAATTATTGGCCGCTTTTGTGTGCAAAACTGCTGCAGACAAGATCGCTACTATTTCCGGAAAATGAGAGTCAACTAAGCATCATCGATTTTTGGTCTTGTAAGTATGGGAAATTACAATGTAATTTGGTGGTTGTTATACAAAATCCAGGTATTGGTCGCCTTTATGGGCAAAAGAGAAAGCGACATGCTCCCAGCCACATCTTGAAAATGAGCAACAACGGAGTGTCAACAATTTTTGGCCTTGCATCTTGGTTAATCAAAGTGCGGTGTGGCTGGTATTTTCTATATACAAAGTTTTGACCATTTTTATAGTCTAAAATGCTCATGAACATTTAGTTGAAGCTTTGTGAATGAAAGAAGTTTTTACTTTCTGGGAGGCTATAGTGGGAACATCTGTTGCTTATCTGCCTATAGAGGCTGCCAACTCCTTGTGTATAGATGTCTGCGATTAAGAGCCACTTAGATTACCCAAGATGCACAAACAAAAATCATTAATGCTCTGTTGACACTCATTTTAAAGATGAAGCAGGGATCATGTCGCTTTCTGTTTTGCCAATAAAGGCGGCCAATGCTTTGATTATGTATAACCATGACCAAATCAGTTATTAATTACCTGACATACAAGACCAAAAATTGTTGCTGCACGGTTGCTGCTAATTTTGCCTCTGTCGTATCTGCACTATGTAATCATTTTATTTGACATAGTATTGCATTAATAGTGTTTTGGCAGCCTTTCGATTGTCTTCATGTACTTCAACCTTTATCACTACATTGTTCTGTAATAATACATATAATTAGATGCTTCTGCAAAAATCATTTCTTTCCAGGCGGGATGGCTGTGTCAGAGTGGATGCGCTCCTTCAGAGCCGTCACAGATGTCTGGGTAGCAAACTACTCCGCGCCCGGCACCAATACGATGCGTCGTATTGCATATCACCCTTGGATCGCAGTTTTGCCATTTCTTCTCACTCTGTCGGTATCGTATTGTAAACGAACACTGTGGCGTTGTGGCCAACTGTGACCATACGTTGGAATGGGTTCAATTGGTACATCAGAAAAATGGAAATCGGTCCGGAAGCCTCACGCAAACCTCCCAGACACTCCGGTTGCCTTCACCACTGCTTCTATGTTCTTCTAGATGCTCCCAGGCCCCCCTGGAGCTTAGCAATGTGCTCTCAGACTCTGCAAGACCATTCTCAGGTGCATTCAGAACGCTACAAGATTTGACTATTAGGATGGACACATTTTGGAGAAGCTGAGAGCGCTGCGCAGCTCTGCGGGAGACTGTGTGCCGTATTCTCAAAGCAGTGGTTGTAATGGTTCCATAAGCACAACGCATTTCGTCTATCATATTCGTCTTTGTTACAGTCACAAGATTCGCTACCTCATAATATGGTATGCATTATTCAAGTATCTGTATATATATCCATATGGTCAATCTGGCCACAGATGGTAGTTGAGCATAATCGGAGGAGCATCTGGACACGCCCATTGAGAGAACTTGGAGATGCACCACTTGCAGGCCGTTGTGGTGAAACAATCGAGCTAGAAGGCAGGTAGCCCAACATCAACACTCCACCGCAGTCTCGCTGCATCCAAACGGAAGGCACGAGAAAGAGCAGTTCTGGTTGGAGAAATGTAGGAATCGGGTGAGAAGATCTGATACTATACGCCATCGAGGATCCACACAATCCCGTGGATCCAAGATATCTTGCACAGAGCGCGTGAGACCAAAAGTTGGGAAAGATAGAATGTGTATTTTCGTTGAATGATGAGATGAGATGAAGATGAGATGATGTCTGTCTACCCCGGGGTCTCCCGAATATGTACTCCCCGTTGCTAAGTCCACCTCCGTTACCCTTGTACCTCCGTACACCTGCCATCGCTCCTTGATGATGTACTTGGAGGCTGTGACGAAGCAAGTTGGCAGATGCACTTGGAGGCCGAGATCGCGTGAAGTCGGAGATGCACTTGGAGGCCATGATTGAGCGAGTTTGGAGATGCACTTGCAGGCTATGATCGAGCGAGATTGGAGGAGTGCTTGGAAGCGGTCGATTTGGAGGGAGGCGCGACAGCAGCTGAGACTCTATTCATTGGTCAACTTGTAATTGTGGGAATGTAGAGAGTTGAGTACAACACCATCCGCCGAGAGATGGGAATCTGGCTGGGAGCGGGAAACTGGCTGGGAGCGGAAAATGTCGATCTTTGGATGATGCTGTACTCGGCGTTAAGTCATGATCATGGCATGGAGAGATAGAGAGGGATGACTTAGCTTCGTGTTCTTAGGTGATGGTAGAGTTGAGCACAAGAAAGAGAGAGATCAGAGAACATGGGGGTAATCATCATGAGAAACTGGGACTTAAGAGAATTTGGTGTGCGAGTCAATTTACCATCCCCAATGCAGCAGGTATGAGAGCCGATCCAGCGGGTACTAACACCGATACGAGGTCTTCAAAACTCAATCAAGCATGTCGTTCCCTTGATTTCGCAGGTCCGCTCGTATTCTCCATATCGTTCTCATCTTCATCCCCCATCTCTCTCTTTGTCGTCCACAACTCTACCATCATTGCAAGAACACAAAGTCAGGTTATCCCTTTCTAGCTCCCCATGCCATCATCATGAGTGAACACCGAATGCAGCATATGCCGAGTGCAGCATACACCAAGTACAGCATACACCTAGGATTGGCTGTCGTCCATTCATTCTCACGATTTCATAAGAGCTTCAAAGGTAAAGTAACCTTGTCACATTCCCACGGTTTCGAGTTAATTAACCGATGAATACATTCTCGGCACCTGGTGCGCCTCCTGTCGACCGCCTCTATATCGACTACCTCCATGTACTCCTCTAATCTCCCTCGGTCATAGCCTCCTGCAAGTGCATCTCTAAACTCGCTCGATCACAGTTCGGATTCCATCTCTCAGTGCGCTCGATCTCGGCCTCCAAGTGCATGTCCAAACTCGCTCGATCACGGCCTCCCAGTGCATCTCTGAGTTCACACAATCTCGGTCTCCAATTGCATCTCCAAACTCGCTCGATCATGGCCTCAAAGTGCATCTCCAAACTTGCTCGATCACGGCTTTTCAGTGCATCTCCGAGTTCGCTCAATCTCGGTCTCCAATTGCATCTCCACACTCGGTCCATCACGGCCTCGGAGGGTATCTCTGAGTTCACTCGATCGTCATCTTCTGGCGCACCTCCACCTGCTCTCAATCACCGCGTGCTGCCAGTCCAGATATACTGTGTGTAGATAGGTAGCTATATAGATACATAGATACATAGATGAGAATACAAAGTGAATGTATAAGTTTTGAAAATCGTTGAACAATAAGTAGTAGCTATCATTTCCAGGCGCACCAGCAGCATTCCCAAAGAAGATGTTTTTCCCAGACTGCTCTACAGTGATTCAATGTGCTCCCAGGTGCTCACAGGTGCTCCCAGGTGTACATGAAGGCCACTACATCAGTCCAGTAAATACTGGGAGAGGTATGTATGCAACGCGAGCCGTCACCTGGGCAACGAGAAGCGTGTAATTCCCTGTCAGAGGGTACGAGGTTCCGTCAGAGCTGTCAGAGCCGTCGGGAACACCTGGGTGTTTCTGACGGAAACTAGAGTTGTTGCTGATGAATGATATGCAAGTTGCTGACTGAGAAAGTTGTAATGGGGTTACCGCTGTCGATTTTGTAGAGGAATACCCATGAAGAGTGGGTCAATCTGGCACCGAGCAAGGTTCTGGGATAATCAGTGATGAACGGGAGTGGTATCCGTTGCGGAGACCGAATTCAGTGTCCCGCCGCCTTCCAGAGATCCAGTCAACTCCACCGCAGGGGCATCCGGCTCTTAGATCATCATTTCAACCAATCCTGGTGGTGACAATGCCCGGAGTTGCAGAGAGGTTAAAGAGTGTCATCACTCAGATGACATATTGAACCGATTTCGACCTCATCAACTTGTTGCACACAGAAATTGAGAATGTGACCCACCAGGATCTGAAAACCAGTATTGATGACCCGGAACACCGATGGCATATCCAGCTTGTGTAGTTGATATCTTAACATCAAGAGCGAAACCATCAGGCAACGGCCAACTCTCACCCTGTTCAAGGAGGTTTGGGATTTTTGATGAGTCTCATTGGTAGAAGATGAAAAGCAGTGTGGCCTGGCGAATTGCGATGAATGCGAGAATTGGATTCAAACTTCAAGTCACTGCAATGCCAGGATTCCATTCACTCTATGACTGGTGTTTTCAGACAGTGTGGCTGTTTTCAGATGCACCTGAAGATGCAGAGAATGAGACTGAGATGGAAAAGCACGGTGCTGAGGCACTGTATTCCGCTGTGAAGAGTTTGATACATGCCATCAAGACTGAAGGCCACAACGCTCAACAGGATTCGGCACACTGGATGATTCAAATCGCAAATCCCTGGACGAACAGGAGGTAATCAGAATCCAACCTTGGGAATGGGAAACCACATATTCGGATACTGAAGCAGAATGCACACCTGGTTGATCTCGAATGGACTGAGGAAGTGCAAGCTAAACTAAAGACCATTGTGGAAAGATACACTTCACAAGGTGCTTCAGGAGCGTGGAAGGTATATGGATGGGAGCTGGCCTGATTCTCATTGGGATTGGGAGACACCAAAGATTGGAATGACATTTCAGGACAATGGTTCGATGAATGGCCACTCAATTCTCGGGTGGATTCTCCAATTTTCCGATGGCTGAGAGACACATTTCTGCCAATGCTTGTCAATGCACCTGCAGAGGATCCCGAACCTGATGAAGACACAGCATCAAATGAGGTGCTCCTGCACGAACCTGAAAAATATAAAAGCACCTTGCCTCAGGCACCTCCTCCTCAAAAGGCGGTGCTATTTTGTCCTCTGCCAGGCCGGGTTCGTCATTTAAAGTGGTCGCTCACAAAGTTTTTGCGGATCTCTTCCATATTTTCTACATGTATGCGGAAATGGGCAATGCTGAGTGCACAGAAATGCAGCTCAAATTCAAAGTTTCACCAAATCCCTCTGTGTTCGTAACTACACCAAAACTGGGTGGGACGGGCCTACATCTCACAGAAGCAAACCATGCGGTAATAACTCAGAAGTTCTGGGTATGGAATGAGCAGCACCAGGCCTTTGAATGGATTGTCCGACTCTGGCAAACCAGAGTCCCACACACATGGCTATTGAACACTGGACCCAGTAGTTATGATAACAGAGTGAGTGATCTCCACCAGCTCTCTGGAGTGGCACAAATGAGAGTCCTGCATGGCTTGATGAGCCGACCAAACATCACAACATCAATGAGATACCACATTATGGAGTGTCGGGAGGACCATAAGGCACATTTTACGGACCATGGAGACGTTCTGCCATCAGATGGTGATTGTGAATGATAATTATGAGGGTGGTGTAATCAAGGTACGCCTCTTTCGACATTCAACCAATGCATCCTCACCGACTGATGCACAATAGTCAAATGGTATGGAGAATACGGCGCTGTGGAGAAGTCCAGGGGTATTGGTCAGAGTTCAATTCCATTTCGTGTTAGATGTTTACTGCAATGAATATGAGCTGAAGTCAACGATCAATAGATATCTGGTAAACTGAACCATAGCCTCAGTTTGATGATCCAATATGTGATGGAAAGCAGGTGCGCCAGTTTGGTGGTCAAGTGAGTCAAATTCCGTGGTGCCGTATATTTCTCTTTGTGAGGATCGATCGAAGCTGCAGTCACTGCTGATCGTATATTGTGCAGGTGGAATTGTGATACCTACATCAGTGAATGGAATTCGAGTTTTCAGGTGTGCCCGAACCTCCAAGTGTGATTCCAATCATATGTTACTTGTGTATTTCAGGCGCACCGGACACTAGAATTGGGAAAGATTTCAGGATATTCACCTATTCAACAATGTAGAATATTTTACAGTCAATTGCAAAAGAGAATCGCTATCAACTTCTTGACTTTTCGGAGACAGATCCAGCACAGTATATCTCGAATCATCCACGGATAGAAACAGTGTCTCAGCGATATCAAGTTGATGTATCATATCCAAAGACACAGCTCGCATATTCCAGACTTACCCGAAGAATACAGCCCAGTGTTTCCTCAGACTGGAATAACATCCTGGCACGCCTCAGATCCACTCTCCTGTCGAGGTTGATAGTCTCAGATTTGACACTGTGTGCATATTTTATTCAACGGCCAATTTCGACAAACTGCCACTCGGTATTAGCATCTAATCCCACTCCAGGCACGCCTCTGAACCGTGTATACCCACTTCAAATTACCCTATATTGAGTCATTTTGCTTCATTCCAAGCATGTTTTCTTCCTTCCTGAATGCGTTGAATCTGTGGCTGCCACCACACACAGGGTGTCCATCTTTCAATCAGCAAACTTTTAGGTGCAGGCAAAGCTCATCCCGCTCAGCCCCAGGTAATATCTGAATGTATGCTTGATCACTAAGTGAAGGCTGCTGCTCAAATGCCATAACTATCATGCTCCGTGTCAACCCATCCATTGGAGAATGGTGTCCACCACGCACATACCATAGATACACAGCCATGCGCAATCAGGAACCACACTTAACTGGATTTTGAGTAAGAGGTATGTTTGGAGCAATACATTTCCATGATTCTAAAATGGCTTTCGTAGTTCAGGCTCCATAATCGAACTGCAGCTTGAGAGAGTGAACCTCATAAGAAAGCTTCTGCTCAGTGACTCTGCAGATGACCGGCAACTCCTGCTCACCTGTATACCACACCTTCTAGAACAGGCTTGAATTGACAATGCTTCTAATGCAGACTTAACTACATTTTGACTAACTTGTATGTTTGGGCCGCCAAAAAACAGTATCTTAAAATAGATTATGTGAACCAATTTCCATCAAGAGATCCTGAAGAAATACAATCTGAATGCCAGTCTCTGCTCACGGGCTGAATCAGTGACCGGCAAGCTCCCGCCTAAAGTTCATGACAAATCATAAACAGACGATATCTGATTTCCACCAACATGCAATCCCAAGTGTGCATGAAGAACAAATCGTCATGAACGCTCAAGTTAAGAAAAGGCAGGGTCAGAGAGTACATCTTACTGTCAAAGTAAGGCGAGCCTGCAATCCCACCCATTACATTACATTGAATCCTGCATGCCAATTCAATGTTCGCTGCACCTCAATTGGCCTGAACTGCATGCTGTTATTCTTCTTTCTGCTGTCAGATGAAGACTCATGACACATTCATATCATTTTTATGCACTGCTTTGAACCCTAATATTTATGTTCAGTCTACATTGTAGAGTTGCGACTCATAATGAGTTTGTGATTAAATGATGTGGTGTTTGCACAATGTTATGCGCAACATCTTAATGTCAGTGACTATTTATAACCCATTCGCTAGCCATCTTGGCATTGACAAGATCTTGAATCAATCAGATTACCCTTGAATCTTCATCATACCTTTACAGTTCTTTCTCTATATTGAATCTCTCCTTTGTTAACGCAAATTCTCCCTCATCTCTTACACTGACTGCACACATATTGTGAATTCGGCAGACTCGGACCGCTGAAAGTGAAGTTCTGCACACGACATTGCCCAATCAACAGCTGACCTTCCCGCAGAATCCTAAAACAACAGAATATCATGAAAATAAGGTGTCCATCTGACTGGTATACCACATTCGGAGATTCTTATTCATCTACTATAAGCAACAAACTGGGTTGGAACACATCCAACTTCAAGTGTTGCCAGTCAGCAAGGTCCCAACTCTATCCTCCATGCAAGCTCTGCAAGATTCTTCAACAAACCGACAATTCTGTGCCACACCGTCACCGCTCTTGTGCTCACACTAGAGGCACAATGAACTACCTTCGGCAGAGTCATATGCAGGGGCAATCATAATCAACCTATTTCTCAGTATTCCATATGTCCGGCCCAGAGAGTTGGTTAATGATACAACCATGTTGATGTCTCGAGTTCTTCAGGTGTGTCAAGATCTTCAGGTGCATCTGGTTCAATTCTAGGGATGTTGGCTTAAACCAACCGGCAATTCTGGCATCAATAGCGTACTGGGATAGGAGTGCTAACATTCGGAAATTGGGGGCATGAATAATCCATCTATTCCAGTGCACCTGACGCTTCCTACATCACAACACAGATCTAGCATTGACAATATGAATATGAACCACTGACATATCTTCCGGACTCTTCCCAGGCACGCCTCAGATTGCATCCTTCTTAGCCAAGCGTCACTTGTTCCAGGCACACCTCGAATTGCATCCTCCTCGACCGAGTGTTACTTTGTTGCTGTATTTTCCTGTTATTCTACTAAACTTCATACTATATTTACCATTATATACTTCTGTCTACATTCTCCAACTTCACTGCATCATCATCAACATGGAACCTACAGTCAGCCAGGTGACGAATCACTATTGACAGAAGAATGAAGAAGCCCACCATGAGAGAGCACTTACATGTGGATTGAAGGAGACAGCCAATCATCATTGCCGAATGAATGATTGAACTTGGAACCCAGCCTTCGAGTATAGTGTTGGAGATTGCTAATGTCCTCGCTGTAATTCTCATGAAGCAGTATGATGATGATACCCATCAGGAGATCAGCGAGAATGAAAGTGAAGACCCAGGAGAGTCCACCTTGTCATCCGATATCGAAGAAGACAATTTGGACAACCGGCAGGAGGTTTCACATTCAGACCGGGCACGCCGTGATAAGACAATAGGAAATACAAGGGTTCCACTGCCAAAGGAACAGAGCCGTGCAGATACTGTCATTGTACTCACTTCACTTCCAAATCTGCGACATCCGGCCAGGGCCATAGCACCACCATTGCTCAAATGCCTAAAGTCAACCATCAACATATCACGCAAGTCTCATGCTGTTCCCGCCCAGCCACTCCCACTGGCCAATGCTGGTGGAGACCAGAATGTTCCTCAACCAAAGGCCGATGGAGATCGCAATGTTCCTAAACACCAAATGGCGACTGTTGAGGTAGCAAAACGGTTCATGGAGGCAATCGTATTCACAAACACTCCCTGGCCAATCAATTCCTAGGAGAAGTAATCGATGGTTGACGAAGCTTCGATACTCGCAATTGAAGCCTGCGCTCGTCAGCGGGCATTAGCAGGTGCTCCTGTAGGTATACTATCTGTGTGTCAATTGCCCAGTGGTCCAGCACTTAAAATCGATCTGCAAACCCGAGAAGCTGTAACTGTGTATTCTGTTTTCTCCTCCTCGATTGGACTTATGATGATACTAAACCACAAATATATACATAGTTAACACTAAAGATTAGTACCATTCGAGGGCGTCTGCCAGATGGAGGTCGTCAAACTATTGTCCGTAGTTCCTGGTGGGATTTAAAATCAGAGACTGAGCTTCGAGTCCAACTTAGGGAGCTCCTGTTTGACTATGCCTATCTCTCCAAGGTCATCAATGATAAGAAATCATGGTTCACAAGGATGGAAGTGCTTAACTTAATCTACCATCAGTTGTTCTTCACCACCAATAGCTTGGGGTGACAACCGAATACATCGCAGTTCTTTCAACCTCTCACACCGCAGACGTTACAGCTGGTGGCCACAGCTATTGATTGTGCACTCTCTGAGTATGCCACTGGAAAGAAGGTTTCAGTTATGATTTCTCAAGATGAATATCTAGGTAAATTTTGCCCTTCCACAGTGATAAGATTGTATTACTGCAGAAGCCACTGCACTCATCAATTACACATGGTGGGCTGCTTCATACCCCCCCTCCCCAATGGGGCTCCTGCGCTGAAATAGGCACTCCAAAATCCCCGTCGGCACTTCCCAGTCTGGATTGGTGCTTCAATATTTCATTCAGTGCTCCTGAATCCCCCTTCATCCTCGATTAGGAGCTCCTTGATTTCATTTTAGACTCTTTGCCTCCCTCCCATTTTGGCGATGCTCAGCTTGGATGGTTTCTCCGCTTGATAGGCGCTACGCAACCCCTGTTGGCGCTCTTTTGCCTGGTCTTGCTCTCCTCGAATTCATTCGGCACACTTCCATCACCATCAGCACTCCCCTTGCCTACCGTGCACTCCACATCAGGCACTCATCATTTCCTGGTGGCACACCTCTTTTTCCTCCGAATTCATCCTATTGCCTTTCACACTCCACTTTGATTTACCATGAGCTAACCTCTCAATTCCAACCTTTTAGATAACACAAATTGAGCCAAACGACATTGGAATTCAATTTCACCCACCCGCCAGGCTCAAATCACTCGGAAATACAAGGAGCGCCTCCAGCTTCTTTGCGCCGTTGATGAATTGTGTGTTCCTGCATTTGTCGGCCTAGAGGAGACAGGAGATTCGGTGGATGACATTGAGACTATGTTCAATTGATATCATTCGATTGCTTAGTCGGGTTATTGTCTCAGTTCTACCTGCTTTCATTTTGGAATCACTTGCCATTTTCTTTGGTTCTTCTTAATGTAGCAATGCACACAATAGAATGTTGAATGAGATGCTGGGTACTATTGTATGATTAAGAAGTTGATAATGAACAATAATCTATGCATCATGCGTGGAGGGTATTTTTATTGCTCGGGGTATATCAGGAGAATCTCAGATAATGCCTGCAGTCCTTCGAGTGAATATCCATAAGAACCAAGGCATCTTTCAGAGTTAGTTTGGGATTCCCGCGTTGGTTGGGCGACAGTGCCAGGTGCTGCCAGACGTATCACAACCGCTCCCATGGTGCTCCCGTACCAGTCATCAGAAATCCCAGTAACTTCGAAGGCCAGCCAGAATGCCCTCCTAGGGTCTCATTCTCTGCTGAAATTGACGCTTCTAAGTTTACACTCCACCTCCTCTCATATACTCCTGGAGGCTCCCAGTGACTAAAATAGATTTTGCTGATGTGTAGTTTGTTTTACCGGGTCTCTTCATTTACTATACCAAGTTGCAATACAACATTGGATGATTTCCAATGTACTGGTGCATCTCTGAGAAATGCTAATTAGATACTTCTTCAGACTTTGCAGCCATGCCATTGTTTCAAATAATATACCTGTGGTAATACAGTATGGAAAAAAGACACATCCAGACAATGCTAGACTGGTAAAACATTAGCCCTGAGATGATTGTGCTGTGTATCCATAGCCGGCAGTTGATTGAAAACATATAACAAGCCAATATTGTACTGTCCAATGCATGCAAAATCAAATCAAATCACCTCCATATGGGCATGTTCATTATAGCTGTCATTATGTTTTAGCTTCAGTCAAATGTGATTGACTGTGTTGGTAGATCATTGTATCTTATCAATATTGCTAATATATAGCTGATTATAAATATCAGTTGTACATGTGTTACCAAAACCCATTTGTCATATTTACTCGCATATGTATATAGCTCACCAGTTCAATCTTGTGGTACCTGAAACATGTGATGTATTATTTGATGGTTTGCAGCAGCTTTTGAAAGCCAATTGTCTCCTACAAACCTGTAACCCCAACTAAGCAGATACTAACATCCTGCTTAAGCTGCCTCTGGGTAATCTATTCGACCATTCAAATATTGTACTCTTAAGAGGAAACCTCTCACTCTCTATGGCTGAGACCCCAGATTGTATCTTTGGTCCATGTATCAGATAGATAAACCTGAAATTGCACATGGCTCTTGCTTGTGATACTTTTAGTGTTTCTAGTCTGATCCTCTGTAACTGTGTACATTCACTGAAGTTTTTTGGATAAATATGCCTCACTCCAGTTGTCTTACTTCCAACTTCATATAATGAATGTGGCTTAAAATACTGCAATATTGTAGAAAAACAATATATTGAACTGGTATTATGTGTTTGATTTTGTGCTCCAATTACCCTAGTGAAATTTGCCAATACGCATCAAACAATTTCATTGTTGCTTGTTGCACTCTATTCAAGGGTGTATGAAATTAACTGTATTTTGATTTAGTAATGTTTTCAACTGTATACACAAGAACCTGCATTGCAGCACTATGTTTGCAAATCATTGCTTTCTATCTCTGATGGAATTCTGTTGACACCAATTTATCAACCCTAACCTTCCCAGATTTGGATATTTTCAGTTCTCTGTAAACTTCTTTAATTGGGTAAAATTCCTTGAGTATAACATCAAGTCCTTTCCAGAATATATCAGTCATTTTGTTGCCTAGTATGTATGGAATATACATATACTGTCTGTACAGCTTCCATTACAGTTTCTTGAAAGGTTGTTTCTACATTACCTTTACTGCCATCATTTCAACATAAAAGAATTGGAGTGCTATATATACCCAGCCTATTTAGAATTCTCTATATCTCTTTTGTCTGGAATGTTCTACTTCTCAAAGTAACAAATTGTATAGTGATGTGCAGGAGGATAGGATATTAATATACAAATGTCAATGAATTTAGAAATAGATCATTGAAATTTCCAGCTTTGAGTGATTCATCCAACTAGTTTAACATATCTTTACCTAATGTCAGAAGCAGCTGATGTAATTAGTTGGGCTGCTACAGCTGATAGACGTTGTGGAGACAGTATTGCCAGAACTGGTTTCAGAGTGGGTGAATACCTTGAGTATACAGAGCATGAATATGGTATCCTCTAGTAGCTGCCAGTTACTATACTAATCTCTGGAGTTAGCCAGGGGTCAAAGAGTTTCATGTGTGAATAGCACATCTTAAGGAATGCTATATCTCAGATATGAGATATTTAAGACCTGAGTGACCATGACTTGTTCTGGATAATCCCTGACACAGGAAGCCAAAAGAGCATAACAATGACACCAGAATCCATCAGCACAATGCCATCATATGTTGGGACTGATAATATTAAGATTTCTAATAGGAAATAAAATACTCCAAGTCATGTTATGCAATGTGTTGTAAGGATTCGTGGCACATGTTCAGGGGCATATAATTAACCCAATGAGAACCCATGTAAGCAGTTGAGGTATTGATTAAATTTGTAATTCAGATTTACAAGTTGTAATATACAGCAACCAGATATGCTGAATGTTTGAAAAATTGATAAAGTAAGTCTTCACAGATGTACAAATAATCTGAACAATCATTATATCAACAGGAAGAATAGATTGCATATTCCATGCCTGATTGCAAATTGTTTACTAACTATATATTCACTGACCCTGCATATACGCAAGGCATGTGGCTTTCAAAATGCCTGGTATCCAGAATGGAACATGTGCCGATACAGTTAGAATCTAGTTGACAATATTGCAGAAGTACAATGTGAACAAGATATTCAAGGTATCATGCATCCAGCTATTATTCCGAAGTTCAAAATTGAGTTCTGAGAGCCGCTTGTACTGGGTATCAGGGTATTGGAATGATTCAATTTGAAAATTGTGCAGGGGATACTACAGATGTTGATTAATTCATGTTGTTTTTTGCTGGTTAAATAGTTGAACTTCTTAAATATTGTATAACGATCTAAATGGATGCAATGGATTCCATTATTGTGAGTACTTACAATGCTTATTGTGTAATCTAATTACTTTCCGATTCATTTTCCCTAATGCATTTTCAATGCCAACAACTTTCCTATATGACTTTATCTTACTTAGATTTAGTCTACATGTCAGACTGGGATTGTAAGGGTCTATAGATTCTTGATTGGGAGTATCTTTAGGTGGTGGAACATAAGGTATATGGTCTATAGGTATATCATTCGATAAGTAGTACATTGCTGGCCATTGCGGTCCACATACTGAATTTAACTATGATGGCTTCAGTTGATTGCAATCTGTAGAAGGTAGAATACCATGGTGGTATGTAAAGGAATATGCCCATGTATGGCATCTTATGAAGGTATATCAGGAGATATGGCTGCAAATGTACATACCAATATTTTCACATAGGATAAAGCTATGTATGATAAGGTTATTGCTAAAAATCTAGAACTCTTGGTGAGTTGACTATGCATAGCAGGTGTTATCTGGTCCCGAAAACATCACATGCAGCTGTACATTTATATTATCTCTCTCTTAAGGAGCTGACCTCTGGGACTGTGTAATCCCATACACCAGTAGAAAAGGACTGGAAACAGTAAAACAAACATGGAATATAACCAAACATATGAACCCATCAGCAACCCGACCAATCAGTACCATATAGTGGTGATTTGGTGGATCTGTGTATGGGGAAACTCCACTTCAACATAACAAATCTCTGGAGGTTACAAAATCCTGTACAGATATTCAACAATATAAGAAGTGAAGTGAAGTGAAGTGAAAGAAGGGACATCCAAAGTGGCACTATTCTCTATATTTCTACTATTGTAAAATCGGATATTTCATGATCTAATGTTGCACTAGAATTGTATTTTTTGGAATAGTTCAGTGTTGGCACTTGTCAGAGCAATCGTTGTACAATTGCCAATCAATGTACCAGTCTGATCTTGAGTCTTCTGTCTAGATAGTGGCTTCAGCTTGCTGCTTATTGCCGTTGCCATTACAGTGGTATAATCAACATGTAATTATTTCCCTAGCCAGTCATACTGACCTTACATCTAAGTGCACTTACACCCTAACTCTACCAATTCCTTATAACAAACTCCACTAGCCCAGCTAATCAGTGATGATGGTTGCCACTGCGGTAGCTACTTGGTAGTCAGGCAAGCTGAGTTAGTATTTTGGAATTGGAGTTGCCTTCTTGGAATGGATTGTTGGTTCTACTCTTAGTATCGTAGCCATCCATGATGGTTAGGCATATAGAACCTCTTCTCTATCTGTCAAGGTTCTCATGAAGTGGTCATCATTACCATATATATGCAACGTCACTTGGGCTCTCCACACCATCATTAGTAGCACTGTAGGCCAGGCTCAAAATCTGACATTGTCTCATCCATCTGGTGACACTTGTATAGTACTAGTTAGTAGATATTTCTTACTCTTTCAGCATCGTCCAAGCTGGGTAATAGGCCTCCCGTATATTTAATAGGCAACCAGTGTGGCAAGCCTGCTGGAAAACATCGCAATCTGTGTCTTCGGAAGATAGGGCTCATGATAATGATTTTGGTTAATCTCCATTTGAAATGATTTGGCCATGATCTTGGTTACCATGCTCAGTCATCATCTCTCATATGTCGTCTTGACTGTCTGAGATGATTGCAATTGGTGATTTCCTCTTGCAATACCATTTACTAGTCTTTTAAGTACATTGGGAAATTATTGTCAGTGATGTTCAGAACTACTTTGGTCAACATAATTGTGCTTGTTCAGTATAGGTCAAGAGAATATGAACTTCTTCTTATCTCTCCCATGCTCTGACAGTTGCATTCTGGTGGTTGGTGCATTTCGTAACTACATTCGACATCTTATGTATACTCAGACTGCTGATCACCTTCAGTTGCACAATGTATGCACCAGAATTCCTCGGTGTATGCTTTCAATGCCATTTCCTGGTGTGCTTGCTGTCACTTTTCTGGGGATTCATATGAGCAAATTCTGAGTTTACTTGTTATTTTATCACCCCATGTACATGTTGCTCTCTGATACATATTATTGTTAACTCTGCTGGTAATAACTCTCAAGTTATGCATACTAACAAATCTCTAGCTCCAAGTCTGCCGGTAAGTGTGCTACAGGGTATTTGCACACAGCAAGTCCAAAACAGTGATTGATTCCTGTACAGATTGTTTCAAATTCAGCAGGAGCAACCCCGTATCGGACATCATAGTCTGGTCAACTACTCATCTCATTTGCCCTCATTGGATATTGTACCAATTGGTGGAAGTAGTTCTGAATTTGACATCCAGCGGCAGGTGTGTATCTCAGGATTGGTGAGAATCAGTTGGAATCTCATTTGGGATTGGAACTGTGTCATGCTACTTTTTGATTCCACCATCATCAGCGACAACCCTAGTTTCCATCTGAAACACCCGGGTGTTCCGGATGGCTCTGACGGCTCTGGTGGAACCTCGTACCCTCTGACGGAGAATCAGACGCGACCCGTCGCCCAAGCGACGGGTCGCGTTCCATACCTCCCTTGCGGCGGCTATTATACCATGCCTCATATTCTTGCGACGCGTCGCGTTGTATATTACGCTCGCCGCTCCGGCATCAGGCTTCCTTTACTTTGCGTCCGGAATGTGGTGACGTACACGCACCATCGGAACGACACGTATGTTACACTCTTCGCAGGGGTTGCAGTTATGCAGTAGCCATTTACACAACGCCTGGCGATGTTTATGCCTTTCTTCGGCCGATAGCCACATGCCGCACTCTCATTTATGTTCAGCTTTGAGATTTTGTCACATATTGCAATACAGTCTTCGCTTCACATACATCGCTTGCCGTTGCATTGGCTCCACCATTATCGT
>Ga0307515_10002553_pt1 | contig 39315 bp, 25 predicted proteins | sample 17_EM_MG_FD_194513 | JGI IMG/M metagenome (GOLD analysis project Ga0307515, IMG submission 194513) | Populus trichocarpa ectomycorrhiza microbial communities from riparian zone in the Pacific Northwest, United States - 17_EM | ecosystem: Host-associated > Plants > Roots > Unclassified | place... | reverse complement strand
ACCTAAACTCAGAAAGATCATGAGGCATCAAGCCTAGAATACATGGGTCCGTAAGGACCTAGCAAGCCTAGGGTCTACTAGGCCCAGCAACTATCTTCATCTTGCTGTTTGGACTTCTAGAGGCAGTCTGGTTAAATCCAAATTCCAAGGAACTTCGTAAGAAAATAATCAAGCTTTTAATTAGGAAAAATAAACATGAATTGCTGGTCACGAACTATTGCTAAGATATCAGCGCGACATTTTCGGCTAACCCACGGATGTTGGCCTTGTTGAAGTAGTTTTTCAGCTCAGGATCACTTTCATAACGTTGATCAATGGGTCATGGGCTCATGGCTCATGCAATAAAGCAATTTCAATGCACGTGATTTGATTCGATGTGAGCTTAAAGATCTCCCCAAGACAAGGTACTTGATAAAAGCACCCAAGATTTCCAGGGCATTGCCGAAAACGATGGTATTTGCCCTTCGGATCCACCATAACACGTTAAACTATAATTTTTTTGGGGGGAAATTTAGGCCTACCCCTCTTTGTTTTCCCTTGGATCTGCTTTAATTGCACCAGAAATCTTTTAATATTTCCTCATCCATCAGGTCAGCTTCAATAATTCATAAAATAGAACTTTGATAGAGAATTCTTGGCGCGACTTAAGGAATATTGAAGCAAGCCAACCGACACCAATTAATTCCTAGAGATAGTAAGGCCGCAAGACTTGCTGTATATCTTATTTTTTTGTACATGTGACAGTACTCTTCCCCTCCTCAATATTAGAGCCACTGCTTACTTATTTTCTCACCCTAAACGAGCAAGCTCTCACTATAACATAATATCACACTCGTTTTACCCTTCACCTTTGTTTCTCATTTTCTCAACTTCTGCTTTCTTAGTTCCTCACTCGATCTTGCCACTAAACCATGGCTAGGCTGTTACTATTTGCCTTGTGTGTGCTCCCTTCACTTGTTAGCGCATGGAGAATGGGAAACCCTTTCCATGTCCGAGGCCGCGTCTACTGTGACACTTGCCAGTGTGGCTTCGAGACAAAAAAAACTACTTACATATCAGGTACGCACGCACGCACTCCTTTTTATCCTCACTAATTCTAATTATTGCAGCTTTTCTCCATACAGATAATGGGTTTTATTCAATATACTATAATATCCGATCGTAGTTCTTGATGAATATTGTGACGTCCTCCAGGTGCAACGGTTAGAATTGAATGCAAAGACAGAACAGACTTACAACTTAGATACAGTATGGAGGGTGTGACAGACTCAACCGGGGCATACAAGATTAAGGTTGTGGGCGACCAAGCGGACAGGATTTGCCATGTTGTTCTTGTTGATAGTCCACTGGCTGACTGCAAAACGGTACACCCAGTACGCAACCGTGCTGAAGTTATTCTAACCCGTTCCAACGGTGCCATTTCTGATCTTCATTACGCTAATTCCTTGGGGTTTGTGAAAGACGAGGCATTGCCTGGGTGTGCTGAATTGGTCAAGAAACTTCTAGAATCCGATGAATAGATCAACAATGAACATTCTTGATAGGCTACCTAGTCCCATCTTTTAATTACTTATGGTGTTCTTCTTGGTTTGATGTTTATTTATTTGGTAGCTTGTCTCTTAGCTCATGAGACTACATATGATGTCATTGTTTGCGCTCACCTATTTTGTTTTGTTTTCATCTACTTGATCAATAATACTAAATTTATGACGAGTGTGTTTATTCCTTTTCTTTTGCTTAGATTGTAGCTTTTAACATGAAATTTCTTTTCTTGAAATCATAAATAAGAGGAGTTGATATTTAATTTATTTTTATTATATTTTTAGAGAATAAATTTCATTTAAAATTTAATTTTTAATATTCAAAATAATTCAAACATAAGATTTTATTAAAATATTTTAATTGAATTGAATTTAAAAAGTATTAAACATGCTATTAAAAAACATTAAATTTTATATTAGAGTCTTTGATTATGAATTTCCAATCAACTCTCGAAGAAAAGGATGATATTATCTATTTTCCAATACATTTGAGGAAAAATTAATAAAATCCAAAACTTATGAATCAATTTATAATTGAGTAATACATTTGGCCAATCAATGATTTAATTACTTTTAAATTTTAACACTATAGGTATTCGACTAATCTTTTTTGATAAACTAAAAGTACTTAGCTAGAATCAACTCAAATTGTACTGGAAATTAAAAAGAAAAAAAATTAATAAAGACGACGCCGTTTGGCTCTCTGCCACGGCCCTCGCATGACGAACCTCTCCCTTGTCTCGTTCCTTAGAAAAGGTAAAATGGATTTTTATGGTCCTTCAAGTTTAAGACTTTAGTTATATTTACCCCTCAAGTTTAAATTTAATCTCACGAGACCTAATACTCTCAGTTATTGATCAAGTGTGATTCCTCCATGGCTAATGGTTGGAAAGACTGATCAATAATGTCAATTTTATAAGATTGTGTGTGTTGATTCAGTCATGTAGTAAGATAAAACAAGAAAAAAAAAAAAACTCAAAACTAAAATTTAGTTATTTTCTTCTAAAAAGATTTAAATAATAAAGGAGAGAAGGACAGAGAGAACTTTTTATTGATTTTGTTTGAATTTTATTTTGAAGTATTTTGTGTCTTTGTAATTTTAGGTTTTTATTTAAAAAAAACTAATTTTCATTTTGATTTTTTGATTTTGATTTTTTATTCAATTTTAATTCTTTTTTTTTTTGTAAGTGTGTTTGGTAATACGGCTTAAGATGCATTTCAAAAATATTTTTCATTAAAAATATATTAAAAATATTTATTTTATTTTTAATATTAATACAAAAAAATTATCGAAAAATATTTTTTTTGATGTAAAAAACAGGTTAAACCATGAAAACAAAAAACTCTCTAAATTAATTTGATCATCCTTGTGGCATAATTCAAATCAAATCAGTGATATCATTAACAAGTTTCTTACATTAGTGATAGATTTGGATGGATGGACCATGCATGACAAATCGTTGAAGCACAAGGTTTTCAGTGACCAAAATTGAAAGTAAAGGGGCTAAAGTGACCACTTGTAAAACCTCGAGGGACATTGGAATTTATTTTCACTCCTTTGAAAACGTCCATTTCTGTGCGTGCATCTGTCAACTCTGTCTTTCTTGTAATATCGAGGACGAAGAGTTTTAACTTGTTTGCCAGTCGCGAACAATCACTGTTAAGTCTTCTTTCTCTACTTTGTGTGTGTGTGTGTGTGTGTGTGTGTGTTATTGAAAAGTTTTGGATCGTGATTCTTGTGCTGATTTTTTTATGGTGCAATCCTGTTTCTTTTTTTGTTGGGGTAGTTTGATTTGATCATAGGTTTTGTCTTTTATTGAAGCTGAATTTGAAGTGGGATTTTGATTTTGATTACCATGAAAACAAAGAGAAACTTTAATTGGTGCCCCCTTTGCATGTGTTTTCCTCTTAATCTTATCATGTTTGATCCACGAAAGGTTTATTTTTTATGATTATTTGAATTTCATGGAACCTGGAATAGTATTTAAGTGAACTGCTCAATGCAGTATGATTTAGTATAGTGAAGAAAATGTTAATTTTCTCCACGGAGAGGAAAAGAGGAGGAAGAAATTTATGGGTTTCAATGAAGTTTCGCTTTTGGTTTGTGCTTAAAGACTAACTGTGTTTAACGGGGGATCGGGTTCTAAATTATGAGCTTTGGTTCTTCTAATGTTTATAGATAAATAATTATAGTAGCATTTGTTTTTGAGCTTAGTGTAGAATGAATCTTCATGTTTAATTAGTAAAATCGAAATAATTTGTCGGTATTAGATTTTCTATGTTTCTCATATGCTGTTTCTAGGAAAAACGAATCCATTTATGTTAGCTAACATTTTTTTCCCCTTTACTGTGTTGATATTTTCAGTTTGATAAGGGATGGCAGCTGGCGCCTTGCACAGATCCATTAGGACCATTCAGCTCCATGGTGGTAGCAATGATTCTGCCTCTACTAAGGAATTTGGGAATTCCTCATTGAAATTTATCTCAAAGGGTTTTACAGTAGATGTAAAGTTTCTCAGCGACAGGAGTCACAGTTTTAGCCACTGCAAAATGCATGTTATTCGTGCAATTTCTTCTCATGCATCAGTGGTGGATCCAATCTTGTCTACTTCACACGTGACCACCAATTTCAATCAGAACACATCAAGTGAGTGCGATGGTTAACTGTTCTTTTATAGTTGACTGTTGTGGTCTTGAATTTGTTTCTTATAATGGCCATCGTGGTACATTGCATCATATTCCATCACATATGCTTGCTTAATAAATCTGTTAATGCAATGGCCTTTATGAAATATTATCAGATAACCATGGCAGACCATTCTCAATTTCAACTTTGCTGAATAACAATTTCCGATGTCTGTGGTGTCAGTTAATTACTTGCTTGTGATCTCTTTTTGGCAGTCGAATCTTCCTTGATATTGATCCGGCATGGTGAATCTATGTGGAACGAGAAGAATTTGTTCACTGGTTCTGTTGATGTGCCTTTAACCAAGAGAGGCATAGAGGAAGCCATTGAGGCTGGTAAGCGAATTAGCAGCATACCAGTGAACATGATTTACACATCTGCGTTGATTCGTGCACAGATGACAGCTATGCTAGCCATGACTCAACATCGTCAGAAGAAGGTACCCTTGTTCATGCTTCCATAGCATGACAGAACTTCACTTTACACACACATTTGGCATGTCAAATCATGTGAGCAAGTCACATATAGTTATGTCTTCTTTCCATTCCATTTGTCTTGTATTACAATCCCCACATTATCCAATATCTTATTATGAATGGAGCAAACTCAGTTGATGCAGTTTGCGCTGGCATGCGATATCAATCAGTCATGAATCTTCACTGTAGAGGGACACAGTGTTCAATCTAAAAAACTTCTTCTGGTGCTTTCTTGCCTTTTTTTACTGAAAGAAAAATGTTGCAACCCAGCCCAGCCTCATGAAGAATTCCCATTTGGTGTCTTAATTTTTTTTTTCAAACAGTACACAACACGTTTAGGTTCAAATCCTCCATGTTTAGCCCAATAACTTTTCTCCCCTTCTCGATAGTGTCCCCAGCTCCCACTTTTACTGGAGGCTTCCTGCCTGCCATAATATGGACACACCATTTGTAATAACAAGGCCTATCCATTGTTGTAAAAGGTGCCATATGTTGGCTGGTTTGTTGTTTGACTACCATAGATGGCCCAGTAATTTTTCTGTTCCTTTCAAAGCAGGATAATAACATATACGTCCTCATGGGCACACCTTCCTGGGGGCTGGGGGGGTTACAAAAGATGTCTTCCTCAGCACGGCTTGACTGAAATATCAACCTCACATCATCAAGTATTTATATGCATGCAGAACTCATCTTTTGTCATTTCATAGATTAGCTTTCAAAAATACAGCATATGCATTTAAAGCATGGGTGGGAATTCCATGATCCTTTTCATTTGTGATCATGTCCTTGATCAACATTCTCTGTTCTCTTTTTATTTTCATTTGGGCTGTATTCTCATGAGCTCAGTGAACATAATGTTGCTCATTAGTTCTTTAGGGTGAATTGGAAATCATGGAGCATGTTACTTAGTTATTCGGTCAGTTACTTGAATATAGTGATCACTTCAAAGTATCCTGTTTGGGAGTGTGGTTGCGGTTGCTTTTCAAAGTGCTTTTTATTCCGAAATGCATTAAAATGATGTTTTTTTTATTTTTTAAAAATTATTTTTGATATCAGTGCATCAAAACGATCCAAAACATAAAAAAAGAAGTAATTTTTAGCAAAAAAAAAAGAGAATTTTTTGGAAACGCGGGTTGGCCCGCGTTTCCAAACGCTATGGCTAGTTCTGAAGTCCTTGTAGATTTATCTTTGCAGAACAAATTGTAGGGAAGTTAAAACTAGCTGTCTTCGACTAGTATATAACATTCAGTAGTCAATGGAACTGATAATTTCAGAATCTACAGAATTATATGTTTTAACCTAATTCATATGTGTACTGTAGATACCCATTATTATGCATGATGAGAGTATACAAGCAAAAGAATGGAGTCAAATTTTCAGTGAAGAAACAATTCAGCAATCTATTCCAGTCATAACTGCTTGGCAATTGAATGAAAGAATGTATAACCCTTTTACTCCTTTCTGTTTCTTTGTTTTTTTTAAAAATAATATATTTACATTTAAAATTTGCTAGCTACAATGTAATCCATTTTCTTCAGGTATGGGAAGTTGCAGGGTCTTAATAAGGAGGAGACGGTTGTAAAATATGGAAAGGAGAAAGTGCATGAGTGGCGTCGAAGTTTTGATAGTCCTCCCCCAAATGGTGAGAGCTTGGAAATGTGTTCTCAAAGAGCTGTTGCCTATTTTAAAGAAAATGTAAGTCCATAAACATTGTATCCCATAATGCTTCTTATTGATACAAATCTCATGAGAGCCTTGAAGGGGGTGAAGCATAAACATAATGTGTTAGGCATATGCATATAGGGTTTACATGCATCTCTATGGGTTCATCTGGTCCATAAGAAACATATATTGCAGATTGAACCCCAGCTTCAGAATGGAAGGAACATAATGGTTGCTGCCCACGGGAATTCTCTGAGGTCCATCATTATGTATCTTGAGAAATTAACTTCTCAGGAGGTAATGCACTATTTTCTTAGGATTGCTAAGTGACTAAAAATGCTTTCATCAATTTGCTCAAGTTTTATTTGTTTGTTAAACAGGTTACGAATTTGGAATTATCTACTGGGGTTCCATTACTTTACATATACAAGCATGGGGAATTTTTGAAGAGGGGCAGTCCTGTTGGACCTACAGAGTATGGAGTTTATGCTTATACCAGGGTATGAACTCTATGCTCTTTGTTATACTTGGTCATGTCATTTGTGAATTTTTCACTCTCAAATTTTCAGTTGTTTGTTCAGATCTTTACTTATTTGTAGTTCTCAATTACCATCAAAGGCAAGTATGATTGAAGAAATAAAATCCTTAAACTTTGTTTGTTTTGCATTGCTTGACTGAAATAATTGGCATCTGATTTTTGAGTTATCAAAGTCTTTATTCATTACCAAAAGGTCCATCAGGATGTCAAGAATCATGCTAGTTTTTTATGCATAGACAAACATGCTCTGTTGTCCATTTGACCTGCCGTACTGTTCTTCATTGATTGAGACCTTGCCCATCCAGTAAAAATAAAAAGGGCATTATCAAGCATCTTCAATTCTTTACTTCTCTTGTGTTCGCTTCTACTTCTAGGTTTCTTATGTATCCATTTCTTGCTCAACCTGTTTAGAAGCTCTTTTATATCCCTTACCAGCTAGTCGTTTTCATGGTAACAATTTTTTTGAGTTACATTTCAGTAAAGCAACTTGCAGAAAGGAATCTTCTATTAGCTGTTGCAGTCATTACTGAAACAAGTTTTAAGAGGAACAATACTTGTTGATTTTCTACATAATTCTATTTGTTTCAGTTTGCCTTTGTTTCACCATTACCACCAGCAAGATTGAGATCTGCATTGATTCAAAGCTTGCTGTTTGATGATCCTTGGTATTCATTGAACTTTTCACACTGAAATAACATAGAAAAATCATGTACATTCTTGCCCACAAAGAATGTTTTCTGTCTAAACATGTCAGAAGTGGCTGATAATCATGTGCCTGCTTGCCCAAGGAGATAGTTTTCAGTTTTTGATCACTTATGTCTGATAAATCACATACTAACTTTTGAAAAGTACCATTCTAATGGAACTTGAAAATTGGAAGCACGGGCTGTTGTTAGATTTTAGTGAGGGTCAAGAAAGATAAGTAAACCCAAAATCTTGTCTTTGAGGTTATATAATGGACACATGCTTTGACCACAGAGAGGACATGTTTTGGGATGAGAGGGTAATATTGATATATCTAAGTATTTCATTGTGATAATTAGGAAAAAAAAGGATAGTGAACTCAGTAGAAAAAGTTCCATGCTATCAGATAGAATGTCCTAGTTTTGCTCAAGTCTTCCTCAGCATGGGAAAATGAAGTGAAAATGGTTTAAATAACTGTTTCCGTGACTCTTCTTTTAGCTGGGAATGTGTTTGTCATATGAAGTAACATTAATTCAGAGCAACATTGGTGTAGATCCTTGTAGGTTGCTTAATGTGGTGTTATCTTTTTCTGCTACTGTTGGCTGTTTGTTTAGTTTGTCTTTTGCAGTTTCTGTTGGAACTTTATGCTTCAGTCCTGGTTTTATTGCATATAAGCCTAGTTTTTGATATGGAACTTTATTATTACAAAGAAAGTATTTAGTTGAATCAGTTTTTTTTTTTTTGGAACCATCTCTTGTTATTAGATCCCATTAATGGCTTGTATGCACAATAGTTGTTTCTAAAATTCCTTTTTGGTAGACCTGTTTATACAATATGTTGTGCAAAATGTATGTTACTTAGTAAGCAAAAGCAAAGATAGTTTACTGAATTTTTTCAATCTCTAAATGGAATTCATGTTCATGAATTTTCTCATGGCCTTGTCGTCAATGCTTTGGTAATTCATCTTGTGCATTAACTTGTTACCTATATGTTAACCTCATTCAAAGATAAAGAGCAGATGATGCCCCTTCAGCATGTGCAAAATGTTCCTTAATAGCGGTTTCTTTCCCCTGCTTTCTTAGGCTGATCTATCACAATTTGTTTTTTGTCCTTCACAATTCACCAGCATATTGTAACATTATCTTTCTTTGAACTGATTTCTGATATCTTATCTGCTTGCTAAATGTTCTTAATGCAGAACTTAGCTCTTTACAGGCAAAAATTGGATGAGATGGTGCAATAATCAATTCAAAAACCTGGTAAACTTCTTGTTTGATTTTAGATATTGCCAAAGAAATGTATATTAAGGAAATCACTGTTTAACATCTGATGCGCAGCCTCATCAATTTAATGCTCAATTTTTCTCTACGGTTTTGCAGGGAATATATATATATTATAATTTTCCTGGAGATTTCATAAAGCACTTGAAACTTGCTGACACTTGAAGAGTACAGTTCTTCACTGATTCTACATTGCGCACATGTGGCTACTACTTTTTCAGTCAAACCACAGTGGTCGTCAAAATGCTAGAGAGTAGTAAGGTAGTTGATGGCACAATATTAAAAGATTTGGGAATCTTTTTGTACCTGTTCAGGTTGCAAATCTTCTGCTATTATAAAGTGAGATTCAAAGAAATAAAGCTAACAAAGAAACTATGGTCTTACAATTATTAGTTTCTTATAAAATGCTGATGATTGTCGATGGTTGCTATTAGATCACCTTTCCCACAAGGATGATGGGAAATCGACGCAATGTATTCAACTTTAACTTTGATAATAGAATCATCTTCTGTTGAGGGCATGGCAACCAAGATGCCGCCACACTTGGTCAAACGCTTGTTAAAAAAATACCAAGACCCTGAATATTTATTGCTGTGACATTTCACATGAAAAAAAGGTGGATTCTGTCAAAAAATGCAACGCATGTAGACACAATAGCAAATATTCGGCCGTTGAATTGCAGTTGGAAATGGGTTTCGTATATGAGAACATGTCTTTTGTAGTTGACCCAAAAAATGTGCAGGTTGCGGTGTATCTTATTTTTCTTCCTTCCAGGCTTGGCCTTGTAGTAGTCGATATACCTTTCCATATATTAATCAATTAGCACCAACTTACGCTAATGAATTTATTCACTCTTAATCATGTGGTAAGGATTTCCTTGACCAAGAAACTGAAATCAAGGTGGACAGTGGCATCTTCGTAGTTGACGTTGAAGTGCAATGAACAAAGAAAGCAAGCGAGGTTCAGAAATCTTAAATTTTGTTAATGTTATGAGGGGATTTCATTTTTAAGGGGTACTTGAAGTTGCCTACTGTTAGCGTCCATTGACAATATAGTTGCAGAATTCCTTCTGCTGGTCACGAAGGTGAGGCCTTGGATGATTTGTTAATTTCTAATTCTTGTGATCATCAACGGTGAGGCCTTTTCCATTAACAGGTAAAAACAAATGATGGGTCCTTGTCGATCCATAAAAGAAGTTAGAAGACTCGAATCTATTAAATAAAGGCATTCAAGAAAGTAGTATTATTCAGTTGAGTACATTCAATAAAATTGGATGTGCTTTCGTCAAAAAAAAAAAAATATGGTTGGAAGAGCTCCAAGACACAAGTGATTCTAACCCTAAGAATATGCGTTCTGTTCTCACCATCTCAGATACGATAGGTCAACTCTTGCAGGGTATTGTTCGGCTACTCCTTTGGGCATGTAAATGAGGAGGATAGATACGATCTGTTTTCTCATTGTGCCTGCTCAGAAGCCGTGTGTAGTTCAATTCTGCAGAAGAATGGGGTCTGCAGAAGAATGAGGTGTGTAGAAATATTGGTGAATGGGCAGCAGAGTTGGTCTGGATATCATGGAATGTTATTTGTGTATGGAATTGGAAGAGAAGGAATAGTGCCCTGAATCATGCGGATGTTTAGCTACAAAATACAAGATTATAATTTTGCAAGAAGCATTTACGAATGAAAGCAAAGAAGAGCAGGGTTCCTGTACAAGATTTCAAGCTCAACTCTTGCCGGGTATAAACAATTTCTCGAGGCCATTGGACTTGGAAAAAACCCATGAATTAACTGTGGTGCACTTGCGAGAAACTTCTTATCGGAGGACCTGCGCACCCCAGTGTTAGTCGGGGCTCCGTCTGGATATCTTATGCTAATAAAAAAAAAAATCTAAGAATGAATGCTGAAGCAGTACTCTGCTGTTTGTTGCAACTTGGATGTCCATATAAATTTTATTTTCTTGCAAAAATTGTTATCGATTTTGTTGTTACCAAAACATCTATGGATAAACAGAATCATTTGAATTTTAAAATTTAATCAGAATTATAAGGAGCAGATATATATATATATATATATATATATATAGCTGAATATCTTCTCTCTTTTCACTTTTTTTAGAATGTTTATATTTTATTTTTATTAATAAAAAAAGTAAGATAAAATCTTAAAATTGGGAATTATGGATATATTATAATATTTAGCTCGGCATTTTACGCATAAACTTGGCCGATTGATTGTGTATCCACCACCGATTGCGGTTGTCCTAGTGACTCCGGTTTCTTCAATAACAGGGAAGACCATCTCCCTTATGTGGCAGAAAGTCTACTGGATTTGGAGGTTTTTGTTTTTAAGAAAAAAATAAACAGCTAAGAAATTGTAAAGCATGACTCATTGGTTTCTCTTTTTAACAGTCTTTAAGTTCCCCGAAAGCATTGGCACCAAAATCTCATTCTTTCGTAACAAGATCACAAAAACTCATCTTTCCATAATTATTTTGACAGAAATAAATAAAAGAATCCACCAAAATTCTTCAGAATTCACCATCTCAGCAAACCCAGAAATTCCCCCCCTTTTTTTTCTCTTAAAATCTTCAATCAACATATTATTTTTGGTAAAGATATTTAATTAATTTAAAATAGGTTCTTGATATGTTTCAAACACGAACATTTAAAGTTTGACATAAATTCCAATTCGTTTCTATGCATTAATAAATGATTTCAAAGTCAAATAGACAAGCGCAAAGATAGAGATGACCAAAGCCAAAAGCCCTAGCAATGCCACCTCTGATGATTCTGCCAAGAATGAAAAGAAAAAGAAGGTATTGTATTTTTCATTATTTGATCCTTCTTAGCTTGTTTCCTGTCATAATACATTGCTTTTGTTCATTGATTCTCAAATTCTTTCAAACGAGAATAAAGGCTTATATATATATATATATATATATATTGTTTCATTGCCTTGAAAAATTCTTCTGGTGCAGTCTATTATTCCAAAGATTTTCAGTTCAAAAAGAAACAATAGGAGTGATTCCAATGATGATGATATACTTGGATCAGAAGGCAGTGGAGTTTCTCTTGGTATTCCTCTCTTTGACTGAATCATCTTAATTATGTCTTACTTCACATATAATATAAATTCAATTGATGCCTATATAATATACACACATGTTAATGTATTTTTTTTATTCTGGTTTTGGTGGGCAGATGTGGATAAGAAGATTGCCGCAAGGAAGAAAACATTCACAGAGGCATCCCCCTTGATGAGAAAAAGTTTCTCAGGTATGTGTGTATAATAAATATATTAGGTGTATTTACTCATATTTTCCATGCTAATATATGTTAGATGCATGCATAGTGCTTTATTTGTTTTATACCATAAAATTAATTGAACCCACAATTTGAAAAACTTGCGTTACATTAACAGTACTAGCTGGCTAGGGTTGTCGCTTTTGATTGAATCTTTACATGTTTTGGGTACAAGCCACGTACACATCAAAATAAGTCCAAGTTAGCCTTATCCTCTATTTCACTATCCTGGTAGCTAACCTAACATCAATGAAGTGTTGATCATTGGCTTGATATTTGTAAACTAAAAGGAAGAAAATAAAATGGAGATATGGGGAGTTTTTCATGTATGATAGCGACCCTTTAGTCCGTATCATTTGAAAACGATGATTTTGGACTTTAGGATTTACTCAGAGTAAAACATGGTGTTGGTTTTTCTTATCTGCCTGCAGAACGACGGAACAGTTCCGGGAGTGAAGGCCTAAATTTATCAAACTTTGATCAATCTATGGCACCAGCAACAGAAATTAAAGAACTCAGGTGTGGATTCTTATCATTTCTTGGTTAAGTAAATTCTCTTATATGTCGACTTTTTCTGCTTCTGGTCAGTCTCATGTTGAACATATCTTATAGAAAAAATCATGTCGTTGGATTGCAGGATATGTGTTGCAACATGGAACGTGGGAGGCAAGACACCCGACCCTGGCCTCAACCTTGAAGATTTCTTGCAGGTTGAAGATTCTGCTGATATTTATGTCTGCGGGTATGAAGAACACACGTTAATGATCTATTTAGCTTTTATTCTATGGCAAGGTGACAAAAAGTGAAATGGAAAACATGCAAAATTTAATGTGATGACAACTTCCATTGGAGTCAATAGATTCTTTCTTGATGTTTTTTATTGGTTCAGAATCTTTGAGATGAGATCTGTTTGGTGCAACTTGTCTAAAGTTCATACTCTTCAGGTTTCAGGAAATTGTTCCACTCAATGCTGGAAACGTACTGGTGATTGAAGATAATGAGCCTGCAGCAAGATGGCTAGCTCTTATAAGCCAAGCACTTAACAAACCACTGCATGATTTCACGAACTATTATTCCGACTCAAGCCATGGTTCAAGAGGCCTCAACAGCAATAAAGACTCGAAATCACATAACTTCTTTCATAAGCCTTCTCTGAAAGTGCTTAGCAAAAATTACAGGGCAGATAGTAGCCTACTCAAGATCTGCAATTGTCACGAGGAGTCCCAACCTAGAGAGAGGCAGAGAACAAGAAAACTTAGCGACCCCATCAACAAACTAGAATCAGCAAAGGAACTTCATCGTCGTCCAGAAAGCTGTGCCGATGACATGCTTTATATTCCTGACATGCCTACCTCACCTTCCTCACCGACCAACAGGACCTATAACCTTATTGCAAGCAAGCAAATGGTTGGAATTTTTCTTTCAGTGTGGGTTAGAAAGGAGTTGGTGCCTCACATTGGTCATCTCAGGGTAGATTCTGTTTGTAGAGGAATAATGGGTCGTCTTGGCAACAAGGTAAGCTGAATATAGTACTAAATGCTCATCCTTGAGCTAAGCCTCCTTGGCCAAGAAATGTAGGGCCAAATTGGAATATTAAAGTTGCCCCTATCATTTTCTTGAAAAAGGATCATCAATTACCGGAAAGAAAAAAGAGAATTTCCATTTAATATGATTCGATCCTCCCTGTTGTATTAGATAGACAACTATCATCAAAATCTCTTGATCTTATCATGTGTCAGTAAGCTTGGTTATTTTTAATTAACAAAATGGCACGTTCTGATTCAGACTATTAATTTGAGAGGCTTGAGCCTGGAAATATCCAGAGAAGGAGAAAAGTATTATTTGAAGTGCATGTGCAATTAATAAATCTTGTATGCATTTGAAGTTTGATCGGTGCAGTCTTACATTGCAGGGATGTATATCAATAAGCATGTCATTGCACCAAACGAGCTTTTGCTTCGTGTGCAGTCACCTGGCTTCTGGGGAGAAGGAAGGCGATGAACTAAAGAGGAACGCTGATGTAGCTGAGATCCTCAAGAGCACACAATTCCCCAAGATTTGCAAGCATAGACCTCGTCGAGCCCCTGAAAGAATAGTTGATCATGAGTGTGTTAGACTTTTCGTATTATTATTATTATTCATTTCCAATTCTGTAGGTGTAATATCCAATCTTTTAACTTGGGGCCTTCTGTTTTTAATACTGCAGCCGTATAATTTGGCTAGGAGATTTAAATTATCGAGTAGCTTTGAGTTATGAGGAAACAAAGGTTCTGTTGGAGGATAATGACTGGGACACCCTGCTGGAGAAGGATCAGGTCTGTTGCTTCAATCTATTTCTCAATATCACAAAAAAAAAAAAAAGCAAGCCGTGAGTCCCCACGCCTTGTCTGTTGTTGTAGTCAATGTCATTTCACCATTAATTTACTGTTGGAAGTAACCTTAACAATGGGCATCCTTTTCTTGACTCTTCTCTGAAACTACACATCATGTTTAATTATTCAGCAATTGATTGTTGGATCATCCATCTAAAAGTTTAAGAGATAATCTGGACTGATCTTTCATGTTTACGCTAGACAAGATATCTAAATGAAGTCTCCTTAAATCGTCACAGAGGTCACAGGAAGTCAAGCCTGCTTCAATTTGTCTAAAGCTTATTAATAGCACAAGCACAGGAGAATGGGATGATCATGCTCTGTGATTCTTTCTAACATTTAAAGCCTAGGAAATTAAAAGCTTAACAGGAAGGAAGATGCTGTTGTTTGACAGGAGATTTTACATCCTTATTTGACTTGGTTTAATGCATTGACTTCAGTTGAATATTGAAAGAGAAGCAGGGAGAGTATTCGAGGGTTTCAAAGAAGGACAGATCTTGTTCGCTCCTACTTACAAGTACACACAAAACTCAGATTCTTATGCTGGAGAAACTGTTAAATCCAGAAGGAAACGTCGAACACCAGCATGGTATTTACTCTTCTAGTATTAACAGTATAAACTACTAATGAAGAAAAGAACAGAAAAATTCATTGCTTGAAGCTCGTATTTCAGGTGCGATAGGATATTATGGCGTGGTGATGGCATTGAGCAGTTGTCCTATGTCCGCCGCGAGTCAAGATTTTCCGATCACAGACCGGTTTGTGCTGTCTTCGCAGCAGAGGTTGAAATGAGGAACAGAACCACTAACAGATTCAGGAAAGGTTACTCCTGTGCGGCTGCAAAACTGGAATTTGATAGCTGCATACCCCAAAGGCATAGCTTATATGAATTCTAATGAAAAACCAAATTGTACATTTCATTAGTCATTTTTCTTTGAAGAGGCAATCAATATAGGAGTATAATTAGGAAACTACTAATTGCGCTTCATAGATTAATGTAGCAAGGCTTTTGTTTACTAATAATCCCACGAGAAAAAGAATTCTAAGCTTTAGCTATTATTATCATTATCATCATATGCAAATTCACCAATTATGCAATTGATATGCAAATTTACTTTGGGAACAAGCACGGCTACTTTGAATAACAATAAATTCTATAATATTAAAAAAATGAAAAAAAAACTTGAATTTTCAAATTTTGTTTCAAGTAAGTTCATTCCAAGCAATACACTTAAGAACTTTCTATGTAAACTCATGGCATGGGAGAAACAGAAAAGGCAGCCTATGCTGCAAAAGTACGAGAACCAGTGAATCTTATTGCTACGGGATTCGCTACAAAAGAGTTTCGCTGTGGCAACCTTTTACTTCCTGTAGTTAATGTTGATCCCCAGTTTTTGGCAACTTTGGAGACTCCATGGAGGCAATCGGTTATTATGAATTTACTGGGTAGAAGCAGTGCCTTCAAATTGCTTTACACCAAGATTGAACAGCTATGGAAACCTACTGCTGGTTTTGATGTACTGGATTTGGGATTTGACTATTTCTTGGTCAAGTTTGATGAGAAGGAAGATTTTGACAATGCCTTACGAAGTGGTCCAAAGATGATACTTGATCATTTTCGAACAGTAAGACCACGGACTCAGGATTTTCATGCGTCATATGCCATAATAGATTCTACTAAGGGATCTAGTAAGGCTCAACTGAGGGAAACCCACTTCATCTGAAGCAATGGCCAAAAACAAGGAAGCCCATGTTGATCCAGTGACTTCTTCTTCTTTTTGTCAGACTCCTGCCATACAAAATCACATAGAATCATCGGCTCCATGTGTTGGTATGTCTATTCAGATCCCAGTGGTGGATCCACAACTTATTCAAATGGCAGAGAACACCTCAGGTAGTGTTTTCTGCTACTGTAACTAATACAACCTCACATCTATCACCACAACATCTTACAGATAATCAATTTCAGGCAGTTAAAAGGAAACCCCCTAACCAAAAGCCTATGCCCAAACCAGAGCCTCCCAGTTCTGTCCCTGGACCGGGGAATGATGGGTCATATCCATGGATAGTGAGGACATTATAGATAGTGTGAATATGGCTGATGCTGTAGCAAACCTGCGGATCCTGCCGCTTAATGATCATATGGCTATCCTTTCTACATCTTAATCATTTATGTGATGGCTCGGCACTTCCGAGGTGCAGGAAACTTGGACTTTAGGTGTTATGTACATGAATTGTCTCGTCTTCATAAACCTGATATTTTCGTAATTGTGGAGAATCACATAGCAATCCCACCTTTGCTTTCATATATGGAGGGATGAACATCCAAAGCATTGTCAGTCTCTAAATAGAGCCCCTAGACATACAAGAAAAACGCTAAAAGGGGTTTATGCACAGCTGTTTTTCCTTCTCGAAGCTCCAAGCCACACCAGTGAACATCATCTTAACAAAAATCTTTACATATATCTAAGGAAAAGAGTACGTACGTGAATCATCCCCCTTTCATGAAAGGAAATCCCTACAATTGGAATACAAAACATGTTACTTATTCCATATAGACAGGATCCACGACGCCAAAGAGTGTTTTGCCTTGAAAAATGAGATACAAAGGCTTATAAGCAAAGGTTATCTCCAGCATTTTATGAAGAAGAACTCCCAGCTTGACCAGAGGGCCGGGGGAGAAGAAAAGTGAGCACCATGAGACATTATCTGAAATCAATGTGATCCTAAGCGAGCTATCTGCTAGGAAAGACTCCAGCCAATAAAGAAAAGCAAGTCCTAGTTACCTCCCGTGCTCTAAACCTATGGTATAAATCGATCATGTTCAACCTAGAAGATGGAGAAGAGGTCTCCCATATAGATACCCCGGTAATCACATTATTAAATATTATGTAGAGGGTACCTTTGCTAGAAAAACACATTATTAAAGAAAAAAAATGATGAAAGTGCTTAATTAATGCAATAAAACAAAGTTGGTGTACCAAAATGAGAATTATTAAAGTCTATTATGCACTCAATTGAGATAAATTAAAAAGTTATGTACCAACAACAACATACATATCAAAATCAAAGGACACGTCATCAAATAATTAAACGATTAACAAAGGTAGACAAAAGCACTTGGTAGGAAGTTCTAAAGAAATTGGTGTACTTAAAGGGAAAAAAATATTAAAATTTATGTACTTGATAAATTGAGAAAATTTGTAAAGTTGGCATGCTCTATTCGTATAACTTGTAAGACATTATAATTTCTCATTTTCAACATAGGTCTATACCTCATTAGCTACTAAATTTGAAATTTTAATTCGAGATATAAATGTAGGGGATATTTAGAAATATGATAGCGGTTGTTTTTTAAAGTGTTTTTTACTCGAAAATACATTAAAATAATATTTAAAAAAAATTAATTATTTTGACATTAACATATCAAAACGATCTGAAAACATAAAAAAATTTGAAGTAAAGAAAAAAAAATTAATTTTTTTAAAAACGTTTTTAAATCACAAAAACAAACGGGTTTTTAATCTTCACATATAAAAAAAATATAATACATTTTAGCTTTATCATGATCGATCTTATCGATACAAGGAAATTCCTTAAAATTTATAGTTATAAAATTTGGGAAAGGGAATCATAAAGTAAGGGAAACAATTAGAACATGAATGGATTATTTTTATATAAACACCTAAAGGTCAAAATCATAGGATTAATACTTAATTTTGCTTAAATGTATGAAGGATGTGCTTTTAAGATGTGAAAACTATGAATTATTTTGATGAAAAAATAATAGTTTGAAAGTCTTAGTTTTAGTCAAGGGGGTAAAAATTGAAAAAAAAAAAAGGAAATGGAAAGTAAGGGAAACAATTAGAATCCAAATATACAAGCATTTATTAAATGGTGAAAAACAATTTATACTGTGAAATCTTAAATTTAGTATTAGATTTTTTTATTAAATTTATTAAACTGGTGCCCATTCGTTAGTGGTTTTTCTCTAAGCTGGTGCTGGATGCAGTTTATCCATACCCACGAGTGCCATCAAGCTTTTCTTTTCTCATTTTCCACTTAGCTATTTTAATAGTATAATCGTGGTATACTTTTTTGGCTTATTTGCAGAATAACCTCTTTTTGACTGTTTTAATAGTATAATAGTACGCAATTTATCCCCTCCTTTTGACTTCCGTTCTCAAGAATCAATAAATTTATCCACAACACTGCGACATTCCATGCCCAGAAACCACCATCATGTTCTTCTAAGATCATTGAATATTCAATCACTGGATCCTCGAAACAAGAACACGACGTATTTTTAGTTGTATTATGAGTAATGATTACCTCCTTTATGTATTTTGAGAACCGATGCCAGCACTTCCAGTAAACCCAGCAGGAATCTAAGCAACAAAAAGGGTTATATATATTTAACAAAATATTCAGAGTACGGGTGTTTTACTGTAGCGTCAGATCATTGTTTGGGGGTATTTAAACTTTTCTTCTGTTTTTTTTTCACAATTAAAATATTTTTTTACCTTCGACATCAACGGAATGTAGAGTTGTTAATCAATTATTTTTTTAATTTTTTATAAACTTTTAAATAGTAAATATACTTCTTTATCCCGGGATCAAAAAAGTGTTGCTATGTTGGACGAGGATTTTTTTTTGTTTTTTCCATTCTTATATACAATTAAAATACATATTTAATCTTAAAAAAAAAAGGTTTGTATTTTGGGATCAAAAGACTAAGATAAATTTATAGAAAAAACTTGAACATAATTACAAAACTAATATAAAAAAACTAATACAGAAAGATAAGATCGTATGAAGTCGAATTCCTAACAAATTAAATGTTGAAAGATGAAACTATGAAAAAAAATCAATTACATGAAAAATATCTAAAAAAAATAAGGGTGAAAGAAACATTAACAAGAGGGATATAATTTTTCAATTGGAGGGTTAAATTGAATTTAAAAAATAGTTTTAATAAAAGAAAAAAACAAATCAAAAGAATGAGGGTTAAACTAAAAAAAATAAAACAACAAAAACTTTGATTGAATTATAAAATTGAAAGTCAAAAAAACTTTAACAAAAGTGTCAAGGAAAAATATTATAAAAAAGACCAAAATAAAAAACAAAACATATGAGAAATTGCAATTGAAGGACTAAATTGAAAAAAAGATCTATACAAGAAATAAGAAAGAAATAAAAAATTGAAAGAATGATGACTAAAATTAAAAATAAACATATGATAAATTAAAAATAAACAAAAACTTCTATAAATAAAAAAATGAACTAAATACTAAATTAAGAGAATGAGGACTGGAATTGAAAAGTATAAAATAAAAAAAAAACAATGTTATACATTACCTGCTAAGAGAGAAAAAAGAAGGGAGGGAAACAAAAAATTAACGGCAACAATCCAACTATTGTAAACTGCCACACGTCACCCCACATGGAAGAGAATATGGTGGCACATGTAAGGAGATGACAAAATGCCCGTTTTGGTCATTGGATGACCCAACACGCACCAGCAGTTTTTCTCATTAAAAAATTCAAAAACAAGGTAAAAGTACTAAAATGCACCTGATAACCCATATAATTACATAAAATACTTGTATAAAAATACAAAAATACTTCCAAACACAAAACTTTTTGTTTTTTTTTTCAAGGTTTAAAATGTATTTTCACTTTACATGAATATTTGAAAACCCCAAAATACTTTTATTTAACAACCCAATAATTTTTTTTGATCTTAAAAACAAATAAATATTTTTACGTTAAGAAGCGAAAAATCAAGAAAGTTATTGGTTGGTAGTTTTAAATTTTATTAATTTTGAAAAAAAAATTTAGGCTGAAATTTTTTTTTAAATATAAATACCCGTAAAATTTCTTAATGATTAATGAAGTAGTGAAAAATACAAAAACATCTCAGCCTCAAGCTTCATATTTTTCCACTCAAGGACAACATAATATTTTACTGTAACAATCCATTTTACACCATAATAGAGTTTTTGTTAACGGGGCAGTAAAAAAGCAAGATACCCCACCCTTGAGGTTTTATCTTTTTCCATTGAAGGGTAGCATGATAATTTTACTGCTAGCTAAACTGTGTAGAGTTTTTGTTAATGTTAATATAGCATTGGTTTTCGTTCCATCAAATCAGTGAACATCACTACTATTATGCACACAAAACGAGGGCTTGCCTTCCCTCTCCGCTCTGTTATCAACTTTTGCAGATACCTATCTCTCTTTCCTTCTGTATGCGCTCTTTGTGCATTTTCATCGTTTCACTCGCGCTCTCTCATTCTTACAGTACAAAAACTGCCCTTTTTGAAGTCCTGATAACTGATGCGCTTCAGTGCCATACCTGCATTCATTGCTTTTAATCTTCCCTTTCAGGTTTCTGTTAATATCTTGGGTTTTTGACTTCCCAGCTAGTGTCCTCTTCCCTTCCTCGTATCTTGTTTGAAAACAAATACTCGTCTCTGCTTTTGCCTTGTTTTGTTCTCTTCTTAAAGAAAAGAAAGTTGAATTTTTTTCTATTACAATTTCGTTTTTCATTATCGGGTCTTGTCTCAATCCTATAATTAAAGCTTTCCCCAAGTGGGTTTTTCGTTTCTTGGAGAAAAACACTTTTATGTTCTCATGGCAGGAAAAGTCTGTTCTGTTTCTTGACCAAGGTGTGTGATTTTGAGGTGAAAGATTTTAGCTTTCTCATACTCTTTGTTTTTTTCATTTCCTTAACTTCTTGGATTTCTCCAAGTGGTTTTATGGGTACTGTTTATTTCCCAGTGCACAAGTTTGGATTTTGTTGAAGCCATTGCCTCATTTGAAGAACTTTCTGTTTACAGGCTTGAGAAATGGAGTTGATTTTATGAACTGTATTTTAGAATTTTGGCTCAAAAATGGGTTCTGCGAGCTCCAAAGTTGACAAAACTGAACCTTTGGCTCTGTGCAAGGAAAGGAGGAAATTCATAAAGCAAGCAATCGATTCGAGGTACAATCTTGCAGCAGCTCATGTCTCTTACATTAACTCTCTTAGAAACATTGGTGTAGCTCTCCGGCGATTCGCTGAAGCGGAGGTTTTGATAGAGTCTTCTCTGTCAACAACCTCAGCCACCGAGCTTGACAAGTCTCCATCACATTCTTCATACCTCTCTCCCTCTCCCTCCCACAATGCAGAGGTCTCAGATTCACCATTGCACTTTGAGAGTCCAATATCACCACCAGTGTTGAATATGAGTTATATGAGAGCTGGTGGAGGTGGTAATGCAGTTACTGTTAAGTTTAATTTGAATAATAGTAGTGATTTTGTAGAGGATGAGTCGTTAGGGTTCTCCATGCCGCCGCCGCCGCCGCCTCCTCCTTTTGAGTCAGGTGGCTCTTGGGATTTTTTTGATCCAAGTGATACTGGTGAGAGTTTTAGATTTGTAGGGCATGGTGACTTGGATATGGAGTTTGATGATATTGGAGGGTGGAATGAGTTTAGGAGTGAAAGGGTTGGTGTTGAACATAGTGTGGTGGATGCAAAAGGAAAATGGACAGAAGTTGGTTTGGATAAAAACAGTCGAGTACATGAAGAAACTTTGAAGCCTGGTGTGGAGCAAAACGGGGTTGAAAATTCTGGCAATTCAATAACTCAAAATGGCAGTTGTAACTTCATAGTGGAAGGTACTGCCACATCATCTAGATTGAGAGCAGTTGAAGGTTCTAGTGGACAAGTACTTGTTGGTCAGATGAGGCATGTAGAAGAGGGGCAGAATGTTAATGTTTCCACCCTTGGACAATCAGGTTCAAAGAGGGAGAAAGCAGTAGCGGTGAACAATTTGTCTGCAGAGAGAGAGGATCCGTCGGAGTTCATTACGCATAGAGCTAAGGATTTTCTTTCAAGTATTAAGGATATAGAGCATCGCTTTTTTAGAGCCTCTGAATCTGGCAAGGAGGTCTCCAGAATGCTTGAGGCAAACAATATCAGGGTTGGATATACTGAGGCAAAAGGTAATTATTTCTGTAAATGAGTCAAATGGCTGAGTTTTAGTTGGCATACTTATTTGTCCACTTAAATTCAAATGCCATGGATGCTTGTTGGTGCAATTTTTTGAACTTTTTTAGTTATCGAACATTTGTGCAAACATAGTATAACCACTTCCATTCTCATAGGGGGGTCATCTGCCTCAGCTATTTTGGTGGCTGTAAAATTTGTTTGCTGTCGTGGAAAGACCGCACTTGTTTCTCATGGTAAGATTAGCTTCTGTTGCGAGTCAATGTTTCTTTTTCTTTTTTGTGGGACAATTCGATCTTTAGGTCAGCTATTGAGAAAGAACATGCAAATTGTCTTGTAGAACCTGTGGTGATTTTGAAGACATAAACAGCTTTCTCAATGTTTTTTTTTTTCATATTTCTTTCCATTATGTCAATTCTCCATTTCATGGAGTTGATGTTTTTTTTGGGGGGGGCGGCAATTCAATATTTCAGTCAACTGTTGAGAAAGAATTCGCAAATTATCTTATAGAACCTGTGGTGATTTTGAAGACATAAAGAGCTTTCTCAGTGTGTTTTTTCATATTTCTTTACATTATGTCAATTCTCCATTGATTTTGTAGAACCTATGGAACATATGACTAAGGTCATTACATGGAAACGGACAGCATCTTTGAGGTCATCTTCATCAAGAAATCCTCTTGTCACGGCAACAAAAGATGATGCCTCTGATAGTGGTAATGATTTTGTTGAAGAGTTCTGCATGATTGCAGGGAGTCATTCTTCCACCCTTGACAGACTGTATGCATGGGAAAGAAAACTCTATGATGAAATAAAGGTATTTTTTAAAGCCTTTTGCTTTTATATAATTGTTTTCTTCTTGACCCTCTTGACTTTGTAGTTTTTCCTACATGACACTGTGTGATGCGAAAATGTGTATTGACAATGTTCAGGGCATATCAATTTTAAGGTGTTCATGTCATATTAAGTTTTTATGGGCATGTTTCCATTATTATTTGCTGATTACCACATAGAATCTTTATTGCATAATGTAGAAAATCATTTGAATGCACATGACAGTTTTGCTGGTGCAGAATGCCTATTAATTTCTGTTGTAAACATAGATATGTGTTCATAGAATAGTATATCTAAAGGTCAGCTTTGTGTCTACAGGCCGGTGAATCTATCTGGAAAGAGTATGATCGGAAGTGTGACCAGCTTAGGCACCAGTTTGCCAAAGATCAAAGCGTTCATGTGATTGACAAAACCCGGGCTGTTGTAAAGGATCTACATTCACGCATAAGAGTGGCAATTCATTCTGTAGATTCAATATCAAAGCGGATTGAGAAAATAAGAGATGAAGAGTTGCAGCCGCAACTTCTAGAGTTAATTCAAGGGTAAATATGAGTTTGTTTTCTTTGTCTGTCTTAATATAGTTGAGCATAGAAGCTTTACTACTAAAGTTACTTGTCCAGTTGTCCTGAGGTTTGTAACCCTTGAGCTTCATACTGAACTAAATATGTGTTAATTCATCACTATTTTCTGGCATTATATTAATGATCAGTGAGCCTATGCAGGTTCATCAGGATGTGGAAGAACATGCTTGAATGCCATCATGCACAGTACATCACAATCTCATTAGCATACCATTCAAGGAGATCAACAGAAACTCCTCAGGGAGATACTCGGAGGCAGATTATGTCTCAGCTTCAGCAGGAGATTGAATGCTTCGGTTTTAGCTTTGCAAACTGGATTAACAGCCATGCTTCCTATGTGGAAGCTGTAAATGGGTGGCTGCAAAATTGCATCCTGCAACCACAGGAGCGTTCCAAGAGTAGGAGGCCATTCTCCCCTCGCCGACTCTTGGCCCCACCTTTATTTGTTCTCTGTCGTGATTGGTCGGCTGGGATCAAAGGTTTGCCATCTGAGGAACTTAATAATGCCATCAGAACCCTCTTAACTGATTTGCACCACCTAATGGAGCAACAAGAAGAACAGTTACAAAAGGAAGACAAAGTAGTTGATGTAAACAATGGAGAATCAGTAGGCAAAGAGAATGAAAGGAATGATGACGTGTCATCGAGCTTGTACTGCATACATGCAATTTTGACAAAGGTTCTTGACAGACTGAACAATTTTTCCGAGGCATCATTGAAAATGTACGAGGATATCAGGCAGAAAACTGAAGCAGCTCGAGTGTCTTACTTGAATTGCAGGCCGCTTAGGTGTTAAATGTTATTTAATTTAGAACGTATAAGCATTTCCAAGTTTGTGGTTGGAAATAGAAACTTGTACATACGAAATGAGTTGTTTCAAAAGGCTTTTGAGAAGCAATATAATATTTCTTGTTTGGGAGTGAATTTGCAACTTTGGAGAAGCTCTTGTTGCTGTATTTCTAGCAACACTGTTCTGTAGTTGAAGCTGTTCACTTGACAGCTTGCCACTTCTTTACTATGCTGTTTCTGCTATTGCCTACGCGCCTTGGTTGATGTGTGAAAATAATAATGCAAAAGTGAAGGTTACATCTAGCCCGTTGGTTGACGGGGTTTCTTTTCTTATAGAATCTTTAATGAGTTTAATTACCTGCATCTTGCTAGTAAATTCCACTACTTTTAAAGTTAAGTTCGAATGGTACCTGTCTTCTTTCTACAATACGGACAGTTCCCCTGTTCTCTCATTAAAAAAAATTGAACCAAGCATGAGCTGCCGTTGGGAAGAGTTTAGTTGAACAAATTACAACAACGTATATTTCTTTCAATTTTGACAACATTATCCTCACGCACTGGAGGATGCCAGCTTAGGTTTTCGGAGATGCTATTCTACCCTGACCCAAAAGAGTTTTAAGCGAGGAAGAAACAACAAGAATAACGAATGAGAGAATTCATCTCCTATGTGAGAAGCTTTAGTTGTTAACTTTATCTTTTGCTGCCTTCAGCTTCCTATTAAAATCAGAACCCAACGTACTGTGTGTACTGAGCATAAGCTTCTGACTGCATGGCAATTGGGGCCCTTGTAACATGATTAGGAAGATCAAATGCGTCAACAAGCTCCTTCGCAATATTTCTCACTTGGAAACTTAAGTAATCTGTCAGCTTGTGGATTGCCTGCACAAGGCGATAGTAAAATGAATGAAAGCATGCAGAAGACCCACATGTTCTCCATAATCCAACTCATTTTAACGATCTAAAATGCAGAAATCAGGGGGCCAATTGTTGTAGCACCAATATGGCTTCTGGTTCAAAACATCCTGACTTTTTTTCTCTTTCCTTTTTTTTTTTTTTTTTGTTTTTTCAATTCTGAAGGACATTTGAATACCTTAGCTTTGTTTGGTGCCACATAGTCAACATTTCGATAGGTTCCTATGTCATTCCAGATTTGATTCAAGGCATAAAGATCGCAGACAAGTTTCAAAGCAGCTCGTGTACTTGCATCAGGACATCTAGCACATAAAACGGGAAATTAGAAACTAATTAACGACAATAAAAAAAAGATGGGATGTTCTGTAGATGGGTTTAGGAGGTACTTCTCCACGGTTTCAATGAACTTTGCAAGGATGACAGACTCAATATGAGACTCTGCAAGTGTCAGAAGGTGATTCAAGCATCGATTCCAAGCTCCAAATCCCCCAAGAGTTTTAGAATGCTTGCGAAGTCGAACAGCAGCACTTTGAAGCAATCTAGATGTTCGGTACTGTGAGAAGAAGAATCACAAGAGTTTTAGAAAAAAATAGAGATGATTGCTGGGTTTATGCGTGTGATTTTTAAGAAACAACCAAGGACAAGAACTCACTCTGAAGGCATCCAGTTGGAATTTAGGATCTCGCAAGTGTTCTGTACCTTCCCAGCGTGCTGTTACAGGATTTGGCTGTGAGAGGTATGTGTTCATTGATTCTCTCAAATAGTTCCATGTAACAGCCAGTGTCCCACCTTGAAATTTTTGCTTGTATTGCTTCAAGAGATCAGCTGCTACCTGTATCAAGTAAACATTCAGATCAAGCTTTCATCTGAACAGAAACAATGCTTAGTAATCTATAATACCAGAATTCTAGAGATAGATGGTAATGTTCATAGTGGTTCTTATTTCATTTTATCCATAAATGAACCTTACATCCAGTTTAGTGACAAATCCATCTCATGAACAGTTCAAATCTTTTCTGTTACTCCTAGAGTTTAGCACCATGAATTTTGGTATCCTCGGGATTTATGCAACAAACAACCTAGGAGTTTGCATTGAGGGTTTTCAAGCAAGGACACGATAAAATGAGATGTGCAACCTGTTGTAGAAGTACTGTGTTGTCCCCTTCAAATGTCTGGAATATGTCATGATCATTCCTCAAGATACCAAACCGGTTGACGGCAGCATAACCATGGCCTCCACAGGCTTCCCTACAGACACTCAATGATTTTGCTGTATAGGACGTCACACAAGCCTTGAGGCCTGCCGAAAGTGTATGGACATCTCCAACCAATTGTTCAACATGTGTCGTTTTCATCTGAGAATATATTTCTACCAAATACGAAGTGGCAAAATGAAATGCGTAAGTTGAAGCCAGCATTGGCATGAGCTTGTGCTGTTGAGACTGATAATCAAGAATACTAACTTCAGGTTGCTTGGGAGGACCAAACTGCTGGCGCAATAAAGAATATCGGATGGCAATTGCATTAGCAATCTTGAGGACACTAGTTGAAGAAGACGCAAGGGCTACCCTTCCACCTACAAGTTCCCCTAGTGTAGCAGCAAATCGTTTGTTTATGGTTGGAAGACTACTTGTGTACTTCCCATCCGGGGACACATCTCCAAATCGATTGAGAAGATTATCTCGGGGAATTCTTACTGAAGTGAATCTTAATGCTCCATTATCTACCCCATTCAGGCCAACCTTGTGGCCACAATCATGTATTTCAATTCCTGGAAGTGCCTGGTGGGTCTTCAAATCCCTTATTGGAACAATGAAGGCATGGACACCCATATCAGAGACACCTTTAGCATCATGAGCAGGCAGCATCAGCTTAGCAAAAACAGAAGCAAATTTTCCATGAACTGCAGCATTGCCAATCCACCATTTGATGGCCCCGTCATTGGGTGTGTTAATTATAAATTCATCTGTAATTGGATCAAATGTCGCAACTGTTTGGAGACCTTGAACATTTGAGCCTTTGAAGCACAAACGTTGAGTTTAGTTCAAATATGTCAAGGTTTCAATTCTAGAAATGTCAAGTAAAACACAAAAAATGCATACCCCCACGCGACATTCTCTCACGGAAAAGTAAATAAAAACAGAAAAATGAAAAGCTTAATGACTATAATCTACAATTTGTTCTCTTATGTTTTGTGTTTGTTTTTAGTTAATGAATCAGTTCTGCATCATAGTCATGACAAATAACAATGAAGTGCAAACAAACGACAATGCTTAGATGCCCTTCCACATGAAATATTGGGACCTCAGCCATTTCTAACCCAACTCAATAGGGACTATCACATTCATATCTTCAGAAAGTTTCACTATTTATGCAGAAAATATGTTTCTGCAGGAAACCTCGTCTACTCAAAGATAATGCTTCAATATTACAATTCAAAAAAAAATTAAATATGATGACTTGCAATCCTACTGAAGTTCGCTACAGGTAGAACTGAGAACTAGTTGCGATACTTCGTTGATGTATGATAAATAACATTAATGGAGAAATATTAAGGTAGCTAATACCACACCAGCAGAGGTTTAATTTAATATCAGAAACACAGAGAGAAAGTTACGAAATAATACGGGTAGAAAAGATTACCATGATGGAGCTCCGTCATAGCAAAACAACCTGGATACTCCAAACTGTCAATACCTTCAAAGTACTTATCCTTATGCTTTTTGGTTCCTAGGTTGATCACAGAGCCTCCCCAAAGGCTGCAAATTTCAAAAACTTTCTTCTAAACAGATGATATACAATTCAACAGAAAAACAAAGGTCACAAAATTAAATGCTTTTCTCAGGTTATCATCTTTAAAATCTCAACACCATGAATGATCCAAAAAGAGAAGGAAAAAAGCAGAAATTTCAAAAGACTACATGAAGAAACATAGAGCTTAACAAATTCTAAAGACAGCAAATGAAACAGAGTAATTAGCATGAACAAGGGGATGACTCAGGATAGATGATCCAAATACCATTAGTATGAAATAAATCATTAAAAAAAAGAGAGAGACATGGCTGCATAAATTGATTCACAGTAGAACCCTCAGTGAATGCCAAGTACAGAGAAAGCAAATATTCAACAGAAATTCATGAATAAGCAAGCATTACAAGACAAAATACCATGTCTTAATTTCCCTATCTACCTTTCAGAAAAAAAGGAAAAACAAAAACAAAACAAAACAAAACCCAGAAGAGAAACGAAGAAATGATCAGTCACTCACCTATACTGAACTCCCAACTTGATACCAAGAGAGATATCCACAGCACCGGCAGCCTCAACAATAGCAAAATACTTGCCAGGATCTTCAACAACATATTTTAAAGGCCTAATACCAGCTTCTTTAATCAAACCATACATTTGTCTCCAACATAGCTCTCTATGATCATCTTTTGAAATCTCCAGCGGTGTTTGCAACTCTGGCCTTGCATGAAAATACTCGTAAATCTTCTCTTGTATTTCTCTGTATTTCCCTCTCATGTACAGCGACAACTTCTCCGTTTCCACCTCAAGTTTTGCTGATCTTGCACATGGAAACAACCCTAGCTGCTCCTGCGTGTCATGCTCATGCAGAGGGCGGGGCACGGGTGCCAAGTGCAAGGAGACCCGTTGGATTCGTCGAGATACGATAAGTGTTTCGTTCTCGGCCGTGGGATTTTGCTTCTTTTGTTCCATTTGTACCTTTTTAGGGGTTGGTGGTGACGCTGGTGAATCAATGAATGAAGGCAGAGATGAAAGGAATTGCGAGGTTGCTTTCTTTGTTTAATACTTTATAGTTTTATACGGGGAAGGGGAGAGAGAGACGTGGGGCCTATAAGAGTGTACAGGTGGCGAGACGTGATGGGAGGAAGCGTGGCTGTTAACATTGGCGCGCCTTTCAACGTCAAAGTGGATATGTTCTGATGATGAAACTGATACTGATAAGAATGTGAAAGAGATTTTTCGGGTTTTGCCTCTTCTTTGTTGACATAAAATAAATAAAAAAGTGGGAGAAATTCTATATGATAATTAAAAGCATCTTCTTAGTTATTTTTTAGAGTTTATTTTAAAAAAATAGATAGATGATAAATAAAAATTATAAGTAAAGATATTCTTATTATTTTTATAATAGAATATATATTTTTTTATATTATAATTTTTTAAAAATTATAATAAAAAATAACTAATAAAATATTATTATTATCGAGATAGAAAGAAAGAAACCGGAAGAATGGAGACAAATAGCCCACACAAACAAACTTTAACGGCAAGGGAGACAAAAGGTTGAACAGATTATTTTTATGTTAGTTGAAGACCAATGCCTCTCTTTTGTTTCTCAGTTAATAAAAAGGTTGGGATCTTAGGTTTATCAAATTAACATAAATTTTCTTCGTCCAATCACGTGGGAGTTGGGACTTGATATTTATAAACATGTGGATATATTTATGTATGATTCAATGTGTGTAAATCTTAATAAAGCAGTCTCCACCTGATTCCATGGGATTGGACGAAGAAAATTTATGTTTAATTATAATATCAGAAAATTTATGTTTAATCTTAATAAAGCAGTCTCCACTTGTTCCTTGAAACAAATATTATTTCTTTTTTTTCTAAAAAATATTATTCCTCTTTTTTTTTCTAAAAAATAATGTTTGTATCTCAACTTTCTATCTCAATCTTTAATTATAATTAATATTGATTATAATCAACAAAGTTGTTATTATTTATCATTACATATAATTCTTAAATTATTTTATTGAATCCACGTATAAACTTTTAATTTACAATAAAAAATTTCTTAATTTTCCATCAAACATTCTCTCATTTCTCGGACTGAAACACAGAAAATAAAATTTGGTTTTTGAAACATGAATCTCCAGAACATTAGGGAACAAATAATAGAAAATCTAAGTTTTTTGGGATCGAACAAAAGTTTCCCACACAAAAATCTCAATGAGGAATGTGTTTTTGTTCTTTGTCAAATATGATCCGTGTTCATTTATTTTCTATTTTCAACCCCAATTAAGTTCTGATTTCACACAATCGAAACCAATGCATTTTGAATATCCTAAAAATCTAAGCACATTGAAGATGATGCAAGTTGAAAGAAATACAAAAAAAACAATAATATTATAATTTTCGAGGTTGAAATTGCAAAAATTAAAAGTTCAATGAACAAAAAAATAAAAGCACATTGTTCATATGAACAGTTGAAGGCAAAGAGCAATGAGTCTGCATGAACTGTGTTTGGTGCTTAAGTGAAAGACCCATATGCTCTATTTATTTCTTTAATCTAATAAACACGACCAAGCCCAGTGAGAATATTTTAGCTCATATACTAACTAATTAATTTCTCAAACACGACTACATATTCTACGAAGAATGCTATCACGGTTTGAAATCTTGCCCATTGAAGTACAAATAGGGCTGTTTGCCAGATGATGTTAGTGTATGCACTGCTGAAAATCCACCATAGTTACTCTGTGACTTAGTTAAGCATATCTTGGCAATATATTCGAATGGCTTGTGTTCCCGGTTGTAAGTTTGGTTCACATACTCATCGATTGGAATCCACTGCAAAAAAACAAAAACAAAAACAGAACAAAAGGAAAAAGAAAATGATTGTTATTAGTATAATCATTAGAGATCTATATGGATTCACATTTTATATTTTTCTCCAATTAATTCATAATAGATTTATCATTGAATGAACTACATTGTTGATATTGACCCAAAATAAGAAATTGTAGGTAAAGCTAGTCCGTGAACAGCATGCCATCACAATGTAAAAGTTGGATAGGTTCGAGCTATATTCATGAGGCCCTCCTAACCTACAACGGATCGAAACAGCCAATTATCAAGAGGATTCCTTGTCGGTTCTTGTAAAATATTTCATTTAGACAAGGGATTCTAAATACATCATAAGTTACCTTTTTGTGATTTGTTTTCTCTATTATTATGCTAGTGCTTCACTGATTTTTGCATTCATGGATCTGACATGATTCCATGTATGGCCAAATCACAACAATGTAATACTGAAAATTCCTCATACTCGTATTGTGTTGGTTTTTGTCTCTACAAGGGTGCATTCAACTCATAACTATAAGGGCCCAAAAACTGAGTTAAAATGCTGACGCAAAATCAAGTATCCAAAGCATTTCATTCACAAATGTCAACCCTCAAGATGGAACACATTAGTAGCTTTTTTAAGTAAGATAATGCGATTGTAACTTCAATGACTGGTTTAATTTTTTGAAGAGAATATTTATCCTGTTTAATAGTTGACATGCACTACAATGTCCAGTTCAAGTACAAGAAAATACACTGTCAAAAAGATGAATAGTACCTGGGCTGCCTCAATCTCTGAATCTTGTTTTGTGATGTCAAAGGAGAGTGGTTGTAACATGCAAACAAAAAATAAATCTGATTTTCCAAGGAATTGCTGGTGGGTTTGGCTGTGCATAAAAACAAAAAGGACAAATCAATTAACAGGAACAAGCGTATGTAAATTGTACAAAGACTTGAAACATTTCATCTTTAATGTTAGTATCCTTCACAATTAAAGATGGACGACTCTGGTTTTAGTTTGCAAATAATAGAAAACCGACATCCACTCGCCTTATACTGAGCATGGAGGATCCCCATACTCAAAACTGATGCTGCAGCAATCACTGATAGAAATCATTGGTTGATGTCACCTACAAGATCGAAGGATCTTTTCTTATTCAGACTGGGTTATGCAACATGAGTATATCTACCCTAACGCCTCCGAAATAGACTATTTAATGGAAGCTCACTACTGGGGGTGGGCAGGGGAGCCTGGCTGGCTAAGAGTAAATAGGAGCACATTACACATCCCAAACAGGGTTTCTTCAGCTGGTTTGCTATCAAATAGGCGATAGATTGAGCCTACAAGAATTATCTGATCCTACCTGTCTACTCTGTAATCAAGCATACGAAACTAGAGATTACATTCACTTTTCATGCCCAAGCCAACTAAACAGGTTTGCTAAGATAAATTATGTGTTCATTAAAGCCTTAATATAGCACATCATGTCTTGTCATTTTAAATTGAAATTCTTATCTCATGTTTTTCTGTTCCCCTTTTTCTTGGAGTGGAAACATTTGAGTGATAACTTAAAAAGAAAGGAATGGAAAATTGAAGTGATTAATGAGAAGAGATCTTCTTACCTGAATGCTAAAATTTCCATAAATTCTGTGTCAATCTGAACCATTATAAAGCCAAAGATGTTAATGTTAGAAAGATGTGTAGACTTCAGAGGATGCAAAATACAACAGTATTTAATTTTGTTTGAAACCTGTGGAATTTAACTTACTCCTGTCTCTTCTTTTACTTCTCGAATTGCAGCCGCACAAATATCCTCACCCTGCGGATGCAAAATTTCACCATGTGCACACCATGAAAAAGCATTAACATATAACCACCATCATATAATGCTTACCTGATTAACAACGCCTGTAGGAAACTTCCATGCATCTTTACCTTTGAAGTATCCATGTTTCTCCTTAACTACCAGCACCTTCCACGTAGAATAATTTGACCTCAACATGAGACTTGAATAATGATGACAACCAGCCAACAAAAGTTTCTAACTGAATTACAGTTTTAGCATTTTATTGAATTTCTTTATATTTGCTAACCATATCATGCGTTAAATAACTATTTTGTAGCGAGAACCTGATTTGAAGATCAAACCTGATTTGAAGATCAGAAATCACATTTGCAGCCCACCATTGACGGAACAAGAAGTGTGAACTAAGAGAAAATTGAATTTTCCTTACTCGATGGCCCACCACCACCTTAAGTTCAGAGAAAAGCATAAATATATGAATGCTACAGTCGAGAAGAAGTACCTCTCTCTTATTGTTCATAACAAAGGCACCAATGCCAACTATATGTGAAGCATTTGCAGGAAGAGTATCAGGACTGTCAGGAATCCAACAGACCAGCATCAAGTAATTTGATTCAGCATGGTGGTACCTAAAACCCTCCTGCACAATTAATTACAAAAACACTCTATCATGCCCAGGAACGCAATAGAGACATTGAATCAATTATAATTGTTTCCAGTTGGAAACATTAAGTGTACGAATTTCAGAGGCATGCCACTTTGCATTTATGATTCACCTTAACTGTAGGTTCAACAAGGTTAGCTTGTTCAATAGGCAATTTGATCCAAACACCCTTCTTCCCCTTAAGAAAAAATGAAAACAAGTTAAACATGATGCAGTTAACACGTAAGATCTTTTTAGTAACTAGCCATGATCTTTTCGAAAAGGAGGTTCTCAGTTTTATTTACCTGTTGCCTCCATTGGGATATCGAAGCTCTAAGCAAAGGAACATAGATGTGAAAGTCCATGGGTTCCTTCATATCTACCACAACTCCTCCATATTTATCATTAACTGCATTAAGTAGCCCAATCTGTTGAACTTTATCTGTAGGTAGTGCTGTCTGTCCCTTCAATACACTGGTTGGGGGAGACGACATATTTCTTCTTGAGATTGGGAGTCTATAACTGGACCATAAAAATTAAAAAAAAAAATCAAGAATCACTTGTCCAGTTATGCTATGCACTTTCGAAACCCAACTAAGAGCATGCCGGCACAAGGTCAAGTAAGGATTTACAACTGAGTTAAGTCCATGAAAACCTTGAAATCGCTCTATCTTGCTATGAGAGGTGAAATCTGTCATGAATCCTATGTGAGTATGGCTATTGAATATGCAAAATCTCTGGCGAGTTCTTCCTTATTGTTTCGTGTAATCATGCAAAAAGAGATTGTATTTGTCACAAAGCAGACCCAAAACTCGATCTTACCTAGATGAATAGTACGATTGGCTTGAAGAGGTCCTTGAATAGATTGAAGATTTGACTAATCTTGATGTTTCTAATAATAATAATACAAGTCCATTTCTCCAGAAAAAAATACAGAAACAAGGAAGACTAGAAGCCTCTTAGTACGCTCAAAGTCAACTATAACGGCAACAATAACTAAATAAAAATACACTACTGACCAGTCAGAACCCTTCACCAATTATACCTCGCCGGTCTGCTCTAGCCCTTGAACAACTTGCAGAATCGATGAGATTTCATCGAAAAAGGATTTAGGGCATACACAGGGATGTTATAAATGAAAAGCCAAAAAATATTAAAAAAATATTAACTTAGTTTCCCTGTTTACATGAATGATAAATAAAATATTAAAATATTATTCATACTTATTCTGGTTTTTTTCTTTGATTTTTGTTTTAAAAAATATGTTTTTTCAGTTTATTTTTATAAAATTATTCTTATTTTATTATCCGAGCGAGGTTATTAGAGTTGTTTTTTTTGTTTTTTAATTGTTTTTTTTATTTTTTAATATTAAATTAATTGAGAATTATTTTTTATTTATACTATTCAAAAAATTATATTATTAATTTATCTCTTCGTATTTTATTTTTTTTCATAGATGCTCTTGAGATCTGTTCTGGAGTGTGTTAAAGGTTTGACCAAACACATTAATTAATCAAGTTTCCACTACCTAAAACTAACCCTCTACTTGATCAGTGTTAAAGCAGTGGAGTTTTTAGATTGTAAAGCTGTGAAAACTATAGTTTAGGATCCTCAAAATCGTTAATTCTCGTAATTCAAATCAAATTATAACCACCGAAACGGTAATTAGAATGGAAAATACCAAGTAGAAACCAGAGCTGCAAACGTCGATTCAGTACAGAAAAGTGGAAAGTAAGTTCCTGGCAAGATGAAAAAAGGCAAAGCACAGATCTGCTGCATTCATAGCTGTAAGTTCCTGGCAAGATGAAAAGAAGCAAAGCATAGATCTGCATTCATAGCTGTAAGTTCCTGGCAAGATGAAAAAAAGCATAGATCAACATTCATAGCATTACGGCTTAGATGTTAATTTTGTGTCTGAAACTTAAAAAAAGGTGCTGCAAGTGCAATCGCAGCTTACTCTTGAGTGATTCTGTGTGCTCATTATGTGTTGCTTGCAGCTATTATAATTTATATAACTCCTCCTCATCTTCTTTGATTGTTTCCCATGAACTCTCGCTCACGGCACGTCTCTAGTCTCCATGACCACTCGTTTCCAGGTAATCGTGATCATTCAACTACAAACGAATTAGGGATCCTTGTCCATAAATGTTAACAAAGATCACGAGAACTCTTTCACAATCCATCAAGGTAATATTTTCATGCACACATAACCATGGTAGATAAATATTTCTCTCCCCCCAGCTTCTCCTTAGTTGAGTCTTTCGAACGCTTTATTTAGAAAATTCGAGGGAATATGTACAAACTTTAATTAAAAAAATAATTAATTTATTATTGTTAGGGCAATGTGACCCAGGTAAAAATAAACTTTTTGTCATCCTTTGGGCCATGTAATCCCAATACCAATAACTTTTTATCATCATTTAGGATTTGTTTAGAAATGTGGTTGTGATTGTTTTTTAAAATATTTTTTGTGTTGAAATACATTAAATTTTTTTTTATCTTTCAAAAATTATTTTTAAAATCAGCGCATCAAAACGATTCAAAACACAAAAAAAATATTTATTTTTAACAAAAAAAACAATTTAATTTTTTTAAAAACACGGGTACAACCACGTTTCCAAATACTCACTTGGATATTAACTCAAACAACAACAACAACAACAACACACACGTTTGTCTGGGTCTCGACCTAAATGATTACACCCAATAAAATTCCATTCTCTAACACATTTTTTTTAGTCTCCAGGAGTTAGAATACATTGTCGCACACCTTCCATAATACTTTTATGATTAACAGCACATCACATGTTTGGTTCTGCGATTGAACCTGCTTTTCACCGAATTTCAAATTTTTTTTTTTTTTGCTAAAATTGAGTGCGGTTTGTACTTTTTGGATCGTTTTGATGTGCTGATGTCAAAAATGATTTTTAAAAAATGAAAAAACATCATTGGCATGTATTTCGGCACGAAAAGCTATTTGAAAAGCAACCACTACCACACTGTCAAATACCCTCTTACACCACCACCTTTTTTAGTCATTGATAACCACGCAATACACTCTATGCAAGGCATGCATCTCTTTCTTGAACAATAACTATTTTCTTCAATATATCACTGATATTTATTAATTTTTCATTAATAATAGTGTCAAACATTACAATTAATAATAGGCACTAATATTTTCACTAATCAATTTGATAACATCTTCATGTTACTGGAGATGAGCTAGCATGATTAAAATTTATAAATATCTTAGGTTATCAAGTAAACAAAAGAGACATCTTAGACAAAACATTGTTTTCTTAATAACTAATTCGACATCTATTTTTTTTTCTCTTCGTACAGCTATTAATTTAAGCATTTAAGAATTTCTATTCTTATAATTAGCTTGTTTTCAAGCAAGCCTCCACCACTTTATCAAGCTCAACAATCAAGCCTAATTTTATGTATGGTCATGTAAAATGCAAAGGGCCTAATTTATGTGTTTACTTTTTTTACAGCTTCATCAGTTATCTTCTTCAATTGTTTCGCAGACTCTCTTGCGTATATACATTTTCACTTGTTGGTTGAGGCATAATTATGGTTTTTTTTATTTTTATCCTTTCAAGTGCATATATATATATATATATATATATATATATATATATATATATATATATATATTTAGTTTAACGTGGGTGTTTGGGTCAGCTTGCGTGCACCTCGACTAATCCCACGGGCTCTGAAGTTAACGACCATATAAACCTCCAGTGGCCATCATATGAGCAACCACAGGGCTCGAATCTGAGACCACAGAAGGAGCAAACCTCTTGATCCCAAATTCTTATCACTGGACCACCACCTAGATGGTTAAAGTGCATATATATTCATAAGCGAAAACATGGAGTCATGGGCCATTTCTCATCAATCATTTAAATCATAAAAGCTCGTTTAATTGCTACCAACCCATTATTCACTAATGGGTCTAGTTGAGTGCACGAGATCAATTCTTAGATATAACAAGTATAGATCTAATTAAACTAGTGTAATTGTTAACTCTGGTTCTATTTTAATATAAACGAGAAAGGATTATTTTCGAGAGACTCCATATAGAAATACAAGTGTATTTTTTTATATATAAATACAAAAATATTTACTCTTATATATAGACATAGAATGATTCAGATTCAGCATTTTATTTGATATATTAAAAGAAACATGAAAATTATATTTTAACGAGGCGAATTCCCTTAAAAAAAAGGACAAAACGATCAATTTAACATACAAACCCTAACTTGCCTTGCCATATGATTGAAGGTTCTCTCTAAAATGATTGAAGGTTCTCTCTCTCTCTAAAATGATTGAAGGTTCTCTCTAAAATGATTGATTCTTAATAAGAAAACACATTGCAAACTCGTGAACGTGTGGGAAGAGAGAAAGCAACAATGGTGGGTTTCAAAATTAATTAGGCCGGGCTTTTATTTAATTCCTTTTCGTTTTTCTCTGTTTTTTTTTCTGCTGTAGATAGCATCTGCAATCTATAGCTAGTAGTCAAGCAATCAAAGGTTAACATTGGTAGCTAGAACTTAATTAGTAGTATAATTAGCGGGATGAAAGTGTCAAATTACCATTATAATTAAAGACTGAATTAACTGTTTCTGTGAAGTTGAGGTGCTAATTTTAGATTCCTTCTGCAAGACAAGTTAATTTTTAGGCTAATTCCTCGTACATGGATTCGAAACAGCAAGCCTCTCAGCAAACAAAATTGATGATGCTTAATCCGGTCGGCAAGTGATCAATGTATCCCTCGAGTTAATAATCAAAATTCGCTTCTGTAGAAGATCGCAAAAAAATGAAGAAGAAGAAGAAGAAGAAATTATATGCACTTAAATTGGTATATGCTAGAAAACTAGTTTGTATATACCCTTGCCCTTTTTTTTAGAGAAGAATTGTAGAGTGTTTCATTAGTAATTACCAATATTTATTTTATAAAAGAGAGAGAAATATTGAGGGAGGAGAGAGAAACAAAAGAGATAAAATAAAAGGAATTTTTTGAGTCTAAATGAAGGTATTATTGTTAAATGTGGTGGGTATGAATGTAATTTTCTTTCCCATCATTTATTTCTTTTTAAAATGGACATATGAAGTAAATATGCATTATATTTTTTTTTTCTAGATTTAAATAGAAAACTTGTTTGCTGAGCACTTGATATTTCTAAACAAAGTAATAAAAATTGACTTTGAAGATAAGTAAGTTAATTTGAATTAATCATGTTAATTTAAAATAATATTATTTTAATATTTTATTTAAAAAATAAATAAAATGATATATATATATTAGGGGTGATTATTTTCGGTTCAGTTCGGTTTTTATCAAAAAAAAAAAAACTAAATCGAATTTTTTTTTTAAAAAAACCGAAACTGGGTCAAACCGGTTTGGCTCGGTTTTTTCCGGTTTTGGTTCGGTTCGGTTCGGTTTTTTGCTTATAAAACCGAAACCTAACCGAACCGGCCGGTTTTTTTAAAATTTTAATCGGTTTAATCGATTTTTTTTTCTATTCGGTTTTTTCAGTTTTTTTTCTGGTTTTCTCGGTTTAATTGGTTTTTTTACTCAACCCTAATATATATATATATATATATTCTCTTCT
>Ga0307515_10002552_pt1 | contig 39317 bp, 32 predicted proteins | sample 17_EM_MG_FD_194513 | JGI IMG/M metagenome (GOLD analysis project Ga0307515, IMG submission 194513) | Populus trichocarpa ectomycorrhiza microbial communities from riparian zone in the Pacific Northwest, United States - 17_EM | ecosystem: Host-associated > Plants > Roots > Unclassified | place... | reverse complement strand
TGACTGTTATCCAAATATAACCATATCCCTTAAAGACAAGAATATTTTGCAAAGTATGCAACTACAAATAAAGACCCATAATTATGACATGCTAGAAGGATCAATCTCTGTTGCTCTCATATTCAAAATTCACTACAAAGTCATGTTCTCAGCCTTTACCAGCAAACACAAATTCCAATCTCAAAAAGGAGAAACACTCCTTCTATAAACAGATTTATCCCGCTCAAACACTATTGTCCCAAAAGCAATCCAATGGAAAGATATATCCCTTCCAGAAGATTGGATTCTCGAATGTGCAGCACCACCAGAATTACCCAAACCACCTCAACCCAATGTCCAAATTAAAAACATTACCCAGTACACAGATGACAAAGTCAAATTGTCTTTCCATCGACACTCTACAAGTTTCAGATTCTCAGAAGACTCTTCTTCTTCTAGTACAATAGATCTGGGAAGAATTTTCAAAATCCCTTATATATATATATATATATATTGGGGTGAAGTTTTGTTGGAGATCAGTAGAGAAATAGAGATAAGTCTAGTAAATTTACAGTGCAAAAATATATTGGTGGAAGTAATTGTTGCTAATTGTTGTTGTGATGACCTTCGAAAAATAGAGGAAAATAATAGATATTTTCCATCATGTTGTTTTTTTGATATGGAAAAGTCTAGTTTAATGAAAATTAGCTGCTATCTAATATTATGGTCAATAAAAAATTATAACCAGTCAACAAAAATTATATATTACGGAAAAATATATTATCACCCTTAAAACATTATACCTAAAGTATATTGCATAACTGATTTTATTTTAAATTGTTAAGAATTTTGTTATGCTATGTTATTGATGGTTTGCTTATAATATTTCTGACTTTTGTATCAATTAATATTCAACTAAAAATACTAGTGTTAATACTTATTACATGCAAGATGGTATACTATTCCTGACTCTTTACCTTAAACGATGGCTACTTTAGCCTCATTTTATGGAGGTTTCAGGTCTCCTTTCGATATGAGGATTGGCGATAGTAAGACTGTGGGGATGTCAGGGAAGGGAGTGGGTGTCTTTTAGGTGTGTTAGGGAGTATAGACATGATAATAAAATACAATCAGTTAGAGGCGATGATGGGTGATGTTGCTGGAAAAAGGAAGAAAAAGGTGCATGCACAGACCAAAATATCTTCGTTGTGGTGCGTGCTTTTTTTAGCAAAACATATTTTGCTTAAAGGGTGGAGTTTCTATTTTTTAAGTTGGTCCTCCAAGTTTTCCTCCTTTTTTCAGTTCGGTCATTGTATTTTTATTTTTATTATTTTATTAGCCAATTACATCTTTTCTCTGAATTTCTTTTAATTTTATCTCTAATTACATATTTTCATAGCCTGTCACTCCTTGCCTCTTTCAATTCGGTGTTTGCATTTATAATTTGTTTTTGTTTTTGGCTAATTGCTTCTTTTTTCTCATTATCTCTTTTAATTTTTCCTCTAATTACATTTTTTTCCCTCTCTTGCCCAAAAACAAAAATATGCAAATATAAAAACCTTCAAAATTAAAACCTTTGAAATAAAAATGAAAATTAGGAAACTTGTCAAAACAGAGTAAAAGTGTGATTTTTTAAAAATTTATTTTTCTTTTGCAATTTTTGTTTCTTATTTGGACAAGATTTTTTTTTTTTTTTGCTTTAGAGGGGGTCAAGATTGGGTTATTACATACATCAATAATAATAATAATAATAATAATAATAATAATAGAGAATTTTAAGAGTAAACATTACAATTTATCTTTTTGTAACAATAGTAAAAAATTATTGTAATAACAGAAAATCCACAAAGGTTAAGAGTACGGTACTATTTCAATCATGTTATTTACTTTTTTTACAAGTTCTGAAATGACAAAAGGACAGCTGCATCATCTTGGCAGTAAAATTTGTTCGTGACTGAACACGGGTGCCTAGCAACCCCATGCCATGTCTCTTTTGCGACCATATTTAAGGGACCAATTCCCATATGGGATTCCATACCTCTCCCTCATAATTTAGCTATTGGAAGGAAGAAGGAATGCAACATCATCAATATGTGAAGATAAGTTATTTATAATTAAATCTATATTTTCTTCACTATGCACTTGAGTTTCGACCGATTCTCAATGCAACTAAATCACGTAGTCTTCTTCTAGTTAGGTTGAAACGCTCTTCATTGATTATAACACTATTGAAATCTTATGCTTGCCATTTAAAGCTCAAATGAAGAGAATGAAAATTCTTTATCCATAGGTCATAGTTTTATCCATTCTGTATTTACTATACACAACTAACATTCATATGTTGAAAATCACAAATACTTTATTTATATATTAATTCAAATAGTTTTTTTTTAAGTAAAAAAAAATCATCCAAGAGAGGGTTTTAAATCAAAGGGATAAATAAAAAAAACTTTTATAATTTACTTATTTTTCACTTTATTTTTATTCTTTCATAAATTACATTTTATATCATTGGTCAATCAAAATTCTTAAATGGAATAAAATAACTAGATTATTCTTATGTAATTTATGAAAGAATTGTGACACTTCCATACAATATTCTCTCTCTTGTCGATAATCAAATCAACATTAAAATCAAATCTTTTTAATTAATTTCTCTCTTCTTGCTATGTGCATTGTTGATTCAGAAATGATTTGTCTAGTCTCATACTTTCAAATTTTTTCCTCCTCAATTTTGTGTCTTTGAAGTGTTTTGGGTATGATTTTGTGTGATTTTAGTTTGTGATCTAGCTAGGATTCTCTAATTTGGGTTTTTTTATTGTTTTAATTACTGGAATTTCCCTTAGATATTTTTTTTAAAAAATCAGGTCAAAATATATATTTTTTTAAAGAGTGGGGTTTAATTGTTGACGTTGTTTGGGTTTTAGTTTCTCCTCTTTTCTTTCTACAATTTAAAGAACTAAAGCAACTTCTCTTTCTGCAATTCTAAAAACCAAAGCAAAAATTGATTTTGGACCAATTTCTTCATCAACCTCTCACTTCACTCCCCGCTCTATCAAAAGCCCAAAATTCCTCTCCACTTTCCACACAAAACATTTATCTACATTTGCAATTGGGCAATGACGTAGTAGAACCAAACTCAAGTTGGCAAAAAAAAAAAAAATGCTAAATTAAGGGAATATTCAACTTGTGATGAGTTAATTTTATTAAATTTTTTATTTAGTTTTTGTTTGGATCTTTAAAACACATGGGTCTGATACACATGTTAGACCCAAGACATTTGAATTTAATAGTCAGTCAAGTCCAAGAAAACATGAATCTGACACGCATGCCACACCTAAGGCATATGGATTTGGCAGTCAGCCAAGTTCAAGCGTCTTGGGTCTGACATGTGTGTCAGACTCACTCTACTTTGAACTTGGCGCACTACCAAATTCAAGCGCCTTGAACTTGGCTGACTGTCAAGTCCATGTGTCTTGGGTTTGGCAAGGTGGTGTAGGTCTGGCACACATAGCAGACCTAAGGCGCTTGAACTTGACAGTGCGTCAAGCCCAAGGTGATGTGGGTCTAGCACACATGATAGACCAAAGACGCTTGAACTTTGCACTTAGTCAAGTTCAAGATAATGATCATCCTTCCTTGGCATATCTAGGGGAACGACCAATCTCCATTGGGTCTAACCTCATGGAAGAACTCAGTTTCTATAGGTTTAGCTACACTTGACGTTTTAAACTCTAACCTTCCTATACCTTTTTAGGTGTATAATAGTCCTTCAAGGACCCACTATATTTCCATCAGGTAAGAAATATTTATCCCTCATTAAATACTATCAAAGTAATTACACTGCAGACCCTTTTTTTTTTTACAAAAGAACAAGATATATATACTATAAATACACTATGAGAGCTTCATAACAAAGGTTCACAATCTGCAATTCTCTACTGCATTTATATTTTCAGAGCATCTCTCTATAGAATATTCTTGTATTTTCTCTCTCTAAAAGATATTTATTTAAGTATCAGAGAGTCTATACTTCCATCAAATAATATTTTTTACGGGTACCAACCATGAGCTGCTTTGGCCAACCAAGGACTAAGTATAAGTTATCAAATATCTTGATTAGAAAGAATGAAGAAAATTGTTATGACCAATTGATTAACTAATTGTCTAATTTAAGAGCCTTATTTCTAGGCTAGTTGGATTTTTGAAATATACTCATATATTTTACAATATATAAACTTCAGAAAATGAAACGTCATTTTTAAAGAATGGATTCAAATAAATAAAAAATTAACTACATTATATATATATATATATCCCTAAATCAAATAGTAATCACAAGGAACAATGATCTAACCTCCACTTTCTGTTTTTTTTTAATCCTTTTTCTTGTATGATCAGTGAGCTCTAATGTTCAGTCAGCCTATAAATAGCTAGACCTTCTGCATCTGAGCTAACACGAAAAAAGAGACCTTCAACTCAAGCCCCACATGTCTTTCAAAAAGAAGCTACCCTGCCCCATAAGAGTCTCTTTTCTCTTCTCTCTCCTAGGCATCTAACTCCATATGTGCCAAATGAAGTTCACATGCCTTTGTTTCTAGTAAAAAAGATAAATCTCCTCAACTATCAAGTTTTACAGTCGGATCTCCACCAACTCCCTACTGCTGCTCATTATCCACAATACAAAATTCATCTTCAATTATATGATAATGCTCTCAATGCCATTCACCAAAATCTAATTACACAAAGTTTTTATACGTAGAGAAGCTTTTGTAAAACTGTTATTTTCTCTGGTCTCCCAACATTTGCAGCCATGAATCAACTGATTATATTCTTTCTCTCATCCTTGTTTATCAACTCATTGTCTTCAAAGGCTGAACCACCTAAAAAGATTAGTGCCCATATCACTGTAATGGGTATTGTTTATTGTGATATCTGCTCCAACAACAGTTTCTCCAGACACAGCTACTTCTTACCAGGTTTAGTTTCAAAATTCTTTAGAAATTGCAAGAAAGCTTTCTATGTTAAGATGCTAACATTGTCTCTGATTTTCTTGATAAATACTAATGTTTATCCAGGAGCTGAAGTTAGAATGGACTGCAAGTTCGAAGCAAGCTGGCCCAAAACCAGAGAGCAGATATCATTCTCAGTGAACAGAACCACAAATAGGCACGGAATGTACAAGCTAGAAATTCCTTCTGTTGATGGAATTGCATGTGCACAAGCAGCCATTGACTCCTCCTGTGAAGCAAGCTTAATGTGGAGTTCATCTAAAGCATGCAATGTTCCTGGATACAAATCTTCAACAAAAGAGATCGCAATAAAAGTCAAACAACAAAATATCTGCATCTACAGCCTTAATGCACTGAATTTTAGACCATCAAAGACAGATGCTGGCTTATGTGGAAATTGAAAGCCTTAAAATTATTGACTATATGGCTCTCTTATATTGTCTAAAGCCTAAATTTTCCCTTCAAACCTTAGATTCCTTCATTATTCCTGCCTTTAAAGCATATGCAATTTCATTGTCATCCTACTCTCCCAAGCCCATCGAGGTTTTCTCACCTTTTTGTATTCTGCAGGCTACACAGAATCTTGGGAGCTAAATTATTAGCAGTATTTTTTTAATTGTGTTGGTTTCTTGCAGCTTATACTAATATGTTTGAATAATTTGTGAATTTAAAGTTCAATGTTCCAGGTGTGTGGCTGAAATTTCCTACCTCTTTCCCTTTTCTTTTAGATTAAACTTCTGCTGCAAAAAAAAAATATCTGATGTATATAAAGAGCACTTGCGAATAAAAAGCTTTGCAAATGAAATTATAAAGTTGTTATAATTATGAGATTCTTGTTGCATAAAAACATTGTTCCTAAAATATTCCGGGTCGATACTCTTTTAAATATCTGATATTTATTAGAGTCGTTTAGACTGACATATATTATGTTCTTTCTTTTATGAAAGAAAACAGTTGTTCTTATAAACCGGGGTATAAGGGATACCTAGGACTAATATGTAGGTATTTATCATAAGACATATACACTGAACTGACCCGCATGAGAATTTTATGAAAGAAAACAATTGTTTTTATAAGCCGGGGTATAAGGGATACCTAGGACTAATATGTAGGTATTTTTCATAAGACATATGTACTGAACTGACCCGCATGAGAATTCATATGAAGATATTACACATGTCTATAAAAAGACTCACATGACGGTTGTGTAAATGATTCTTAAATTTAAAATAACTAAGTTATCTTATATAGAGAGTGTTATGTTTTGATCTTGCTACACATTATCTTGGCAAATGTAACAAATGGGCAGATATTAAATATAAAATAAACTATATAAATGTTTTTGAGTGATCAAGAGAGGATTCATCACTCTATATAAATTAGAAAAAATGTTCTACATGTTCTTAAATAATATTAATTGTTAAATCTTTATGCAAGTTGGAATGAGATTTAAAAAGAGTTTTAAATTTTATTCAAATGATCAATAACTCTAATGTTGCGAACAAATATGATTTGACATGACAGACACACTCTATGCTAAAATATTTAAATCAGAACATTATTGATGATTATATAATAATTACACTAATAAACCTGTCACTGAAAGGTTAAAGTTAAACCACTTATGATTTTTCTAATGTTTGGGGGATCATGACACGTCGCTAGACGGTGCACATGATCTTCAAATATAAATTAATTAATTATTGAATTGATAATAAATTAAATTGTTTGATTTATTTAATTCTATTGATTTAGAATTATAATTTATATTTGGGCTAATATATTAGAAACTTAATGGGTCACACATAGTAAGAATCATTAGTCAGAAATTAAATTGGGATAATTAATCAAGTGTAATTTGATTGGAAATAATTTTAAAAATTAAATACTAGAATGTATTTAATTTAGGGATTATAATTCTAGTTCTATAATAATCAAGTAGGGACTTGATTGATTAAATTTCTAAAATTATCCTTAAATAATATATAAATATTATTTAAGGGGAATAATATATTTTATCATTTATAGGGTTTTTAGGATTCCCTATAAATATAAAGTTATGTTTAGACATAGTAATCTCTCTTTTCTAAGTAGAGTTTTAAAAAATTTCTCACTGGCGATTCGTGTAGATTATTGTTGAAGGCTAGATAATTGAACAACTTGTGATTTACGACAGCCTATCCTTTAAAGAATTATTTAAAGTCGAAAAAGATTAGATATTCAGATAATAAATCTTTAAACAACTTTAGAACGAGATTCCAAAAATTCTCAAATATTATTTTAAATTTATTATTTTTATTTCTTCTATGAATCTCAGACCCAACACAAATACCCCCTGCTAGTAACTTATTGATTTTTTTGGTGAGATCCCTTCCTTTTTGACATGTCCAATAACACAGAGTGACCAAGTTCCTCCGTCTGGATCACAAATCCAAAACCATCAGCAATAACTGCCAGAAAAGGTAATGTTAGTCATGACATTTTATCTCAGAGGACCGTAAGCAGAATTGCGCATATCATGATTGTACAATCTACTTCTCTTTCACATGTGAATGTCTCACTCACAGTAACACTAACCAAATTGTGTGGAATTTTTCATTAAATCTTAATATAAACTACAATAGATACACCTAAAAATGTTGCCAATACAAGTTCCAATAGACATGACCTGACAAATGAGGTAAACTTTAGGTTCAAGAACATAAATTCACCTCTAATTCTAACAAGGACTGTTTTAGGAAGCATCAATCAATTCAGCCCATTAAACAATAGTGGAGGATAAACACAATAAAGCCACCATGGTGAAAAATAAAAAATAAAAAATAAAACATACAGATAAATTTGATCTCTAAATCTGCATCAGTTCTTGGAAGATCTTCATGGCTGAAGCTGGCGAACCCAGAAGCTCGTTTATGCTTTTTCTTTCTTTGCCATGAGATAGGAACAGGATGACTTCCTTCTCTGGTAATGCCACTGGCCCTGATAGTACTGGCTCTCCCCATCCAAAATCTGTAGTGTAAAAAGATAGCCTAGACCAAGTAGTAATCAAGAGAGTTGAAGCCAAAGAAGGCCTTGCTCTTGTTACTTCAAAATAATCCATAGCAGATCTCATGTAACTGTCTGTCACCATTTTAATTGCCTCTTTAACTAGCCCCACTGCATGCGATAGTGGCTTGTCTAGGAGTTCCCCTGCATGGCAAAAAGAATTGGTCAACACAATTCCATTCCCAAAGTACCCTTTTGGTAGTGGGGGGTTATATTTAGGCCGTCCATCAACAGCAAATAGGAGCTTTGTTTGTTGATCAGGCTGTATTCTGAGTGCCTTTGTTCGAGCTCTCCACACAAAAGCTGAGAGCCCTTCAAAAGTAGTGCACTTCTCAAGTACCCCATCTTCCATGGCTTTCATTTTGATATTTTCAAGCATATCAGAATCGAAATAGAAAGAGCTGTAGATCGTTTCATCTTTGTAGAGGTCAATTGTGCTAGACTTGTCTTCTATCTCAGCGAATTCTTGGTGGAGGTACTCAATCTTTGGTGGGTTACGGGCTTTAAGTATGCTTCTGTCTATAAATGGAGGGACACAGAGTGGCAAGCCTCTGGCTGTTTCACTCCATGAGTTCACAAATTCCATAGCACCAATGCCATCAAACATACAATGATTCATGCACAATCCAAGTACAAATCCTCCACATTTGAAGGTGGTGACCTGGAAAGTGGAGTTAATTAACACCTTGGAGATTGAAGTTTAAGTCTCCGAATTTAAAATAATTGCTGGGAAATGATCATTGTGCTATTTAATCATTCAGGATGATGAATGACACTCGGACATTTACGACAAACACCTAAGAATATCTAGATACATGTCCGAATGTACGATTTTAATCTAAAGATATTAGTCCCAAATTGACAGACAATGGTAGGAAAAAAAGAACAAACTTAAAAAGCATAATTTGGAGAGGTTATAAAACCTGAGCCACCAAAGGAGGCATATCCAGTATGTTCTTTGCATCAGGAATGACATAAACCAGCTTCCCAAGAGTCTTTGGATCAGGCTTTGTTATGTCACCGATCTCTTCCATTGCACAGTATGCTTCAACCTCAACAAAAACAGCACCTTCTCCCGTGCAATTTACAATAAGCTTTCCCTCCGAGCTTATTGTTAGCCGCCCGGCAAGAGGATAGTAATGAACAAGAACCTTTTTCAAGGCATTCTTTATCAATTCTCCAGCATTTCCGTTTCCTTTCTAATATGACTTGAAGCAGTAGATTGTACGTACAATCACCGCAATATTTTGGTCAAGGTTGGAGAGAAAGTAGAGACCCTAATCTGTTTCCTCAACTGGAGGAACAAGAGTTGGCTTTCCTTGTTTCACAATTAGTTGAAATACATTTCCGTTAGAGCTCTCCATTGATGCAAATTTTGTTGAGAATTCCTATCCGTGATGTACTGATAATTGTTCATTTGAGGCTTAGCACACTGAGATACAATATTTAACGTGGTTCGGCAAATCATCTACATCCACGGGAGAGTTTTATATTATTAGAGATAGATAAAGAAGAGGTTACAACACATATACATGGAGAAGGAGGATCACATCTACTCAACTCAACTCCCATTGATCTCACACACACTACTGCACAAGGCAGCAGGGCTGCTGTCCTTGGCAGCCCCTCTTTCTCTTTTGGTCTCTCACATTCTGCACTCTCTCTCACTCACTTTGCTGCTCTCTCTCGGTGCCTATTTATAGGCAAGAATGGTGCCACCAACTCCAGCTCTTCTTCAACAATGGTGGTTGCAAACTTTGACATTTTGGATGGTTGCACATGGTTGGTGCAGCTCCAACTCCAGCTGCTGCATTTGTCAATGGACAGTGCCGTCCATTTATTGCACATTAATGGCAACTAACCCAACAATCACCCTCTTGTGCCATTCATGTGGGGCAACTGTCTTCTTGCTTCTTCAGCACAAGCTTGCATCTTACAACTCTTCCAAGCTTACCATTCCGAGAGCGTCTTCGGCCAAGTTTACAGGTACTTGCCACACATTTCAATCACCAGAGTCATCAAAGCACACCCTTGCTCACACCAAAGGATCACTTCAACCAGATGGTCTCCCAAATCACATCTGAAGAGTGTTAATGCTTGTCTCTGGGACACAACATTCCCCTTCGAGCGTATCAACCATGCTCGATCCGGAATGATTTTTCAAGCCTTACAGCAAGGCTTACAACACCCCCTCAAACGGAAATTTCCTTTCCCAAGTGCGACAGTCATTGAGTATTTCAATGTGATTACGAGCTCACCATTCTTCCAAGAATTTACTCATCTAGAAGTTGCGTCTGCCCTCTGTTCCACCATAGGAACCACACCTTACTTCTTCGTTAGTCTCTCGCTCTTAGTCTCAAGAGTCCAAGTAGCTCTCCACCTTTAACCATGGGGACAACCCATTAAAGGTTGATCTATATCTGTCTTCATACTCTGAGTATTACAATGCCATCACCGAGCTCACCACCTTGACAAGAGTCAACTTGTTCTCGGAACCTGCGTATGCCCTCTGCTAATTCCTAGCAGTCGCGTTTTAATGCTCCACAAGTCACCCACTTATTGTCCATGGCAAATGTCTTCTAGCTCATTGATCTTTAGCATGGGGGCAATATCCATCAAAGTCAATCGGCATTTGTCTTCATACTCATCATAACCACTTCATTGGCTATACACATGCATCTGTCCACTCATATCCAGCCATCACATTGGCTCTGAGGCATTCTGAACTGGGCTCGTATCATGGCCCTCACACCTTCTCTCTAAGGTGTTTTCGCCTTTCATAGGCGGTCGCATCCTCCTTTAGTTGAGATGCTTCAAAATTCTCTACCACATGTGGACTTGGGAGAGATTACTGCCACTGATCACATAGAAAGAGAGAGTTGTGGTACACTCCTCGCAATCCTCCATCTCGATTTCTATGTTTGGAGCTTTTGTGCCTTTCTGCTTGACAGCTCCACCTACATCAACTGCTTTTGGTGTCTTCGCATTTCAACATAGGCGGTTGCCTTTTATCATAGGCGTTTTCACCCCTTCAATTAGGTGTTTCTACAACAACTCTCTTTCCATCCTTGCATGCATTGGAAAGGTCTTCGCCTGTTGTCTTCATCAAGAGCACAAGAGACTTCCTGTTGTACAACCTCTAACAGTCTCTGCTCTGAGCTTCATCTGGGAACTCTTCTTCTCCTTGCACCTGTTGTCTCATTACAGTACCTTATTGGATCCTACGAGTACTCCTGCACAATCTCTGTGTGCCCTCATGCAATTTCTGTTCTCCAGATTTCTCCATATTCCTTGCTTATGTTTGATAGCAGCTCATCCTATCACAACACTTGTCCAAGTCAAAATAGGGTGCCAATATTTATCTCCTTGCTATATTTCTCTTCCATTATCAGGGTCTTCATTAATTCTCCCCTCGAGAAATCACAGTCACCGAATCTAACTTTTTTTTAGAAATCACCACTCCACTAGATCCTTGAACATACGGAACCCAACTGTTCCTTTGTGTCGTCATCTTGCTAGTCTTCAATCGTTTCATTACAAACTGCTATATATACAAAAATAGTATCGTATGGATAATCCTTCCACTAAGCAAGTTCCCAGAAAAGATTGGAGTGGTCACGTCGGTCCCGCTTAAAACCCCATCTCCTAGACAAAACTTCTTAATCCATATCTATCCATCGTACTGTCTTTCCGTATATACAACCATTTGCTAGCTTTTGTTGTGGCTTTCCTTTTACAAGTGATCTGGAATATCCTGGTTTTATACCTGATTTCTCAACATCTGGCGAGACTACTAGTTCTTAGATTCGTCAACATTGGTCTTCGTCAATTTTCACTCTACACCTCTAATTGTCCACATGACTGGGTGTCCAGAGTATCCCAATTTTTCCCTCCTTCAAGGCAATTAACATTTCTCCACTTAGCAATTCAGCACATGTAATTGGGCAAACATGTGCGATTTCTTCTTCTTCATCTCCATTGACCACCATAATGACCTTCAGATGCCTCCTAATCAGGCAATCTCTTTTTAATAATTCACCACCACCATTTTTCGGTCTCAATCTCAATGATCAGACCATACCATTGCATCTGGAATGATCAAATTAGCTGGAAACAAGTCTGAAATCATCCAAATCGCATTTCAGACGGCTAAGATTTGATTAAAACAATTCTGGCCTGATGAGCGGACCAGATTCAATCTCAGATCCGGTTGCACGTAGGATAAGCTACACTGGATCCTATACTTCAGCTCGCGGCTCGGCTCCTCTCAACTCGCGACTGATGGCGTGGCAGGTGGGTCCCACTTTGCTGACGTGTCAGCTTACTAGTCGCTGACATGGCATGCCAACTATGCATGATGACGTCACAATTACGTCATGCTGACGTCATCATTATCCGGGTCAGTCACGTGGGTCGGGTCAGCCCATCCGGCGAAGAAGACGCGTGGCACGAGTGGGGCCCATCTGCGCGCGTGGGCAAACGCCTTGCCGGCGCGTGACGGCCATTTATGATGTCCGATTTTGATGTTGTTTTCACTGGTGTGATCGTCTCTTCCTCCTCTTCATAGTGGTATGGTCAAAACATAATTTTGATAACTTTCATTTTTGGGCAAAAATCAAACACCACTAACCATATGCTCTAATACCAATTGTTGAGAATTCCTGTCAGTGATGTACTGATAATTGCCCATTTAAGGCTTGGCACACTGAAATACAATATTTAATATGGTTAGACAAACCGCCTACATCCATAGGAGAGTTTCATATTATTAGAGATAGATAGAGAAGAGGTTACAACACATATACATGGAGGAGAAGGATCACATACACTCTACTGAACTCCCATTGCTCTCACACACACTGCTGCACAAGGCAGTAGGGCTGCTGCCCTTGGCAAACCCTCTTTCTTTCTTGGTCTCTCACATTCTGCACTCTCTCTCACTCACTTTGCTGCTCTCTCTCGGTGCCTATTTATAGGCAAGAATGGTGCAACTCCAACTCTTCTTCAACAATGGTGGCTGCAAACTTTGACATTTTGGATGGTTGCACATGGTTGGTGCAGCTCCAACTCCAGCTATTGCATTTGTCAATGGACAGTGTCGTCCATTTATTGCATATTAATGGCAATCAACCCAACAAATTTCTCATCCTCTACAACCTGAACACAACAAAACCATGAATAACATTTATGTATAGTAAAAGTGAAAATCAGCAACTATAGAACAGGGCCACATGACTCCCTTTCATTTACTGTAAATGCCAAAGTTATTGAGACTAAAAGTGCCAAACAAATCATGTGAACAAGCTTAGGGAGTTCCCTGGGGAGGTAGCTGAAGAAATGGTCAGAAGTCAGGTACAGGAATTTCCAGTTCCTGGAAAAATGAGGATTGTGTTGGAACCTTAAGTGTCAGGATTTTGAATTAGTAATTGTTATGATATGATTTATAACCCATGCTGTCAGGGGAGATATATAAATGGTTAGGGGTGGGTCTCATTAGGAGGCTGTGTTCCTCGGTTGCTTGAGAATGTATTTGAATTTGGATTTTTTAAAATTTTAGTTTTGTTTTTAATATTTTTAGATTATTTTGATATTCTAATATTAAATATATTTTTAAATAATAAAAAAAAAACTTTAAAAATAATATTACCGCAAACATCTTATTTATTAATTAGAGAGGTGGGATGCATTAAGCAACTCATAGAATTTTCCAGGAAAAAAGTTTTGCTTCAAACCGATCATGGTATCTTGACAATTTTTTTTGTCTTATGGATGGGGATAGGCCACCGATCATGGGACCACCCATCACAAGAATGGCCAATGTTTGGGCTGCGTTGGTGGGGTTGGCATCCCAAATTTTCTTGCTTGCTCCTCTTCGTATTATATTTATTCATCTTGCATCTTTCTCCGCCACGACTTCTCACTAGTCGAAAGATGTAAGCTAATTTGGAAGCATTAATCCCTTACATAATTAATATGGATTTTAAACCAATTAATTTAGGATGGAAAACCCCATATAGTATTAATAATTAGGTCTCTTCTTTTATGATTTACTTTAGGAAATATAGACAAATTCCCATCATTAATCATTATCTCAAACTTTCTATCAGGTTAACTTAATCTAAATTTTACAAGAGTTAATAATTTGTAGGGTGAAAAGTCAAGAGATAAATTTGTGAGGGGTCAAAATTAAAGTTATTAATACTGAACAGAACAAGCTACGAGCTCGTTAAATTATTGATTTAAAATCATTGGTTAATCATAAAGTTAATTGTATTGTCATGTTTATATATAAATATATTTTGCTTGATGCATACAATAAAAAATGATAAAATGGTTGCATTCTTAATTTTCTAAGTAGAAGGTTAAAACTCAATGTCTACATGCTTTTTTTTTTTTTTAACAATTTTCTAACTGAATCAATGACTGACCCTACTATTTTAATTATATGGGTTTAATGGATTTGATTTTTTTTTTTTTTTTGAATATCTGTTTCTTGACATCAACCCATACCATTTAAGACTCATATCACTGTTTTGATAGCACTCAGTGTGTGTTTAAGAGTGTAATAATAGTTATTTTTCAAAGTGTTTTTTGTTTAGAAATTTATTAAAATATTATTTTTTTATTTTAAAAATATTATTTTTAACATCAGTACATCAAAATGATCTACAAACATTAAAAAATTAAATTTAAACCAAACTTTTTTTTCAAAATTTCATGGAACGCAGTTTGCACCGCGTTCCCAACGGAACCTTAAAGTTTTTACCTTTAATGGTGAAGATTTAAGGTTAATTTTAACCTTGAAGAGAAGAGGAGAGGGAGGGATATTTTGTTGTTTATTAGAGATCCAAACAACTTTGAGCTAGAGTTAGTTTTCTCCTATTACATTTATCACTAAAAAAAAAACTATCATATATATTATTTTTTTAGAAATTTATACAATCAAATTCTTACCTAAATTTTTTAGATCCATAATTATAATCCTTATATGAATTATATTATACTCAATTTTTAGAACTTATTTACAATCAAATCTTGTAGTTTAATTTCTTATCAATGATTATTAATATGTGTGACCCATATATAAGAAAGGGAAGAGGTGATGGGAAATTAAGATTGCTCAAATATAAATAATAATTTTAATTAAAATATGATTAAATAAATTAAGCAAATTAATTTATTATCAATTCAACAAATAAATTAATTAATATTTCATGTTCAAGTGTTGCGTCTAGAACTGTGTCATGATCCTTTAAATATTATAAAAATCATATATAGTTTGACTTAATCTTTTAGTGAGTAGTTTTTCAATATAATTATTATCTATTTATCAAAAATATTTCGATTTAAACATTTAAGCATGAAATGTATGCTCAATTAAATTATGTTTGATGTAATAGAAATTCTCATAATTATACAACTATTATGTGAGTCTTTCCATAAATATAAATGACATTTAGGAATAATGCTTTAAATTAATAGAAATCCTCGTAATTATAATCACTTTATAATTTTATTTAAAAATAATTTTATCCTTAGAGTTTTTACGGGATCAATAATGCTAAGAACTACATATAGTTCAATTTATGTTCTAGGGAACATATCCTTGGAGAGTTGTATTCCATGTAAAATAGGTTAGTGTCCTCTCTTGGATTCTTCCATGCTAGACCATTTTAGCATCTTGTCTATTATGTGTGAATTAAGAGAACTTAAGCAACCTTCTAGATCTATCTCTATAGATTTTTATTCCAATATATAGATTGCTTCTCTTATATTATTCATAAAAAAATTCTTAAACAACCAGATTTTTACTGATTAGATCAAGGATGTGTTATTTTCTATCAATAATATGTCATCTACATATAGCACTAGGAAAATGACTCCACATACACTAACCTTTTTATATAAACACAAGGTCTATCTATATTTTTTAAAAAATATTGTATGCATCTTATATTCCAAATTCAAGATAAGATAACAAAATGATAATTCTCTTTAAACAACTAACCATCCATCAAATAAAACTTACCAAAAGCTAAATGTCCACATGCATTATATATTTTAGGAAAGTCAGAATCATCAGCGTACAAGGCCTTCACATATTCAAAGCCCAGCAATCTAGCATTCATAGTGTTTAGAAGAACATGCATGCGTGAAAGAGCATCAACCAATATGTTCTCTTTTCCTTTTTTATACTTGATTATGTAACGAAAAGCCTTAATGAATTTAACCTATTCCTCCCCCATTTAAACCTGGCTAACTTTTTAAAAACTTCATTAAAGGGTGCAGCTAATATACTGAAATCTTACACAAAACGCCTATAAAAACTAATTAACCCATGAAAACTCCTTACCTCACTTACCAATTTTGGTGTAGCCCAATCCCGGATGGCTTTAACCTTCTCCTCATCCTTCTCGATACCCTGTGCAGTAACAACATAACCAAGAAACACAATTTTCTCCATTTAAAAAGTACACTTCTTAAGATTAACATACAATTTCTCACTACACAACATACTAAGTACATTACGCAAATGATTAAGATGCTAATTTAAGTTCTTACTATAAATTAGAATGTCATCAAAAGACACAACCACAAACTTACCTATAAACGCATGCAATATGTGATTCATTAAACACATAAATGTACTAAGTGCATTTGTAAGTCCAAATAAAATGACTAACTATTTATACAAATCATACTTAGTCTTAAATGCAGCTTTCCACTCATCACTTTTTTCATCCTAATCTGATGGTACCCACTTTTCAGATCAATTTTAGAGAAAATACATGATTAATATAACTCATCTAGCATGTCATCAAGCCTAGGAATGTGATGTCTACACTTCACCGTTATATTGTTGATAGCTCGGTAATCAATACACATCCTTCATGTTCCATCATTCTTAGGCACAAGTAACACTAGCACAACGCTTGGGCTCATACTCTAATGAATCTACCCCTTCTCCATCAGCTCATTAATTTTCCTTTGAAGCTCATTTGTCTTTTCGAGATTGCTTTTATAAGCTGGTTGATTAGGAATTGCAGCCCCGCGTATAAGATCAATCTGATGTTTTATTTTCCTTAAAGGTGGTAATCCACTAGGGATATCTTTAGGAATCACATCTTCAAACTCCTACAACAAAGAAATAGTAACACTAGGAAATAGCAACACACAAGCACAACATGATCAAGATCATTAGTATTAAAGCAGACCTCTTTGTATACAAGTAAAATTATTGGCTTGTTAGTGAAAAATGCAGATCTGACCTCACCCTCTCTCTAACATACAAATTGGGTTGTTTCTTTAGTTTTCCACACAATTCTCATCACACTTCCTGACTTTATTCTCTCCTCTTATCTTACCTCCACTTTCAGCCAAATTTGGGTGTTTTTGGGTAGTGCGCAAATGGTCTGGTTTGTTTGGAATGTTGGCCAAATGTTTGTTTGTGTTTGGATGGGTGACTGGATAGGTTGGAATAGTATTTTGGGTTCTGGCCAAACTTGTTAGTCTTCTCTCTCCTTGTTCCTCACCTTGATTTTCTCTCACATAGCCTTATGCTCACATTTTAGCTTTATTTGATCATCATACACCTATTTGGGTGTAAGAGGTACATGAGTGATAATTTTACCATCTTTTACAATAGTATACATATTTTTAACCCCATCATGACTTGTCTTCCTATCATACTACCATGGCCTCCCCAATAAGATGTGACTCGCTTGTATCGGTACCACATCACATAGAACTTCATCCACATACTTCCCAATATTATTCAACCATTGCAATCTATATGGTCTAATATGCTTAACAATATACAAATTAAGTTTACTAACAAGGGTAGTGCTAGCTAGTAGCCATATTAGTATAACTTCCACGGTTAATAATCAAACTATACACCTTATTTTGTACATAACATCACATATGAAAGACGTTTTCCCTTTGATGATCACTATCATCTTCCTTGACCTGAACATGAAGTGTGCACCTTATAACCAAGGATTCCTCAACAGATAATACCAATTCATTTTGAATACAATCCTTCAATGGTGGCATGTCTTCACAATCTAATTTGGTACTCTTGAATTCCACATCACCATTGTCTTTCATCACCATTATCCTCTTATTTGGACACTCTATAGCATAATGTCCAAGCCCCTGACACCTAATGTAACCCCAGGAAAAAAATAAAGGTTGCTTAAATTGCAAACTAACTACATGGGAAATAAAAGTGAAGAAATTTATGCATAGGGTTAAATAAAAACAAGAATTCAGAAATTTTTGGATATAAAATTCCGGGCGAAATAATTCGAGACATTATAAATAACTGGGTAATGTTGAGGGTTGGATTTAATTGAACAAAATAAACTTTTAGGGTGGAGTTATAAGAAATGAAAAGAATACACCTTGATTTTAAGAAGAAAAAAATATGGGGGTAAAAATAATACACTTAAAGGAAATGGGGCCTAAGGACAAATAAGAGAAATTATAGAGTATAAATACTCCCCTCCTCACCAAAACTCTGCAGTAACCAAAATGAAAGAAAAGGGAGTTTTTGTATCCATTCTTGCAAAATCAAGAGAGAAACACCAAAATCTCAAGAACCCATCCAAGATTAAGGGTTTATAGATGGAATAAACACTTGTGGGTAAGGGATTAACAAGAAAATTAAACAAGAAGAGAAGAAGGAGGGTTCGTTGTCATTAGAAAAGAAAGGAGGGAGTTGAAAATCTTCAACTGGTTGAAGATCAAAACCTTAATTCTTACCCCGTAAGGTGTTCTAAACATGATCTTATAATTCATTTCAAATTCGATAATGAATTGATGTCTTGATGTTGAATTATAGATTAGGGTTCTTAGACTTGATTTCGAAAAAAAAAATATAGTTTGTGAAAGTTGTGTGTGAAGGGAAGGGGGTGACGAATCTGGACAAACTCGTCTCCTAACTTTCGGTAAGATTTCGAATAGAAGTATGAGGGAATTAGGACCAGGTTCCTCATAGAAATTATAGTTTTGGAGGTTATCTAACGAAGGAAATTTGTCTTGCTCAACTTGGAGCTGTAAAACTCCAATTATGGATAATCAACCGAGACTGGGTCATGACAGACCCTATAGGGCAGTAAGTCTGATTTGTTGATGAGCAATTTTGACTATCTTAGGGGCAAAACTAGATTCTCCTTCATTCAGAGGACTTGTAGCCCCTTTTCTTAGCTTTCCAACCCGACCAACCTCGCTTGAAACGATGTCCTAGAACTTTAGATAGAGTTAAAAATATGAGAGGAGGTCGAAATGCGACCTCTGCAAAGAGTAGCAGTTCAATGTCTAGATAATAACAGTTCAAGACAATAATAGTTCAAGACAGTAACGGTTCAATGTCTAGACAGTAACGGTTCAAGACAGTAACAGTTCAATGTCTAGACAGTAACGGTTCAGTTCAATGTCTAGACAGTAATGGTTCGAGACAGTAACAGTTCAATGTCAAGATAGTAATTGTTGTGTGAATTGCCAAGTGATGAAATTATCGCTGACAACAAAAATATGAGAAGTGTGATATGGGGCGTGGACTAGCATAAATTTAGTGTATGTTAGGATCTCGGGTAAGGGGATCACATGTTTGGGCTAGCATACATTTAGTGTATGTTAGGATCCCGGGTAAGGGGATCACCTTGCATCGACTCTTACGGGGTGATGATGATACTAGTGAAATTGGTGTCGGTAATGTGTTAAGTGGAAATAATCATGGTTGATCTTATGAAATCTTGAATGGAGGTTGATAATGGAAGAGGAAATGATTTTTAGTAGTTGAATGAGAAAGAGTTTCCAATGAAAACCAGAAGGCAGAAGTGAATAAATAATGAATGCATGTTTGCCTTTTTACATTGTTGGATATTTGTGTTGTTATATTTATTATGATATTCATGTTTCAATAATATGTATTTTGTTTCAGAACCATCGTATGCACAACAAGAGTAGATCCTAGCTTAGGAACTTTTATATAACTGAATTTGTATAATTAATGTTTCAACTTGAATAGATAATCTTAACTCTGAATTTCATAAGATTGTGTCCATGTATACATGTTTATCTCATTTATTCCTTTATAATGATATTTGTTGTTCAATATATGTTTAAATATTATGGTTGTGATGACGATGATGTTTGTGGGATTGAGACCCAAGACGATTAGATCGTGATTGAGTTATGAGATATGAAATATTAGAAGTGTAAACAGATTAAATGTCGATAATTTGGGACCTCCCGATATAGGGGAGACTCTGCCAAAATGTTAGTGAAAATTTCGGTAAAAATTTAATATGAACACCTTGCATGCGCACACACACACACACATATATAATTAATTAATTACTCTGTGTAATAGTTGACATGAGATTGTTGTTTATTCCCGGATATGGGGATGTTACATTTTGGTATCAGAGCTCAGGTTGTTATTCCAGGGACAAGAATAATTATATGGTTTTGAAATGTGTTTCAGGATGGTGAGAACAAGGCAAAGAGCCAGAACTAATCCATCCCCAATTCGGGGAAGTGATCAGAGTCTTTATTATAAAAGTGATTCAGACTGGGATCCCTTAGTAGACACCTCCTCTAATGTACCTGCAACATCAGTATACTCTGAAAGGGGCGAGTTAGTGAGATTTCAAGATAATTCGGTGTCCCGTTAGGTAGAGGTATCAATGCACGAGGTATCAGACAGATAGGGGGGAGATAATATACCCCCACCAGTGGCACCGACAGTTGCATCAAACCCATTTTCAGATCCTGCTTTTATGGATCATATAGTGAGAGCTGTGGTAGCAGGAATGGTAGCGGAAGCCTTCAATATAGCTCCTAGATTGGGGGAAGTAGTCACCATAGTGCAATGGGTGAAGGGTATGAGAGAGATGAGTTGTATGACTAATCGTGGCGAAAAGGATGCTGAGGTTGCTGGGTATTGGCTGAGGAAAGTGGAAAGAGCTATAAATCAGATGCAGGTACTAGAGGAGCTACAGGTGGATTGCGTGACTCAGTTATTGATTGAAAGTGCCCACTCTTGGTGGGAGACCATCAGAGAGAGGAGATCGGGGGAGGTATTGAGATGGAAGGACTTTCGTGAAGAGTTTGAGGAGAGGTACTATTATTGGGAGCATAGTAGGGAGAAAGAACAAGAGTTTTTGGATTTGAGGCAGGGAGATTTAACAGTTATGGAGTATGAGAGGAGATTCCAAGACTTAGCAGCTTTTGCCTCTACTTACCTTCCCACAGAGCGCCATAGGGTGGAGAGGTTCCGTGATGGATTGAGGCAAGAGATGAGGAGATATTGATAGCCATGCAGTTTTTATTTGTTCGGGGATTGGTACGGGTTGCTCAGGGTATGGAGAGGGTAATAATGGATGCTCCGAAGCTAGTGGTCGAGCAGAGTCAGGCAACTGGAGCTAAGATGAGCGATTTTGGGTTTTTGACTAGGAGACCTCCTCTCCCAAAGAAAGGGAAGAGTGGGCAGTCATCAAGACAGTTCCAGAGAAGAAGTGGGAGTTTCACCCCGGAGATAGCTCAGGAGGATCTAGATAGGTTGGTGGAAAAGGATCCTGGGGAGGACATGCTAGACAAGGAGTCACGACTGTTGGAGGGTCTATAGAGCAGAAGGGACCAGTGTATCCATTCTGTCAGAGGTGTGAGCAGCGACACCCTGGAGATTGCGCCGCGATGCTGGGGAGATGTTATATCTGTAGAGGAAAGGGGCATCGATAGAGAGAGTGCCCGATATAGGCAGAGGTTGTTACTATTGTGGGGACACGAGTCACAGGAAGAAGGATTATCCCTGTAGAATTACCGAGGGAGCCCATGGTCAGAGGACTGAGGTTCAGAGCCAGCACCAATCAGTTACAGTCGATCGTCCTATCAGTCCTCCCCAGTTAGGGATGAGTGCTACTCAGAGGAGGCCTAGAGTTCAGGAGGGGATGACTCAGGGCCGAGTATATCACATGACCCACGAGGATGTAAGAGTTGTACCTGATGTGGTGGCAGGTACTTTACAATTAAATACAATGCAAGTTTATGTTTTAATTGATCCTGGAGCTAGCCATTCCTTTGTAGCTTATAGAATTGTGAATAACTTGCATGTGTTATCTAGCAAGTTGGGTGTAGGAGTGACAGTTAGTACACCTCTAGGAGAGAATATACATATTGATGATATTTATAGAGGGGTAAAACTATATATTGAAGGGTTAGAATTGAGGGTAGATCTTATGCCGTTAGAGTTATATGATTTTGGGCATGGATTGGCTAAGTAAACATAAGGAACAAGTGGATTGTTTCACCAAAACGGTGACAATCCAAGGAATAAGTGATAAAAGAGTAGTGTTTAAAGGGGAAAGAAAAGTAATTCCAAGTTGTGTAATCTCAGTCTTGGTTGTTCTACTTGGTTAGCCCATGTAAGAGAGCTGGAAAAGGGTAGCATAGATTTGGCTAGTATTCCTGTTGTGAGGGAGTTTCAATGTATTCCCAGAAGAGTTGCCTGGATTACCTCCGGTTAGAGAAATTGAAGTTTCTATAGAAACTATTCCAGGAATTTCTCCTATAGCTCAGTCTCCTTATAGGATGAAACCTATGGAATTGGCTAAACTGAAGTTCCAACTTCAGGAATTGTTAGATAAAGGCTTCATCCGGCCTAGTAACTCATCCTGGGAGCTCCAATATTGTTTGTAAAGAAAAAGGATGGAACGCTTCATTTGTGCATCGATTATCGTCAATTGAATAAAGTGATGGTGAAGAACAAATATTCACTTTCATGAATAGATGATTTGTTTGATCAGTTAAAGGGTGCTAGGGTGTTCTCTAAGATAGATTTGAGGTCTAGGTACCACTAGTTGAGAATCAAGGAGCAAGACATACAGAAGACTGCTTTCAGAACCCGTTATGGGCATTATGAGTTTCTGGTGATGCCTTTTGGGTTAACCAATGATCCAGCTGTATTTATGGACTTGATGAATTGGGTGTTTCGGCCTTACCTGGACCAATATGTGGTGGTATTTATTGACGATATCTTAGTGTATTCAAACTCTTGTTGAGAGCTTGAACAACATCTAAGGGTTATGCTACAGATCTTAAGGGAGAACCAATTATATGCAAAGCTGGATAAGTGTGAGTTCTGGCTCAAAGAAGTAGTATTTTGGGCCATGTAATATCCGCATGAGGAATATTTGTGGATCCAAGAAAGGTTGAGGCCGTGTTGAAATGGGAGAGGCCTACCAACGTGACAGAAATCCAGAGTTTCTTGGGTCTTGCTGGGTATTATAAGAGGTTTATTGAGGAGTTCTCCACCATAACCTCACCTTTAATTAAGTTGACCTACAAGGAAGTTAGGTTTGTTTGGTCGGAAAAGTGTGAAGTGAGTTTTCGAGAACTGAAGGAGAGGCTTACTTCTGCTCCTGTACTGGCCCTTCCATCCATGACAGAAGGGTTTGTGGTATATAATGATGTCTCAAAAAGGGATCTGGGCTGTGTGTTGATGCAACACGGGTGTGTGATCGTTTATGCATCAAGACAACTAAAGTCGCATGAGGTGAATTACCAAGTTCATGATCTAGAACTTGCAGCGGTGGTGTTTGCCCTAAGAGTATGGCAACATTATTTGTATGGATCATATGTTCAAATCTTTACGGACCATAAGAGTTTGAAATATTTGATGTCACAAAAGGAGCTGAACATGCGACAGAGGAGATGGGTAGAGTTAATAAAAGATTACGATTGTGTAATTGACTACCATCCTGGTAAGGCTAATGTAGTAGTTGATGCCTTGAGTAGGAAAGGAAAAATAATAAAGAATGATATGGAGATTAAGGAACATGAAAGTATTGTGGAATTGAAGAAGATGGGCTTGCAGCTAAGTGTAGGGCCCAAGGGATCACTGTTAGCTCAATTAAAGATCCGATTTGTGCTTCGAGACAAGGTCTTGGTGGCTCAAGAGGTGGATGGGAAAGTAAAGGAGATCAAGGAGAGGGTAAACCAAGGTGTAGAGACAACATTTCAAATGTTATCTGATGGGCTAATAGTTGTGGGTAGGCGAATTTATTTGCATGATGATAAGACTTTGAAAGATGAAGTATTGAGAGAAGCTCATGAATCCTGATTTGCTACTCATCCTGGAAGTACAAAGATGTATAATGATTTAAAGGAATACTATTGGTGGCTAAATATGAAGAGGGAAATAGCTGAATTTGTGTTGAACTGTGGGATCTGTCAGCAAGTAAAGATAGAACACTAGAGACCTGCAGGGGAATTACCGTTATTGTCGATTCTAGAATGGAAATGGGAGGATATTTCTATGGATTTTATGAAGGGATTACCTAGGGGAAATAAGGGGAATGATGTCATATGCGTGGTTGTGGATCGACTGACAAAATCTGTTTTGTTTTTGCCTATGAAAATGACTGATTTAGTGGATAAGCTAGCAAAATTATATGTAAATGAAGTAATCAGACTTCATGGAGTGCCAGTGTCGATTATATCAGATCGGGATCTAAGGTTCACATCGAGGTTATGGCCTAGCTTACAACGAGCATTGGGGAAAGTTGAGTCTAAGCACAACATTTCATCCTCAGACGGATGGTCAATCTGAAATGACCATTCAAACTCTTGAGGATCTCCTGAGGTCCTAAATGCTGGAGTTTGGAGGGAACTGGGAGGATCTCTTGCCATTGGTGGAGTTTACTTATAATAATAGCCATCAAGCTATTGTTGGTATGGCTCCATATAAAGTATGGGAGGAAATGTCGTACCCCAATTTATTGGGATGAAGTAGTAGAAAGGAAGCTTTTAGGACTTGAAATGGTGCAACTGACAACTGACAAGGTAAGGGTGATCAGAAAGAGGATGAAGGATGATGTGAACCTCGTGATCACATGGTCACGCAACCCACACGCAAAAACATCAATTCCCGGAAAGCCAAGTAAATCAGGTTTGATAGGAGTGTAACACAAAGATAACTTGTACAGCCTTTTAAGTCAACGAATTTTGTTATTTACTTCCTTTTGACTTGTGGATTTCCTATTTGGCTAGGATTCTTTTCCTAAAAGGATGTGGCAGCTTATTTTGGGAATCTCTTAATTCTCCAAAGATCTTTAATGGGCTGCAACATAGTTTCCATGTTTACTCTTTAATGGGATTCATAAATGTTCAGAATCTTTTTCTTACAAGGATTCCTTATTCATCCTAGCTACAAAAAGGAAAGAAGACTTTAGAATAAATTCTACCTTCAGATCAGATGTCCTAGTCTATTTGGAACTTCTTAATGGTGAAAAATCTGATTCTAGCATATTTAGGATGGTAATTTTCGGATTTTTATTATTTTTATTATTTTCTTCTTAGCCTTTGGGTTATTATTACTTATTTGGGTCAATTGTAAGTGGGCTTAATATAAGTCCACCTAAGGGGGGTCCATTAGGGTTTATTTAAGTCTTGAGTTATATAAATAAAGGCATAACCAGACATGTAAGTTAGAGAATTCAAATTAATAAAACATCTTGTTTGCCGCACTTTGTGTGTGTGTGTTGGTGAGATAATCTCCCTTCCATGGTTCTCTAATGAACTGAAAAATGACTTATCGAAGAACAACTGTCTTTGTGGCGTCATCCTTATACTTCTCGTTCGCGAATCAATATTCGTTGGGTGGGGGTCTTCGTTTCCAATAGTGTTGGTGCCTAGGTACAAGTTATCTTTGTGTCACACTCCTATCAAACCTGATTTACTTGGCTTTCCAGGAATTGGTGTCTTTGCGTGTGGGTTGCGTGACCACGTGATCATGAGGTTTGCATCATTTGGTATCAGAGCTTGGCTCCATTAACCAGGTTATATCCTTCTGAAATTTTCGTTTCTTGTTGTTTCCGCAAAAATTCCTTAGTGTCCAATTTTTTTCATCTCCTTGATTTTGCAGCATATAAAAAAAATAAAAAAAAATTATTTATTTCATTATGTTATTGTTCAAAATATATCAGTAGCATAAAAAACAAAAAAAAAAGAGAGAAAAGAGAAAGGCAAAAAAAAATCGTTCAAAAAGACGTTTATTGGATTCTACCGCAGAAAACTAAACAAGAGAAAATTGGACCAAATCAACTCGGAATTAGCTCAAATTTGATACTCTGATTACTGGGGTCCTAATCGCAGTACATATTGATTTTAGGGTCAATTGGATATTGTTTGCTTTGGGTTTAAAATTCAGGTCTAATGAGGTCTGATTCATAACGTTTTTGCGTCAGTATATCAAAGCTTATCGTAAATTGATCACAATTTATATTCTGTCTATTTGGGTAGATATCGCACTATATCTGAAATTTTAACTCAATTGGACATCATTTACTTTAGGTTCCAGATTCGGACTTAACTCGTGCTAAACGAGTTTGTTTTGCGTCAACTTTTGAAATTCACTTTCTTTTTGTTGTTTTCATTTCTTGCAGTTTATTTTCATCATATCCAACATATTTAGGTTTTTTTTCATCATTTTGCATACTTTTGTTTTTGTTTTTATTCGAGTCTTCAGTTTTGTTCATATTTCGGATAGACTCGCGCAGTTTCGTTTTGTTTGTTTTCTGGTTTTTATTGCTTCTTGAGTCATATATATATATATATATATATGGATTGCGCTGCCAAGTTGGTTTTATTTGGTGTTGGTTTCAGTTGCGCAAGAACCGCAAGAAGGTGAGACGAGAGGTGTGAGCGTGTGAGGATATTAAGAGTGTTTGAGCGAAACACGAGCGATGTGAGGATTTTCTTTACAACTAACCAATTCTTGCAGGTACTATCATGTCAGATCAAAACAACACAGCACCCCCTCCCGATGTAGAACTTAATTTCCAAATGCAAGCCATGACGAAGATGATGGAAAGAATGAATTTCGTGATGGGGAACATGGGTGACAGACTTGAGAAGGTGGGAAAACATGGTAACGTGGCTAGAACTTGTACCCAAGACGTGAGAAAGGTTGGGGCTAAACCCAAGTCAAACAATGGCAGTGGGGCCGAAAGGCCAAGGAGGGCTGATTATGCGGATTTTGAGGAGGACGTTGATGATAATGGTGATGGTGGCTTTAAGGATGAGACCATAGGCCATCGGGGAGGTTTTTGGCAGCCTAGAAACCAAAGGGATTTCATGTATTCTAATGATGTGTTATGGCAAAAGAAAAGGAGGATTCAAAAGGAGAGGTGGTATCAAATGGAGAGAAATAAAGATATTAGTGTTCTAAAAAAAGAATCCAAGAGTCTATCCCGTATTATAGGGGAGATGAAGCAAGAACTTGATGTGTTAACTGCAACAGTCAATGCCCAGCAAGCTTCAGAAAAAGAGGAGAAAATACGCTGCAATGATGATATACGAAATAGAACGGCTGCTACTTTCATCCAAAGTTGTTGGCGACGATTGTTGGCAAGAAAAAAAATCCAAAGGCTTCAAAAAGAGGCTAAGGAATTGTCCATCCAACTTGTTGGTGATTCGAGGATGAATCATCTTGAAAAGAGAGGGAATGATAGATCCAGAAAAGGTCAAATTCGGATTTTGACGTAAAATGTGCAACTATCTAGTTTTACGGCAACAATCATAATTCTCAATCTGACCGTTGGATTAGGCTGAAATTTTACATGGAATCTCCTGACATGTTTTTCTACCTTGGGTTAAAATTTCAGATCAATTGAAATTCGGAAAGGCATCGAAACATGGGTCAACAGAGGCTGTACGAATTTTGTTATTTACTTCCTTTTGACTTGTGGACTTCCTATTTGGCTAGGATTCTTTTCCTAAAAAGGATGTGGCAGCTTATTTTGGGAATCTCCTAATTCTACAAAGTTCTTTAATGGGCTGCAACATAATTTCCAAATGTGGCAAGGATTCATAAATGTTTCAGAATCCTTTTCTTACAAGGATTCCTTATTCATCATAGCTACAAAAAAGGAAAGATGATTTCAGAATTAATTTGACCTTCAAATTTGGTTCTCCTAACTTATATGGGACTTCTAAAGGGCAACAAATCTGATCCTATTATGTTTAGGATATTAAATTCAGATTTATTATTGTTATTATTATTATTTTCTTCTTAGTTTAGGGTTTATTTATATTATTTGGGTTTAATTGTAAGTGGGCATCATATAAGTCCACATAAGGGGTCCATTAGGGTTTATTTTAGTTTGTAGTCACTATAAATATGGGCATAACCAGACATGTAAGGTGAGACAATTCAGATTAATAAAACTTCTTGTTTGTCGCACTTTGTTTGTGTGTGTTGGTGAGATAATCTCCCTTCCATGGTTCTCTAAAGAACTGAAAAATGACTTATCGAAGAACAACTGTCTTCGTGGCGTCATCCTTATACTTCTCGTTCGCGAATCAATATTCGTTGGGTGGGGGTCTCCGTTTCCAATAGTGCTGGTGCCTAGGTACAAGTTATCTTTGTGTCACACTGCTATCAAACCTGATTTACTTGGCTTTCCGGGAATTGGTGTCTTTGCGTGTGGGTTGCGTGACCACGTGATCACGAGGTTCGCATCAAAGGAAGTCCAGGATAGAAAAGTTACGCAGATAATTGAAGAAGGCCTTTGGAATTTCAAATGGGGGATAAGGTATTTTTGAAGGTGGCGCCTTGGAAAGGCATCATTCAATTTGGAGTAAAAGGGAAATTAGCTCCGAGATATATTGGCCCCTTTGAGATTAAGGAAAGAATCGGTCCAGTTGCCTATCAGTTAGAGTTGTCTACATATTTGGATAAGATTCACAATGTGTTCCATGTGTCATTGCTTCGAAAGGCCAAGATAGACCCCTCACGAGTATTGCCACACGTTCCTATGAAGATTAAAGGGGATCTAACCATGGAAGCTAAGCCCGTCAAGATCTTGGATTGAGATAAGAAGGTGTTGAGGAATAAGAGAGTTCCCCTTGTGAGAGTATTGTGGAGAAGCTCTCGAATAGAAGAAGAAATATGGGAAAGAGAATCCGAGATGAAGCAAAAGTTCCCACATTTATTCTCCGACATAGGTACGTAACTTGAATTTCGAGGATGAAATTTCTATTAGGAGGGGAGAATGTAAACCCCGGGAAAAAAATAAAGGTTGCTTAAATTGCAAACTAACTACATGTGAAATAAAAGTGAAGAAATTCATGCATAGGGTTAAATAAAAACAGGAATTCAGAAATTTTTGGATATAAAATTCCGGGCGAAATAATTCAAGATATTATAAATTAACATGTTAATGTTGAGGGTTGGATTTAATTGAACAAAATAAACTTCTAGGGTGGAGTTATAAGAAATGAAAAGAATACACCTTGATTTTAAGAAGAAAAAAATATGGTGGTAAAAATAATACACTTAAAGAAAATAGGGCCTAAGTATAAATAAAAAAAATTATAGAGTATAAATACTCCCCTCCTCACCAAAACTCTACAACAACCAAAAGGAAAGAAAAGAGGGAGTTTTTGTATCCATTCTTGCAAAATCAAGAGAGAAACACCAAAATTTCAAGAACCCATCCAAGATTAAGGGTTTATAGATGGAATAAACACTTGTGGGCAAGGAATTAACAAGAAAATTGAACAAGAAGAGAAGAAAGAGGGTCGGTTGTCATTAGAAAAGAAAGGAGGGAGTTGAAATCTTCAATTGGTTGAAGATCAAAACCTTAATTTTTACCGGGTAAGGTGTTCTAAACATGATCTTATAATTCATTTCAAATTCGATAATGAATTGATGCCTTGATGTTGAATTATAGATTAGGGTTCTTAAACTTGAATTCAGAAAAAACAAAAAAGTATTTGTTGTTAAAATTAAGTTAATTCATGTGTGATATACGATTAGGGACGCGAAACCATGATAATTTACCTAGAAAATGTAGTTTGTGAAAGTTATGTGTGAAGGGAAGGGGGTGACGCATCTGGACAGACTCGTCTCCTGACTTTCGGTAAGATTTCGGATAAAAGGATTAGGGAATTAGGACCAGGTTCCTTCATAGAAATTGTAGTTTTGGATGGTAAAATTGGTTTTGCTTAATTTGGAGCTGTAGAACTCTAGTTATGGATTATCAACCGAGATTGGGTCATGACAGACCCTATAGGGCAATAAGTCTAATTTGTTGATGAGCAATTTTGACTGTCTTAGAGGCAAAACTGAGTTCTCCTTCCTTCAGAGGACTTATATCCCCATGTCTTAGTTTTCCAACGTGACCAACCTTGCTTGAAACGGAGTCCTAGAACTCCAGATAGAGTTAAAAATATGAGAGGAGGTTGAAATGTGACCTCTGCAAATAGTAACAGTTCAATGTCTAGATAGTAACGGTTCAAGGCAATAACAATTCAATGTTTAGATAGTAATGGTTCAAGACAGTAACAGTTCAATGTCAAGACAGTAACGGTTGGACAGTAACAATCCAAGGTCTAGACAGTAACAGTTGGACAATAACAGTTCAAGATTTAAACAGTAACGGTTCAAATATAAAGAAAGGAATGATAACTATGGTTGGATAAAGAATGACAACATTAATGGGTGTCATGAGAAAAATGTAAAATATAAAGAAAGAAATGATTGAAAGAAAGACCTATTGGTTTTTGATATGGTTATTATAAAATGTATCCTTGAAAGAGAAAAATTTACGAGATAAGCTTGTGATTGCAGGAGGGACCACCGGAGTGGTGCAGCAGCAGCAACATGGGAGCACGAGTAGAGCTTCTATTGTAGGTAGGTGATCCGCACCTATACTTTCTAGTTAAATTCCATGATTTAATATGTTATTGATGTGAAATGTGAATTACCAAATGTTGGATATTATGTGAAAGGAGAAAAGTTTGTGTAATGATGTCAATATTTGGATAGTATTTTGAATATATGTGTATTCGAGGTGAAAGGTTGTTGTGTGAATTTCCAAGTGAAGAAATTATCACTGACAACGGAAATATGAGAAGTGTGATATGGAACATGGACTAGCATACACTTAGTGTATGTTAGGATCCCGGGTAAGGGGATCGCATGTTTGGACTAGCATATATTTAGTGTATGGTAGGATCCCGGGTAATGGAATCATCATGTTTTAACTAGCATACATTTAGTGTATGTTAGGATCTCGGATAAGGGGATCACATTGCATCGACTCTTATGGGGTGATGATGATACCAGTGAAATTGGTGTCGGTAATGTGTTAAGCAGAAATAATCATGGTTGATCTTATGAAATCTTTAATGGAGGTTGATAATGGAATATGAAACAATTTTTAGTAGTTGAATGAGAAAGAGTTTCCAATGAAAACCAGAAGGGAGAAGTAAATAAAATATGAATGCATGTTTGCTTTTTTACATTGTTGGATATTTGTGTTGTTATATTTATTGTGATATTCATGTTTCAATAATATATATTTTGTTTCAAAACTATCGTATGCACAACATGAGTAGATCCTAGCTTAGGTTCACCTTTTGTAATTCTAGATTCTAGGGAGTATACCCTTGTATTTTGTAATATTACAACTTTTATATAACTGAATTTGTATAATTAATGTTTCAACTTGAATAAATAATCTTAACTCTGAATTTCATAAGATTGTGTCCATGTATACATGTTTAACTCATTTATTCCTCTATAATGATATTTGTTGTTCAATGTATGTTTAAAGATTATGGTTGTGATGACGATGATATTTGTGGGATTGAGACCCAGGACGATTGTATCGTGATTGGGTTATGAGATATGAAATATTAGAAGTGTAAACAGATTAAATGTCAATAACTTGGGACCTCCTGATATAAGGGAGACTTTGCCGAAATTTTAGTGAAAATTTCGGTAAAATTTTAATATGAACACCTTGCACATATATATATCTATATAAATTTAATTACACTGTGTAACAATTGACATGAGATTGTTGCTTAATCCCGGATATGAGGATGTTACACCTGAAACATTTAACATCTCGAGTACATTTTGGTTGAGAGTCAAATTTACCTTTGAAACTCGTAGAGGTTTCAACCTTAGCTTTAGGTGGTTCGACATTAGTAAGGACAAAAGGTTTTAGTCGGGCAACCCCTTTCTCTTCTGATTCAACCTCTATGCTGATGAAAATGAAGCTAAATTGGTCTAAAAATGTGTTTTGCCCCTTCTCTTTATTTGCCCCTCCACCTTCATCGCTATATGGACCATATCCTCTAATTCCATGTAATGTTGTAATTCCACCACATTCGCAATCTCTATATTCAGCTTGTGCAACAATATTATTTGATAGTTTCACCCACATTTAACTTGTTTTTTGCCTATGTTTAATATATAAAATGCCTTGATATCCTTTGTTTTATGTTTTGAAGACACTTTTGGATGAAAGATGCAAAAAGAAGTAAATTGGAGGTAATTGACAGATTTGACCTTCAGTCGATGTTTTGTGTAGAGCGTGAGCTCTAGAGGTTGAAATGAAGTGATTCCAGTGGCATTAAAAAGCTAACATCCATACCTTTTTGAACATCGAAGGCAAGAAAATAAAATAAGGAAGATCATGGAAATCGTAGCCTGCAAAGTCAAATTTTGCAATCTGCCAATGTTGACCTTTATCCATTCCGACTTGAATATCTAGAGCTACAAAGGTTTATTTCATGCAAACTCAATTGCATGGGATTCCTGACTAAACTATCTATCAGCGCTCCAAATTTCAGCCAACAATGATGTCATATGAGGGAGATATGATTTTTCAAAGATGACAACTGAATTATGCCAGCAAACAGGTTTCGTGAAGAAACGAGTCCAAATTATGTTCCGAAGCATCTAAACCGACATCCAAGTTTTTATTTCAGCAATTTAGCTCCTCTAAGTCAAAGCTTGAAGATTTCATGCAAGGCTATTTCTCTTATTTAGGAAGATAGTTATTGAAGTATTTAAATGTAAACTGTCTACTTAAGGGAGGACTATTTTGTAAAATAGAGACTAGGGTTTCCTAGGATATAAAAAGAATGAGGAAGAGAAGGGAGGGCAGCCTGCCAAGAATAGAAAAACACCCCCTTCCTTTAAGAAACCTGAAATCATGCATTCCTCCTTCTTTTTGATTAGTTGTTCAATAAACATGCAAGGCTAAACTCTTTTTCTTGGTTGCAAGGACACACAAACCTTCAGATTTCATGAACTGTGAGATTTATTTTACCTTTTCTTTTTAGTTTATATGATGAATATGTTTGTACTTCTATGCTTATTTTTCCTATAATTGTTTATTTTAAATACTAGAGCGGACTCTAAGTTATTATTGTAGATAATCTATTGCTAAGTTTGATATCAAAACTGGAGTTGTAGTATATGAACTTGTGAAGCAACTGAGTTTAATAATTGTGGCGGATCTACATTATTAATCTTAGATAGAACATTCAATCAAATCAAACATAGACTGCGAACAATTATGTTTTCTTAATTAATTAACTTATCTAGTTCTTAAAGCTACCAGTGGATTAAATTACTAGTGCGGACACTGTGGTTGTTTGATGGTTAGGGTTAGTTATATGGCGGATCCTTTATCTAACCAATATTAAGAAGAGATAAATATTCAGAATGTAAATTGATGTTTCGTTTCCATGATCATTTCTGATTTCTGTAGGTGGACGTTTACTTGTGACCAAGGTTTGTTCTCTTGATAATTTTCTGATTGTATTTAATTTCGCTTGATAGTTTTCTGTTTTTTTTTTTTTTGCTTTAGCCTAGATAACGTCCAAACCCCCAAAAATTACATATCATCTAGCATAAAAATCTGACTTGAACCTTCCTCGTGGGATCGACTTCTTACTCTATACTATCTTGTGTGTTGTGTTTTAAGCTAGGGTGATTAATTTGTGCGACCACGACATCGCAACAAATTTTGGCGCCATTGTCGGGAAGTAATTTTAGTTGATTCTTGTGCTTTTATTTTTATTTGTTGTGATTGTTATTTATTTTTCTGGAAAAAAAAAAGAAACAAAATTTTTGCTTGCAGCGGTTCTGTTCATTTACGGCAGCAGTACTATTCAAAATAGATTTTTGATGGAATTAGGTATCGGCCTTTTGTAAATGATGTTCTGAACATGACTACTGGTAAACCACTAGCCCCACCCTATCGAGGCCAAATTCCGTTGTTTTCTAGGGTTTTTAGGTAGTTTAGTTTTCTAGCGTAGGATTTTTCGTACAATTTGCATTGTTTTCGACCTCTTGTGTGGTTGGTTTCTTTTGAGTTTTCTTAATGATTTATGCATGTAACTCGTTCTACTAACCAGAGTCAAGTGCAGGTGGATCTCGAAATAGAAAACACTTTACGCAGGTTATGAAGGAAGCTCGCGTCAACACCATGGTTGTTGCACGACAACAAACACTCGAGGAGCTTGCTGCTCCTAACGTGGAAAATCAAGCATTGTGCATAAACATCGATAATAATGTCAACTTCGAGCTCAAATATGGTTTTATACATTTGCTACCAACATTCAATGGTCTTGCAGGAGAAGATCCTTATACTCATCTCAAGGAGTTCCATATGGTTTGCGTTGGCATGAAACCGAATGGAGTTGACGAAGAACAGGTTAAGTTGAAAGCTTTCCCTCTCTCTTTAAAAGGGGCAGCAAAGGCATGGCTTTTCTCTATTCTCTCAGGTTCCATTGGAACGTGGAATGGCATGAAAAAGATCTTCCTTGAAAAATATTTCCCAGCATCTCGAGTTGCCAACATAAGGAAAAAAAATATATGGGATTCAGCAATCTCATAGAGAGACACTCTCTGAATATTGGGAAAGATTTGAGCAATTATGCATTCAATGCCCTCATCATCAAATACCCGATCAGCTGCTCATTCAATATTTCTATGAAGGATTGATGCCTACTGATCGTAGTATCATTGATGTTGCAAGTGGAGGGTCATTGGTAGATAAGACACCCGAGACTGCACACCAATTGATCTCAAACATGGCAGCCAACTCGAAACAGTTTGGCACCCATGGAGACTTCTCAAACAAACAAGTAAATGAGGTAAGTATTTCTAACCTTGAAAATAAAGTTAATAATCTTACTTCTCTTATGCGTTATTTGGCTTGTGGAAATGTATAGCAGGTGAAAGTTTGTAGCATATGTTCCTTACAAGGACATACCTCGGATATGTGCCCAACAATGCAGGAAGATTACATTGAACGGGTTCATGTAGTTGATGGAGGATTCAACGGACAACCCCAACATAAATATGATCCCATTCCAACACGCACAATCCCGGATGGAGAGATCATCCAAACTTATATTATGGGAACCCGCCTCAACAAGGCAATCAAGGTCGATAGTTCCATCCACATGGATTTCAGCCCCAGCAGAATTATCAAGGGAGACAGCCCCCTCCATTCACAAACTCCAATGTTATGAGGTCGTCATCCAGTGATGATCTTCGTGAGATGATGAAAAAATTGGCTTCTAACACTGTGACCTTGCAACAAAATTTATGTCTTTTCAACAGGAAACAAGGTCAAGTATTCACAACTTGGAGAAGCAAACGAGGCAAGTAGCTTCAAGTGTAGGGAAATTGGAAGCACAAATAAATGGAAAATTGCCCTCCCAAGCATTGAATCCAAAAGAGAATGTTAGTGTGATCATGCTGCGAAATGGGAAAGAACTTGAAGAGCAAAGGTCAAAACAAATTGAGATGGAGGAAGAAGAAGAGATAGAAACCGAATTGAGTACAAAGAAGAAACATCCTCCTCCTTTCCAAACTGAAACAATGACCAACACTCCAAAGGTAACTCCTCACTCAATGAATTCCAGTTTTAAAACAATTCCACCCTTTCCTGTGAGTTCTTCTAGGTGAAAGAAAGAGGACAAAGAAAAAGATATTTTAAAGGTTTTCAAAAAAGTAGAACTCAACATTCCTTTGCTTGATGCTATCAAGCAAATTTCCAAGTATGCCAAATTCTTGAAGGAGTTGTGTACTACCAAGAGAGCTTTCAAACTGAAAGGTCATGAAATGGTAAGTATGGGTGCGTTTACTATCCCATGTGTTTTTGGTAATGCTAGTTTTAAAAGGGCCTTATACGATTTAGGTGCATCCATTAGTGTTATGCCTAAACATGTTTATGATTCTCTTAGTCTGGAGCCTTTGAATAAAACTATCATTGTAATACAACTTGCGAATCGTAGTTTTGTTTACCCACTTGGTGTGATGGAAGATGTCAAAGTCAAAATTGATAGTTTGGTCATCCATGCAACTTTTATATTCTTGATATGGAACATGATTATTGTGATTCATCAAACAACACTCCTATATTGTTTGGGAGACCATTCTTGAAAACTACTAATACAAAAATTGATTGTGGTAAGGATACTTTATCTATAGAGGTAGGAGATGAAAAAATTGAATTTAATTTTCATGATGCAATGGCATATCCTTATAGCAATGTTTATTCTATCACATGTTATGACCAAGTTGATAAGTGTGTGTAGCAAGTTTGTGATTTTGATAGTGAGGATGGATTAAGCGTAGCTTTGAGCTATGGCTATGATTTTACCAAGATAGAAGAGATGAAGAGGCATATATGTGTTCCCCAAAACGTGCATGAATCAGCATTGGCTTTGCAAGCTTTGCAAACTGTCCCCCATAATGTAGTAGTCATTTGCCCTATCATAGATAGTAAATGGGTGGCACCTATCCTTTTGGTGCCTAAAAAGACTAGAATCACGTTAGAAGAGATACAAAATGATGCTTAAGAGAATGCAAGGATTTACAAAGAAAAGACAAAGAGTCTTCATGACCGAATGATTACGAGAAAAGAGTTTCATGTTGGAGACAAAGTCCTTCTTTATCATTCGTATTTGAAACGTTTTCCTGGAAAGTTGGGCTCTTAATGGATTGGACCCTTTGTTGTTTCTAATGTTTTTCCTTATAGTGCAGTTGAAATTACAAGTTTAGAAACAAACAAAGTGCTCAAGGTCAATGGGCATTGCTTGAAACCTTCTTATGAAGGTTGAACGGCAGAACTCACCGCTTCTGTAGAGTTAGCTGAACCAATCTATAAAAAATAAGCATGCAACATATCAAGCCAATGACATAAAATAAAAGTACTTACTGGGAGGCGACCCAACATAAAAAAGAAAGAAAAAATCAGATTTGCTTTCTTTTTCCCTTATCTTTTATTTTTTGCATTTTACTTTATTTTTGTCATTCTCCTATATTCCTTTTCTTTTATTTCAACATTAAGGACAATGTTGTGTTTTAAGTGTGGGGGTATTAGGAGAATGTTGGTTTTCTTATTTTGGTTTTCTTTGTTGTTCCATAAAAAAAAACAAATTTCTATGTTTGATCTTTGAACTCCTATTGGTTTATAAGAATGTGAGTATTATATATGAGAATTAATTGAGATAGATGAAGATATAAATAGAATGAAGGAGTCTGTATGCAAGTTTTAAGGTTTAATTGGTTTAGGGATTGACTTTGAGAATATGTCATGTTGACTTTATAGTGTTATATACCAATGCAAGCTAAAGGCATTAGGAATTTTAACCACTTGAGCCAAAAAGCCAACCTAAAGCATATTATCCTTAGTGAGCCCGTTTTGAGTTTGTTTATCTTTTCTTTACTTTACCAATATATAAACCTTAACTTTTTATATGTTTTCCTTTTCTCCTGGCCAAGGATTAGTAGAGCATGTACTTGTTGATACCTTATGGGATTATGGTTGGAAATTATGGTCATGTTTGTTTCCCAGAAAGTAGTTTTCGGGAAACCATTTTCCAAACTTTCCTGTGTTTGTTTGCCATTAGGAAAGTTGGTCAACGGAAACACTTTCCGGTCAACGGAAACACTTTCCAGTCAACGGAAAATTTGGTTTGGTTTCCAGGAAAGTGTTTTCCCTTTTGGCTGTGTTTGTTTTCTAAAAAGTGGTTTCCGGAAAAGCACTTTTCAAACATTCCTGTGTTTGTTTGCCATTAGAAAAGTTGGTCAACGAAAAACACTTTCCAGTCAAATAACAATTTGGCTTGGTTTTCATGAAAGTGTTTTCCTGAAAAATTTGGGCGGAAAACACTTTCCGGAAGTTGTGAAAAATTTAGAAATGTCATTATTTGCTGATTATATCAAATTTGATCCTCAAGCTTTTGATTGCTATATATAATTTGTTTTGAATATTTATTTTTCAATTTCATTTCTTAAAATTTAATTTTTATATTAACTTTGGTCCTTATTTTTATAATTTCTATTTGCTTTTTCCTTATTATTTTTTTATTAAAATTTTTTGTCTATCAAATTTGATCCTCATTCTTTTGATTGTTACTTATTTTATTTGAAATAATTTATGAAATGTTAATTATTATTATTTTAATTTCTTCATCTTTCATTTTTTTTTAATTGTTTAGATTTGATCTCTATTATTTTTATTATTATTTATTTTATTTGAGATAATTTATGAAATTATATTTTTTTTCAATTTCATTCTCATTCAACTTTTTAATTTGTAAAATTTGTTCTTCGTTATTTTAATAAACTTGAGAAAAATAAAACATTAATAAGTTATTTTCCAGCTCATTTTCCATGACATAACCAAACACTGGAAAGTGTTTTGCAACTTATTTTCCATTACACTACCAAACATCGGAAAATACTTTTCCGGAATTCACTTTCCAAAAGGAAACTACTTTCCAGCAAACAAACGGGGCCTATGTGAAAACAAAGAAAAAGTGATGCTTGATGAAGAAAGAAAAAACGGGCAAAGTTGCCAAAGAAGAAAAAAAATAAAAAAAATAAAAGAAAATAAAAGAAAAGAGAAGTATTCCATTGTGTGAAGTTCTTAAACTTTATGTTGATGGAGATTGAAATCAAAAGAAGTTAAGTATTGGTGCTTAAAGATGGAAAATTTGTGTGCTTTGATGAAATATCTTGTTTGAAAGATTAATTTTTTTCAGAATGCTCTACTTCCTTTGGTTTTAATGTTTTCTTGTACTTTCTTTTATCTCACCTTAACCTTAGCCCCATTACAACAAAAAACATAAGACCTTTTGATTCATGCATTTCTTGTAATATTTTAGTAATGGAGATGAGATTGAAGAGCAAGCTTATGGTAGAACATATTCATTAATTGAATTTGAGAGATTTAAATACATAAGCCCTAAACACATGAGTGTTGGAGTGTTATCAATGAGAGGACCTATCACTTTGGCATGGCATAGATTTCATTTAAATCCTAACGATTAATTGAGTTTTGAAATTTGCATATAAATAAATTCATGAAAATTTATACTCTTTATCCTTCTTGATTGTATTCTTATTTATAATAAATATATTCTTGGATATTGATGGGAGATTAG
>Ga0307515_10002551_pt1 | contig 39327 bp, 27 predicted proteins | sample 17_EM_MG_FD_194513 | JGI IMG/M metagenome (GOLD analysis project Ga0307515, IMG submission 194513) | Populus trichocarpa ectomycorrhiza microbial communities from riparian zone in the Pacific Northwest, United States - 17_EM | ecosystem: Host-associated > Plants > Roots > Unclassified | place... | reverse complement strand
GTATTTGCTCGAAGTCGCTTTTTATTGTGACTGGGTCCAGGTGGTGTTGTCTTCCGTTTAAGATTGAAAGCACCAGATGGCGCTGCAGAAACACCATTGTTTGTGCATTGAACTCCATCATTTCGCTGGGCTGATGGTACATAGTTGCGCTGGGCTGAATGCAATTAGTTGCGTTGATTAAATTCAGCTGGATATGGCCAGATGAGTACGCATACATCCGTGGGCATATATGCGTGCAGAGCATTCACCAAGTGTACACGGAGGTGGGGTGCACGGGTACACTCCGTGAAAGAATCAGTCCAGTCACGGAGAGTGGCACTCCGTGAATTGACCGGTCTCTCCGCGGAGGGACATCTTCCGTGACTGGACTAGAACATATGATAATATGCATTAGGATTAGGGTTATTGATGTGAATGAGTGAGTTGATTATAGGTACAAGAGAGACGGACAAAGGTACATCGTAAGTATGAAGAGCATGAGCGCGAGCATCGTGTGAAGTCTAAAAGGACAGTAATAGTGTGAAGTCTAAAGAGACAGTCACGACCGTGAACCTTAGGGCTTCCAGCAACAAGGGTGATACGTCTCATGTCAGATAGAGCATACGCGTATGTATAAGAGAGATTTTACATATACGGGCCTTTGGTCTTTGAGATAGAATCAATCAAGTCAATCACATGGCTAAGAAGTATCAAAAGTAACAAAGATTATTGAACATACAGGTCTCAGCCGAGACGGTGTCTTGTATGGCCGGAGATGACTGTTGACTCTGATACGGGCTGATGGCATTCAGCCGTACTTGTACTTTCATATATATTGGCCTTGTGGCCCTCTTAGATAGAATACAATCAAGTTTCTCTAGCATCACAATTTTAACAAAGATCACGAGTTATGTAGTCGAGTGATGGTTGGTGCCACGGCTGCAGCCAGCCGAAGTCAGTCGACAAGTGCAGAGTCCACGCCTACAAATGCTGCTGAAAGACAACTGAAGACACGTGCACTTGAAACCTGCCAGATACAGAGCGTACTTGACACCTACAGCTAAACAATAGTGATAATCGTCACACGCGGTGGATAGAACTACAGATGCACATATCCTACAAATCTACAATCGTAAGTTAACTTTCGAGTTGCTCGAAATATGAAGTCTACTCTCAACAGGTTACATTCAATAAACATAATACTTAGCTGCACACAAGACTCGATACGCTGGCCTGCTCTTGAACCCCCGTATTACCTCCCCGTTAGCATTGTGGTCCTCCTTGGCAGTGGTATCCTAATGGTTCCAACCCGCCGGATGCCTGGTCATCGCCGCCGGGTGTCGACTGCATACTCTGCATGCCACCTTTTCAACTTGAATTGTTAGTAACAGCTCCTGCGGTTAAGACTCGTTGACGGTAATCCGCTGAAGTTCGATAACGTTGCGGGGGTGGTGTACACTCGACAGCACCACGTTGCCATTTCTTACCACCGTTCCATTGTCCACTCAGCCACCCGCTTTCTGTCATTCACCTCCTTCGACACCATGGAGGCTCCCCACTTGTCCCGGCCAGTCAACCTCCACGATTGCCACCGCCAAATCTTCTCTATCTGCTCGATTGCTCCCTAGTTGTCAACTGTAAAGCACAGAACCGGAGCAGGAGTGTGAGTTGTATAGAGCAGACATCTATTACCGTGTTCTCGTCTCGTGTCGCTGTATGTCCGAGCGAACTCAACTGGTTCGTTTGCAAAAAAACGGACGAGGAGGTACCTTGCTCGATGCACCCTCTTACTGATCACTATGAAGATGGGGCGCTCAAATGCTGCTACTTAATTCTAAGGTGTAAGTGCATCAAATCAATTCTTGATCCCACCGGGGGTGCTGCTTCTGTCCATATCCCTACTGCAATGCCATGTGGATCGCCGTCACCTTGGTGAATATATACGACGGTGCGCACGAGAGATGACGACGGCAGTGGGTTGATGACAGTGAGAGGGAAGATAATGGCGGATGGGTAGATGGTGCTGGAGGGCGAAGCCAACGGCATGAAGTACACTAGTCGCGGAGTAGACTTGGTCACAAACTAGACGGGTATTCCATGCGGAGGGGACATAAGGGCGAAAGAGAGACGAGGGTGGAGAGGTAGACAACGGTGTAGACTAGTTAAGTTGCACGTAGACGTGGGCGGAGGAGACAAGGATAGAGAGGTAAACGAGGCAGGAGTAGACGACGACGTAGACAAGTTGGACCTAAATGGGAGCGACGGATACAGCGGCGGAGGAGTAGACGAGATCGAAGGACAGGCTAGAGTAGAAGAACGTAGCCGGACGTTAGAGACTTGAAATGAAAGAATCGTCTATTAAGTGTAGGAACTCTCTTACTACTCTCCGTATAAAACAAACTCCACCGGGGGTTTATATTAGCTCCGGGTAGGTGCCAGTGACTGTAGGGACCGCCCAGACCTGACATCAGCAAGTATAAACTAGAGCCAGTTAGTTGTAGATCGCACGGTGGGAATACTCAGCGTATGTGATGGCTCAAGATGAGGTGTATGAAATCGAGGAGCTTTGCAGTACTGGGGTCCATCAGAAGGCATGACGTGGAAATGCTTAAGACAACGCCTAGCTAAAAAGAGCGCAAGTATGGACAAGGACGGAGACAGAGACAAGGGCAGAGGCTTTGAGTGAGACTGAGTGCCAAGATGTTGCAGAGGGACGATAACAGGCGTCAACGGGGTGCCAGGTAGAAAAAGCACTGGCTTCAACTAGTGTAGAGGCGTGAAAAAGGACCTCGGCTAGTGCGAACGCGTGCACGACCGTGTGAATTGGAAAAGAGCGATGTTGTCTTCGAGGATGACGTTGCGAAGCAGTGGATTCCGAGGATTCGATAGTGGAGAGTGGATGTAGGTAATGGAGTATGGAGTCCAACGGCTTTAGGTACCGTACTTTCCTCTAATAAAACAATCGCATTCCGAGACGTGTTCCGTTGATTATGTTCTCGAGTTTGGCTCAATAAAGGTAGAGTACGCATGCTGGTCTATTCTGGGAAACTCTTCGCGTTCAATTGCCGCTTCCGAAAGGTGCCGAGACTTATTTTCGGATGGTCGGACAAGGCGGCACGCTGATCGCGCCCGAATTGTTTAGTCGCCCTCTGCTACAGGCATATCTGTACGCTAGCAGGGTCTAAGACTACCGGTATATACGAGATTATGGTACACAAATTAAAAAACTGGGAGCTTTTAGCTCTTCTCAAAGCTAAAACGTGTTATGTGCCACGGAATCATGTCTCCTTGGATTCCCAAAAAGGACTGAAGGGCAGTTGTGGGAATATGCAACTCCACTACGAGTATTCCGTCTCAACCTACCGTTAGCTGCACCATCGGGCACACACTACCTGCGGATTTGAGCCATTTCCACTTCGGATTTCTTTTTGTCACGGTACTCAACAGGCTACGTGCAGTGCGCTTTTGGGTTTTTCTTGAGCCGCATTTTCTACAGTTTCGTGGCTACGCCCTCAAGCTATAATATCCTGACGAGGAAATGGCGAGTGATTTCCGTATGATTGCACAGTGATTTTCCAGCTTTTGCTACACCGCAACTTCGTCATCCTGTTTCTTGACTACTGGTGGTAATACAAAAGTACACTTAGGCACGGTTACAGATGAGTTTATGCTAGTTGACCTCCATGAATTGTTAGTATAAATTTCTCTGTTCACATCATGTTGGTCCAAGCCCAGTCCAAAGTCATTAACTGGACCAAGCCCATAGACCGGATTAGTTCAGACTAGGCTCACTGACTTCACCGCGACACGAAGACAGTAAGAAATACGGATGAGCAACGAGAACAGCTAAACCTATGATGTCTGTCAGAAAACAACCGCTCTCCAACATCTAGAAATTTCAAAACTCAATGCCCCCAGCTAACTCTAATGGCTCGTCTTATGGACACAATGAATAAGTCATTACAAAATATGCACCAGTAAAAGTCTACCCCCATACTCTATATTTGCCGCAAGGCCCAGTCCAAAATGGAGGACGCCCAGTTTATCGGGTTAAGCAATATGAACTATCGGCCATAAGGAATTATGGTCGAGGATACGCTAGCTCGGACCTATTGCCTGTGATATTAGTTAAATTGATGCAATGTTTTGTTCATGATGGAAACACTTGCGTTTAGGCATGTTCCTGGTCCCTCTTCTCTGCTTCATTTGTATTAATACCTCACGCCCTGTCTTGGATACTATTGTTGTATAAGCTCTCCAGATCTATACATATATATTGTGTTTTCGTTGGTCATTGTGGAGCACTTACTTTTAGGCAACCTCCCTTTCTTATCTTTTGCCTCTAGATCTGCACCGAATCCCAGGAGTAGTGGCTCTGAGATGTTACATACCTTACATGCGATATGTAGAGGAGTGTGTCCTCGTAAATCCTTTCTAGCCAAATCCGCACCATTCTCCAATAACAGCTGTGCAACATCATCACCAAAAATGCTCCCAACTGCGATATGTAGTGCTTGCCTTCCATCGTTTACCACCGCATTAATATCTGTACTTCGATCCAACAGCACTTGTGCTACCTTTTTGTTGTTCCAGCGAGCTGCATAACGTATATCACGTGGAAGCGAGACATCCACTAGAAGCGAGACGGTTGGGTAATCGTCTCATACAACCCCGCATTCCCCCCCGCATTGGACTCTCCAACTCTGAACCGTCATAACAGCCACATCCAGAAATACCCGCCATGCCAAAAGTCAAGGATCGAAGTGCCCTCACGAAGAAAACACTTGAAGAGCGGTATGAGGTCGCCCTGAAGGGGCTTGATGAATGTATATTTAGGTCACTTCAACAGGCTGCAGAAGCTTCTGACTTGCATAAATCGAGCTGGGGTCATCGCAGCAATGGACGCAGAAGTCGGCAAGAGGCATATCAGGAATATGTAATCTTTTCGCCAGCAGCAGAGAGAGCAATGGTATGATGTATTTTAAAACTCAAGTACTTTGGGATGACACTTCACCTGGATTACTTAATTGACTCAGTTATGGCAATGGCAAAAGAAGAACGATTTCGTCAAGTACAAGTTCCAAACTCCCCACAACGTGAAAACCATGTGCAATGTCATCTTATCGGAAAAAACTGGATTACTCGCTTTATTAATCGCCACCCAGAACTTACCTCAAACTTCGCTAGCCTCATAAATCGCCAATGTGTATATGCCAGTAATCCATGTACTATCAAATGCTACTATCACGACCTTGGCAGGGTTATACGAGAGGAAGGTATTGATGAAAAGCGATTTGTTATGGGAATATCTCCATGGACCAAGATTGTGACATGCAAGGGGCGAAAGAACACTCTGGTAAAGCTAGATGGAAAACAGGAATTTATCTCAGCACTGCAAGCAGTATCTGCTGATGGCTTTATATTTCCTTCCTTCCTTATTGCAAAGAGAGCTGTTCAATGCTTTGACTGGTACAAGAATATACATGCAGAAGATAAGGATGCATGCTGTGCAGTATCCAAAAAGGGGTGGACTGATAATCCAATGGCAATGCATTGGGTAAAGAAAGTATATGATCCAATCAGCAGAATATGTTGCTTAGGGAGAAAGCGTTTATTGATACTTGATGAACATGCATCTCATATCAATTATACGATTCTCTCATACTGCGATGTGAATAACATCATTGTATTCTTTCTACCGGCACATTTAACCCATCTTTTACAACCACATGATGTTGGACTCTTTGGTCAATTGCAGCTTGCTTATCTCCAAGCAGTCGAAGATTGCTTTCTCTCTACCTCCTGTGGCATCAACGAAGAGCTATTTTTCCCCGTGTACAAGCAATCACATATAAAAGCTTATGCAAAACACAATATTCAAGCTGCATTTAAAGTAACTGGAATTGTTCCTTTCAATCCATGAGCAGTATTGAGCCCGCTACAACTCCCTCCAAGACAACCTCCAACACATCAAGTTTCAGTTCAGATACTTGAGAAAACACCCTACACTCGACATGACCTCCGCCAGCATCTAAATAATTCTCCCACTTTTGCTAAAACTGAATGTGATGGACAATTCTGCAATTGGATCCTGTAATTTGCTCATGCTGCTGAGCATTCTCTCACCTAGAGGCACCTTGCCCAAACCCAACTGCAGTGGTGACAAGAACAGATCAAAAATATTCGCCCTTCCAAAAAGGATATGCAACAGTTGTCCAACACTCAAAAAGCAGCATTGATGACTGGAAAGGCAATACTTGTGGGGATGATGGAATACATGGATAAGGATGCAGCAGTAAAGGAAAAGAGGGCCACCAAAAAGGCCCAGAAGGAAACACCAGTTATTGTTCCTGTCACTCCCTAGCGATCCAGGGTGTGCTTGGCATACCCTACTGCTGTCAACCATAGAAATCAAAATTCCAATGCTGGTTCCGAGATTTCAATTATTCACTCTAGTGACTCGGATGTTAACTCTTACCGGCCCTTGTATGGATATCGCACTCCACGCAACAGAAATGGACCACAAACACTAGTAGCAGTCTATAGTATGCCACTGCGCTCTAGGCAGGGTTAATATTGGATATAATTGCAAGGGGGGAATTTACTCAAAGTAATCTCCAGTTACCGCTCTTTAGCAGTGACAGTGCTAAGTTGAATGTGCAGGCTCTTTTCCACTTCTACTCTGCGCTTCTCAGGTATTCAGAGGCCCTGAACATAGACATTTAGGAGAGGTGATGAACGCTAATTATATGTCACCATCTGACACAGATTGTGTCTCACTTCTAGTGGATGTCATGTTTCCACCTTATATACGTTAATGCAACCCTGTCCATCCATCTTTGGTCACAGCATTAATATCTGCTCCTCGATCTAACAGCAATTGTGCCCCTGCATTGCCCAATGTGTTAGTTGCATAATGCAGCGCTGTCATTCGATCTTTGGCCACCGGCCTGATATTTGCTCCTCGGACTAACAGCAATTGTGCAACCTCTTTCTTCGCATTACGAGCTGCGTAATGTAGCCAGTGTTACTAAGCGGCCAGGCCGGTCTTAGCGGCAGCTTTCAAATGAGGGCCGGGCTGAGCCTTGCGGCTTTTCTTGGCGGCCGGACGGCTTTTCTTGGCGGACTAAGCCTAAACCGAATATTTTGCTTGAAAGATTCTCTGCTGCCTTTACTAAAAAAGTCTCCAAAGTACGAGACATAAACCATATCAAACTCAATCATCTTAGCCCTGCCATTGCCTTATTCCATCCATCAACCTGACCAAAGCTTATGCTGGCCGATGCAGGCTTTTAAAATCACGTGCAGGCCGCTTAGGAACACTGAATGTAGCGCTGTCCATCCATTCTTTATAGCCTTGATATTTGCACCAGAATCCAATAACAGTCGCACTGTGTTGATGTCCTCCTTTTCGGTGGCAATTATCAGCGACATCTTCTCATCATGTCGATGACTATTACGTGTCACTTCCGATTCAACTGAGGATTTGGCCTCATCAACGTTCTCCATTTTGGCCGAGTCAGAAAGGCTTCTTGTAGTCGCCATTTGTAGTACCGGTTGTTGTAAAGAAGAGGGTGTTGATGGTTGGGTAGCCGGAGAATGAATTCCCAAAGTATCGCTTTGGGGCGACGCTTCTGAAGCTGGTAAAGCGGTACTAATCGGGGGGGTTGATTCCCGTGATACCAGGGGATGAATTGTTGACTAGGGATTTGGCCCGATGGCTTCCCTAGTGCTCGGTGCTGGCGGGCTCGGGCATGTGGCCGGTCGCTTGCGGCCCCCATTGGCCTCGCCTGCCCCCACCAGCCTCGCCTGCCCACACCAGCCTCGCCTGCCCCCATCGGCCTCGCCTGCCCCAATCGCGAGGAGGAGGACTCGGCACTGGTACTCGGCATTGGGCTCTGGCTTTGGCAGTCGGCATTAGGTTTTCCTTCTCTCTCTTTCATATATAAGTCCATAGTTTTCCTTCTCTTTGTATCGACAGACAATTGAGCGTCTTCGTTCATTCTTGATTGATTTCAACAGGTTATGAGCCCGGCGTTTCCCTCCTAATCGACCGTTTTCCAATCGATCAGTTGATACGCCCTGCGATGTCTCTGTGGGTTGACTTGGTGTCCCCCTCCCCCCTTTTTCGGTGGGTTGACTTGGTATCCCCCCCCTTTCTCTGTGGGTTGACTTGGTGTCCCCTTCCTCTGTGGGTGACTTGGTGTCCCCTTCTGCTCTTGGGTTGACTTGGTGTCCCCTTTCACTCTTGGGTTGACTTGGTGTCCCCGCTCTTGGGTTGACTTGGTGTCACCTGTCTCCTTGCATTGACTTGGTGTCCCCGCTCCTTCGGTCGACTGTGTGACGACCTCGTGTTGATTTGGTGACGACATCCCCTTCTTGCTGACTTGGTGACGGCAACCCCATTGGTCGACTGTGTGACTACCTCTTGTTGACTTGGTGACGACAACCTCTTCGGTTCACTGTGTGACGACCTTCTGTCGACTTGGTGACAACAACCCCCTTCGGTCGACTGTGTGACCATCTTCTGTCTACTTGGTGACGACAACCCCTTGGGTCTACTATGTGACGACCTCTTTTCGACTTGTTGACGACGATCCCTTCTGTCGACCCTCCACCCGTCGACTGTGCGATGACTACCCACCATGATGACAGCCACGGTTATCAAACTCAATGAGCGGATTTATCGTCAGTGGGCCATCGAAGCGGAAACCGTCCTGTTCTGGCAGGGGCTTTGGAAGTTTGTTACTGGTGAGATGAGTGTTCTGAGGCCTCTGATTATACCATCGACATCTGGCGACACCCCAACTACTCCCAAAGATGCTCATGACCCCCGCGGCTCTGACTATCACTTTGAACCCGAATCAACAGAACTGGCATACCTTTCACGCTTCGATAGCTTTCTCATGGACTGGGAGCGATGGCTGATAAACAATGACAAAGCATCTGGACAGATCACTGAAATGATGGAACCTACTATGCAACTACGATACCAAGAATACCAGAAACTGAAAGAGCTCTGGGATAAAATCAAGGCAGATTTTGAGAACATGGTCAAGCTCGATGGCCAGCACGAGCTAGAGAAGCTGGTATTGTGCAACCTTGAATCTTACTCATCAGTCGTAGAGTGGATGTCAGCTCAAGATGCGATCATCGGAGATCTGGCGTTTTGTGATGTTAAGACCGACGACAATTTGGAAAAATTCTATATCCTATGGACCGTTCCGAAATCGGATGAATGGAAGATGTTCAAGACCTCCTTGGAGCTCAGTGGAAAAGCAGACACTACAGCAAGTATCATCATGCATTTGCAATCTTTTGAGGTCTCCCTCCGCCGAGATAGAGATATCAATCCTGACTCTGCCTTGTTCATGACGAAAAAGGGCCGTGGTCCGCAACCAGGCCAGATCACCCAGAGGACGGGCATTGTGTGTTATGGGTGCAGTGACAATGGACAAAAGATCGTGAACTGCATGAATATGGACAAGTGGGCATCATATACGGATCATAAGGTTAAAAGTGAGGCTAACCTGACCTCAACTTCCGCAATCGACTCCGAGTCGTACCTATTTTAGATCGCCAAGTCTGTGGGCACACTACTAAGGACCTTGGGGGAGTTAAACTCGGCGCATTTGTGGAGGACATTGGACTCAGTTAGGATCACGGGCAGGACTTTGGATTTTCTTGGTTTCAGATTGTGTATTTGGATTTACACTGTATGTTTGGATTTTCTTTGGATGTGGACTTAATGGGATTTGGAACTCGGAGGAGGATCTCAGACTTTTGTTTGTTTCTTTGGTTTTGTTTCATTTTGTCTGGAAAGCCTTGGGCCAAAGGGGGAGTGTTGACTAGGGATTTGGCCTGGTGGCGTCCCTAGTGTTCAGTGCCAGTGTGGTCAACGTCCCGTCCGAGTTCTTGCCAGGACGGACAGGACGGCGCAAATCCGTCCGTCCCGTCCGAGCTTATAAATGACGGCGTGACGACCGACAATGGCCGGGACGATAGAATCACTGTCCCCGGGAGACATCCACCGTCCCCAGGCGTCATTGGGCGGTTACAGTTATATTTAGATGTAACCCAAGAACTTCACATATTTAGAACTTTGTAAGGCTAATGGATACTGGCTGACATACGGGCTTATGGATATGGGGCTAGAGGTACAAGCTGACATACAGGCTGATGGTACGGGGCTGGAGATACGGGCTGACGATGCTCAGCCATATTTATCTATACATCGATGAACCTACATTCAAGTATATACCAAATTTATATTATTTTTATGATGTACATTGAACAAAGTCCATGGATGTCGGTAGATGACCACCGGGGACTGCCGGGGACGGAACTGATCCGTCCCCAGCCGTCCTTGCCGTCCGTCCCCGTCCATGATCCAAATGTCGGCAGCGTCCCGGGGACGGACGGAGAGTTACCGTCCCGTCCTAATCCTGGGTGATGTCGGACGGACGGGACGGTTGACCACACTGTTCAGTGCTGGCGGGCTCGGGCATGTAGCCGGTGGCTTGCGGCCCCCATTGGCCTCGCCTGCCCCCACCAGCCTCGCCTGCCTCCATCGGCCTCGCCTGCCTCCATCGGCCTCGCCTGCCCCCATAGCGAGGAGGAGAGCTCGGCACTAGTACTCGGCATTAAGCTCTAGCTTTAGCAGTCGACATTAGGTTTTCCTTCTCTCTCTTTCATATATAAGTCCATAGTTTTCCTTCTCTTTGTATCGACAGACAATTGAGCTTCTTCGTTCATTCTTGATTGATCTCAACATGAATTTCACCCGGAATTGATGCATAATTTGAGGGCGGGACATCGGAAGATAGTAGAACAGTACTACTCGGGGGTGACGATGGTGGTGATGCCGGGGGACCAGCTTCACTCGGAATTGATGCATATTGTGAGGGCGGTGCTTCGGACTATGGCTGAACGGTACTAATCGGGAATGATGATGGTAATATTGCACCCGGAACTGGTGCATATTTTGAAGGTGGAGTTTCGTAAGCTAGTGATGGGGTACCACTTGGGGGCGATGATTCCGGGGGATGAGGTTCACTCAGAATTGGTGCATTATTTGAGGGCGGGGCTTCAGACGATGGCAGAACGATACTACTCGGTGGTGATGCCGGGTGATCAGCTTCATTCTGAATTGGCGCATATTGGGAAGGCGGAGCTTCGGAAGCTACTAATGCGATACTGATCGGGGAGGAAGATGGTTGTGATGTTTCACTCAGTATTGGAGCATATTGTGCGTGCAGGGCTTCTGAAGCTGATAGAGCGGTACTAATCGGATGATGGTGGTGGACATGTTTCACTCAGAATTGGTGCATCTTGTGAGGACGGAGCTTCGGAAGCTAGTGATTCGGTACTATTGGAGGGGGATGATGGTTGAGATGCTGAGGGATGAGGCTTAATCTGAATTGGTGCATAAGAGGACGGTGCTTCGGAAGTGAGCGATACGGTACTAATCGGGGGGATCGCTTTGCTCTTGGTCTCAGTGTCCGGGGGTATCTCCGGTGGCTTAGAGGTACTTTTCAAGGGTTCGCTCGAAAGTGTCAGGGAACCCTGGGCGGGTTGTGTGGTTTCTGCTTCCGAGGATGTCGCACGTGAGATTACAGTTTTGTTTGTTTTAATCATACTGTATTCACTCTACTTAGAGTATGACAGCTCCTTAATCCCCTCCGTGATATTACAGTGGTGGGGATCAATTTGTCCTGTGTACCGCTATCGATTGGAGCATCCGGAAACAACTCGGCTTCCGATTGGGTCCTTGGATGATCTTTTGAAGTGCGCCTGCTACCGTTTTCTGTGTCCGTCCGTCTGTCGTTATGAGCCGGATTGATTTTCTCCTCTAGGTTGGACGGTGCCACCGTCTATAGCGGCGAACTACCACCGGAAACTGATCTGCGACTATCGGATGTGTTCTCGGATAGCTCGGTACGGCTGGTTGCAAGTTGCAACGTCTCTTCTTCACTTTCCTCAAAAGCACCGGAAGCCTGAGCTTCCACAAACCAGGAGATAATAAACTCCTTTTTCTCCATCATCACAATCTTAGAGATTCCGGCCGCACTAAATTCTCAGCGTAGTCGTCGCCAGGCCTCATCCTCAACTGATAATACGGAAGATGTAACCGAATCCGCCCTTCGCCCGAAACGTGACGATATAGGAGGCGCAACTGAATCCACCCTTCGTTCGGAACGCAACGATATTGAAGGCGCAATCAAATCAACCCTTCGACCGGAACGCGATGATATAGAAGGCGCAACTGAATCTACCCTTGTCCTAGAACGTGACGATGTAGAAGGCGCAACCGAAGCCGCCCTTTGCACGGAAAGCGACGATACAGAAAATTCAACCAAATTCTTCCTTGGCACAGAACAAATTTCTTGCATAGAGTCGTTTAGTTGTTATATCCGGGCTTGAGACGACCTGTTCTGTAAATCAGCAGTTTCCCATGATAAGACGTTGATAGCCCACATCTGAATGGTGTTACAAAACTGTTTAAGTACAATGATATACGATACAATCCGATCTCGCAAATCCTTTACGTCGCCTGATGACCATAGAAAGCGATCGAGTGTGAACCTACTGCGAGACCTCAAGTGCTTGAACCTTGATAGTAGCTCACGTAGTCCCGTGAGGACCTCGTCACAACCGAGGATGAGATATCGAAGTTGCTTAACCATGCGCGAGTCCAACCCCTCATTCAGGGCCAGTTCGGTTACCATTTCCCCGGTCTCTTTGAGAAGGATGTGCAAGCTGCTAACATCTCGAGAAATTTTCTTGAACTCTTGCGGTGCATCTCTGCACGACTTCCAGACCCGTCCAAAAACCCGACTCGCTGCCGCTTGGCGGGCCAAACCCGGACCCATACCCGTCAACAAGCGGGTTTTGCCGGGTTTGGCTAGGCCCGTCCGTTCCAATCTCCGGTTCTGCTTTTCAGGTTTCACATTTTATCATTGCATTCAGATATGCTACATTTAATTGCTAAATATTGACATTGGTACTTTGCTGTTCGTTTTTGATGTATTGGCCACCTTAATGCTCAACACAAACAGAGACACGCACCGTACCACATCCTCAAAATGAGCGTCAACCAAGGCTCAACAATTGTTGGGCGGGTATCTTAGGCAATCATGGAAGTGACTGGTTGCAGACAATGAGAAACGAAGTGATTGCCGCCTTTATAGGTCCAGGAGAAAGTGAAATGCTGCCTGCCCCATCTTGAAAATGAACATCAACAGAGGTTCAATGATTTTTGGTCTTGCATCTTCGGTAGTATGAGTGGCACCTTATTGCAAATATCCACAAACAAGGATATGGAAGCCTGTATATGCAGATATGTACAGGATATTTCTGCCACATCCTCCAGGACAGTAACAACTTATTTTATTTATCGAGCTACCACTAAGTATACTTGAGCTTTCAGTGTAGAAAATACAGTAAAAACAGTGTATATAGACAATAACGGCCACATAGAGCTGTGATTAACCATGATGCAAGGCCACCAATCATTGTTACTCTATTGACTCTCATTTTCGAGATGGGGCAGGGAGGGTTTTGCTTTCCCTTGTACCTATAAAGGCGGCCACTTCTTTGTTTCTGACTGTATTCAACCTGTCACTCCCAAGATTGCCAAAGATTGACCACCAATAATCATTGACACTCCGTTGATACACACTATCAAGATGGGGCAGACAGGGTATTCCAATCGGACTTGCTTATGAAGACAGCCAACAATTGGTATTTTACTGTCTGCAACGTCATGGCGGTCTAGTTACCTAGGCCAGAAGACCAAAAATCATTGACTCTCCATTGATAATTATTCTCAAGATGGGATTGAGAATGCGTCATTAGAAGTGCTGCTGATAAAGGCTGCCAATCCCTCGATTAGGTATAAGTGTGACCAAATCAATTTTTGATGACCACACTTACAAGATCGAAAATTGTTGAATCTCCGTTGACACTCATTTTCCAGATAGGGCAGGGTGTCATTTGCACTCAATTTTTCCATTGGTGGAGGCCAATACTTCGTGTATGACTGTCTGCAACCTGGTGCCAGCCAGATTAGCCAAGATACACGAGCAATAATCGTTGACACTTTGTTGACGCTCATGTTCGGGGTGTGAGAGGGACAGTTGTGCAATCTGTTTTAAATATAACGGCAACCAATAATTCCTTTATGACTATCTGCAATCTATTGGGACACTGATTTCCCAGGTCACTAGATCAAAAATGGTTGATGCTCCGTTGACACTAATTTTCAAGATGAGTTAAGGAGCATGTGGCTATAATTTTTGCCTATAAAGGCTGCCAATGCATCGATTATGTATAACCATGAGTCCATGATCAAATCTATTCATTAGTACCAGACCTAAATGACCTAAAATTGTTGACTTTCCATTGATAATCATTTTGCCATTGACATATCCACAATATGCAATCATGTGAGCTAGAATCATTCATTATTTACATTTTTTTGGCTGTGTTTCTTAAGTTTTCATTTACTTTCACCTTGATCACTACATTGTTCTTAATTGATACATATACATATATCCTTCACAGTACACTTTACAGTGTCCGCTAGTGGTAAACAATAATACAGTTCAACACCATATTCCTTTCGATCAATACTCGTCATCATGGCCAGGTTCTCCCAACAGGCTGCTCTGGGCTTCTGGGTGGATGTCAGACTATTACAACACAGCATATAGTGTACTAAACAGTGGATGCTCATAGATCAGTCAGCATATCTGGATGAACATCAGTATAGTGATGGCTATTCTGGGAATCTGCATCGAGAGCAAATAATTCAGTGCATGGAAGCGAAGTATGCGATTGAACATATCCGGCTGGCAAATTGTGGATTTGGGAGCATTGAGTTCTGGCATTCTAACTGGGTGGTGTGGGTGGCATTCCTGGAAGAGGTGGTGTTCAGGGCTGAGGAAGCATATGCTCTGGGGAGGCTGTCTATGTCAGTCGGGTGGAGGTGCACCTGTTCCTATTCTTCTCCAGCTTGTCTGCAGTTTCTGTGCTGTGCTATTTCGGCTCGGAAGGCATCCGTCTGTGTGGTTTTGTTGAAGCATAGCTGGGTGTCTCACTATTGCATCTTTCACCATGTTATGTCGAGGAAACTAAACACCCTGCATATCGTCTTTTCTGACTTTAGCCGAACGTTTCTCATTCGGATATTGCGTTTCCAGTATTACGGCAGTCGCAAACCCTCTTTCAGACATTTTGGCCATATTTGTGGACTGGCGCATGTTGGACTGTTCCAGCTGTACCAGACCTTCTTGCCTTGCTATAGTGGCAGACATGGTGAAATCCTACAAGGCTACAACCAATTAGTTACTGCTACTTACTTTGAGGTTTGGCAATTACCTCAACCATATTTGCTTCTGTAGTGACCTCTCAGGTGATGAAAACCTGTTTCGTCCATTCACTGGGATGTTGGACAGGAAAAACATTCACGAAAATCGGAACGCTGATAACATCAGCACGTTTGATCACATGGGCTGTTTGGAAAGATGCCTTCTTCTACCATGGAGGTTTCCTGTTCCTGATAGTGATAACTCGGTCACGTAGATTCCTACGTACTCCCGCTGTACATTAATCAGTTAATTCATATCCATTTAGCATTCTTTGGACATACTCACATCCAATTGCATGCTGCAACTTATTGTTACTGCTTCTGGTGTTGTGGACAATTGTCAAATGTGCAATCTGGGTCAGATTGTTGTTGCCTAAATTCACAGCTCCCTGCATGACTAACTGGTGTCAGTGTTCAGGCTGTGCGCCAATGAGAAACATATTGGATAAAGTGGCTATCCATCATGTCGATTCGGTTCCTCTCTCACCTGGCTAAGATGATGGTGTAGTTGTAATAATGTTGGGTGGAATAGGATGGGAAGATGTTAACAAAAACATGTGTGAAGTCCTGATGAATCAATAGTTAATATCATGTCAGAATGGAATAAGTCAAAACAAACTTGTACATTATACTAACGATGAATCCTTCTCGGTTTGCCATCAAGTTTCAAGGTTTTCCCGCCATCCTGCAATTTGCAAAAAGTTGGTCTGATGTTCATTATTTATATACAGGGAATAGTTGAGATGTACGACTGCTAAACTTTCATAATTGGCAGATATACAGATGGCATTCGTCAAGGGAACAGAGGTCTTCTAATGTTTTGCTCAAAAAGTCGTTCACATATTTCAAGAAACCGACGTTAACAATCAAGTCATATTGTATGGTAAGCCTAACTTTTCCTGTTTTATTGCCAGTGAAAAGGCATATTTTGTTCTTTGAATTTGATCAAATGTACTAACATTGACATAACAGACACAGCTTGCCTTCATACTGTTCATATATTGCATCAGCCAACATCTTGCCCAACAAGAAAGTCAACCCTAACTATAATGGTCAATGCTCCAAGAAAGAAGTTTTCACCACTTCTGGCAGACTATTCCAGTATATTAAAACAGTGGTCCACAGGATGACGTCATCAAGCGAATGATGGCACAATCAGTTAGGATGCAGAAAGAGTCCATGCGCTTGGTGCATCGCACGGTGTGCCGTGTAAAAAGAAGCTTGCAACCGAGCATCGACAACACACGTACTTCTAAACAATCCAGAAAAAGAGAAATCGCTCAAGGACTATCTTCAGAGAGAGACCACTGGGGCAAGAAAGCAAGGTGATGATTGAGATGCAGCGATTACGCAGCTACACGAAGATTGAATGAACGCTGAATATGAGTGATTGATAACTAGGGAGCTCAAATAGAGATTTGACAAGATGATGGTTGCTATTCGAGACAGTCACAGTGATCTTGCCAGTCCCAGTGATGTGGAAGAAGGGGATGATAATGATGAAGAAGAGACAGAGCAGGGTACGGTAACTGAAGATGGCAAACCTGGCTGGGTGACATGCACAATCACTATAATGGTACTGTAACTAATGGAGAGGTTTCAGCAAAAGTGGATGAAGCTTGATGAATCGAAACAATCGGGATAGTGGGATGCAGTCGACTACTTCCACGCAAGTGGCAACAAATACACTCTCACTGAGTTGAAAGATTGAGCCATTGTGAAACTGCAAATGGATGAGGCTGCAGTGGCAGATGCACCCACAGCATTTGAAGGAGTGTTGGAGTCTCCTGATATTGGCCCCGGAATATGAAAAGTGCTACAAGGGACTTCTCGGCTAGGACTTAGTCATATTTGGCTAGGTTCTGGGAAGCTAATGTCAAACACTGGTATAATCGGTCTTGTGGCTGCTGTGTTGTCAGGAACATTCCTTATTCAGAACACCAAGCCCGGTGAACCTGGGATCTTTCACCTTTGGGTATAACTTCCCCAGCTAATCACCATATACAAACAAGATTCGGATGAAGATATGGTGTCAACTGCTGTCGCATTGGAAAAATAGGGATGGAAATTGAGATTTTTGATCTTATGTCTCAGTGAAAACCAATTTGTATAGGTATTTCACTATGTGTCAACTTTTTCACAGTTTCATTGACTGAATTGTGACGAAAGATAACTGGTCCGTGCTAGTCTGTACCTGTGCCAGGATCCAATGTCCCATTCAGATGTGCTGGAACCCAAACAAGGCTGAAAGATGGCCAATTAGCTCAATTTAGAATACGCAATTACTGAAATCAAAAGCGATATTGGTGACATAATATTCTAACAAAATTTCAGTGTGTCAGGTTATACATGTCAGAGAAATAGAGGTCCATGCTCAATACAAAGTTATCTGTTTGACACCCATCATGATTAATTCATCCATGTATCCAAATGCATATCCCTCCACACAAACCGTTTGCTCCAGGTAGTGATATTTAATATTGCATATGTTACAACTTGGAAATTGAAGAGAAGGAGAAGGATGACAAATCATGATGAAGTCAAGCTATATTAATCGAAAACTAGTGAAATGATCTGCATGCCGTAAATTGCTGGCCAAAAGTGCAGAAACGTAATAGGGACACATCATCTCTCACTCAGATATTCAAGTTTCACGTGTATCAACAATGGAGAGGGCAGCAACCGCCCCGATCCAAATGATAATAATTAATAATATGCAATGAGATATTCATATTGAGTATATGATTCTTGACATCGAATTATCTTGTGAACAAAGGTTGAACCTGGGTGTTTCTGATGAGCATTATCGAGCATCCATGATATTTAGCCCTATACGTTGAACAATTAAAGGGCTGCATTGTCATGTCATTCAAAAGTCAATTAATTGCCCTGCTTTATAGCGCAAAAGGCAAACAACACAATCGTTACCGCAACTTAAAAATGACCCTCAATAGCGTGTCCAAGAAGTTTAGTCTTACACATTTGACAATCAAAGGGCTCCATTGTCATGTGCTGGCCAAATTAATATTTTGGATGGCATTATAGACAAAAAGGCAAATGATATGCTGGTTGCCTCATCCTACAAATGTGCATCAAAAGAGCATCAATGATATGGAGTTTTGCACATTCAACAATCAAAGGACTACATTGTCACCTTCTTCCAATGTCAATGTGTCACAGAGCATTATAGGTAAAACTGGAAATGACACGCTTGTTGCCCCAGCCCAAAAATGAATGTTAATGGAGCAGCCTGTATTTTTGGCTGTGCATTTTGGAAAATCCAAGGTCGGGGTAGTGCCATTAACACATAATCAAACTATTGGCCCCCTTTCTGCACAAAAAGACTTGGGACACAAGTGCTACTATATTAAAGAAATGCTTGTCAAAGGAGTGTTAATGATGTGTGTCCATAGATCTTGGGAAATACTAGGGCTGTGTGGCGATGTTATCCCACAATTGAACTATTGGCCGGCTTTCTACACAAAAATACTTGCCAGTACATGGTTAGTATGTCCTAAGAAGGAGCATCAACAGAGCATCAGGGCTTGTTGGTATTGCGTTTTAGAATACTGAAGGGCTGTGCGGTGACATTTTCCGTAATTGAACTTTCGGCCACATGTCTAGGCTGAGAAGCTTGCGACACGAACTTGAATGTGTAGAAAAAATGAACATCAATAGAGCGTCTATACTTTTTAGCAATGTATCTTGGACGATCAATGGCCTGGGCGGCAATATTGAACTCTCATAGGGTTATCGCCAGCCTCTCTTGGCAAAATTCCCTACAACAACATCCCTACTATGTACTCAGACTCATTGTGGATGAAGTATCACTGGAGTGTCAACGGACCATAAACACAGCGTCAATGGAGCATCAATGGAGTTCTAATGATTTTTGGTCATGCAACTTCCAAAATTGCAGGGTTGTGCATCGACATATACCCATAATCAAAGTATTGGCCACCTTTGTGTGCAAAAATGCCAGTGATAATTCCCGTACGGCAACCTGAAAATAAGCATCAGCGGAGCAGCACCATGTTTTGCGGGGCATAGTATATTTCACAGCAACACAATGCCTTGGATATTCCTACATGGTGTTTTTGACCGTCAATCTTGTTAATATTACCCTGTCTACAACCTCACAACTACACTGCCAATGTCTTACAGATCATACTTTTGTCTTGTGTGCAGCTCAAGAGTCAATATTGAATCACCAGTGTAATATTTAACAATAATGTAACTTTTGAAAGTCACTCAGCTGCAATTAAACAGCTTTCAAATTCCTACAACCATGTTGAATTGCCTCTTCACTGGTAAAGGTTCCGATATGGCACCATAATAAATGTGTCTTTATTCCAGATCTGGGTTACCTTACTTTACAAATCACAATCCACACTTGGTAGGCTTCAATCAATGTGGACTCAAAGATTCCCATTGTTTGTAATAATTCTACTCATGCGCCATTGTGGCAATTCTATTTGCTCTGCAAAGTTGAGGTGACAGGCACCTCTGGCATCATATGAATCATTTGCCATCAAGTTCTTTGCCATCTATCAGAACATGGGACCAGGTCCATTGAGAAACACTTGCTTCCAAATGAACACATTACAAAGTTAAACGAATTAGTAGAGTCGGAAGTTTCTGAAATGAAAAGTACAACCATTGTTGAAACCACATTAGCTATATTCAAGAGAGTAGACAGTTGAGAAATTACAATTGTAAATATGCAAAAGAAATTCAGATTCATCAGTTCGAAACAATCTATACTAACACAACTGACACTCACAATGTTCGAAACTCTCGACCAAGAACTACCCAACTGTGGAATTTGAATGTGATACCAGATATCACTACATCATGTTATGATTTGTTTTGACTAACATTCCATGCACCACTATATTAAACGTCCAGCTATCACGGTCATTTATAGCATTACATTACGAGCTTTAGCTTCCAATTGCCGGCACCATTGGCAACATTTGCGGAAGGTAAACCTCACTGATAGTTGAGGTAATCATGTATCATTTGTTGTCCACAAATAATGTTGTCTCAGCTTGACACTGGTGGACATTGAGCAAGAAATTAGTGATATCATCAGTTATTGCATCCTACATCGATCAAAATCGGGCATAAGGAGAAGCACATGTCGTGTTTGACATGGGTGACAGCCTGTATGTTATGTATTTTCATTCCTAATTAAGCATAGTATGTAATGGGTCAACATACTGGTTCAAAGCTGACCTTATAATTGAAGAAGGTTCTGGATTATTTCGAGTTTACCGATGGCTATTTACGAAACTGTTTGACTTATAACACTTCCTCACTGTATCGAATAACTCTGCAACTACATTCCACCCTGGAGGCCTCCGGATTTCGGTGGCCTGCACTGAGAAACAACATACTATGCATGGGGCATGTCATTCAGCTGGCTTTGGGAATGATCATGACCAATCTCAGTGTAAAGTGTCACTCAAAGCCTTGGAAACCCTAATCGCGGGATCAGCACTTTGGAGATAATGAAAACTCAGACATTGGGAAGAGTCACAGACTGCAAAAAGAGAGAAATGCAAGAATGAACAATGTTTGTGCATGAGACCAGGTAGGGCGAAGAAAATAGAGGAAGTACATATTTTGTGACACTTTGAATGACCTAAAACTGACATTCATATAGTAGTGAATGCTTAATGCATTGATGACGCTGATACCTGGTTGTCCAAACAAGTTCTTTGACTGAGAAAAAGCCAAAGTATGAATCACAGTACTACCTAGTACGGATATGAAAACCAAGTGGAATTCGATAAATGAGTTGGTTCACTAAATGGTGACTTGGATAAACCAAATGAAAGTGATGACAGCTTGGAAGCAGATCATGTATCTGTAACAGAGCAAGGCAATTGCATCGAGGTGTCAGAAAGCACATAGCATCGGATTGTGTATTCTGAACCATATGGTCCTCGATGGATTAGGCTAACACGGAGATCAATGATGCTCGGTGAACAGTAGTTGATGACTGTGAGTGCAATGGAAATGAGGAGGAATAAGAGAACCAAGAAAAAGTAGGACAGAATGGGGTGATAAGTTTTCACCAGGTTTTATATGCTGCTTGACCAAGAATTTCTCATACAGAAAGATTATGGCAGAATAGTGAGCAATTGCATTTCAATAATTGTTTGTACACAAAAGTAATAATCGCAAAATGGAATATTCAGTTAGATATAGAAATTTTGGTAGAATCAGAGATCCCTGTGGAAGACTATTCCTGGACTGGGCTTTGGCAACAGGCTGAGTCGCATTAGGTCAGAAAGGCAATGAATAACTCAAAATCAATATTTATACAATCATCTAAGGCAGCAGACATTGACTATACAGTGCAATAAAATCTTTGTCAATGGAGCATCAATGATATTTGGACTTTTATTCAAGGTAATTGTTAAGTGATTCAATTGCTGTGTAAGCAAAACCATTGTATTTGCTGCCTCTATATGCAAAACAGCAAGCAACATGGAAACTGCCCCATTCTGAAAATAGGTGTCAACTGATCAAGAATGATTTTTGGCTTTGCATATTGGGTTATCCAAGTGTTGATTTGTGGTAATAATTCAAATACAATGTAGTGGTGGCCATTTCAGGCAAAACAATGTATGAGATGCTGGTTATTGTATTATGAAAATGAGTGTCAACAGAGTGTTAATTATTTTTTGTGTGCTAAGTCAGACAATTACATAGTGATCTGGTAGTGTTTATGCATAATGGATGTAATGGCTGCCATTATAGGCGAGAGACGAAGCGACACATATATTCCCTGAGTGTGAAAATCAGCGTCAATGGACCATCAATGGTTTTTGGCTTTGCATCTTGGGTTTTCTAAGTGGAGATTGGTTGCTGCCATCCATAAATGCATTATCAGCTGCCTTTAGCATCAACAACAAGGATGGAACACTTCCTGCCCCATCCTGACGATGAGACTCAATGGAGCCTGAATGATTTATAGTCTTGTGTTTTTGGTCATCTAAGTGTAGCATTGAGGTAATAATTCATATATCATGTAATGGCAGCCTTTTCATCTTAAACAGTGCATGATATCCTCATTACCCCATCTTGAAAATGAGTATCAACTGAGTGTCAAAAAGTGTGGGTCTTGTATATTGTGTAATTAAGGCATGGCACATATTTATGAGATCATAACAGAACCATGAACTGCCGTATTACGTCAAAACATTAAACACAAAATGAGGTACAATAATCCCAAAATAACTGATGTCGCAACCTGCAGAGTGATCACAATGATATTCCTGGATGATAATTCAGTGATTTGAATACAATAGATTAACAAAAAGCAAAGCAAGAGCACTGAACGAATCAACAGTCCAATCAACGAAACCACCAGCTGACAACCTGTGGATCTCAGCCAGATTGGGAGATGTTTATCAAACTGTACCCAAATTGATATTTCTGGTGTCTTGATGAACCAAGCAATGTAGGTGCTAAGTAATGGTTCCCAACCTGAACCTGGGCTCGAAGAGGTTGTCCGTAACTGTTGCTAAAAAAAATCTCTGCAATGTTATTCAGTGACTGCTTGTCTGAATGATATTTTAATCAGAGATGTGGCATAAAGTGATAGCCAACAGGGGAATGTTGCTGTTACCTGTTGAGCATAATGCTTCTAGTTATCTGGACAAGTGTCATGGGGTGATTGAAATAGCTAGGTAATGTCAGCTAGAGAGTTTATTATTGAATACATATATTTTAATTCCTCCCCCCCCCCCCCCCCCAGATTGGCTGGGGAAAGAATGGTCAAGTAAGATGCCACATCAGCAAAAACTAAATCTCTTTCATCAAATATATGTAGTTGATTGTACCCACAAACACCAAAACAAAAATGGAGGTTCCCCATCAGCAAAAGACATTTCCGTCCGGGCGGAATGGCTCCGTCAGAGTGCACGCGCTCCGTCAGTGCCGCCAGAGACACCCAGGTGTCAGATTACTCCGCGCCAGGCGTCAATACTACGCGTCGCGTTGCACATCGCCCTCCGATTGAAGTTTCGCCGTTTCTTCCTCACACTCTGCAAGAGCATTCTCAGATGCTCCTGAAAGCGCATGCAGTTATGGAGGTGCATTCAGGACGCTACGAGATTTGACTATTAGGATAGTCAAATTTTGGAGCCGCTGAGACTGCTGCGCAGCTCTGAAGGAGACTTGGTGCCGTATTCTCAAAGCAGTGGTTCTTAGGGATCCATAAGCAAAAGGCATTTCGTATATCATATTCGTCTTTGTTACAGTCACAAGATTCGCTACCTTATAATATGGCATGCATCATTTAAGTATATCTATATATATACATACGGTCAATCTGACCACGACGGAATTCGTGAGAAAGAACCGTTCTTGCTCGAGGAGCCTAGGTAGAAAGTGAGAAGATATGATACTACCCGGTCATGAGAATCCACGCAATTGCGTGGATCCAGATGTGATGAAAGTGAGATGAAAATGAGATGATGTCTATCTACCCTGGGGTCTCCCGAATATGTACTCCACATCGCTTAGTCAACCTCCGTTACCCCTGTATCACCGTACACCCGCCGTTGCTCATTAACAATGTACTTGGAGGCCGTGATTGAGCGAGTTGAGAGATGCACTTGGAGGCCGTGATTGAGCGAGTTTGGAGATGCACTTTGAGGCCGAGATCGAGTGAGTTTGGAGTTGCAATTGGAGGCCGTGATCGTGCGAACTTGGAGGCTGAAATCAAGCGAGTTTGGAGATGCGCTTTGAGGCCGTGATCGTGAACTCAGAGATGCACTGGGAGGCCGTGATTGAGCTAGTCTGGAGATGCACTTGCAGGCTATGATCGAGCGAGATTGTAAGAGTACTTTGAAGGGGTCGATACTTGATGCATGCTGTACTCGGTGTTAAGTCATGATCACGGCATGGAGAGATGGAGAGGGATTACTTCACTTCGTGTTGTTAGGTGATGGTAGAGTTGAGCACAAGAAAGAGAGAGATCAGAGGAGATGGGGGAAATCATCATGAGAAACTGGGACTTAAGAGGATTTCGTGTGCGAGTCAATTCACCATCCCCGATACGGCAGGTACGAGTCCCGATCCGGCGTGTAATTTCACAGATACGAGGTCTTCTAAACCCAATCATGGAAGTCGTACTCCTTATTTCTCATAGCCGTTCGTATCCTCCATATCGTTCTCATCTTCATCCCCCATCTGTCTCTTTCTCGTCCACAACTCTACCATCATCGCAGAACACAAAGTCAATTCATCCCTCTCTATCTCTCCATGCCATGCTCATGATTTAACACTGAGTACAGCATACACCTAAGATGGTCTGTCATCCCTTCATTCTCACAATTTTGAGTTGACCCATGAATGTAGTTTCAGCTTCCGGCGTACCTCCCTACCGATCGACAGCCACCAGCCAGTTCTCCTTAAGAGCTTCAAAGGTAAAGTCACCTTGTCACATTCCCATGGTTGCGAGTTACCTAACTGATGAATTGAGTCACGGCGCGCCATCCATCGGCCGCTTCCAAGTACTCGTCCAATCTCGCTCGATCATGGCCTCCAAGTGTGTCTCCAAACTCGCTCGATCACCGCCTCCAAGTGTATCTCCAGACTCACTCAATTACGGCCTGCAAGTTCACACGATCATGGCCTCCAACTGAATCTTCAAACTCGCTCGATGCCGGCCTCCAAGTACATCTCTGAGTTCACTCGATCTCAGTCTCCCAGTGCATCTCTGAGTTCACTCAATCTCCGTCTCCAAGTGCATCTCAAACGCGCTCGATCAAGTATATCTTCAAGGAGCGACGGCGGTTGAACGGAGATACAGGGGTAAAGGAGGTGGACAGGGTGACGGGGAGTATATATTCGTCAGACCGCAGCCAGTCCAGATATAGCGTGTGTAGATGGGTAGCTATATAGATACACACATACATAGATGAGAATACAAACTGAATACATGACTGTGATTCGAGGTGCTCCCAGGCTTGTCGTCGATCGCCAGGGGTTGTGTAAACGGCTTCAGCATAACTGCAGCCCCTACGAAGAGTGTAACACACGTGTCGTTCTGATGATGCGTATACGTCACCACAAAGTAAAGAAGGTACGTATGCAACACGACCGATCGCCTGGGCGACGGGTAGCGTGTAATTCTCCATCAGAGCGTACGAGGTTCCGTCAGAGCCGTCAGAGCCGTCCGGAACACCTGGGTGTCCCAGACGGAAATTAGAGTCGTTGCTGATGCCAGAAATATGGCATTGCTTTACTCTACCAGAGTGTGCTTTGAATTGTTGCAGTGCTGTTTTAAACCGTCACTACCAGTTTACCCACTGTTGCGAATCTGAAAATGAGCATTTGACAAACAGTACAAACAGTCATTGGCAATATGTCACAATATCTTGCGGTATACCTCCACATTGCCCAATTCGATCAGTCCTTGAGATGATGCTAGTACTCGCTCCATAGGTTTAATGAAGCGTGTAGTTGTTGTTCTTAAAGACCTTCCTGGGCGTAATTTGACAAATGATAGTTACCAGGCAGAGGTGGTTCACAATATTTAATTTGTTGATGCAACATTGTCAGTACATTACAGTTGAATCATTGTGGGAGTGTTATGCATCATCGTGACTATGGTTTCACGCATTTGAGATCAGACTTCAATCAGCAATAAGTTCTACTATATTCACTACTATTATGATATATCTACAAAACCTACAATAAAATATCACAGAAAGGAAATTCTAAATTTGATTACTGACACCTTTCCTAACGTCCATGCGACATCGCACTGTCTACCCTCAGACTTGCATCAACTAATCCCATATTTTCAACGCTGTTTGTGATGGTGATGTCATTGCGGTTGCTGTTGCTTTCCCAGCAGGGGATGGGCTAGCTTTTGCTGGCGATCACAGACTTACCCATAGGCAGAACAGCTGAGAATCACATGCTAGCTTCAGTAGCATCAACAAATCTAGTGGGACACTTATAAGAATTGTCAGGCTACTCTATCAGCTCTTCCAGGACGAAATCAAGAATGTTCTCGTCCACACTGACCCGATCATTGTGAGGTTGTGCCATCACTGGGTCGGTACCAGTTGAGTGGGTCCTTCAGCGTATCATGCTGTAGCGATTGACTCTACCATTGAGTTGAACCTCTGGCAAGGAAGTGGGAAAATCCACATCGAGACAACAAAGTACTTCTGTGCATGTAGTATTAACCGTGTTATTAATGCTTCTGGTATTGCACTTACATTGTACTCGACCTTCTTGACCAAACTCAGCAAAGATCCTGAACTCACCCATTGTCCATGCCAATGGACAGTGGTGGATGGCCATCGCAATCAGGGCAATCAATGTTGGGTTCATTATGTTAATCAAGAATCTATCTTTCATTCCCATTTTTCAGATGCCATAGAAGTATGTCCTGCAAATAAGATCCAAAATTTCAGTAGCTGCATATTCGAACATGAACTTCCAAATTGATCATCAAACCAACGATTAAACGCGAAAGGAACTTTGAACTTCCTTCACGAATATTTGTAGGGCAACTCAATCTGTCCTTGGGGAATAACCAGGCTACCAATGTCGGGATCACTTTACCCACAGGTGTTCAAAATCTGTAAATACCGTCGTTTAAGGTCTGGCAGCAGTATACTTATACTGCACAGGAGCAAATACTCTTGGTGAGAGCCTTATGCACATTGTCAACAATGAAAACAATCTTTCAGATAATGTGATTACCACTGAAATGTACGCACGTGGAGGGTCTGAGTTCCTCTGGGCTGGATCAATCATGGGAGCTTCCACATACCACACACTATTAATCTGGCAGGTTTTCACCGCATTCATGGCAAAGGGATTCACCATCATCACATATGTAATAGCAATAGGCTTCACATGTGCCATGACCATCCCCGGAACGCCGGATAGGGTTGTCTGGGGGTTCTATTCTGCACAGAAGATGAGGCCTATCACGTCGTCAACACAGGGCTCATATCACCACAGGTTTCTAGCTTTCTGTACAACCAATTGTTCACGAGCTTCTGTTGAATCCTTCCTCTAGTAAGTATAAACATTAGCGGGGTGATTCAATCTGTCATAAACTAAATCGGATCCTGCCTTGGATGGCAGCGCCACAGGCTCAGATTCATTCAACTCATCCAGGACAATATGTTCCTGCAGACGTTCAGGATGAAGCTGTCCCACTGACATCGTAGTGAACTAAGTTGCAGTGACTCACTTTCCAAGTCTTGACGTGCAGCAATCTATTGATTGCCGCGTACCCATTGCTGTCCTAGATGGTCTCCAAAGACGCTGGTCATCAGATTCTGAGTTGCCATCTTGGGGATCATGATAATTCTGGGGTATGGTGCTGTGGTCGTCATCGAGATCCTCCTTGTGGATTGATCATCTTCTTCTCCTGGTGCTGGGAGGAAGAGGAGGAGGAGCAGAAGTGCGGTGCCTTCATGTGATTAATTAAAAAGGTGGCAAGTGATATGTACAAAAAATTAAAGGAGTCACTAAAGGAAATGTGAATGAATACATAGTGGATAAATTAAAGCATTGGGTAAAGGAAAGAAAGGGTTGACATGATTAAAAGCATCATCGTGATGGGTCTTGTTATCCTGTGGATAATTGAAGGATCTTGGCTTGTCCCTCCATCTAAACTTCCAACTCATTGCATAGACGGGAACTCAGAACTAAGAATTACAGGTGACAAGCATGCCGCAGGGATGTTGATTGGCCTCCATTGGCGAAAATCGTTATTGCAACGAGCTATAAATCCTTTGCATTTCACTAATCAATTGGGCTAACTTCTGCTGGGTAAAGACATGGAACTATCAATTACATAATAGCCATATATGGAGTCCAATCACTGCCACTATGCCTTTCGCTAAATGACACGTCTCAACCATTAATTCCAACATCGTAAACTCTTAACACTGCCCTTCATGCATGATTCCGAATCATGTTATAATAAAATCAACAATACACCAAAAGCTGACCCAAACCCTCACCAAAAACCTGCAAATTATCACCCATCGGTCCACCCTTCAATGGGCCACATAATCGTGCACAAACCCCGCAAATCATTGAACAACCCTACCGTCTGTGCATTCCATCATTAGAGTGACTAATTTGCGGCTGGGAGGATGCTTGTACATTTTGAAGTGACCAAACAGCCAGCAGCGGGAGGGTTTACAGTATTATCGTGCTTGTGCCACCAAGCCACATTGTTATCAGCAACAACATTTCGCTTGTATTCAGCAAAGAGAGCAAGAGCACAATTTCGAATGACTTCAAGGTATTGGTGCTGTCTGATACTACTCATCTGAAGCTACCATTCAAACTTTTGGAAGCCTGTTTTCATTGTCTGGAAGCATCATGGATTTGTGTGCCACACCTCACCACTATCATCCGATTTCTGCCCTATATCATCAAACATATCCTCGGCTGGAGGTGGGAGGATCACACACAGAAGTAGGTAGCAGTGGCAATAATGCATAGGTGTCTGGGCAGCACCTTTGCTGACAGCTGTTTGGCCACAATAAACGACGCCAGAAAGCATTGGGCTGCTCAATTTCATCACCACCTTTACCCGTCAGACAGCAATGTTGTGAGAGAAGATTGCGGTATTACTACGGGGGTACAGACTGCGATCTCCATCTTGTTCCTCCCGGCAGCCCCAACACTGTTGGATTTCCCGCCTAGGGTCCTACAGCCAGGGGATTGCAGTATTTACGATGGTCAAAATAGTCTTATCAACGATTGATGTTCCAATCGGCAGTATCGATTCATCATCCCCAGGCCAGTGCCATGAGAATAGCTGTGTATTGGTTTCACCCGCCCTCTTCCCAGCAATGTTAAAGTTAAATGGCTCGACATGGAAATCAGTTGAGGTGTTGCAACGCACATCTTTCGGCGAAGACCTGTGACTAGAGGTTTCTTCCTTGTCTCTTCTGGATCTTTACAACATCAGAAATAGCAAATGAAGCATTGGGGCGATGAAATACAAACCAATGTGCACGACTGTCCTGTTCTTAGTCGGGGTGTCTTTGAGGCTATGCTTCCATCCGTGAAGGCCAACCGGTGGGGACATTTCCCATGCTGCCTCCCCTTTCTGGTCATCGAGGATAGCCTTGTCTGTGATGTACTATTTCCTGAGCGGCGGTTCAGACTCCAGATCACTGAGTCGAGTAACCTGATGATTGATTAGAGTATCCCATTGCGCTGGCTGGGTGCCTTGTTTGTTGATAATTCTCATGGATTGGACAACCACCCAGACGCACTCCCTCACTTTGTCATCTATCCACTCTGTTGTCAAGCTACCCTTATCATGCCAAATCACCCAGGGTTGCTGCTGCCCATGGGCGGACTCCACTAGCAGAGTTCTCGGCCCAGACACAGACATGCCAAGTTGATATCTGGATTGTATTAGCATCTACGACAACATATTTCCGCAACCAGTAGGTATCGTATTACAAATTAGGATTTCAACTCTGGTCAATAATTGTGTGGTAGATATCGAATGTTTGTTACCCTAAAGAAGCGTCGGGAGTGTTGGATATATCGTGACGGGTAATGTGATGTGGTAGCAGAGGTCAGGAGGGTTAGTTGAACGTTCTGGTGATTGTATGTATGGTGGGCAGGCAAGGCAAATATATATATGGGCTTGGAGGATTTTCTTAATCTGGCGACGATATCTTAGTTGCAATTCAGCTATGAGGCAATTTGCTTAGCATCAACTAAGCGCACTGATTCATTGACTGAACGCTTAAGTTCATCACAAAGACAACTAAATGCATGCTCAGCAGTTATATCTCACTTAATTGTCCTTGCCCTAATACTTGCGCCCCACAATGGCATCGCTGGGTCAGTATCTAATGAAAATGCACACTCGATGTAAGGTACAAATTGAACATACAGTGATAACCATAAATAATGCAATGGGTGAAGGAAGGTCTTGGGAGGATGCAGAACAATCGCTGTGACTAGTTTAATGCAGATGTAGTATGCTTTTCGACATCCATGGGATGTTGAAATTGAGACAGCGATTTAACACTTTGCAACAGTGTGAAGAAGGATGATAGAAATCCCACATATGTGGGAGTACTCCATTTTGGCAAAAGTAAATCGAGGTGCCGCATTTTCCAAGAACAAGCTGGCTGTTCACGGTATTAGTAGCTAAAAGTCGGTGGAGCAGCTTCGTAAAGTTGTGGCAAATTTCATGTTGCTAACAAAACACAGATCTTCGTAAACAGTGTCATTACTGCTCCAGCATGTATGTCCACATTGATGATTCCATGATTCCCCTCCGGCGCAACCATGAAACAAGCATAGTAAACATATCAGCCAAACAACTCCCGGATGATTGTATTGATCCAGAGCAACCCTCAGTTCTGACAAGGATTGCTGGTACTCCACGCTTGGACAACCGTCTAGCTTGCAAGCCAATTGGTAAAAAGTATTTTGATATCTTTGACAATGAGATTGATCTATGGTCACGGTATTGTTGCCTGGAGGATTTTGACTTAGCGCACTGGTGTGTCATGTACAACTTGAGCAGAGCTGCTGTCATTGAACTTTTCAGAAACCTTATGATTGCAACCGGCAGCAACTTCTCTTCGTCCCACACTTTATTCAAAAGGTTACACCAAATGTCTTACACAATTGCCAGCAACAGTTGGATCACAGGCAAAGTTTGTTACAATCGTTTGCCCAATCCAAAAAACAATCGCCACAATGATTACGCATGTTTCTTTTCTTGCAAGCCTTTGAAACCAATGAGTTCCTCATGCAACATCATACGTTCAGGGAATATATGGCATATACTCCACCCATGAAATTCAATGATGTTGAAAGATATTTTTTAAATCAAGTGACTGGTGGCGGAATCAACAGGTATGTTGGTTGAATTTTGTTTCACCTACGACGATTCCATGTTCTTCAATAGCTACGGCAGTAGCTTGGAAGTACAATTGTCCCTTGATTCAGCAGTTCAGACCAGACACATCTTAGAAACCATTCGCGCCACAAGAAACACAGCACAGTATATTTGAATGTCAGGCACATGGACTCGACAATTAGATCAAATCCTTCAAATCATGCAATCATCTTTGTTGCCCTTCTTCCCATTCCTCTGAACTATCAATTTAAAGGATTTGGCAAAACATCTGCCAGGAAGGAACCACAAATCCAGAAGTGGGATGGATTAAGGAAGGTCTTCGAGCATATTTATCGTCCTCCCAACATGCTTTTCAACAGTGGAAAGCTTATGCTTCGGGTGGATGTTCGGATATGGCAATGATATCCTGTCATCTGTGCATGGACAGCTGACTACTTAGAAAACAGTCACTCGCATTCAACCAAGCATCCCCATTGGCGTGGGTGCCAAACACCGAAATCATCAGATTGAGAAAGGAATTCATTGTCGCGGCAATTGACAGACTATCACCTATACTTCCGAAAGATGATACTGGTGACTTAGGGAGATGAGAAAGCCAGATGGCAAGCAAGACAATATCTGGAAGATAGAGCGGTAGGAACGTCAGAAGGCATCTTCTGGAATATGAAATACATCTTCCCAATCACTAATATCATACTGGACATTCTTTATACCCTGTATCTCAGTATGCTTCAGAATGTGATGGGCCTGAAAACATCCTGTCTGTAACAACATTCCATGATCGACAAATTCAACCAGCTTTGGGCAATGATGCCTCCATATCCTGGCTTCACTCAATTCAACAAGCCATCTAGCCAGATGACGCAATGTAGTGGTAAGGAGATGAAAGCACTTGGGACTGTGATTGTTCAAGTTTTTGCAGCAACTTTTTTAAACCGTTTGGCAAGCCAAAGGATTCCCTTCCAAGCAGCCCTGTTGTGCGTCAAGAACTTTGTGTATGTTCACCTTCTGGCACAGTACTGGTACCATACTGAGGCCACAATCGAATACATGGAGAATAATCTTGAGGAGTTGAATCATCACAAGGATGTTTTCGGTCAATACCGTGCAAGTAAAACTGCAAAACAGTTCTTGGAAGCATCCAAAAACCAGCATATTTTGGAAAAACAGGAGCCCATGAAGAGTGACCCGGCTTGGAACGATGATTCTGAGGCTGCAAGGTATCGTCCCGTTGATGTAGATACAATGCAAGTCGAGTCAGATATTGCACTTCAACTTGTCAACAAATCGGATATCAACGTTGGGAAGATACATATCCTGAACCACTTCTCTGACCATATCTGGCATCTTGGCTACCTCTTGAATATAAGCTCTTATCTGCTGCAAAATCTGATGGTAGAGTCTGAACAAGCGTACCGACAATTGAATCATCATGATGCTGCCTTGCAGATTTTCCTAATGAAAGGCCGAAAGGAGCTGTTTCAGTACCCAGCGCGGAATGCATATGCAGCAAACCAATGTCACAGCGATGATATGCCTCTAATCAAACTGCCTATCAAGCAAATAATGAACAACCTGTGACCAGAAATCAAGACCCTTGGTGACTTGGCCGAGTGGTGTGCAATGCCAAGAGTGGAGCTACAGAATCACCTTGCTTGGCGATTCAAGAGATTTACCAATTTGACAGACTATATCGATCACGACCAGCATTTCAGTCAGCTCAATGATATGAAATACACTCTGTAGAATCCAGTAGCAATTCCGGTGACGTCTGTCCAAAGCGACAAGCAAGCACTTCATATCATTTGTTGCACTGGGTCCACAAGGTGGAGAATGCATAAGCCACCAAGAAATGATATAGTGCTTCTCTAAATCCTGAAGAATCGAGATAACCACTTCAAGCTAACTGTGGGAAGCAGTCCTACATAGTTGAAATGTCTTTTCGTCGTCCAACATGCTGAATTCAATGTTAAAGGGCTTCTTGCTTTGTTTCAGAGTGTTGAAACAGAGCCAACACTGCACAATGCTGATATGGTAATTGCCAAGGAGGGGCATCAACCTCCGATGCAACCCTTTCACAATGGAAGCACTTATCGTAAGCCACTGTTTCGCGACAGAACCAGTTGAGTCACCACTGTAAGCACGATCGAAGGAGCTGTACAACATCTTCTGTTGACAAAGCGGCCAGATTGCCCGCAGCGGTACTGGAGCAACCCGATTGGCTTCAATGTGTTCAATTTGTTTTAAACGTAGCTTATTGGACTCAGTGCATGAAATAATCGTTGTATCGATATATAGAAATCTGATGTGTGTTTACTCTAGGTGTCTTACTGTTGTAATGTGAGTTGTGCAAGCTTAAGTATAATCGATGTCTCAAGGGATTTAATAGTTTGACATATTCTTTAAATCAATGCAACAGTTCAAAAAACTGGCAAAACAATTAAAATCTAGAGGATAAACATGAAAGAAACCAGAAAAATAAAGTAGTTTAAATGAATAGACACATTTTGAGCTGTCATGACAATGCGATCACATCATTGAATGCTTCGAAGAATGTTGGAAGATTGCCAATACCTCGCCTCGATATCAGGTGCACAATGTGCAGAAGGATTGGTGTGTGGGGTTCATTTTCGGAAACCAATTTCACTTTTTGCTGGTGCATACTATCGTGCACATAAGATAAATGTTGGTGAATATACTATAACATCCCATAACTGATAGCATTCATCACTCATTGTGTTCACAGTCTGCCCTTTCACTGTACTGACTCCCAGAGTGCAAGTCTGATTGCCCTCAGCTTTGCATTGTAGGCAATAATTCCACCAGTCCAGCAATGGATCAGTCCAGACCAGAACAGTCCAGTCCAGTCCAGCTCCAGTTGAAGGTATTGTTGGACTGGGATCGGACCAATCCCAGATGGTGACAGACTGAACTGGGTTTGGTCCGGATCGCTCCCTCATTGCGTGCAGTGTTATGATATACTTTTCTAAGTATTTGGCTCTTAATGGGGAAAATATATCTCGATGGAGCGGAAAAAACAGACAGAAGTGTTATAATATCGATCACAGTGGGTATTCAGTAGTGACTGGTGATAATAAGTGAGGATGAGTCATATTTTCAGTAGTACTTGGCTAAAAAGCAATGTCGAATTCATTGGCGAAAATGGATAAGTCCGGACCAAGCCAATCCAGTCCATGACTGGAAGTCTGTGGATTGGTCCAGTCTGACCTTTCCATTCTACTGGACTGCACTGAGCCCTCCCGCAGACCAGGATCGTCTGGACTGGTGGAATCATTGATTGTAGGCCTCCACCTGCCCAGTGCGTGATACTCTTCTGTATGGGACCATCCTCTTCATCCCACGTTATGGAATTGAATGTCAGATTATAATTTCATCTTAGACAGCTCACATCAGGTTTGATCCGTTGTTGGTCTATCTGGTGTAATAATGGCTAATGGTACTTCATCACAATTTATTGCAATCACTTATCTTTAATGAAATTTTTTGACAACTTCTCCAAAGACTGATTGGCAACCAACCATTATTTGCCAATATCTATTATGATATAGAAATGCGTGCGAGCTCGGCTCTAATACTTGGAAATGTTCCAGCTCCGTGCTGCATGTCGTCATCTGAGACTGTTTCTTCTTCATCCTCGTTGCCCTCTTGCTCTTAATAGTCCTCCTCTACCACAATAAGGTCGCCACCAACTTTAGCCCGCAGTCCATCGAGACTAAGGCATGCACAGAGTTAGCGGGCTTGGCACGCTGCCTATTCCCCGCAAGCCTCGGGCATGGTGCGGCTCCTATCTGCCCGTGAGCCTTTAGCCTAAGTAGTGCATCACTCTTTGTATGGTTTCTTCTCTCATGTATGTCTATCTTATTCTTCCTACGTACGATAGACAGTTCTTTATCTTTCTTCTCTCCTTTGATTGGTCTCAACATGACAAGGTTGCGATCGGGCGGCATGTTGCATTAATAGATTGCGTCATTGCCGTCATTTCGCAATTGCCTGCATTGCGTTATTGCCTGAAAATAATATCCGCGTAAAGCGCACCAAACCTGACAATATGCAATAAATGCAAGACGATTTGATACGAGGCCTGAGGCAGATTGACAAGGCGTAAAGTAATGGTCAAAAATGAATTGAACATTTTCTCCGACAAGCGCATCCTACAGAACTCGTAGCCCGCCCTCTGACAGGGCCCGCTTATGATTCTCTAACAATCAATCATAAATCACAAATGATTCCCATCATGCACTCAGATATGCTTTCTATGCTAAATTTGATTTGGGACTGTTGGTCGGTTACACAGATAAACATCACACAGGGATGTGCGAGCTCGCCCAATTTTTCAGTACAGTTGCACACCAATCGCTTTATCTTTCGCGCATCAAATGTTTGTAGGAATGCGTACCTTCACCTCCCTGCTTCCGACTGTTAATATCTTTCGTACGCATTAAGCGGTTGCTGGAAACGCAAACCTTTTGGCGTTATTCAATGACCTTTAGCACCAAACCTCACGCGGCACAAACGAATATCAGGTGCAATTGTGCATTTTTTGTATGATCTATGTAGAACATATCACAATCGGAGCAGAACTCATGTACTCAGTTGGGTGATGCCAAGTCATGAGTAAGCTGGCATGCCACCCTTCCTAGGATCTGTTGGAATACCCAGTCTGATCTTACCGGGGGATATTTCCCGAGCTTATGCGTTAATGGCTACGTACAATTTTCTAGGGGCTACTGGAAAATTAGACCAAGAAACTGCCTTGTAACCCCAACCCCGCATTAGCTAATTTCACATTGCATTCATATAGTAGTTATGCCATTGGATCAAAGGTATAACATTTTCAAAGCGGGTTACGCTCGAGATACAACAATTAGGTTCTCTCCGATACGGAACACATGATGCCTGAGCCCTTGCAACACACTAATGCCCTCACAAGAAAGACATTCACTGCTCTGGCAAGGCAGCCCTCTTTCAGTCATCCAAGTTTTGGATATATCTAATTTGTTCCTTCTAAGTTCAGTCACTGTCAAAAATAAATTCTGTAGAGATGTTTTGTAGTATACCTCGGTGAGTGCCTGCGGTGCTGTGATCTTCGTCTCGTCGCCAAAGGTCTGATAAACTGTAAGCTATACTTTCTTCTCGATCCTGCCCTTGGTTGTTATGAACGCAATACGTACTTGTGAACTCCATTGGCCGAGATACAATCTGTCCATTAACTCTATGAGGTTTGGAATGTTGATGTAGCGAGTTCTTATGAATGTTTCAGCGGTCATGTTTTTGATCCGTTGCAATTCACTTTGTTTGAATCTGAGTCTTCTGAGTCTCGTAACGAACCCAAGGTAATGATCTGAGGCGGTGTAGTATCGAAACTGATGAGTTTCTCGGATACATTTGACGGAAGGGATAGAGAGGAACAACGGCAATTTCTATCAGCGATAATCCCTCAAACTGTTGGACTAATAAATATCAAGCGGCTCTTTTGTTCCCGGAGCAACAAATAATCGCCCCAGTATAACTTGTCAATGTCATGCATACTCTGTTGCAGCTGCGAAAACAACTAGTGAGTCCTCTAATGGCTGAATGCGACCGGCTGTTATACATTTGCAAATTGTATTCAGTCGTTTGCGATAAGAAAATAGTTTTCAGATGACACCTTATGCACTCATACGACTGCGCCGCGCTTCCCTGCAGACGGGACAGGCATCAACCTTTGAACGTGACAAGATTCAGCTCGCCATTTCTTAAATCCCGGCCTCGCCGATGCAGTCAGCCTTGCATGCAATATAATAGGTATTCGTGTTTGTGACACCACAAAACTGGGCGTGCCTTAGGCGAGATTAGGACGCCGATCGTGTTGTGCGCAGCAAAGTTTGCTTAATAATTCACTGAAACTTGTTCAAAGAACGCCTCATTTTGCACGTGCGCACACAGTCATTATCCCTAAGGCAAGTTCTAGAATTCCCGGGGCGATTGCCTGCATGATCTTGAATAAAGGTAGTTTTGTAGCCGCTCTGGCCTGTTGGGAGTATTAATCTCACCGCAACTAGGCTAAACATGACTGATTTCATCGACGTGCAGCCTCATTTTTTTCTTGTAATGAGTTTGTAACAATCCTGGTCTTACAATACTCTATCGGTAGCTCTTCCGTAACAGCAACAGCTTTTACCAGTACGATTATCACTATTTTCCCTGATACTCGCACGTATTATATAAACTTTAGTTCCCCTTGCCAATCGTGATTCAACATATTTTTTACTCCGTACTTGCACAGAAATACGGGCCTTGTGCACCTTGTATGCAGTCAGAATCTGTCTGAAGTCGCGATGGAGAGCACAATTGATAACTTGCGTATGGACATTAAAAAGTTGCGCCACAAGTCCACAGATGAGAGATACTTCATCAATCCGCTTGAAATTGATGCTCTTTTAGCAAGAACTGTTATCGAGAAAGCCATTAAGGAATGCGTTAAGGATTTCAAAGTTCCGGCCCACCAAGAAACGATTGTCGTGAATCGCATCTTCACGGAAGGGAAGATTGTTTTCGGAATCCTCATTTGGAAGAACTGGCTGCACAAATTGATGAGCTTTATGGAGCATAATGCCCTCGACTCCCAACTCCCACTTGAGATAACTCGGGCTGAAAAGGTTGCTGAAAGCATCGGATGGGATTTCGCTCATAATGCTCAGTGGGAGTTTCTACCTGTAACACTGAAGAAAGAAATGAGCAGCTATCATTGCTGTTTTCGCGACGAGCAGATCCTACCGTTTATTGATGAAACTCTGCTAGGCGAAGGGTCATTCGGTAAAGTGCTCAAGATGTCGGTAGTACCCAATGATTCCACCAGTCCAGCAATGGACCAGTCCGGACTGGAACCGTCCAGTCTAGTCCAGGTCCAGTCCAAGAAATTTTTGGACCGGGATCGGACCAATCCCCAATTTTTCGGGACCTGGACTGAACTGGCCTGGACTGCTTTGGACCAGTCCACTCGGGCCGAATCGGCCCGAATACGCTGGGAGTTACTGATACACTGAGTCAACAAATAGACTCATACACGTAGACTCATCTTGCCATTCACAAGTCACAATGCACATCTCGCCCCTCACCACTTGCCACTTGCCACTTGCCACTTGCCACTTGCCTCTTGCCACTCACCACTCGTTTGGTGTTGACTAGGGATTTGGCCCGGTGGCTTCCCTAGTGTTCGGTGCTGGCGGGCTCGGGCATGAGGCCGGTGGCTTACGGCCCCCATTGGCCTCGCCTGCCCCCATGGCGAGGAGGATGGCTCGGCACTGGTACTCGGCACTGGTACTCGGCATTGGGCTCCGGCTTTGGCAATCGGCATTGAGTTTTCCTTCTCTCTCTTTCGTATATAAGTCTATAGTTTTTCCTTCTCTTTGGATTGACTGACAATTGAGCTTCTTCATTCCTTCTATTTTGCTCTCAACATTTGGTATGGTTGGGTTTCTCGTGGTGGTGCTTGCTAGCAGTGGCGGGTTGGTTCATAGTGATTGCTCGCAGCGGGTGGTTGTTATGAAGTGACGTTGTGTCTGAGTTGTTGTTGTTGTTTATTCATACTGTATTTACTCTAGCTAGAGTATGACAGGCCCTCATTCCCTCCGCCTCTGGGCGAGCCGGTTAGATGGTGGAGCTCCCACCTACTACCCTTCGTCCCCGCTGACAAAAGAAAGACTGGCCGCTCCAGCCTCCATGCCTCACCCCGGCGGGAACTTCCCGACGTCCATAGCCACCAGGAAGTCCATCACCGCCATGTCACATATCTCCATGGAAAAGAGCTCCGACACCTGTGCCCGCCGGCATCGGGCAGCTTTCCGGCCCGTTGCCTTTCCCACCTTCTTCCAGAGCTCCCGCTGCTGGTATTTCCACCGGCTGCTGATCTTCCTTCGGGTTTTGTCTGAGTTAGGGTTTCAGGGATTACTGTCTCACTTCTTTAGTTTTTCGGATCTACTTTGAAATTGATAAATATTATCCTGTTTGGACTGGTCCAGACCAAGCCCGTCCAGTCCAAGACTGCCAGTCTGGGGCCCGGTCCAGTCCG
>Ga0307515_10002550_pt1 | contig 39329 bp, 25 predicted proteins | sample 17_EM_MG_FD_194513 | JGI IMG/M metagenome (GOLD analysis project Ga0307515, IMG submission 194513) | Populus trichocarpa ectomycorrhiza microbial communities from riparian zone in the Pacific Northwest, United States - 17_EM | ecosystem: Host-associated > Plants > Roots > Unclassified | place... | reverse complement strand
ACCACACCACCCCCACCCCTTCTTCTTACCACTTTTTTTTTTTTTTTTTTTTTTTGTGGGTCAGGGAGGCGGCTCTGCCGCCGACTGCACGACAAGTCAGTGAGGGGAAATGGTCTCCCGGCCCCTGCTGCTGACATGTCCGTGGAGTGGCGCCCCATCATCTGGCACCGCCTGTTCTCTAGAACTCTCCCTACCGTCACCCGCAGGAATCTGGTTTAAGACCCCGTTGCCTGTTGGAGGCGCCAATACAGCCGAACTGCTCGCCAGGGGTGAGCTGGTCTCCCGGCACCCAAGGGAAGAGCTTCTGTCGACTTCAGAGGCCGGGAGTGTGGGGGTCGCCAACGGCCGGAGCGACCGAGGAATACCCACTAAACCTGCGGGGGGCCTCCTGTCCGACATCGGTGATGATGACCCCTGCCTGCGGCTGACAGGGCGCACCTTACCGGACCGCCCAGAAACTGTTTAACGTCCCTCCCTGTGGTCCTGCCGTCTGCCCAAAGTGAGCTCAGGCCGGACCCACTATTCCCCACCTTACGACAGGAGTGGAACCTGCCCCCAGAGGGTGAGGAAAGGGTGACGAGGACGACGTGGGATGATTCGTTAGTGATTTGGAGACTGGCCTACGCTAGGCATAGGCGTCATCCGTGAGAGCTCGCAGAATTGCCTCCCTCCTGGGGAAGCAGCGCGAGCGCTCGTTCACGATTGGCGCCTGAATAGCGCGTAGGATCGATTTACCTTTCACAGAGAGCCGATTCCCCATGCTCTGTCCCAGGAGGTGGGACACGGGGGGCGGCAGGTTCGCCAGATCGCCCACCAGGGGGGCGGATGCCTGTCCAGGGCTACTGCTAGGCGGCTTCTCGTCATGTACCTCCTCCGCCGCTTTTGTCAGGAGGTGTGCAGGAATCGGAGTGGATAGCGTGCTGCTCAATGAACTCTCACAGCGTGCGGGCACGAACTTGAAATTCGCATCATGAATCTCCTTCATGCGCCACTTCCACAGGGCCCAGTAATAGTTGCCTATTATCCATTCTCGCTGTCGCCTAGATTTCCTAAGGCTCTTCAGTATCTTCCTCCGCCCCTTTACTATAGGGTACGCAAGCTCCTCCAGCTCCTTTAATGCAAGGAGGGGATACCAAGGCGACACGCCCCACAAGTCGGGGGAAAGCGTCTTAAAGCCAGACATAGGATGTATAGCACCCAGGACTGTCAACAACGTTGTCACCAGTGGTGTCAAATCATATGCACCGCATCCCAGGAGGATGTGTCCCAGCGTCATCTCCAGCCCGCATGAGCAGAACCTGCCCATGTCAGACTTGGCATGCCCATGACCGTAGTATCTGTGTCCGAGAACTTGCGCTCCGTTCATTTCTTTCCAGAGCACCTCTTTCAACCCCTCAGGGATAGCCAGGTGCCATACCCTCCCAATATGGTTCCCTGGATCAAGCACTACCCCGAACATGTGGCCGAGAGTGACCATCCATCTGTCGGAGAAAGCCTCGAACTTCAAAGTCTTCGCCGGCGCTCCCGTTCGCGCGCGGACCACTAACTTGGTCAAGAAATCCAAGGGCTGGTGGCAGAGAACAGGGGCGGTGTCAACCCACCCGTACGGCACGGTCAGGGAGCCGATATCCATGACCCGGCCTTTCACACGCCCTTCATTGGCGAGCTTGTCAGCGAGGTTATTCATGAGGTCACTGCTGTGAGCTTTGGCTTTCTCAAACCGCAGTCTCCCCGTCCTGGCCCGTAACAGGTACAGGAGCGTTTGCAGGAGGGGCGTCGGAGGCCCTCTGCCGAGGTGCCGTGGGGCATCACCCCAACCATCCCTCTCCATGGCCAGGAGGCCTCCTCCTAACAATCCCAAAACGAATGTAGAATCAGTGTGGATGACTACGTGGGCGTCCCGCCATGCCAACAGGCATAGCACCACGGCCGCAACCTCGGCGACATTGTTAGAGAGGGTCGCTCCTGTCAGCGAGACAGCGTCCTGGAACTGCATATCGGATACCCACGCAGACCCCGCAGTGCAGACGTCAGTGCCATTGTCTTTAGCAGAACCATCCATCCAGATATGTATATCTCTTTCAATGATGATAGAGCCCGAACCCCTCACGGCGGGCGGCGCGGCAGGAGTATACTCAACCATGTGATCCCGTACCCTGGACCTCTTGTAGGCGTCCTTGACGACCCGCCCCACAATGATTGACCTTGGAGCCGTAAAGACTCTCACGCACCCGAGGGGGCCGTTCATGCTGGGCCAGACATGAACACTCGGGTGTGTACCGAGCGCGCCTAGGTTTCTCAGCGGCGACCAACTCGACGCGTGCACCAGCTCCTTCATAGCTGATACTGTTTTCTTCAGGCCTGTACCCCTAAGGGGGGGGGGAGCGTAAAGGTGGAGCACTTTCCGCACCCCGTTATCTCCCAGGCCGAGCAACTTCTTGAATCTCTGCGAGCCCGGCCTTGGCAGGGCTGGGTGGTTTAGGATAGGCACACCCATTCTCGCTGCGCTGGAAGGGGCAGCACAGGCCAAATCCAAACCGAATTTCCTAGCGGTCAGGAACGCCTGGGACACCCGGCTCTGTAGTAGAGAAGGCATTGTGTAAGCCTGCTGCAGGAAGGGGTTAAGACCCCCGTGTGTGCCGGCTCTACTAGAGTTCGAAGCCATTTTAAGGTCCATCCAGGTCCACTGTTTCCAGGGCACCCTCTGATCCCCAGTGATCAGATCGCCCAAGAATTTCAGGTCAGCGGCCATCTTCCGGGTCGCGAGGGAAGGCGTATTGAGGCCGCCCTCGGCCAGAGGGGCTTCCAATGTTTTGTAGGCCATCGCGGAGAACTTACCCCGGACAAAGTTCATTATTTTGTTCCCAATTCTGTTGAGCATGCTCGGTGGGATGCCATTCCCGTCCATAAGGAAATGGCACCTGGAGAGCATGAGGGCCTTCGCCAGGAGCGATCTATTCCTCGCAGAAGCACCGATTGCTCGCCACTGCGAGATGATCTTCTTCACGTGTTTGTCAATTTGCATCCATCTGTCAGAGGCGAAATCACGACTGCCCACCCAGACCCCTAGTATGCGCAGGGGGTCCGCGGGCGGCAGGATGTGCGCGCCTGGTATCGACTGGCCACCCATGTCCTGCCGAGTATAGCATGCCAGTTGGAAGTCATGCGGACCAACCGGCTTAACGTCCGTCTTGTCCATGTTAAACTTCGATCCGATGGTTCTGGAAACAGACATCAGACAGTCAGATACTTCCTGCACAGAGTCGTCTCGTCCAAGGAAAAGGTTAATGTCATCAGCGTACAGCATGACTTTGACGGGCGCAAGGCCAGGCACGGCGAGGCCTTTGACCACCTGTCTCAACTTAATGGCCAGGGGCTCTATGGAGAAGTTGAACAGCAGGCACGACAGCGGGTCACCCTGCCGCACACCTCGCTTTAAAGCAAAGTACGGGCTATAACCACTGTTAATGCGGACTCTGGACTTGCAGTCGTTGGTAAGGTCACTGATCATTAGGACAAGGTCGGGAGGGAGCCCCGACGCAACTAGGACCTGTAAGAGCCAGGATTGGTCCACCCGGTCATAAGCTTTCGCTTGGTCCAGGCCTACTATGAAGCCTGGGGTGGCTGTCGCATCACAGAGGTGCGCAACCTCAGAGGCCAGCCTAGTGTGCTCATTCATCAGCCGCCCCGGCACGAAGCCTTTCTGGTCCGGGTGGAGCTTGGCCACAGCCCAGGGGGCGAGCCTCGAGTTTATCAGGTTAGTGTACATCTTACAGTCTGTATTCATGGATGAGATCGGCCTGTAGTTAGACACTAAGGTTGGGTCTCCCTTCTTATAGAAGAGGCTGATGTTAGCGTTCTTGAAACCTGCTCTGGAGGACCCCCTCTCAGCAATGTCCCCAGTCAAGTTAGCAAATGCCGACCAGAATGTCATGGGCGGTTCGTCATTGTCCTGCAGTCCGGCGAGGATCCCAATGAGTCGTTTCCAGAAGTTGTAGTGAATGCCGTCCGGACCCGGGGCGGTATTTGGCATTTTTGACAGGAGGGCTCTCATTTCCTCCTCCGTGAAAGGACCTTCCAAGACATCCTCCGGCTTGGGGTCGGGGCGTTGTAAGCTCTGGAGCCTGACCTCTTCCAGCAGCACCCGCTGCGCCTCGAGTCTCTCCCGGTTCGCCCGCTCTGGGGTGTGCAAGTCAAAGAAGTATTCTCTGGCTACCTCAGTCATACCGGTCAGGCTCGTCTGAGCAATATCGTCAGCCGGCCACCGCAGCCCTTCCACCGAGACCGAGGCTCGGCTACCCCTCTCATCCAGCTCTTTGTTAGATGATTGCTTGAACCATTCGGAAGAATGGGTTCTGGTCATCTTTTCCCACTTAGCTTTCGTGGCGGATTCCAGCTTGGACGCTCGCTCCTGTAAAAGTTCCGCCACGCTCTTTTCTTGGCGCGGCGCCAGGAACCGTACCGCGGCGGCCTTACCGCCATGTGGCGTGGCTGGGAGTTGCTTCCTTACCATGACCTGCCAGGGCGAAGCCTCGCTGGCGACGAAATGTTTGCTCGCCTGTGGTAGGATCTTGTATGCGGGTATAGCGCAGGGCCACTTTGGCGCGGTCCTAGCTGGTGGGCATCGCTTGGCCCACAATTGTCTATTAGCACATGTGACCGCGCTCATTATCATATCAGGTGGCACTGCCTCCCTCTTCATAGCCGCTATCCAGTCCTTCTTACCGGACCCTTTCATAGCTTTCACTTCTTTCAAACCCTTGTCCAAGACAGCGCTCTTGAACTCGGCCCATCTCTCCAGAGTAATAGGGCCGCGGGAGGTTAATGTGTCCCAGGCCAGCAGGACCGCTGGCCAGAACTTTTTTGCTTTGTCGAGTACGTCAAGGCCTGGCAGCCTAGGTGCCGGAACGGCCTTTTCAATCTTCGGCTTTTTCGGGTATACCGGCACCATTACAAGCCTATGATCCGAGGCCCCTGTGTCTAAAGGCACCACCTTACCGGCCGACCATCCCTGCACCGGGTGGTACACCCTGTCTAGTCTGGAGTATACCTGGCCATGTGCCGTAGTCTTGCTGTAAGACCACAGAGGCGGGGCGGGGTCTGGACCTGCGGTATCAACAAGGCCGCACAGTGATTTAATGGTATTAAACGCGGTTATCAACCTGACCGGCGCTCTGTCCGGGTGGGTGGTGGGGAACCTGTCCCTTGCAAACTCCACGAAGTTCCAGTCCCCGGCCGCGAAGCATCCTCCCCAATGTGTTCTGGCCTGCCGCCTCACAAAAGCTCCAAGCCTCTCACTTAACCTCTCATAGAAGTCCACCAATGAGGACTCCCCTTTCGATATATCGCCGTACACCCCGAGGATCCAGAGTGACTCTCTGCTGGTTCTGTGGGACGCGTTAACGATCACAGCGTGACCTGGGACCACGATTTCTTTGTGCAGGACTTCCCACCCCGAGCCGGACCTGACTACGATCGCTACCCCAGCTCTATGTGCCATACCGGACTCTGCTTCTTACCACCTACACTATGCGATGCCACCCACCTCACCACCTTCCACTCCACCGCCTCCTGCAGTCTCATAGCCGCATGTATGTAGTTTAGACTTTGTATTTAAGCTCGGACTCGATGAGGCATGTACCTCACTCGACGTCTCGATTATAGATGTTTGTTATTGCGCCCCGCCTCACTTGCTGTGAATCCCGACCCGCTCGCTCGCCTCTCCTCCCCCTCGGACTTCGGACCTCAAGACCGGTGGTTCATTCCCCCGCCCTCGCATGCAAACTCCCACCCACAGCACTGCCGGGCTAGCCAGTGAGACTGAACCCCCGCTTCAGTCAGCCCCTTCGGAGTTGTACCTAGTCGGAGTGCATAGTCGCTGAGACAGATTGGGCACCCGTTGTGCTTTTGGGCAGTCACTTGGGAATTAGGTCCGACAAGCCTGTAAGTCGTCATACCCATTCCCTCCCCTTCCCTCTGGAGATTATCTTCCCGCCGGCGTGTGTGGACAAGAGGAGTCCCTATTTCTGTCGGCGAACAGACTAGCCTCAAGACCCCTTTTATTCCTTTCGGCTTCCGTTCGAATAATCTCTGTCGGAGATTATCGGAATTACCAATTCCATCACACTCCCTAAGGGTCTTACTCTGTTCCAATCCATCTTCTTACTCTTATCAATTCCTCTGCCATCGTCTTTGATACGATACTCAAGAAATATGCCAAATCCCAAAGATGTATAATTCCGATTAATTCCTCCAGCCTCAGATCGGACTCGTCTTTAACAGCACAGGACTGGGCCAGTTTAGCATGTGTGCGGCTCAACTTACTTCCCCACCAGCTTTGCCATGTCAGAGCCAGCCACAGCGCCACCAAATGTCGAGAATGTGCACACCTACCTGCTGAAGGAAGGAGGTGCTGTCCAGATCATCTCGAGAGGGATAGGGCAAGGAAGCTGAAGAAGAAGTTACTGTTACATCCAAAGTAGAACCACCCCAAACTCCACCTACTCGCAACGGATCAGCTAAACGATAACCAGGCTTGTTTGCCCTCGAGAGGGGGCTAACACTGCTGTCAACAACCTGGAGAAAAAAAAAACAGTGGTGGCAGCATCTTGTGAGTCAAACCAGAGGTTGTAATAGACAGAGGAGAAGCTAACATTTCATGATCAGACTCTAACTTACTACAGAGTGCGTATGGACCTTTTCAACGTGATAAGTGCAATACTAACCTTTTTATGCACATTCGCACCTGTACCACTGACTGTATCAACACATACGTGATCTATGCTCATTCATCGATCACACTACAGCCTGAATAAACTGATATTTGGTGTTGCGTTGTGCCAACACCAAACTGACCAGTCCTGTGCACCGCTTACAACACACAGAGCCAAAAAAGTCATAGTAGATTACATGTATAAGCAGTTGTAACCTAATATACATTTGTGCAGAAGACCAATCTCAACATACGAGATGCGAAAAGGTGTGTTTGGTTTGACAAACAAACTCTGGATCTTGGGGGAGAGCAAGGGAGGTTTTTCCAATCCCATCACAGGATGTGTCAAAGCTGTCAAGCTGTCATTTGCCTGACCGGAACTGGTGGGTCATTAGCTTCAAGTTGTTGGCACTCCAGTTCTCCTTTATTCCTTGGTCTATTGTTTTATTTGTTGATGATGTAGATAGGGGTACCTTACTTTTGTATATAGCAAGCTACAGGTGTTGAGTGAGCATGACTCAATGTCACATCTCTGTAATTGTTGTTTGGTCCCTGTTCTGTATGTATAGTGCGAGGTGTTTGCCAATATATAGATCACGGCTCATCCTCACCTTTTGGTGTGCCAGGGAGGTCTTCAACACAGGTCCACACATTTGGTCTGCAAAAGTCGTCCATGTCCTCCTGCTTTCGTGTCCATCATATGCCATGTAATATACTCTTACCAAAAAGAAAGGACCGTATCAGAAATCATATGTGCATGTCATGATAATATAAATGGAGGAGATTCTACTCTCTGGCAATACATGACAATACGAAGAAGAAACTGTAACCTAGCACGAGAACGAGCGGCTAATATAGCAAGCAGCAGGCACAAGGTCAAGAATAAAAAAAGGCTAGGGCCGTGGAGTGTTAAAAATTTGGGTCCAAAACCTTCCAAATGCAAACTCGTCAAAACGAAGAAAAACTGACCGAACATGGGATGTGAGAGGCATTGTGAGGAGAGCAGGTGAATGTAGGCCTGTACTACAGTCGTGGGGTACCCAATAGAGTAAGCCGCCACCCGGGTCTCTGACCCAACCCTCTTGGTCTGGCCGTTCAGCCTCGATGTACGAGGTGAACACAGACGGAATCTGTGGAAATGAGTCCCATAGGTGAATGGATACGTCACCGGATCCAGAAATGATATGCTGCGCATCGGGAGGATGTGCAACAGACGCCACAGGGCGAGTGGGGCCCCTCAGAGGCTTGTCGAATGCATCCCCAGTCTCAGCATTCCAAATTCGAATTGTCCTGTCATCTGATCCAGAGGTGATGTGCTGCCCATCGGGAGAGTAAGCAACTGAGCACACCCAGTCAGTGTGCCCCTCCAAAGGCTTGCCGACTGCAGAGCCAGTCTCAACATTCCAGATTCTAATTGTGCCGTCATCTGATCCAGAGATGATGTGCTGTCCATCGGGAGAGTAAGCAACTGAGCGCACCCAGTCAGTGTGCCCCTCCAAAGGCTTGCCGACTGCAGAGCCAGTCTCAGCATTCCAGATTCGAATTGTCTCGTCAGATGATCCAGAGATGATGTGCTGCCCATTGGGAGAGTAAGCAACTGACCACACCCCGTCAGTGTGCCCCTCCAAAGGCTTGCCAACTGCAGAGCCAGTCTCAGCATTCCAAATTCGAATCGTCTTGTCAGATGATCCAGAGGTGATGTGCTGCCCATTGGGAGAGTAAGCAACTGAGTACACCCGGCCAGTGTGCCCCTTCAAAGGCTTGCCGACTGCAGAGCCAGTCTCAGCATTCCAGATTCGAATTGTCTTGTCGTATGATCCAGAGATGATGTGCTGCCCATCGGGAGAGTAAGCAACTGAGAACACTAGGCCAGTGTGCCCCTTCAAAGGCTTGCCGACTGCAGAGCCTGTCTCAGAACTCCAGATTCGAATTGTCTTGTCAGATGATCCAGAGATGATGTGCTGCCCATCAGGAGAGTAAGCAACTAAGCCCACGGCGCCAGTGTGCCCCTTCAAAGGCTTGCCGACTGCATCGCCAGTCTCAGCATTCCAGATTCTAATTGTCCTGTCTTCAGATCCAGAGATGATGTGCCGTCCATCGGGAGAGTAAGCAACTGACCACACCCAATCAGTGTGCCCCTCCACAGGCTTGCCGACTGCAGAGCCAGTCTCAGCATCCCATATTCGGATTGTGTTGTCATATGATCCAGAGACTATGTGCTGCCCATCGGGAGAGTGAGCAACTGAACGCACCCAGCGAGTGTGCCCCTCCAAAGGCTTGCCGACTGCAGAGCCAGTCTCAACATTCCAGATTCGAATTGTCTTGTCATATGATCCAGAGATGATGTGCTCCCCATTGGGAGAGTAAGCAACTGAGTACACCCGGCCAGTATGCCCCTTCAAAGGCTTGCCAACTGCATCTCCAGTCTCAGCATTCCAGATTCGAACTGTCTTGTCAAATGATCCAGAGATGATGCGCTGCCCATTGGGAGAGTAAGCAACTGAGTACACTCGGCCAGTGTGCCCCTTCAAAGGCTTGCCGACTGCATCGCCAGTCCCAGCATTCCAGATTCGAATTGTGCAATCATATGATCCAGAGATGATGTGTTGCCCATCGGGAGAGTAAGCAACTGAGGACACCCAGTCAGTGTGCCCCTCCAAAGGCTTGCCAACTGAAGAGCCAGTCTCAGCATTCCAGATTCGAATTGTGTTGTCACCAGACCCAGTGGCAAGGTAGTACCCGTTGGGAGAATAACATATGCTATTCACATCTCCCATGTGTCCAATCCATTCTAATGGCGGCTCTGGCCATAACAACAATTTTCCGCTTTGCATCTGGATACCTGTAGTGAAATATGTGCTAATGATTGTCGATAATGGTGACTTTAAGGGCAGGAATGGTGCCGTTGAAATATAGGTGTGCGGAGTGCTGATAGAGATGGGAATGCGGAAGACGGTCATGAAACAACAAACATCCTGAATTCTTTCTAACAGTTTCGAGTCCATCTCCTAGAGCCAATTAGAATCCTTTTCGAATGCTCACCACAGCAAACCGGGGCTCTACTCACTTCGATCAATTTCGATGTCAGTTCTCGAAGCCTTGGCACCCCAATTCCCAACATTCCCATAATGCTCAATACTTCAACCCAAAATAGTGCAGACGGGCCTTCAAAGAACTTCCTCAGCATGTCCAACAGACGCCTCTCGCGAGTGTCGGGAGTAAAGCAAAGATGATTTGACCAATACAGAGAACTATACTGCAAAGCGTCGGAAATATTTTCTTTGATTCTCGATGCGAGTCCTTTCACATCGGCATTCGCGAGCCGGGAGTCTTCGAGCCCGCAGATGTTGAAACGGAGTTGTTCGACCATCTTCTCGAGGCAAGCGATACCCAGTTGAGCATTTGCCTCTCGGAGGTTAACCTGATAGTCGGTCTGGCAGTAGTCGCTCACAAAGAAGTCCGAAATGGACAAATGCCGCACACGAATCCCCCTGCTGGCTCTATCGTCTCGATATAACATAGAGCCGAGATCGTCTACCCATATTTTCACCACGTCAGGTCTCACTCCTGCCAGCTCTGCAATTGTCTCCTCACACAGTGGGCGGTATGGCGCCGCTGTAAGAAGCACTCCAATCATCCGCCGAAATTCGGCATTGCGTTGTACTTTCCGTGCTCTGATGATACTGGAGTACAGTGCGTATAGAGACGCCAAGCCAGGGTTGCGTGAGTCTTGCAAGGTTGCCCCCAATAGCTTAGTGGGTTCATAGCAATGCTCAAGGGCAAGTGCAAGTGTCTCGATGAAGATGAATAGACCTGCTGCTCGGGAGATGACTCGATCCAAGAGCAATGGCTTTGGCCAAGGAGATCGGAGGGACCGGCTTGAAGCTACCCTATTGAATCTGTATTCCGCGAAGATTCGGAGGTCGGAGGTGGTCCCCTCGTCTGCAGTCAAATCGTATCGCAAATGCGACGATTGGGTGGGACTATCAAAGAAACGTTGGATATCGACTTCTTGTCTACTCGTGATGATAACCTTGAGCCATGGAGCGCATGCGGTCGCGTCTGTCAGGGCCTGAAGGACGCCTAGACGACTCTGAGCGCTGCCGCACTCATCAAGTGCGTCAATGACAAACACGAGAGTCTTTTTTGGGAGGCGAGGAAGTGTTTGGATGAATTCAAGGAAGAGAGTGGGCATTGATTCGGGTACTGCGTTTGGGTTGTTACGAAGAAATTCTGCGACAATTCGTCGAAAAGGGGGAAAGAGTATCGCGAGTTTGCGGATGAGAGTCGGAATAATATGTATAGGTTCTCTCAATTCCTGGTCATCCCTCCGGCAGAAAAATGCCCCAGCGAGCTGCTCTGTATCGTCAAGGCTCGCGCAGATCGAATGGGCTAACGTCGTTTTGCCGATGCCAGGTAAGCCATAGATCCAGTATGTATTTCCCCCGTCTGTCTGCTCCAATCCATTGGCCACCCAAGTTATGATGTTTTCGAGGAGGGATTTGCGGGTGTCTTTCATACAGCAGAGCTTCCGGTCATAGCTGGTCTTGACATCTTTGAGACGACTAAGCAAAATGTGCTGCTCTACACGGAATCGTTGAGAATGATCTATCGAGAGATGGATAGAATGAGTGCTTACCAGTCCTCATGGTCCGGCGGAGAGCTTCAACATTTACTGCACGGTGAAAGTCTTCGACGACCCTCGTCAACTCACTCTCTATTTCTTCGATCGCCCTCTGGTAGCCCAACCCGCCCGCCGTGCTCACTGCAATTATTAGTACTTGCTAAAGTCATCAGGTGACGACCTACCATGTGTGATGTAGTCGTACGAAACTTTTGCGAACCTGTGCATCATCTCATACATCCGCGGGATAATATCCTCCAAGAGATCCGTCTCTTCACAGACTATTTTGTCCGCGACAATGTTCGCGAAAGATAAAATGCGCTTCAATCGGTCCAGAAGACCCGATGGTGTCTGATCGTACTCGCTGTGTACCTTCAAGAGCTGAGTAATCTCTGCTACTGATATGCCATTCGCGAGCACGAACCTCAAATGTGACTTTGGCAACACCGAGGATAGCCTTTGTGATTGGACTCAACTACAAGGTGTCAATGTTGTGCTATTCTCTATGTGGAATAACGGACCTCTGCAAATATAGTCCCATATTTGATAGTGTTCTCCACAGCCCCCTCGGTCGACCCGCTCATCAGTGGGGAGTAACCTTTTAAACATTCTTCGAGTTCATGCAGCGAAGGGCGCAGAGATTCCCTCTGTGCGAATATCAGTACCAGCCGGGACGGGCGGTTGCAAGAGACGAACAATGGTGATCGAAGAGAATTGTAGTTTTAGATCCCAACGATACCGGTAGTAGTTTCCAACGAAAATAATGTCCTCTGTGCTTCGCCATCAAAACGAGCGGATACTTGGTGATCATGACTGACTCTGTACCGTGACTACGTGCTTGGTGGTGCTCCTATAATGATCGAAAAGCGCCTGGAGGTCGATCACATCGCTCGCCACTTGGTCTTTGGCCCAAAATAAATAACCGCTCCTCATTTGGACCTCAGCGCGCATCTCGGATGTCGGAGAAATATATCTACATATACATGGCCATCGGTGAGTGTGCGTGGTGGGAAAATGAGGGACGTACGGGGGTTGGGCTGGTGTCCAGGTTCGGTTGTCTTGTGTCTGCAATCCTAGCTCCTGATTGTCTATAAACAACCTAAGCGCATAGTCCCGATGTAGGGTGTCTTGAAGTGTGATATCTACATGGTGCCCGAAGTCAGTGGGATGGACAAAAACTGAAGCGAAGCGCCGCACTGTCTAGAACGAGGCTTAGATGGATTCGATCGTCAGCCACCATGATAATGCCACGTGGTACAGCGATCGCTCACAGGTTCTCTGTCTTGGGTGGTTGAGTGGCCATGTTGTTTGATCACTTTGAGGTCTGGGAGGAGAAGGAAGGAGGAACGTGGGATCGATGCGGACGTGCGGCGGACGCTTCGTGCGGCTAAATGGGCAGCGCGTGACACGGCCTATAAGCTATATAATATCACACAGAAGTTATGTAACTCGCAGTTATTATAACCCTCCCAATTATATACAAATAATAAGAGTTTATACGAGTTTCTGCAGCTGCGCGTGGCCGACGGGGGCGCTCGTCGTTGATAAGGGAAGAAGGGAGGACGATGACAAGGCGAGAGAAGAGTCCGACTTGTATCTCCAACTTCGCCAAATGGAGGCACCCAACTTTGGACTCAGTCCACTCGCAACCTCGTACTCCGGCTGCCGCGCAAATCCACTTTGAAATCTGTTTGGTATATTAGTATGAGTTGAGAATGTAGCCATCGACGAGAACGGGGGGTACAACATATTTCGCTCGGTTGCCATATATCGTAGGTGCCTCGTACCAGCGACTCGATGCAAAGTTAGAAACGGGCGTTTTGTTTTGAGGTAGACGATGTGGGTTTGCGGTGCGTAACCAGTCCAGTCTGCTAGCGAGAGATACTCTGGCGACAACGGGACGACCCTGCCTGGAGAGGGTGAGGTAGTGTGTGTGCTGACTTTGGATATTACCAGAGGGTGAGGGCGGCAGCACTTGTATTTATTTGGTCATTGACACCAGAGTGACCAATCACATGAGGCACCGGCCGCCGCAAATTGGAGAACTCCGCCGACTTCCTTAGGACCGCGCGTAAACCCATGAAAGGAGGTTAAGCCTTCCTTGTACAAGTTGCCATCCATGTATTCAGGCTTATGCTTCGACTTTTGAGGTCGTTCCTCGTCAGAGGTGTCGCCATCGCAACCCGTTTCTGCGTCCGTCTTGAAACACTGTCTTGACCGGGCTTGTGGCGCTTCTTGGCTTGAAGAGCTAGGGGCCGTCCAAGTCAGGTCTAATGACAAAGTCGTTCAAAGAGTAGGAGTGCTCACAAATGACTCCGTGTGCACCAACACCCTCGAGTGATCCATCGGATCGTTGTCATCTGGACGCGGACGAGTATCGCTATTCGATCTCTTCAGTGCACTCTTTCGGGGCCGCTGAGGCTGAGCGTTCCCTTGAGCTCCCTCCTCCTCCAAATCGATTTCGCTCTCGCTTCCATAAATGACACCCTTAAAGGCATCTCCCCCTTTGCGTTCGGTCAGTTCCTGTTATATCAATGGATAAGTTGAATTGGGTGCAAGTGCGGACGGAACGCACTTCCTCATCGCTCTCTCCCGCAACGGCCTTCTTTCGTTTCGTGCGTTCTCGTCGCTTCTTGACGTTGGCAAGGATTTTTCACTCGCCCTCCATATCGGTGGTATACTGTATGATGTGGCGGTATCCAGAGGATCAAATCATGCGCTCAAGAATATGTCGGATCTTGACCCAAGTCACGAAAGACGACTGAGTAAGAACCTGAGGAGGCAACAAATAAAGACTATGCACCTTGAGCACGCGATGTGTTGTAAAGCACCCAATCGGCCCCCGACCTATATCCCCGAGTTGGGGCTGGACGACCTCCGCGGGGAGACTATGCACGCAAAGGTTGACAAAACCGAGGACATTCTTGACAACTTCACGATTTCTTGCAGTAAGAAGGGGATTGACGGCGTTGAGAATCGACGTGAGGTACTCTGGTGAGAGGTCACCTGCACCAGGCAGTAGTTAGGGACTACCTTCATCGAACGAACACGACGTAGCGTACTCTTGAACTCGAAAAAGCACCCGAGAAAGCGCTATTACTCCCGCACTGATCGTATGATCCTTCTCCGCGGTGAGAGAGGCACCAACCTCATGCCCACTATCCCGTCGCTCACATCGAGCACTCAGCCACGAACCACAACGTCCACGACCTCTGCCTTCTGCACGACGGCCAGATATGGCGCAAGGACAAGCAAAATGTCAAGCATTTGCAGCGGCGTCTTCACTTTGCCCACCTTTTCCTTGGGCTGGGATCCGTCGGGTTGGTTCGGAGCCCGGCGAGGGAGGTGTCAATGTGCCCAACACACTCGATACGCGCCTGCCAACCCACCTTCCCGCCCACACACCAATCACCTCCCTGGCTTGCGCACGCTTCCCGCGCTCGACGCTCGCAAAGACGTTGAACAACACCGCGAGTCAGTTCTTCACCTGTCCTCTCAGATACCTAAGGTTCTTCTTGCTCTCTTCCTTTTCGCTCTCGTTTTCCTCTCCCTGGTTTTGACTTGTGTTTAGGACTCAACGACGTCCCTCAAAGCGCGCAAAATCGGTGGACGGAGTGTGGGGTTGGCATATATTTCCTTCGTGAGCCGCTCGCCTAGCTCACGTCACGTCCGAACGCGTTAGAAAGGGGTTGGAAAGGTCGGGTGGGTTGGAGCAGACGCCGGGAGGGTGTACCAGCACTGATCCGCGGGGACCGACCAGCCTTTTGCAATGCTGGGGTTCGAACCCGGTCCAGTGGCGAGGTTGGTGAGCTGGTCGATCAGGGGCAGAAAAGTTTGGGTGAAGTGCGCGAGGGGGTTGGATGCGAACGCAGCGAGGCTAGGTGGTGTTCGTGTTGGGTCTCTTCTCCCTATCTTCCAATCAACAACTCCAGCTCACCCACCCAAACAGAGCAAATATGACAGCTTACCTCTCTTCGGGAACCAAGTTCAGAGGTAATAGACTTAACAGTCCGTCGACCCTGCCGCTCGTGCAAACGCCTCGCGAAATGACGAGGACGAGCGGCGAATTCAACAGCTCACGGCGTTGGCCGCCGAGCTAGACATTCAGGTATCCTCCCATGTACCCCCAGTCGTCTGAGTGTGTTTCTGGACCGCGTGTCTTGCAGAAGCACGTCCAGTTCACGTTCACCGTCAATGCGTCGTACTCCGAGCTCCTGCACTGGCTTGGGGCCGCTAGCATCGGAGTCAGTACTATGGTAGAGGAACACTTTGGGGTCAATGTCGTGGAGTTCACGGTGCGTATTTCGTTGGCGGTTTCTCTATGCTAGTAATTGACAAAGGAGGAATCTATTTATAGGCGGTATGACTCATTCCAGTTGTACCTGCGTCAGGAGGGCCGATGCATTCAATGAATCACCAACTGGTGCGCTGCTCCATTCTGGTTCTTGTCACTGTTTTCGGCCGGACAACAGGGGGAGCTCCCTCACTGAGGCGTGGAATACGTGCTAATTAATCTCGGCTAACGCATTCAAATTATCGCAGGGCTCCACACACGCACAGTCGATGAATTCGCATCAGCTCTTCACAAGGCACTCAGCCTTCACGACAACCGCCCAGAGGAGCAATTGGCAATGCGGCGACGCGCCAGGGAGACCAGCCTGCGGTTTGAACAGACGCGATTCGAGGATGGCTTCAGGGACCTTTGGGCGTTGGGTTGTGTAGCGCTGATTAGATAGCTGAGCGCTCGGTGAGCAAAAGAATATTTTCAAAAACAAAGGGGAATCTGATTGGAAAGGTTGATAGAACATTGACAGAAATTGAAAGCCGAAGAGTGGTCAATAGTCCAAAAGCCCACACCCCGTGCGGGCTATTAGTTCTTGCTCTTCGTCACCCTCCTGGTCGATCGATCATCTACGCCGTCTCTCTCATCGTGATCGCGCTCGATGTCAGGGTCAGCTGAACAACCCAGCTCACCTGTGGTGAAAATGCAGCCTACGTACCAATATTCGGTGGAGCAACTTCCCTTGAGCAAGGAGACTCTCCCCATCGTTCTTTCCCTCCCAAAACCACTGAAGGAATCGAAGGCACGTCGCACGGTCCGATTTCTCCTCACCGTGCTCCTCTCTATTATCTTTACTTGCTTGGTCGGCACGTACACTCTGAGGAGGCCTGCCTCAACCCCACCGCTTCACTGTCTCGGTCCTGTGGATAAATATGTAGCAAAGGAAGACCCCATCGCTCTCCAAGCCCTCTTCGACAACATTGGAACGAAGGGCTCGAAGTTGAGCGGTGCACACCAAGGAGTTGTCATTGCTTCACCGAGCACGAGTACGTTTGATCACTCTGTATCTTGGCCTTCTACTGATGCGAGCGGTAGTGAACCCCAACTATCTCTATACCTGGATTCGGCAAGTTGGAATTCCAGTGACAGAAGTGGTTCCTCTGGCTGATACCCTGTACAGCGATTCCTCCCTTGTCTTCAAAGTCATTATCGATCGTTACGTCTCCGGACGCGACTCTGACAGCGCCCAGCTCATCGTCGATTGGGTGGCGTCTATGGCGAAAATGCAGCAAGTCGAAAACCCATCTGGCGGCGTATCCACAGGCGGACTCGGCGAACCAAAGTTCAATATCGATGAGACGGCCTTTACCGAGAATTGGGGCCGCCCTCAGCGCGATGGGCCTGCACTCCGTTCTACGTCTATCATTCGATTCGCTAACCACCTTCTGGCGCGGGGCAATGAAACGTGGGTGAAAAATCACCTTTGGCCTGTTCTCAAGCTTGACCTGGGCTACGTCGCCGATTCGTGGAACTTGACCGGGTTCGACCTTTGGGAGGAGGTTGACGCATCATCATTCTTCACCACTGCCATCCAGCACCGTTCACTGAGAGAGGGTATCGCTCTCGCCACTGCACTTGGTGACCCGGACAAGACGGTCGCGGAGTGGACCATCCAAGCTGATAACGCACTTTGCTTCCTCCAAAGCTACTGGAGCGAGGAGCGCGGTTATATCGTTTCTAATGTCCGTGGTGGTAATGTGATGAGGAGCGGTTTGGACTCGAACTCGATTCTCGGAAGTATTCACACCTTCGATCCCGGTTCGTCCGCAGTCCGCAAAGTTCTCCCAAAGTTCCACTCACTGATGTTTTGTCCAGCCGCTGGGTGCGATGCAGCTACTTTCCAACCTTGCTCAGATAAAGCACTCGCCAACCTCAAGGTCTACGTCGACTCTTTCCGAAATGGCGTGTACTCCATCAACAACGGTGTCGCCGCGAACGCGGCCATCGCGGTCGGCCGCTATTTTGAGGACGTTTACTTGGGCGGCAACCCCTGGTACCTTACTACCCTTGCTGTCGCGGAACAGCTATATCGCGCTGTTCACACATGGGACGCCCTAGACGCTGGGATTGAAGTCACTGCAATCTCCCTTCCGTTCTTCAAGCAGTTTCTCCCTTCTCTCACGGGAAAGACCACCATCGCTGCTGGGTCTGATGATTATGCGACAGTCATTAACTCGATCAAGAACTTTGCCGATGGGTTCGTCGCAATCGTGGCTAGGCATACTCCAGCCGATGGGGGCCTCAGTGAGCAATTCAAGAAGGATACAGGTGCTCCGTTGAGTGCTGCGGACTTGACGTGGAGTTATGCATCTGCTCTTACAGCCTTTGATGCAAGGTCGAATGCTCCCGTCGAGAGCTGGGGTGCGGACGGTTTGGTGGTTCCGGCCGTTTGTGGCACCCAACCTTCCTCGTCGGGGCTGACATTCCAAGTGCGTGCCGAAACGATACTCGGGGGTAAGTCCTCATCTCTCTCTCTCACATACACACACCTTATCCTGACGTCTGGCGCAGAGAACGTATTCGTCACTGGCAGCATGGATCCTCTCGGCTGGTGGAACCCAAACAAGGCAGTCCGTCTCAACCCAGCAGACTACCCCTTCTGGAGGGGCACCGTCACCGTCCGTCCAGATACGAAGTTCCAGTACAAGTACTTCAAGAAGCTCGGGTCAAATGTTATTTGGGAATCGGGCCAAAATCGTGATGGCATGACTCCAGCCAAGGAAACGAGTGCTACAATCAAAGACACCTGGAAGGAATGTTAGTGAGTCCCGTTCTTTGGTATCCCTTCCAAAAGTTTTGTATTTCTTGTGTACTGTGGGCAATCTGAATATATGTTTTGTTGATTACAGTAGTGGTCATTTAGCTAAGTGGGCCGGTTTCTGGTACCGATGAATTTTTTGTCGGCAGGGGTAATTATCAGGAGAGAAGACGTGCAAATGGTGTGGATGCGGGGGAAACTGTAAGGGTCCGATTTCTCTTCGACCTTGTTTCTTACTGTGACGTCCAAATACAATCGAATCCCTTTATTATGAAAGAGACAAGCGTGTACTAGTTGAACGTGTGATGGTAAGAATATCGTGGTGGAGGAGTAAAATCGAATGGGTACACGGTTGGTAAGCGACAGGTTTATATACGGAGAAGTGGTATTATGTAATAGGATAAGACAATAACCGCAAGCGAGCCCTTACAGAAACAAGTTCACGGCCGTCTGCACTGGCGGTCACAACACAACGCGTCACATCACGGTCAAAAGATCACTCACGTGCCAAAATCGATACGGTCTTTTTTCCATGATGATTTCAAATAAAGTCCCTCGATCGAAGGCGGCCAACAAACAGAATAACTCAAGATCTTCAGCATCGGCAGAATTTGACAAAGAGTGGTATTCATTCAACGTATTTGGTCAACGCAGAGAAGGCACAAGGATGAAACAAAGAACACACTTGAACCGAACTACGACACCACAACCACGGCACTTGACCGCGCTGTAACAATACCAACGTTGGCTTATCCGTACACTGCAGCGTCGCAAACTCTCGAATATTCTATACAATGGCTGCCACCCTCTCCACTCAACGACGGGCTGTCGACGCATCTGGAAGCCTCCAGTGTAATCTTCGGACATGATAACCTGACAATACAGGGACTATGTGCTGTAATTCGTAACCATTGGTGACGCGTCAGTCGGTAAATACCCATTGTTGTTTCGACTTACTGACCAACGCTTATTGACCGACCCAGATGCCATGGTTATTACATGCCCATCCATAAATACACACCCTATGGTGTCTTGGATATCTCTGGCTACTGGGGAAGGAAGGATGACGATGCTCGGTTTCTTGATAGCTCGGTGTGGAATCTGGAAGCAAATTCATATACACTCTGGACGAAGACAAGACTGTCAGACTACACTGTGCGTATTCGATCACTACCTCGACTGTTAATTTCTAGCCATGAGTCGGTCATTGATTCCTTACGAATATCCAATCCGACTGTACTGATCCACTCTAGGCTTTAGCACAGTAGGAGCGGAATATTCCGCTCAATCACGCGCTCGTACTCTCGTGGAGCGGCCGCCGTGCTCTTCGGGTCCCTGACTTGGTGATTCTCACCGGGCGCCAGACCCGATACTCACCAGGTCCCGTACCCAGCGCGTTCGGTGCCCGGGTCTGGGACCCGGCGTTTGTAACCATAGAGTTTACAACGCAACCTCACGCGCGTCCTTCCTGTAGGCAGATGAATGGCCCAAGGATGTCCGTGCATACGCCAACCTGAACCTCCTCATAGCGAACAAGGCCGACTTGGTTCCCGAAGAAGAGGAGAGTGCAAGCGCCTGCAGCACGAAGGCGAACACTCTCTGGTGGCTTTCAGCACTGGGAGACGGATCGGAAGCAATTAGCCTATACGATTGACATAGGGAAATTCCACCGCTGTATGAAGACGATTGTCGACATGGCGAACGTTGGTGCTGAAAGACGCACCTGAAGACCCGCCGAAGCTCGATTGCTGCCCGTCCTGTGCGCTCACAAAGCGCAACGCCTTCCATTCAAAGCTGGGCACCCATGCATTAGAACCGCTGGAACTCGTCCACGGCGACCTGCTCGGCCCATGCCTGTCGAACCAATCAGTCATTGCAGATACGGTTTCATACTAGTGGACGGTGACTCGCGTGCGAGTTAGGTACTGCCCCTGAGAGCGAAACGTGATGCACCCGTGGAGGTTGGGAAGTGAGCCACCCTGAGAATGGAAAAGGGAGGGCGATTAGAACCGTCGTGTTCGATAACGCGAAGGAACTGGTAGCAGGAGGGATGGATGAATTATATGAGCAGCAGGGGATTCGGGTTATCTCGTCCCTTACTCACCGTCTCAACACGAAGGTCCTCACGCCACGTTGGGCTTTCCTTTGGAACTTCGAGAATGGCTCACTCGTCAAGCACAAGGCACGCCTAGTAGCGCGAGGGTTTGCCCAGGTCTTCTGTGTCAACTATAAGGGAGCCCACCTATGTGCCCTGGTGATGCGACTCGAATCTCTTCGAGTACTTGCTTCGATCGCCGCGCTATCCGACCTAGATCCCCATTCATTTGATGTATCAGCTGCTCACCCGCTGTTACGTTTCGTAGAATATTTGATAATAAACGCAACGTCTAATAGCCTGGGTTTAAACCTGGGGACTCTTCCTTCAGTCCCACGGATATACGATATTTAGTTTTAATTAGTTTCGTATACACGCGTTTAATAGTATATAACACTGGCCCGCAGTATTGGTAGAGTAGAGCGTGTAGAACGATAGAATGGAAATCTAAACAATTGTACTAAATGTTCTATAGGTTCTTAGACCTCAGATATAGATCAGAACACTAGATACGAAGAGTAATAGAGTGTATAGAATGAGAATGGAGCAGTGCGCGCGATTGACAGTGATGTCTTCAATACCGGTTCTTTATCCCGGGCCTACTGTCCCTGGCACTCCTTATCTCTATTTAGATAGGATTGCTAATGGGCTCTTAAGGCGCTTATGGATAAATGGTTTATGTGGTAAAAAAGTGATATACAAAAGTCCGCTCAGAGAGCCCCTTATATAGGTGCGCTCTCCGCAGCGGGGTCCGCGTCAACATAGCTACGGCTGCGGAAATCATACCAGATGACTCCTTTAGCAGTGCATCCGCAGTTATGGAGCTTTGGATAATACATAGGTTTCCCGCGTGAGTCGATTACTTTGTGCACCACCGTGGTAAGCAAAGCAAGTCGGTCCAGCACGCGATACAAGTGAACGATCGGTCCAAGAACAAACAGTAACGTACTACCCTACCCAAGGGTGATACCCAAGAATCACTCAAGACCAGTCCCAGCCCCCTTCAGGCATCCCATTCCTCCGCTGACTCGCGCGTTCGTCAAGTCATAGCCTTCCGCCAGTACCCGTTCTATAACACCCGCACGGGGGCATCGACGGAGAGGTCTACATGGAACCACCTCCGGGATACGTGGTGCCACCCCCGGGATACGGACACAGAGGTTCTGTTTTGGAAGGGGACGGGTCGCATGCTAGGGCAGAGACACATGTGTATTTTATAATTTATAATCATATACAAATTTATACGTGTTTCCGCACCTGCACGTGGCCGGCGGGGTCGCTCGTCGTGTTGCCGGCGGGGCACTGGCCATGGAAAAGGAGAGGTGGGAAGGGTCCAACTTGTATCTCCGACTTGGCGGACCAATCACAGAGCCGCCAAATGGAGGGTCCCAACTTTGCAAAGGTTCTATTCAATCTCGACCTTGAGCTCGACCTTGTGCTCGACACCAGGTGCCAGTACCTTGAGCACACACAAACTTCTTGCTGGTGCCCCCCCAGGTTATATACGAGCCATACTCCATGCCCCAATTCACAAGCAAGGCGGGAAACTTCGAACGATCCCGGGCGCACGAACTTGTCGGGCGCCGCGTAAATCCACTGCCGAAGCGGTTTGGCATATTACTATGAGTTGAAAATGCAATCATAGACGAGAATAGGGGGTACAACATATTTCGTTCGGTTCCAATATATCATAGGTGCCCCGTACGTACCAACGACTCGATGCAGAGTTAGAAACGGGCGGCTTGCGTTGCGGTAGACGATGTGGCATCGATGTACAGTACGTAACGAGTGTGATAGCGAAAGATATTCTCGCGGCGAGCGGATGTCCCTGGCTGGGATTCACATGATCAAGCGATCGTGTCGAGTAAGATGAATGACGAAATAAGTGTGTGCTTGACCCGAATCGTAAAGGATACTAGGGACCGATTGGTGATTATTGGTACTACAAGAGGCTATCGAAACTGGTGGCGGTATTGTGTTTATTTGGTCATTGACGGCGGCCGCCGCCGCAAAAATAAAAATGGAGCACTGCCACCCAAGTTTGGACTCGAGACGCGTACTTCATCTCTCCGGAATATGGCCTTGAAGTATTCAGGATAGCGGCTGGATCGATAAGCTTTGCTGCTACTCTACCAGACCGCAAAGCAAAGCGAATCTGTGACATTATCCATAGCCGTAGGTTCTCTCCCTTCGTCTTAGCACCTTAGCAAGACCACCAGATCTTCCCAGCTCCTATAGGTCATGTTCGAGAAGCAACGGGTCGTTGATCTGCTTCAAGTCGCCTTCAATTCATTCACTCTATCTCGGTAGCGACGTTCGCTCCTCCCACACATATTTCAACACCTGATTACCAGGGCACCCGCTCAAGCTATACAACCCCACCACTCTCCCCTTCCGTCCTTCGCCACTCCGAGCTATGACAGCTCGAGTCGCGCAAACGCCAAATTGGCTCAGTCTCGTGGACCACTTACAACGTATGGAGCCAAAAATGTTATAGCAGATTACATGTATTAACAGTTGGAACCTAATATACATTTGTGAAGAGACACGAAAAATCGTGTTTGATTTGCCAAACAAACCCCGGATCTTGGGGGAGAGCAGGGCAAGTTGGAACAATAAGTGGGTCGTGGACGCTTCAAGATGTTCCCGGCGATCCATTGAGGGACAAGCATCTTGAGAGATGCAAGAAGATGGATGAGCGTATCGGGCTTGGACGCGTCTGGAGCACCGCACATGCCCACTCGCCGACACGAATTTGCCATGGATGCGCCTGCAGTGGGGGTGGAGGATTTGACAAGATATCATGGACGGCCTCTGCAGCCTTGCGGCGAACTTTGTGGCGCAGGTCGATAGTGGCCCTCTACCAGCACGCTTCTTTCCACCACGTCATTACTTGCCCAACCCTTGCACCCCCCTAGCAAACTTCTTCCTAACGCTTGAATCCTTCCCCAACTGCAGGAAGGAAAAAGGAGGACTAGACCGAGGGACTCCATGACTCTAGAAGCGTGCGTTGCCACTACGCTACCCAGCCGGGATGTTGGAGGAATCATCAACTCCACCACCAGCCGATTGCTTTCGCAAAACCAGCTACCCTCACCTTTCGCCTTTAAATCGATCCCGACTCACGCGAAATATGTATCTAGCGTTGCAGTTGATCGTCGTCTGGGTCGATCATGTTTGTTGCTGCCAAGGCTTTAATTATGGGCGAGGAGTCTTCGGCTACTATTCTTGGAGAGTGGATATTAGGTGCGTTGGGAGCGACGGATGGGGATCGTGGAGCGCTGGCAACGGAGGCCTAGGTGCGTTCGAATGCGTGCTCACTCCTCGGATTGGCGGACGGGTGGTAGCGCCAACTTGGCTGGTGTACAGGTGACTAAGCATTGCGACGCCGTCGAATGAATGAACGCGACAACATGGGTCAAAGTATGGTGAGCCTTTGCTTACCACTTGCGTAATTGGAGCTTTTTTTACACAGCAGCAGATAAAATAATCATCGGTAGTCATTTTGGGTAGCATTTCACAATGCCGCAGCAGGACGAGTGGTTCGAATCCAAAATGCGCATATATCCGTCTCTATCTTCCTATCATCTGCTAGTCACCTGCTGTGGCATTCTCAGTAATATAGTACGTCGACCAGCACTGTGTGCCAAACTGGAGACACACCCCACCTCTACACCTCGTGAAATGCAATAACGACCAGTCAGGACGGACCTCGGACTTGGCCAGACTGCGCATTCGATTACAGATTTGAACGGAGGATGGATCCGACACTTTCAGGAAAACTGCTTCCATGCTATATATAATACTATTTCGACAACCGGTTTCAGCATTTGAGTGCCCGTAGACCCCCAGATCTAGACTCAACATATTGGTATTTGGGATGGGGACCAAAGAGACCGCAGCGGAAGAGAATAAACAAGATTCAGGTTGAGTTCAATTGGTTTCGATGCTCTCGACGCTAGTCCCATAACCTAAGCACGAATATTCAACTTCCCGCCGTCAGTTCGCCCCATATATTGGATTGTACCTTTGTGAACGCTTTTTAATGCTACCCATAATTTGCCTTAAACCGCTGGCGCTTTGGGGAGGTCTTGTGGGATCAGGAAATCAATCTATCATGTGCATCATCTCTCGTCTTAATTGGAGATCTTTGGAAATTTAATGGTAAGTTACAGGTGTTGAGTGAGCATGACTCAATGTCACGTCTCTGTGATTGTGGTTTGGTCCCTGTCCTGTATATATAGCGCGAGGTGTTTGCCCATATATATATCATGGTTCATCCTCACCTTTTGTGCGCTAGGGTGGTCTTCAACAACAGGTCCACACATTTGGTCTGTAAAGTTGTCCGTGTCTTCCTGTCCTCTGGTCCATCATATGCTGTGCTGTAGACTCTTACGAAGGAAAAAGGATCACATCCGAAATCATATGTGCATATCATTATAAACGGAGGATACCCTGCTATCCGGCGATACCTGACAATATGAGAATATGAAGGTGCAACCTAGCACAACCACGAGTAACCAATATAGCAAGGAAAAGCACACAGTCAAGGATAAAGCAAAGGCTAGGGCTGAGCAGTGTTAGAAATTTGGCTCCAAGACTTTCCAAATGCAAACTCGTCAAAATGAAGAGAAACTGACCGAACAGTGGATGTGAGAGGGATTGTGAAGAGAGCAGGAGAATGTAGACCTGCACGACAGTCATGGGGTACCCAATAAAGCAAACCGCCACCCGGGTCTCTAACCCAACCCTCTTTGTCTGGCAGTTCAGCCTCGATGTACGAGGTAAACCGCCATGGAATTTGTGGAAATGAGTCCCATGAGTGAATCTCCCCGCTACTAGACCCAAAAATGATATGCTGCACATCGGGAGAGTTTGCAACGGACGCCACGGGGCGGGTGTTCCCCTCCAGAGACTTGCCGATTACAGAGCCAGTCCCAGCATTCCAGATTCGAATTGTCTTGTCATATGATCCAGAGACGATGTACTGCCCATCGGGAGAGTAAGCAACTGAGCGCACCACACCAGTGTGCCCCTCCAATGGCTTGCCGACTGCAGAGCCAGTCTCAGCATTCCAGATTCGAATTGTATGGTCTTCAGATCCAGAGGTGATACACTGCCCATCGGGAGAATAAGCAACTGAGCATACTAAGCCTGTGTACCCCTCCAAAGGCTTGCCGACTGCATCGCCAGTCTCAGCATTCCAAATTCGAATTGTCTTATCAGATGACCCAGAGATAATGTACTGCCCATCGGGAGAGTAAGCAACTGAGTACACCCAGCAAGTGTGCCCCTCCAAAGGCTTGCCGACTGCAGAGCCAGTCTCAGCATTCCAGATTCGAATTGTATGGTCTTCAGATCCAGAGATGATACACTGCCCATCGGGAGAGTAAGCAACTGAGCATGCTAAGCCTGTGTACCCCTCCAAAGGCTTGCCGACTGCATCGCCAGTCTTAGCATTCCAGATTCGAATTGTCTTGTCATATGATCCAGAGATGATATACTGCCCATCGGGAGAGTAAGCAACTGAGGACACCCATTTAGTGTGCCCCTCCAAAGGCTTGCCGACTGCATCGCCAGTCTCAGCATTCCAGATTCGAATTGTCTTGTCCCATGATCCAGAGACGATGTACTGCCCATCGGGAGAGTAAGCAACTGAGGACACCCATTCAGTGTGCCCCTCCAAAGCATTGCCGACTGCATCGCCAGTCTCAGCATTCCAGATTCGAATTGTCTCGTCAGATGATCCAGAGACAATGTGCTGCCCATCGGGAGAGTAGGCAACTGACCGAACCTCGCCAGTATGCCCCTCAAATGGCTTGCCGACTGCATCACCAGTCTCTGCATTCCAGATTCGAATTTTGTTGTAAGAAGATCCGGAGATAATGTACTGCCCATCGGGAGAGTAAGCAACTGGGCACACTATGCCAGTATGCCCCTCCAATGGCTTGCCGACTGCAGAGCCAGTCTCGGCATTCCAGATTCGAATTGTCTGGTCTCCAGATCCAGAGACGATGTGCTGCCCATCGGGAGAGTAAGCAACTGAGTACACCCAGCCAGTGTGCCCCTCCAAAGGCTTGCCGACGGCATCGCTAGTCTCAGCATTCCAGATTCGAATTGTACTGTCATATGATCCAGAGATGATGTACTGCCCATCGGGAGAGTAAGCAACTGAGGACACGCATTCAGTGTGCCCCTCCAAAGCATTGCCGACTGCATCGCCAGTCTCAGCATTCCAGATTCGAATTGTCTCGTCAGATGATCCAGAGACAATGTGCTGCCCATCGGGAGAGTAAGCAACTGAAAACACGTCGCCAGTGTGCCCCTCCAATGGCTTGCCGACTGCAGAACCAGTCTCAGCATTCCAGATTCGAATTGTCTTGTCAGTTGATCCAGAGGTGATGTGCTGCCCATCGGGGGCGTAAGCAACTGAGGACACCTCGCCAGTGTGCCCCTCCAAAGGTTTGCCAACTGCATCGCCAGTCTCAGCATTCCAGATTCGAATTGTCTTGTCTCCAGATCCAGAGACGATATACTGCCCATCGGGAGAGTAAGCAACTGAAAACACCTCGCCAGTGTGCCCCTCCAAAGGTTTGCCGACTGCATCACCAGTCTCAGCATCCCAGATCCGAATCGTCCTGTCATCCGACCCAGTGGCAATGTAGCACCCATTGGGGGAATAGCTTATGCCATACACACCACCCTCGTGTCCAATCCATTCTAATGGCGGCTCTGGCCATGACAACAATTTTCCGCTTTGCATTCGGATGCCTTTAGTGAAATATGTGCTAAAGATCGTTGACAAAGGTGACTTTGAGGGCAGGAATGGTGCTGTTGAAATATAGGTGTGCGGAGTGCTTATAGAGATGGGAATGCGGAAGACATTCATGAAACGACAAACATCCTGAATTCTTTCTAACAGTTTCGAGTCCATATCCTAGAGCCAATTAGTATTTCTTCCGAATGCCCATCACAGCAAGCCGGAGCTTTACTCACTTTGATCAATTTCGATGTCAGTTCTCGAAGCCTTGGAACCCCAATTCCCAACATTCCCATCAAGCTCAATACTTCAACCCAATACAGTGCATATGGACCTTCAAAGAATTTCCTCAGCATGTCCCACACACGCTTCTCGCCAGCGGCAGTAGTAAAGCAAAGATGATTTGACCAATACAGAGAACTATACTGCAAAGCGTCGGAAATATATTCTTTGATTCGCGATGCGAGTCCTTTCACATCGGCATTCGCGAGCCGGGAATCTTCGAGCCCGCAGATGTTGAAACGGAGCTGTTCGACCATTTTCTCAAGGCAAGCGATACCCAATTTCACATTTGCCTCTCGGATGTTAACCTGATAGTCGCCCTGACAATCTTCGCTCACAAAGAAGTCCGAAATGGACAAATGCCGGACACGAATCCCTCCGCTGGCTCCTTCGTCTCGATAGAACATAGAGCCGAGATCGTTTACCCACATTTTCACCAGGTCAGGTCTCACACCCACGAACTCTGCAATCGTTTCTTCGCACAGTGGGCGGTACTGTGCTGTTATAAGAAGCACTCCAATCACCCGCCGAAATTCCGCATTGCTATGCACTTTCCGTGCCGTGACGATGCTGGAGTAAAGTGCGTATAGAGACGTCAAGCCGGGGCTGGCTGAGTCTTGCAAGGTCGCACATAACTGCATGGTAGGATCGTGGCAGTACTCAAGGGTACGTGCAAGGGTCTCGATGAAAATGAATAGACCCGCTGCCCGGGGGATCAGTCTATCGAGGAGCGATGGCTCTGGCCAAGGGGATTGGAGACACCGCGTTGAAGCCACCCTATTGAATCGATGTTGGGCGAAGGTTCGCAGGTCGGAGGTGGTCTCTTTATCCGCTGTTAAATCACATCGCAAATGCGGCATTTGGATGGGACTATCAAAGAAACGTTGGATATCGACTTCTTGTCTACTCGTGATGATAACCTTGAGCCATGGAGCGCATGCAGTCGCGTCCGTCAGGGCCTGAAGGACGCCTGGACGACTCTCAGGGCCACCGCACTCATCAAGTGCGTCAATGACAAACACGAGAGTCTTTTTGGGGGGGCGAGGAAGTTTTCGGATGAAGTCAAGGAAGAGAGTGGGTCGCATTGATTCTGGTCTTACGTTTGGGTCGTTACGAAGACACCCTGCGACAATACTTCGAAAAGGGGGGAAGAGTATCGCGAGTTTGTGGATGAGAGTCGGAAGGATATTTCTGGCCTCTTTTAATTCCGGGTCATCCCTCCGGCAGAAAAATGCTCCGGCCAGCTGCTCTTTCTCGTGAAGGCTCGCGCAGATCGAATGTGCCAATGACGTTTTGCCGATGCCAGGCAAGCCGTAGACCCAATATGTATTTCTTCCGTCTGTCTGCGCCAATCCATCGGACACCCAAGATATGATTTGTTCGAGGATGGATTTGCGGGTGCCATCCATACAGCAGAGATCTCGGTCATAGCCGGTCTTGACATCCTTGAGACGACTAAGCAAAAGGTGCTGCTCTACACGGAATTGTTGAGAATGATCTATCTGAAGATGGAGAGAACGAGTGCTCACCAGTCTCCTTGGTGCGGAGGAGAGTTTCAACATTCACTGCACGGTCAAAGTCTTCGACGACCCCCGTCAATTCACTCTCTATTTCTTTGATCGTATCCCGGTAGGCCGACCCGCCTGCCGTTCTCGCTGCAATTATTAATACTTGCCAAAGTCATCAGGTGACGACCTACCATGTCTGACATAGTCGTACGAAACTTTCGCGACTCTGTGCATCACCTCATACATTCGCGGCATGATCCCCTCCACGAGATCCGTCTCTTCGCAGACTATTTTGTCCTCGACTATCTTGTCCGCGAAATGCAGAATGCGCTTCAATCGGTCCAGAAGGACGGATGGTATCTGGTCGTACTGGCTTTGTACCTTCAAGAGCTAAATGATCAAGCGTTATCTCCTGCCTGATACGCCAGTAGCGAACACGAACCTCAAACGTAATCTTGGCAACACCGAAGACAGCCTTCGAGATTGGATTCAACTACAGGGTGTCAGCGTTCTGCTAGTCTTTACGTAAAAAAACCGGACCTCTGCGAATACAGCCCCATATTTAATAGTGTTCTCCACAGCCCTCTCGGTCGATCCACTCATCCATGGGGAGTAACCCTTTAAACAATTTTCGAGTTCATTGAGCGAAGAGCGCAGAGACTCCCTCTGTGTGAAGATTATTCGCTGGCCAGGACGGGCAGTTGCAAAGATACGAACGATAGTGATCGCGGAGAATTGTAACTCTAGAGACCAGTGATACCGATGGTGCCTTCCATCGAAAATAATGTCCTCTGCACATCGCCAGTAAATACGAGCGGACTTTCGGTGATCATGACTGACTCGGTACCGTGAATACGTGCTTGATGGTGCTCTGATAATCATTGAAAAGCGCTTGAAGGTCGATCGGCTCGCTCGGCCGTCGAATTTTGGTCCAAAATGAATGACCGGTCCTCATTTGAATCTCCGCGCGCATCTCGGATGTCGGGGAAATACCTCTACACATGCACAGCCATCGGTAAGTGTGCTTAGTGGGAAAATGAGGGACATACGGGGGTTGGGCTGGCGTCCAGGTTCGGTTGTCTTGTGTCTGCAATCCTAGCTCCTGATTGTCTATAAACAACCTAAGCACATAGTCCCGATGTAGGGTGTCTTGAAGTGTGATATCTGCATATCTCCCGAAGTCAGCGGGGATGGACCAAAACTGAAGCGAAGCGCCGCACTTTCTAGAATGAGGCTTAGATGGATGGTCAGCCTCCATGATAATGCCGCGGCGTATAGCGATCGCTCACAGGTTCTCTGTCCTGGGTAGTTGAGTCGCCATGTTTGATCACTTTGAGGTCTGGGAGGAGGCAAGAGGAACGTGGGATCGGCTCGGACATGTTGTTGACGCTTCGCGCGGCTAAATGTAGCCAATGTCATTCGTTCCTGCGCAGTGTGTGACCTCGCCTACAAGCTACATAATATCACACAGAAGCTATGTAACCCGCAGTTATGATAACCCTAGTTTCGCGCCCCCGTGGCACATCCCGCATCAGTTCGCATCTTGAACCATCTGCTATCATAAAGTTTCCTCATTGTGCAGGTACGTCGCTTCATTGTGCAGGGGGCTGGAGTCTCATTCAGCCACCCCGTTCGATTCCGGGTCGCATCGTCCGACGACGACGCGTGAAGCTTATTCGCAGATGTCCTTCATTTCTCCCATACACAGCTTGCGCGATATTTTGAAGGCTTCTGGTGCTTCCGACTTGAACCATAATGGGCGCATATGGTTATAGTCGTCCCCGAGTACTCATTTGATTTCGATTGTATTGTCCTTCAGACCTATTGACTAGTTCAAGTATCAACTTGGTTTTGACCTCTCACAGCGGACAACTTGTCATTTTCCATTTGGAAAATGACAGGTTGTCCGCTGTGTCTTGATCGAGTGGCTCCGACCTTGGAACTTCGATGCTTGAAGTCTTGACCTCGGTATTGCCTTGTTGCGCCTCCGGGCTCGGAGCGCAGACCCCTGATTGAAGTTCGTCCGCCTTGCCCTCTCGCCTCTTCCTGTGGTTACCACTCACAACGAGTCCTTTCCCCAAGACGCGTCTGACGTAACCCTTTTGAGACATGTGTAGTATTAGGATGGTCATTGAGGAAGGGTACCAGCCAGCACGGGTCACCCCCAATATTCCAGCACTGTAGGGGAGGATGAACAGACACGTGGAGGCCCATAAAATATTTATCAGGCCCCGAGGAGCGGAGGCGGTCAGTGTTTTGCCTCGGTGTCTCATGTGCACGACTGCAACGCGAAACTTGATGTCACAGGCCCTAGTGGTGGTGCTCCGGGTGGTGCATACTGTAACGCCGAAGACAGCAAATTGGTGGGGTGCAGATACCACGGCATCTTATAGACTAAGTCGATTGTTGGATTGGTGAAAGAGTGGCATTCAACGTAATTGGTCAACACAGAGAATCCACAAGGACGAAAACAAAGAACAAAGACTTGTTTCTTGAGCCGAACCACAACACCACAGCCGCGGCACTTGACCATGCTGTAACAATACTTATCCGTCCACTTCAGCGACGTGTACTGTCGAACATTCTATACAATATGTCAACCCTCGCATGGTCGGCATCCTCTCCACTAAACGACGGGCTGTAGGTGCCTCTGGAAAGCCCCAGAGTAATCTACAGACATGGTAGCATGTCATTACAGGGGCCCTATGCTGGAATTCGTAACCATTGGTGACGCCTTGATCGGTAAATCCTCATTGGTGACTCGACTTACCGACCAACACCTTTCGACCAACCCGAATGCCACTGTTGGTGCCTTGGATGTCCTTAGCTACTGGGAATGGGAGGATGACGACGCTCGGTTTCGGTGTGGAATCTGGAAGCAAATTGATATCCATTCCGGACGAAGGAAGACAAGACTGTCAAACTACAATGTGCGTATTCAATCTCCACCTCGACTGTTAATTTCTAGCCGTGGACCGGTCGCTGTTTCCTTTCGAATATCCAATCTGACTGTATTGGTGGCACTCTAGGCCGAGACACAGCAGGAACGGAATACTTTCACTCAATAACGCGCTAGTACTATTGTGCAGTTGCCGGCGCACTCGTCATTTATGACGTAACCTCACGCGCGTCCTTCCGGCAGACAGAAGAATGGCGCAAAGACGTCCGTGCAAACGTCGACCCAGACCTCCTCGTAGCGAACAAGGTCGACTTGATCCCCGAAGAAGAAGAGAGTGCGAACGCCTGCAGCACGAAGGCGAACACTCTGGTGGCTTTCAGTACTGGAGAAGGATCGGAAGCGATTAGCCTATGCGACTGGCATAGGAGGATGGGTCACTGCTGTATGAAGGCGATTATCGACATGGTGAATGGCGCCGTGACTGTGGTTGACTGGGTTCAAAACAGGGCGCCCACGCATTGGAACCGCTGGAACTCACCCACGGCACCCATGCCGGTCGAATCAATCAGTCGTTGCCAATACGGTTTCATCCCAGTGGACGATGACTCGCGTGCGAGTTAGGTACTGTCCCTGAGAGCGACACCTGATGCACCTGTGGAGTTCGAGATGTGAGCTACCACGATGCAGAATGGAAAAGGAGGGCGATGATAACCATCATGTTCGGTAACGCGAGGGAACCGGTAGCAGGAAGGACGGAAGAATTCTGTGAGCAGCAGGGGCTTTGGATTCTCTCGTCCTGCACTCACCGTCATCGAATGGAATCGCCCAACGAATCATCGGCGTGGCTACCAACGTCATCCATGCCATGCCTCGCGACTCGAACCTCCCGCCACGCTTCTGGGCTGATTCGGTCAATGGAGACATTTCAGGACGCCAACGAAGGCGAACGAGGGGACAACGCCGTATGAGCGTTTGAATAGCACGAACCGGACGTAGGACACATACGTAGTTTCGGATGCGTAGTGAGGGTTACACTACCCAAGGAGGCGCTACGGAAGCTGGACGATCGGGGAGTGGGGTACAAGTATGGGGTGATTAAGCGTCTGGACCCCACGGATTGGAGTTAGGGAGAGCAGGGACGTCACACCTTATGAGGGGACCGCTTCCATACTGCCTGACGATGGATCCACCGTGGAGGGCACAGATGTAAACCTGCCGAGATTGACCTCAACCACGCAGACGACCAACCCAACACCTACGAAGGACAGCACGAGGGTATCAGAAACAGCGACAATGAAAGGTTGGCGCCGCCGCCGAAAGGGCAACCTACATTTCGTGTACTCACCCTGACGCACTTAAACCCGTTCCGTCGCTGACTGAAGACCTCTCTGACGGTATCCCAGCCAGCCTAGCAAGAATCAGGGCGACGAATTCCCTCAGGACGAGGGGCAAGTTCATCCTCTTCCATCGCATTTTACTCGACCCAGCCTCGTGCGCCGCGCTGGAGGGCGGGGTGCATCACGCGTCTTCACAGCAGTCCCACGTCCCCTCAACGCGATTATCATCACGCCACGTTGGGTTTTCCACTGGAACTTCGGGAATGGCTCCCTCGTTAAGCACAAGGGCACGCCTAGTAGGACGAGGATTCGCCCAGGTCTTCGGTGTCGACTATCAGGAAGCCCAGCTATATGCCCCGGTGATGCGACTCGAACCTTCTTTCGAGTTCTTGCCTCGATCGCCGCGCTATCCGAACTAAATATCCGTTCATTTGATGTATCAGCTTCCCATCTGCACGGGGTCATTGTTGGAGAGGTCTACATGGAGTCACCCTCGGAATACGGAGACAGCGGTTCTGTTCTGAAGGGGGATGGAACGCGTCCTAGGCAGAAACACATGTGTATTTAATAAATTCCAATTATATACAAATAATAAGAGTTTACACGAGTTTTCCGCAGCTGCGCGTGGCCGGTGGGGATGCTCGTCGTTGAGGAGGGGAGGAGGACGATGACAAGGCGAGAGAAGGGTCCGACTTGTATCTCCAACTTGGCGGACCAATCACAGAGCTGTCAAATGGAGGCATCCAACTTTGGACTCTATCCACTCTCAACCATCGGTCGTGAAACTGAGTGGCAGCAGCATTTGTGTTTATTTGGTCATTGACACCAGAGGGACCGGCCACCGCAAATTGGAGAACTCCGCCTACTTCCTCTGTCCGAAATATGGCCTTGAAGTATTCAGGACAGCGGCTGGATCGATCGATAGGCCTTGCTGCCACTCTACCAAACCCCAAAGCAAAGCGAATCTGCGACTTTATCCATGGCTGTAGGTTCTCTTAGCACCTTAGCAAGACCACTAGATCTTCCTAGTTCCTATAGGCCATGTTTGAGAAGCAACGAGTCGCTATCCTGTTTCAAGTCGCTTTCACTCTATCTCGGTAACGACGTTCGCGGCTCCCACACACATATATATTTTAAGACCGGATTACCAGGCCTGCAGGCCACTGGCCACCCGCTCCCCATCACTCTCCCCTTCCGTCCTTCGCCACTCCTGCCTCGGACAGTCGTGCTCGAATTGTCCACCTCGCGCTGCTCCTTTAATTTACTGGTGTTCCCAAGGTCTGTGCCGCCCCTTATAGACACCCACACTCACCGACTGCAATACATTGATATTCGCGTCCGCTTTCGTTCTGATACTCCATCCTCATGACTGCCCAATCAGTCGGCGGTGTTCCTACTCTCCATAACTGGCTACAAATAATCAACCCGTCATAAATATATCTGGATTCCTACTCCGACAATCTTCCAAGTGTGGCCATCCGCTTTTAACTGCTCCAATAAATTCCGACATCAGGGTATAACCGCGCCATGGCTTACCGATTATTGTACAAACTCCCTTTTTCTCGCAATTGCTCAGTATTCACGGTTCCAACTACCTCCGACGATCTCCCCTCGTGTGCCATCCGGTAATTCCACTACATAGACACGCTCAATATAGAGATATGCCAGTACCTCTCTCGTTTCTCCTACACACCACGCACAATTTGTATTGGGCCATTATCTGCTTGCAGTTCTCAGGTTATTATTTTTTATCATCCTCAAGCTCACAAGGGTGTGAAATGAAACGGGTGGTATGGAATGCATGCACATAATCAGCGGTTTCATACACATAGCTAGACACCGATAATACCTAATGCACCAATAAACGCGGTACGAGTGACGAAGCTATCCTCTCCCAGTAATACATATTTTCGGAGCACCTACACCCCCATTGCGAGCCCTCGTCTTACCACCTGTCCAAGTGAAATGTATGCATATGGTTCCACGCCGTTCTTCTTGACATCGATGGCACCCGCGCGTTACAAATGTGTCAACGTACAAGGGACTTGACCTTCCCATTCGGACTGCGCGTAAACCCATGAACGGACGTTAAGCCCTCCTTGTACAAGTTGCCATCCATGTATTCTGAGGTCCTTCCTCGTCAGAGCTGTCGCCATCGATAATCATCCGACCCGTTTCTGCATCCGTCTTGAACCTGACGCCTCTTGGCTTGAAGAGCTAGGAGCGGTCCAAGTTAGATCCAATGACAAATTTGTTCAAAGCGTAGGAGTGCTCACAAATGAGTCCATATGCACCAACACCCTCGAGTAGATCCATCGGGTCGTTGCCATCTGGATGCAGACGAGCAGCGCTATTCGATCTCTTCAATGAACTCTTTAGGGGCCACTTAGGCTGAGCGTTTCCTTGAGCCCCCTCCTCAGAATCGATTTCGCTCTCGCTTCCATAAATGATATCCCCAAAGGCATCTCCCTTTGCGTTCGGTCGGCTCCTGTTATATCAATGGATAAGTTGAATTAGGTGCGAGTGTGGACGGAACGCACTTCCTCATCGCTCTCTCCCGCAACGGCCTTCTTTCGTTTCATGCGTTCTCGTGCTTCTTGATATTAGCAAGGATTTTGCGCCCGTCCTCCATATCGGTGGTATACTGTATGAAGTGGTCATATCCAAAAGACCGAATCATGCGCTCAAGAATATGTCGGATCTTGACCCAAGTCACGAAAGGCGGCTGAGTAAGAACCTGAGGAGACAATTAAAAAGACTACGCACCTTGAGCACACGATGTGTTGTCAAACACCCAATCAACCCCCGAACTATATCCCCGAGTTGGGGCTGGACGACCTCCGCGGGAGGACTATGCACGCAAAACCAAGGACAGCCTTGACAACCTCACGATTTCTTGCAGTGAGAAGGGGATTGACAGTGTTGAGAATCGACGTGGGGTACTCTGGCGAGAGGTCATCTTCACCAGGCAGTAGTTAGATACTACCTTCATCGAACGAACATGACGTAGCGTACTCTTGAAGGCGAAAAGTACCCGAGAAAGCGCCATCACTCCCGCACTGATCGTATGATCCTTCTCCGCGGCGAGAGAGGCACCAACCTCATGCCCACTACATACCCCGTCGCTCACATCGAGCACTCCGCCACGAACCACAATGTCCACAACCTCGGCCTTCTGCACGACAGGTAGATACGGTGCAAGGACGAGCAAAATGTCAAGTATTTGCAGCACCGTCTTCACTTTGCCATCCTCTTCTTTGAGCTGGGATCGGTCGGGGCTGGTTCGGAGCCCGGCAAGGGAGGTGATAAGGTGCCCCAACACACTCCGATACGCGGTTGCCAACTCGCCTCCCCCCGCTGCACCTGCCCATACACCAATCACCTCCCTGCCTTGCGCACGCTCCCCGCGCTCGACGCTCGCAAAGACGTTGAACAACACCGCGAGCCAGTTCTTCGTCTGTCCTCTCAGATACCCAAGGTTCTTCTCGCTCTCTTCCTTTTTGCTCTCGTTTTCCTCCCACTGGTTTTGGACTTGTGTTTTGGACTCGACGACGTTCCTCAAAGCGCGTAAGATCGGTGAGCGGAGTGTGGGGTTGGCATACATTTCCGCCGTGAGCCGCTCTCCCAGCTCACGCCCGAATGCGTTAGAAAGGTCAGGTGGGTTGGAGCAGTACGCCGGGAGGGTGTACCAGCACTGATCCGCGAGGACCAACCAGACTTTTTCATTGCTGGGGTTCGAAGCCGGTCCAGTGGCGAGGTTCGTGAGCTCGTCGATCAAGGGCAGGAAGGTCTGGGTGAAGTGCGCGAGGGTGGTTGGATGCGAACGCAGCGAGGCTAGGATGGGGAGGAGCAATGCACGGGGTGTGGCGCTCGCGTTGAGTTTCTTCTCCTTATCTTCCAATCAATAACTCCAGCTGACCCACCCAAGCAGAGCAAATATGACAGCTTACATCTCTTCGGGAACCAAGTTCAACGGTAATAAACTTAACAGTCCGTCGACCCCAGCCGCTCGTGCAAACGCAGAGAAAACAGCATCTGCGCCTTCGCGATACTGAAACCCCTTCTTCACGCGCATCTCGCCGACCTTCCTCACCACGTCTCCAAATATTCCTGTGCACTTGAATTCTTCACCGTATCGCTCCACGGCGCCGTAAATACTATGATGAACCTTTCCAGAGTGCGGAGAACGTTCCCCAGAGCGGGGGCGTACGCAAGGGACGTCGGGCCGCCTTCGACAGTTGCAAAAGGGATGTGGGTGGGTGCGGGAGAAGGAGCGCGACGCATTGGGTGAGTTGGATGAGGGCTTCCTCTGCGCTTTTACGAATTTCTGGCGTCGGTTCGAGGTATGTGAATGCCAGATTCTAAATTTTGGGCAGGTCGATCTGCGTCGCGGCTGAGTTTGAGTGTGTATCGAGGTCCATTCCTGATGGCAAAGGGGGGGTAGGTGAGGATGCTCCAAGGGAGGCTTGTCCTAGGGCGCTGAGCCAGTACGGCGCAGTTGGGCGTCTTGCTTTGATGAAGGATTTGCGGTGATCGCTTCTAGTACAGAACCTGCCGTTTCTCGTGCTTCGTCCGGGTCAGTATCGTCCGATTCCGAGGAGAGTAAAGACGTGAGGTCGTAAGCGGCTTGCGAGAGGTACGGATGCGAGAGTTTTGGGAGGAACAATAAGTGGGTCGTGAGAGTTCTAAGAAGTTCCCGCGCGATCCATTAAGGGACGAGCATCTTTAGAGATGCAAGAAGATGGATGAGCGTATCTGGCTTGGCCGTCTGCGTCTGGAGCACCGCACATGCCCACTCGCCGACACAAATTTGCCAGGGATGCGCCTGCAGCGAGGGTGGAGGATTTGACAAGATATCACGGACGGCCTCTGCGACCTCGCGACGAACAATGGGGCGTGAGGATATGTATGCGGGAGAAGGGGTACGAGGATGGGGAGGAGAGTGAAGGACCGGGAGAGCGGACGGTACGAATGGGATGACGATGGCAATGAGGTAGAGCGTTATTGGGAGGACGTCGCCGTCGTTGAGGGACGTCGTTGAGGGTGAGAGTACCTTGAAGGGTTGTAACGAGTGCTGCAAAGTAGGTAGAGGCCGTGGGAGTTGCAGACAAGGATGAGTTTACAGAAATTCCAGAAATTTCGATTTTCGAGGTGTTGACTGGTTTGTCGATTCGAGCGCAACCAGCAGTTGGGCAGGTTTCTTTTGGTGAGCCAAGTTTGATAAAGTGTGTGGACGTATGTATATGTTCGACAATATAATGCTACTTGCATTTCAGGCGATCCCATCAGGCTCGACTTGCTCATCAGGCTTGATCTGCGGCAAGATGGCCTCGACGATAGCCTCGACGATGGCCACTGTCTCGATTGACGCAAGTGGACCTGTTTCTTTTTTCAAACGAAAACTGGTCAGAAGCAAGAGCGGCTTGTTTGTCACTGTTTGGTCTCAGTAGCAGCTAATTTCGCTCTATGATGAGATGAGTGATTGCTCATGCTCACTCATTGCCGTTGGTACACCTCCCAATCCAGTGGGTCATACGCAGAAAATGGGCAACCGCTCGTTTATTGGTTTATTTGTTATATTTCTCAGTAGGTAGGAAGAGTCCCTATAACTCGAAAACGGCTTGTCAGGAATTTGGAGTTTCCTTATTATTGTATTGTGCTATGTAGTTGCGAGTTGGGTCCGACCACGAATGGCCTCCGCCATCCACCACCTCCTCCAGCCTCAGCCGCCACCTCCGTCGTGGCCAGGCATTGTTATGATACTATCCGAAGCCTGTTAAGCCACCGCCACCGCCACCGCCACCGCCTCCGCCTCCGTTCCCTACTCCCGAACTCCCGAACCCGATCACCCCTCGTCTTTCTGCTATCCGATCATCCGTCGGTCAGCCTGCCACGTTTGAAGCGATGGGTCGAGCGACTGGATACCTGTTTGACGTGTAAGAAGTCGAATTATTTGCAAGGCACCAGGAGGGAATTCACATACTATATATTATACATCACCAGCCATGCGTG
>Ga0307515_10002549_pt1 | contig 39359 bp, 39 predicted proteins | sample 17_EM_MG_FD_194513 | JGI IMG/M metagenome (GOLD analysis project Ga0307515, IMG submission 194513) | Populus trichocarpa ectomycorrhiza microbial communities from riparian zone in the Pacific Northwest, United States - 17_EM | ecosystem: Host-associated > Plants > Roots > Unclassified | place... | reverse complement strand
CTGTTCTTTGAGTATGCCAATAATCTGGCTCTCGGTGAATTTTGTCTTTTTCATTGATCCCAATTTTAACGATTAATTCTCTATTTTTAATCGTGACAACTTTTGGGATAGCTTTCAGTACTATTTAACAATACAATTGCAGGAAAAAGCTTGTCGTTCGCTTTTAGATTATGAACCACATACGAAATGATTACATTTTTGAATGTTAAAGTTCGATTTAGTTCGGTCACAGTTATAGGTTCTGCGTCAATTGGCGGAATAGTAATAATTTTCCCCTGAATGCCATCAAAAGATTCAGCAATCAGATGACCTTCCTTATAGTAGAAATTGATCAAATTATTTCCTGTTACCTCTAGTTTACTTCTTCCAAGGCTAACTATTCTGGTTACTACTGAATATTCGTCCAGTTTGACTAGTTTAAAATCTTTAAAGACAATCATTTCGTATCCCGCACCCCAGTGATTAATTAAGGTCTCATTTGAACCGATTTCATTTCCAAACCAGTAACCGAGAAGACAAAGATTTTGGTAAAGAACTTTATTGTGAATTCCGTCTGTGTATTCATTTGGTTGGCTAAGTATTTTAAGAAACTGAGGGGCACCGGATCCAGCGGCATAGACATTGCCAAACCTCGCATCACTCATTTTCCTTACGTTACCGAAACTTGAGATTGCAAAATTTATCTGCCCCTTGTCTTTCAGTACAATCCAGAAGATTATCGATAAATTGGAAATTCTCTCTCTAGGATAGCTCTTCAAATATTCATTCATTCGATCCAATGTCATGGGGCCATTTGACAAGAATAGCTTCGAATCATTTACAAATTGTCGTATCTCAACATAGTTACCTGAAAAAGCGAGTGCTAGCGTGTCGTTAATAATGTAGAGTTTTTGAGTCAAGTGAACTGGTTTGATCGCTTGCTGCATTGTTGGAGCACCGTCCAAATGAGTTGGAAGTAATACGGTCGGCACCTCTGCTTGGTCCATTGTGCTCCACAGCAAGTCAGCAATCATAACTGGATTACCTGCATTTAAGGTCATCGCAATTAGAGTCATAATCGGATTGGGTAAAGTAAATACAACCAACTATTTTTTGTTTCGTTCCAACCACTCCTTGAGTTCATAGATAGTGCCTCCAATGTATGTTAAAAGGGAAAATGCTTTGTAGCTGTTAACTTTTGTCCCGTAATCTAATGAATCTCCATGAAGGACGTCATGCCTGTTAGCTCCTGAAGGTTTTCCCATCTCTTGAATTCTTCTCGATTCTCCAACTTCAATCAATGGTTTTAAAAGTAAGTTCACATAATCATCCTGTTCACGTGCTGATGCCCAACTTGTCGTTATCGGCTTACCTTTTTTTACACTAAAAAAACGACTACCGATAATCTCCTTACAGATGCCCTCAGTTTGAGCAAAAAAAACTGGAATAGAAAGATAATATTCACCTCTTCGATGTGCATCAAATGCAGCAATAATTGCTTTGGCCCTAGTGGGAAATCTCGTAGTTAATTTTTCTAGTTCGACCAAACTTCCTTGGTCAAAAGTATCCATTATATACTGGTCAGCAGAAGCCGCATTCCCGTTGTTTATATCGTTAGCTAGTGAGTTCATTGTGGCCTCATTAACATGGAACGGTAGATACCATCCTTGTTGCAATAGTTGTCTTAATGACTCAGGAGCTTTTACCTTTTCAATTTTCCATTGTTCCAGTAACCCTGCGTTGTATTTAGATAACTCAAAAAAATTCAAGCCTTTCGGTTTAATACCTAAAAATTTCTGAACACGCCATTTCAAATTCCTCAAGAAGAGATAAATTCTTGACCTAAGTGGAATCGTTATTGAAATTAGTACTTCGGGTTCGTCATCGGTATCCATAAGTAATTTGCTCCAGCGTCTAAAGTAAAGCGAATTTAAGGTGAATCTGCCATTTTAAACTGAGGCCGCGTGGCTCAATCCTTACTGTTTCTAAATACTTAAAAAAGCCCCCTAAAAAGGGAGCTCTGAAACTGCAACCTCAAGCCACAAGAACCTGATGAAAACCTCTTTGATGCCAGAGGGACAGAAAGCAAACAGGAGTGGCCGAACGCCAAACCGAAAACCGAACGACAGCCACCAGCCACCGATGCAGACACGAATGATATATTTAAACATAGCGCGATCACGCGGGACCGGATAGAAAGGTGCAAGGGCTGCCGAAAAAAAATACTACCCGAGGCATGTGGGCTGGCAGGAGGGAGGGTGGAGATTTTTTTACGAGCAGGCGTAGCGAACCCTTGCGGCTTTCTATTCCGCAAGCCCGTAACTTTGTGTTATGTTTAAGTATTTAAAATATCCTTCAATATGATGGTCTCACAAGTACAAGTTGAAAAAGAAGTTTTGATTGAACGGCTAACTAAGTGCCTAAGAAAAGTTCATAAAAGAGATTTAAAGCTCTTTTCCAATACTCTAGGAGAAGATTGCCTAAATCATAGGCTGGGACTCTATCTAACGAGTTATTTTGAAAAAGGGGATATCACGGTTGATTTAGAATATAATCGTCACATAGAAAAAGGGAAATTTTATACAGACGATAAAAGAGCTATTGTAGACATTGTTATTCATCAAAGAGGATTCGATGCCAACAATATCTGCGCAATTGAATGCAAGAAGAAACGAGCAAGTAAAACCGATCAAAGAAAGATTGAATCCTTTCTCTCAACCAGATTTAACTATCAGTTTGGGGCAATTGTGGTCTATGATAAAAGGCTGTTCACCTTAAGCTGGATTGAAAATGGAAGGCTAAAATCCCAAAACTTAAAATACTAGACGCGATAAATACTCTAACTTTAGAATTGCACACTAAAAAAGAAGCGCTATGACTCGCATCCATATACACGACCTAATAGACGAATTACACATTCCAATTAATCAGATAAGCATTGAGGACAACATAGTTCACATTGGGACTGTGGGAACTTGCGTAATAAAGGAGAACAGGATTATTGAACCCTCTCTGAACTGGAAAAAGATTTACGAGTTGAACAAAGAGAAGTTGGTTGAATTGATCTATGCAATGTATCAAACCAAAGATGATGAGTTAGAAATAACCCCTGAGCCTGACCGTGTATTAAAATTAAAATTCAAAGGTACAGAGATGTCCTTACACAGCGTTCAGTATAGTTACCATTCTAATGGCGAATGGACATTACAAAGAGCTCCTGTACACAACAAGTGACAGCTTGCGCGGTGGCCCGGCCGCTTGGCGGGGTGGCGCGGGGAAGCATCAAGCGGCCTTGATTTTTTTCGTTCTTTTTGCATCAAGGCAAAAAGAACAAAAGAAAACATCCATGCGAAAACCTTTGAAGTTTTAGAAGTTTGAATAGCAGGTATGAGTAAAGTAAAGAACCAACATTTCGTCTCGCGGTTTTATCTAGAGAGTTTCACAGATTCTAAGAAGAGAATCTATGCTTTCGATATTATAAAGGGTGAATCATTTGACACTTCACCTGAGAATATTGCAAATCAAAAATATTTCTACGACTATGAGCCTCTCGACCAGTTTATTGGGAGAGAGCAAACAATTGAAAAAGCCCTGGCAAGATCGGAAGCTGAACAATCCGTTGTGTTTAGAAAGCTCGTGGCATGCCTAAGAGCCAACGATGTTAGCATCCTCACGAAAGAGGATTATAGGCAACTAGCAGATTACATCTTCACACAGCAGATGAGAACACCTGAAACAAGAGTAAAGGGAATCCAAATGGCTAAAGAAGCTGAGAGACAGCTAAGAGCCAAAGGTGCTTCTGAGGAATTTATTAAACAAAAAGGCTTGGAAGCAGATAAATATGACCCACAGTTCCAGCAAGTTTATGGATTACTGCATTCAAGTGCCTTGGGTGTTATTGAAGACTTATGTAATCGGTACTGGGTCTTTTGGAGCAATAAGACAAAGCACAACTTTTATACATCAGACCATCCTGTCGTTGGATACTTGCACAACGAGACGGCCTTTGAAATCTATTTTCCCATTACGCCTAGATACAGTGTTAGTATTTTTATTAAGGACCAATTTCCAAACTTAGCAGCTAACCATCAAAAGATTAATGAACTTCGAGATTCCGAAAATGTAAAGTTTTATAACCTCAGAATACTGGAACAGTGTAATCGTCAGGTCTACAATGCAGAAAATGACTTCCGATTGGCAAAGAAAATAGTTGAAGAGAATCCATCTTTAAGTGACCCCAACAGGCAACGGATTGCCCATATGTGATTTTGACGTACCGTCTAAAATCCCTAAAATGTACCTGTTAAGAATTCTTGTGAGCGCTGAAAACAAGCATGTGTGCCGCTGGCTTGTGCGGGCTGTTGCACTAATGCGCGTGGGTAAAAACTCGCTTCGGCAAAGGCAGGCGCGGCCTTGAGCGGCTATTTACACATAACGACGCACACTTACAGTTGGAACAACTAAAATTATCAAAAACGATAGTGTTAATATAGACGATTCATTTCCTCAGGAGAAAGTGCTTTCATTTTAATTGAGATCACCATTTTGATTATGGATGAATAAGGTACAGGTAAAATATTAAGAAAATTGCTTCGTAGCCACGGGGTCTTTATAATATTAAGGGGTAATCTCAACTTTCGCTAGGAAATATAACGGTGGGGATCATCGGTTCGAAAAACATGGTAGGTGACGCAGTCAACGAGCTAAAGAGTACTGAGAACCTCCTGATGAACGATGGAAGGAATCCATACTCTAAACCACACTTTCCAGGTGTTAATATTGATAATTCATTTCGTTGTAATTTAACCTACGAAGAAAGTCATTAAAGATGAGTTAATTTAAAATGCCCTTCTGGGAATTTCTTCAGAAGGGCTCAATAAGATTGTTAAATTGTATGTGGAACGAATAGGCGTTTTGTCACAGCGTGTATAAACGATTTGGCTATGAAACAGAATTATTCTCCAAAGAGTAATGACAAAGGTATGAATCAACGCATTATATGTGCTGGTCAAACTATAATTAGAGCAAAAGCGAGGGGAAAGGTCATTATGAATTGAAGTTTTGCGGATTTGTTGCCAAAAAATCACTGTAAAATTGAAATCGTAAATACCTAATAATGAAATAAATACAATAAATGAATAGGCTAACGACAGATTCTAAGACAAGTTAAGGGGTTACTTTACAGTAATTAAATCACTAAGTAAGTCTGAAATCAGCGGCTTATAGTCTCTTTTACATCAAGCATGCTATGTCTTATGACAGCGAGCAGGGAAAGATGGCTTATGACCTGCGAATTGTAGGCAAACCCACGAGAAAACCCATATGCAATACTATCTCCACGATGGCAAAGAAAAGCACGGTCCATTCTCTCAGGACGAGTTAAAAGACAAGTCAATTAATGAAAATACTTCAATCTGGCGAGAAGGCTTGGATGATTGGACTAAGGCGGGATCTCTGGGTGAGTTAACAACATTAATTGCTATTAATCCGCCTCCATTTAAAAAATACAAATCACAAGATCGATCAAACTCTGGTAGAGGCTACGTACTCGTATCTGGTGTTTTTATAATTATGATTATCGCGTGGATAACGAATCCCAATGCAGATCAGCACCGCGCTACAGCTAGCATTGAGCTCAATAAGAAACTTGAGCAAGCCAAATCAGAAGTTAATCCAAAGAAAAAGTTTTGGAAAATATTAAAAGAAGTGACTTTCACATTGTCTTCAGGGCTACTTCAAAATCAGATTAATAAACGCATTATATCTGATGATTACTATTTATGTTCTTTAACTAAAGTCAAATTGAAAAATAGAGATGTGACAGTTGGCTTCAGTGCCATTGGAAACGTTTGGCTTTTTACTGATTTGATAAATGGAATTAGTCAGAGGATTTAATGGATTAAAAATTTAAGAATCCAACTGCTATATAATTGATCAATAAAAAGTTTAGTTATGGTTCGATTCTAAAATAATGTGATTTACATATATGCAGGATTAATAAATTCCTGCTTAAAATCTTAAACAGATGTTTTGACATGGACAACAGAGTTTATTATGGTGAATACTCCCTCAAGCATTGGATTGACTTAATCCTGAAAAAGAATATCGTTCTTCCCGAATATCAGCGCTATTTTGTATGGGAAGAAAAGCAAGTAAGAAAACTTATTGAAACGTTTAAGAAAAATGAGTTTGTTCCGCCTGTGACAATAGGAGCTTTCAAAAACGATGATGGAAATCTTAATTTAATTCTTGATGGTCAACAACGATTAACTAGTATTTTGCTGGCGTATTTGGGATTATTCCCGGATCGAGAGACCTATAAAAAGGCTATAGAAATATTCGCTAATGAAGATGATGAAGTTGAAGACGAAGGAGAACTCGAAAACGTGATTGAGTGGACATTTGCTACATTGATAGCTAAAGGCAACGACAAAAAGACAATATCCAACGCTGTTGCACAAGGCCACTACAAGCCGTTGGATTTTGGAATGGATGAGACTTTTCTACGATCGAAATTTTTAGGTTTTTCTTATTTGGTACCGAATGTTGCAGATAATACTGTCCAGCAAAAGTATTACTCATCAGTGTTTAGAAATATCAATATCCAAGGCAAACCGCTCCATCCGCAGGAGAGTAGAAAATCGTTCTACTTCTTGAATAACAAAATGACTGGGTTCTTCGATCCTCATTTCACAAAGGGTATTTCAGTTAAGAATCTTTCTAACGTTGGAAAATTAGATTTTGTCCGATATTTAGCAATACTGTCTCAGTATGCAAAAGAAGGGAATTCGGATAGAATTGCGAAAGGCTTCAAATCACGAATGGAGGAGTACTATGAGCAATATATCTACTCGGTAGTTGGTGAAAATAGTCTGCCAATATTTATCGACTTTGCATCTGCGTTTCCGGGAGTATCATACAAATACGCATTCCAACGTTTGGATAAAGCCATAAACGATTTAGAAATTCCAACGGAATTTGATTCAATTATTGACATGGATATGTACTTCTTCGGGCTAATCTACTGGATCCTTTTCAGAGAAAAAACGGTAGACTCGACAAGCAAAGAAAAGCTAAAAGAATTACTACAGGCTAAAATAAATACCTTTCGTGCGGACGACCCTCACAAAAAATCGCCAGCAGCCTTGAAATACCTGAAATCCAGAATCGATTCCTCTATTGAAATATACAATCCGTATGCACACGACTAACCACACACAATTTATTCTTTCACCAGTAACCGGAATTATGAGTGATGTGGTGAACTCAAGTGCTGGTATTGGAGATGGCATAGAAACCTTCCCACTTTGTGATTACGTCATGCAATCAGTGTTCATTAAGATGACCGGTTTTCAGGAGCAAAAAATGAAAAGTGTTTGTTGGAGTCTTGCGTCCAATGATTTTGAATATAGGTATGAACTTACAAAGAAGCCACTGGGAGAGTGTTCAAGCTATGAAGATAAGGAAGAGGTTTATGCTGATATCATTTCACAAATAAAGAAACGTGATACCCGGTTCAAAATTTCGGACACCTTGAATAAAGAAAAAATCCTATCTGAAACTGCCGACAAGATCAAATCGACATTTACAGGTACAAATTTGTCAGTCTGGACTCAGAAGAGATTCGATGAATTTGATATCATCTGGAGTCAAGTTCGAGGCTCACATTTTGCAAACGGGGAGACACTATTTTTCAAGTCTGGTTCAGACTTTTCGTTACGAACAATTTATGAAGACCATCTGTATAGGCATCGTAATAGGATTGCTCATAATACACAATCTTATCAGCAGAACTTGCCAACACTAAAGACATTGATCTCCGAAAGTTATCGATATGAGAACTACTTCTTTTATTTTTCGATACTCGCATTGATTGATAATGTTATTATTGAGTTGTTCAGAAATTATCTGACGCTTCTCGATGAATTTGCTGAGTAATTCTGATAGAATACCAATATGAGCACAGCCCAATCTTTCTTGACTTTAGCACATCTTAAATTGTATCAGTAACCCCAACGATTAATTATGGCCTTCACAGTTAATGACGCGTTTTTGCAATTTAACGCGGATACGGTAAACCTCGATCCTGACCGTACTTCAATCGCCCGTAGTAGTCGTGACTGGCTTATCGAACAGATCAACGGCTTTCCGGTAAAAGATGACGTATTTCCAAATCTTTTTGTGGAACGACATATTAAATTTGGATCATTTGCAAGAAATGTAAAGATTAAAGAGCTTGATGATGTAGATCTGATTCTCTGTTTGCATGCAGATAACGCCTATTACAGAAAAGACAATGCACAGCCAAACAAGTATAAAATTTATACAACTAATGCTGGTCACCGTCTCATTGAGTGTTCTGATAATGGGGTACTAAATTCCAGAAAAGTAATCAATGCTTTTGTAAGCTCTTTGAAAGACATAGAGCAATATAAAAATGCTGACATTCATAGAAAGCTAGAGGCAGCAACTCTTGAATTAAATTCTTACGAGTGGGTGTTTGATATTGTCCCTGCGTTTCATACGGTAAATGACTTTTATCTTATTCCAGACGGCCTGGGTGGGTGGAAAGCAACAAATCCAGAAGTTGATCAAAAGCGACTGGCTTTCCTTAATAAAAAATATGGCGCTATCAACCAATTGGTTCGGACGCTCAAATACTGGAATAGAGAGAGAGTTTCTCCTAATGTTGGATCTTATCTATTCGAAAATTTTGTACTTGGCTTTATAGAATCGTCTTCAGAATTAACTCAATATGTCGATGTTAATATGATCAGATTTTGGCATCATTTTAAATCATCAGTTTATCAACCAGTTTTAGATCCTGCAGGATTTCAAGGCAATATTAATGATCTGACATCCGATATTATGGCTAGTTTGTCAAAGCAAGCTTTAGAAGCTCATAATAAAGGCATTGAAGCCAATACATTTGAAGTTACTGACAAGAACAATAAAGCGGCGATTTCAAAATGGCAAGAAATATTTGGAACCCAGTTTCCATCTTACGGCTTGTAGTTTATGGAGAATCGCTTGAGTAATGACTTAAAAAGAATTGCTTCATCGTTATATATCAATGATCGTAAATTCGAGCGCACAAATATTAGAAGATCAATAGGGTCTATCGTTAAATATCTTACTGAGCATTTCGAGACAAAAGTTAAGGGGATAATTCCATTTGGATCCTATACTCGCGGCACAATGCTTCCACATGGTAATGATATCCAATCTGACGTTGACCTGATGGTCGTTTTTTCTACTAAAGATGGAAAACTTACTCCTGAAGCTTATAGAAAACGGTTACAAAGATTTGCTGAGTTATATTATAGCCGCGGCAAAATTGTGAAGGACCACCCGTCTGTAACTATCGAGTTAAATCATCTGAAGTTCGATATGATAGCTGCGGTGATAGACAATGGAATTATCTATGATAGCATCGATATTCCAGGTAAAGAGGAAGCATGGATAGAAACCGATCCCAATGGTTTTAATCGTATCTTAACTAGCCAGAATAAAAAATACAAATACATTGTAAAACCCACAATCAGACTTATTAAATATTGGAATGCATCTCATAATTATCCATTTAAATCCTATGAGCTTGAGAAACAAATTGCAGACCAGGATTATTCAGGGTGCACTTTTCAGCAGGCTATGGGAGTTGCTGTACGTAATCTGAGCAGTGTTGGGTTAACCAATGCTGGGGAAGCTGAGCTCAATAACCTACAGGCAAATTATATTGATATGATTCAATTACTCGACAACAACAATATTTATAAGGCAAAGCAGGTATTAAAAAAAATGTTACCAGGATTCTAAATCGGAATACTGTAATGCTTCTTCACCTCTATCCACTTGTTGGTAAGACTAGGATTCATCTTGTCAAATGTTTTCTGCTTAGTAAGTAGGCTTCCCCAAGATAAAGTAGTTTGGTAATCGATAACAAGCTTGATCATTTCAGGTTCCTTCACCTTGGTGTCTTGTATTCCCTTCAAATCGTTAAATAACCGTAGGAAATTTTCATATAAACTTGATATTCTCGTTGAAAACAACGTCAACTTAATACTGTTTTGAAGTAAGAGCAATGGCAGAGATAATTGAAACAACATCAAAATAACCTGACGTTCTCCTAATACGGCACTTCCAATAAAAATTGCGGCGACAACAATGGTCCATATCCATGAGTTGACAATCATTTTTGCAACAATCTGAGAAGTAAAAAAAATATTCTCAAAACAATTAACAGCCAGCTTGTAAACACCTGGTTGGATATTATCATTAGTAAAATAATCTTCAGATTTTTTATCAATAAAAGTCGATCCCAAAGAATTGTCAATGAAATCAGATCTTTTTATTTTAGAACCTTCGTAAAAAAGATAGTTAAACAATGCCTCAAAAATGAACGCGAAAAATATTGAAAGACAGTTAAGAGTAACAAGCCATTTTGAGAGATCGTTGTTGACTCCTAGATATTTTTCGCTGAAAAAACTTCCAATAGTTAGCACAGTTGAGCCGATAATTAGGTAGGAGCTGAGCGATTCAAACAGCCTTGCTTTATCTAGCATTGGGGCATGAGGCACTGTTTTAGCCATATTGATAAATTGAAGGAAAGTTTTTTAAGATTTGGGTAACGTTGATAGAAGTGTCGCAAATAATGAAGCAATTGAAGAAATATTTGATCCTATAGTTAGTGCCCTATCTATTGTTTTGCTTAGCACTGATTCGTTATGAATTTCGTATTCAAGTTGATTAAACGTCTGGATAGCCTCAATCTTTTTTGTAGTTTCCAAACTTGCGTCATTGGCGATTGCTGTCTTAATATCCTTTATTGTATCGGCAACAGTTTGCTTATTCGCATTGATTATGCTATGTGGCGATCCAACGTTCAAGCTGATGTTCGCGTTATCTCCTGCTGAGATTTTTACAGAATTTTTTGATTTTGACATTTTTTCCTCCAGATAGTTAATCCCCTTAAAAGTTATTTTAGCCGAATGCTCCACATAATGATCTTTATCACCGCCTAGGGTAGTTATATTTCCATGGCCATCACTAAACGCTACACGCTGCGAGGCTGTATGGTATCCACCTTGACAGACTATAAGACCTTCCTTCGCAAGAGCATTAAGCATGTCCTTGAGTCCATCATTACTTAAATCAAAAACCTTAGAAACCTTGATGAAATTTTTATCACCGTCATTCTTAAGAATGTGAAACAAAAGTCGATCGTACCTATTCATCGTGTCGATAAAGGTAAAAACCTGGAATGAACAAAACAATGATAGACTGGATGTAAGTTAGTAGAAGAAAGCGGCATAAATTCAACTGATACCAATGAGCTGTTCAACGAATTTGGAAGGAAATAATTTCATTCGGCATTTTACTCCGCGAAAAGTGGAGGATATGTTGAAAATGAATGATCAAGACTTGAAAGCACATCCTGAATTTAAACTTGCAACTATGGAATTCTTTGAAAATGAAGGGAGCAAATGAAATGCGCCTTTGAGAAAAAATGAGATTGAAGAGTTCGAAACTAGTCTTCTCGCACGATTTAGAGAGATGTTAATAAATGGTGAGGTTTAATCATGCTATTTTGTTTGAAATTTATGGCCTATTAATTAATAGCCTATTTGCCTCTTTTAAAAAATCCAAGCTAATCTGATTTATGGGAAATTTCATTCTCAAGCATTGCTCAAATAGAAGAATTTTCTCATTGGGATTATCAGCCCTGTTCATTTCAATCGCGTGGGTAATCATTTCTTGAAAAGTCGATATGCCATTTTTCACATTTTGTACAAGTACATCCCAGTCATTCAGATTAATGAAGCAAATGTTTTCCGGGGGAACTACCGAAAGGATTAAATCATTGTCAGCGCAGAAACTAGTAATTGGTTCTTTTAGAAATTCTTCCCAAGCGTCATAACCAAAGCCACAATACAAATCTTTATACGTTATGACCACTCCAAACCATTCGATATTCTTGTTTATCGTATTGGCAGTTGCCAGTATCTGTTTATAGGATTTGATCACGGAGTCCTGGAATTCATTATACAATACACTTTCATTTCTGAGAATTCCAGAACGTGGATGAAGCTCAATGGCTTTTGATTCTACAAGGATATTACCTCCAACCAAGAAGTCACTTACTTTTGTTAATGAAGGATAATCTGATTTTAACATCGTTTCTGTTCTGAAAGTGATACCTGATTCCTGTAAGCCTAGCGCAATATACTTTTCCATTCTGAGACCGAACTCTTCCGGGAATTTCTTGCAATGGAGTTTCATGTAATTGTAAATAAAATGTCGGGCACATTCTTCGAGCAGTGTGCGATGAGTAACAAACAATACGTTCCTGTGTAACACAAGTGGTTTAAGTGCTAAGAACGATGCATCATATAGCTGGTATACCTCATTGGTCATGCGATGAAGGTTTGAAACATCATGTTTATTTTTAATCGTTAGCAGATCTAGAAAATGAATAACATCTTCCTTGATAAAATACGCCTCGACTAAATCGAAATAATCTCTTTTTAGAATGCTCGAGTATTCGGAGCCTGGTTTTATTTTGTAAAAGATAGAGTACAGATAAGAGGTGTAAGCGAGATTGATAAATGTCACTAAGTTCAATTTTGTGCGCTTATGAAAATCCTCCCCGATGTCAAATCTGCCATTGATTGAGCGGAACAAAACCAACTGTCTTTCGAATGTATATTCAGTCACACTATCCTGTGCCCAAAACTGTTGGAAGGCGATTATTCGTATTCCTCGCATAATCCCTTTAGAGAAGTCAATAACCTTATGATCAGACTCCATTTTTTCAACTAGTACGATCAACTCATCCATATCCTGGCTGGTAGCCATTTTTCTGAGTGGACTGTTCACAGAAAAGGTGAGTATCCATTTCAATAAAATTAGTTGATTCCAGAAAGCAAATTTCTTGGTACTGTCCTTCTGTATTTCAATAAGCATCAATAAGCATTGATCCAAAATGGAATCCCTTGAATATCCCTCAATTTTATTTTTGATTAGGTCAAAAGTCACGCGTCAATCCTCAAGTACATTATAGATTCTTAATATTTATTTGATTACTCAATAGATAAAATTTTTGTATTGATATTGAATAAGTCATATGCTATCTGCGCCTTTAATCGCATTCTTTTGTCCTGGGAGATCAGTACATCACAATAGGAAGCTACGCCACTATGATAGGCATCCCATGATCTCGCAATATTGGACGTTGGACTTATCGAATCTTTCCAATATCCGGCAATATCTAAAATAGTAAATACTGCGCTGATATTCATCTCCATTCCCCACTTAAGATCGGGAGGGTAATGCTTTTTAGCGAGTTCAATTATTTCAAGAAAAGTTGCTCCATCCTGTTGACGTGAAAACCGAGCATTCAGATGTTCAATAATGCTTAAATGATGTATGTTATTTAATGTTTTGCTGTCAACATTCAATGCCATTCGTATTTCTTGTTTTTGTTCTTCCGTAATGGCGTTAGCATAATACTCATAGGGCATTTCACCAGGAGCATCCGGTTGAGATATTTTTTCATATATCTCAAAGGCACTACAGGATCTTTTTTTGTAGAACAAATCTGAATCATCCTTCTCCAAATATTGTCTTTTTGATACGCTATCAATTAATGACAGATGGTTGTTGATGGCAATTATACGTGGTAATCCTTTGCTTTCTTTTATGTTGTGGATTTCTTCAATATGGCCAAGGGAAAATGGAAATATTACATTTGACAGACCTATCGTTTTCTTTATGTCGGCCGTCATGAGTTTTCCCTCGAGTAAATTGACTAAAACATTGAAATCCAAATAAACCCAAAAAGGACGTTTTTGTCTGATGGTCATTTTAAGATGGATCTATAACTAAATTCGAAATTTCTAACGAAACCGAGATTTTTAACGTCAAATTTGGCTATTTCTATGTTCAACAGCTGTGAACAAAAACGCCACAAACTAACATCTGAACTAAATATAAAATTTATCTAGCTTCAGGTCAATTGCATTCAATTACTTCTGAAAGTAATTGAATGATTACTTAGCTTTATACTATGGAAACATCAAAAAAGGAAGGTAGAAGTTCCTCTCCTGCAAAACATCTTCGGAATTCGAAAGGTAAATGGACCAAACAAATGGCAAACAGCAAGGCAAGATTAGCTGATAAAAAAAGTTTGAATAAAAATCCTGACTGAGTTCCGCCTTCACATTACGTAACTGCGATTCATATCCTATTAAAACTTTTTGCTATATATTCCGCGGCATAGATTTGTAATACCTTCTATCGATCGCCTTCTGGGCATACACCAAAGTGGTTTCCATTTTTGCATGTCTTAACGTCATCTGAATAAATTCGAGAGGCACCTTTTTATCATACATAATTTGTCCTGCAGTGTGTCTTAAACTATGCGAAGTAAACTTAACCCGACTAGACAGCAATTTAAGTTTTTGAAACTTGTCTTTTATTAGCTCATCTATATTTCTATTCGTTAATCCAGGAAACAATTTACCAGACTTTAAGCCAGACTTCTTAAAGTACTTAGTTAGCTCTTTTATTGGGGTATCGAAAAACTTGATCTGGACTTTACTTTTCGCAGATTTCCCTTTTCCCCATACGGCTAACTTTCTTTGCTTAAAATTACAGTCGGCAATTACAAGTCTTGGGACTTCCATTTTGCGTAGCCCATTCCATGCCATAAGACTTATTATCGCCCTTTCACTGGGTGTACTACATGCCTTTAAGAGTTGTAATCTCTGTTTCTCATTTAGGCTGTCCTTATGATATCTCTTTACTTGCTCACTGGACGTCTTTACCTTTATGGAGGATATTTCTCTGAGCGACTGGAGACTAATCAATTTAAGTCCTTTCCTGACAGCTTTCTGATCACTGGAGAGATCTTTATCATTACTTCCCTGATAAATCAATGCCCAGTCACAAAAAGCCTTTAAAACCGATCTGTATAATCTTTTGGTATAATCCGATAGGGTGGGGGCCAAGATGTATTTCTCTGCACTACGCTTATTGAACGACCTGAGATCCTGGCCTATCAAGTTAAAATAGCCATTAAGAATGGTGGTATAAGTAGTTGATGAGAATTCACCTTGCAGACGATCTTGACGGCTTGCAATAAATATCTTGACATAAATATTCGCTATGGGAAGTCTCTTTTCATTTAGGTCATTATGCACGAAATCAATTCCGTTGATTTCCAGAAACCTTCCAAACCTTCTTAAGAATGATTGAATTGTTAGACTCATATCTTCTGCATACGAGTTCAATTGAGATGTTACTGTTCCCCCAAGTTTAACGGTCTTCAGAAATGTCTTTGCGTTGGTCAAGTATGTCCCTGATTTACCGTAATTCTTAATTAGCCAATAATCATAATCCTGTAAAACACGGGATGCTAGGGGAGCGGCCTTTCGAATCGATGAGCTATTCTTAACAATATTGGCCATTGAATTACATGCTTAAGATGTAAAAAATATAAATTACTAAATTTACTAATTTATATAAATCGTTATTTATATTACAGTAACAATTTATAAATTTATATATAAATTAGTAGATATGAAAACGTTTCGAAAAAACATAGATCTTGATTCCAGAACGGTTGCTATTCTTCAGATAGAAGGAAGCCTTAAAGGATACGGAACTCTTAAACCTTTTATAGAGAGTATAGTTAGGGAATACGCTGCGAAGGCAATAAAATCAAGGCCTGGCGTATATAATGCTTTAATTGGAGAGAAAAATAAAATCAAAAAATCGTCAGCTATTACTCGTTTAAAAAACAAGTAAACTAACTACTTCCAATCCTTTTCCAATTGTTTAAAAAGTTCTGTTTGGCTGATGCCTAATGCGCGGCATATTTTAAATAATGTATAAACCGAGGGAGTGGTTTTTCCATTTTCAATTCTGGACAGAGTATGTCGGTCGAGAGTATCCTCTAGCCCTTCAAAATCTTTGATTGAGATATCCTTAGCCTCGCGAAGAGAACGAATCCCCTTTCCAATTGCCTTTGAATATTTCTCCTTCTCTTTCAATTCTGATTTTTCTGCAATCAAGGAATTAAAAGCACTGAAAGGGTTGTAATAAAATACAACCCTAAGTATCTTTATGATGTTTTTAAAGGAGAATAAAAATGGAACAGGCAAACGAGAAAATTATTGAACGAATAAAATTGGATCAAGAGCTTCGTCCCTACTTTTTCGACTTTGTTTGTAAGGGTTTCGTCCTAGGTCTATCCGACACTTTTGAAGTATCCCAAAGCGATAGATTAAGGTTTCAAAAAGAGTACTATGAGAGACTTATCGACCTGTCTAACAAGATTGAAAAAAAGACCTCTACATCAGACGTTTTAAATGTCGTCTATGAAGTAAGCACATACTATTTGAAATCCACCAGAGGTATGTCCTTTGAGGAATATAATCCCAAAAATAAGTGATTTCCTAACCCATGATGATTACCAACTCCCTGCTTAAGAGGGGAGAGGAGTGAACGCTAAATAAAAAGACAGAAGACAATTTAGTGATATCTATGGCTAAAATATCAATAACAAATCAAACCATTTCTTTTGGGAATAAAATCATAAGGACATCGAATATTAGTTCTATTGAGTTAAGAAATCTTGCTAAGGGGAATAATAAGTTTTTATTATTTGTAGGTATTTTCTCATTAGTTGGTGTAGCAATTGCGTGGCATCAGTTTCCTAAAATGAAAATGCTAGAAGGCATATTCTCAGTTGCTTTTTGGCTTTCAATTTCGGTCATATGTTTTTGGTCAAATCTAAGGGGAAAACAAAAAGGCAGTAAGTACTTAATTGTAATCCATACCAACTCAGGTAATTTTGATTTCCTGTCCAGTTCCGATTTAGCATTTATAAAACTTATTCAAAGTAAAATTGCAGAAGTGCTTGAGAGCAGGACAGATCAGGTTAACTATACTGTCAATTTAGATAGCCGAACAGTAATTAACAACCCTACTGGATCAATTACGATTACTCATGTTAACAAATATACAGGGTTGTCTGAAGCTGATAAGAAATTCCTCTCAAATGAATTTGAGTCGGCACTGGATAAAGTGCGCTCTACGGTAAGTGCTTCAAATGATGACATGCTTAAGAGGAACTTTGAGCTTTTAAAAGAGGAGTTAAAAGCTTCCAAGCCTAGTAAATCTATTCTTGAAAATGCGTGGTCGGTAGTCGGAAATTTTGGAAACTTGTCTGAATTAGCAAGTGTAATGGAAAAGGCTTTCAGTTTATTTTCATGAAAACATTATAACCTCTAAAGTACTTTAAAGTTGCTCACTTAACTACGTGAGGCGCAATAAAATCATTTCTTATTTGCCTTGACTTATCGAGATTATCAAATCCGGTTTTTAAACCGTCAATAGTAAGATATACCCACTGTTTCTGGGGCAGCGTCATCTCCTCAATGATAGTAGCGCATTTTACTGTCATTGGAGAAAACTTCGAACTTGTCTTATCGATACCAAGAAGGTCATTTGGAGTACAATTAAAAATGGCACACAGAGATAGCAACGTGTCAATTTTTGGAGACATTTCTCCGTTTTCATATTTGCTTAAAGTAGAAGGAGCGGTGTCTATTAACTTTGCCAATTCTGCTAGCGACAGGTCTTGGTTTACTCTGAACTCCCTTAGCTTCTTTGTGAATTCCATATGATTTTCAAATCAAAAATAAGAAACTAGGCTAATAATACATCAAAAAGTGAAATGTTTTTGTATCATTTTTTGAACTTAAACTAACTTTGGTATATAATTATTTCTGTTTCATGCTAAAACGAATGCCAGAATTTGGCTTGGCTGCTGGAACGCCCTTAATTCTGAGATTGTATACTGCGCTTTGAATGGTTGGCATAATGTGCATAATAATATCTTTAGTAAGTTCTTGTACGTAAGTGTCAGAATACCTTTCCACAACATGGCATATTTCACTTGCAGCTTCCCCCACATCAAATAGGTGTTTCCCACCCTCTAAGCCAAGAAGAAAATCTGCTGAAACATTATAGAATAGGCATATTTTGATAATGTTTTCTATTGTCGGTGGCTTTCCATTTATATAGCCAACAAGGGTACTTCTGGCAATATTAACTTCCTCAGCTAATTGCTTAACGTTCCCATTGGCCTTAGACTCTAGAAAAGCCACAAAATTAGGAAGGGGAAGAAAAGTGCTATTTAATTGCTCATTGACCGTTTCCATATGGGGTGTGTCGAGATCTCGACACGAAACACACTAAAAATAAGGTTTGAGTGTCGAAAATCCGACACTTTTCTTTTTTTTTATCGAAAATGATTCATTTTGTTATGGATATATCACACATTTCATTCGTGATTTATTTCATTCAAACGAAGTGGTATAAAAACAACTTACCGGCTTGTATTGGTTGAAGAATTTAGAAAAGGATGAAGTCGATTCCGTTTTACTATATAATTCTTATACATGAGTTTGATCGCAAATGAAGCAGCTTACTGGCTCTCTATTTTTAAGACACAGCTGAAGGTGCTCCGGCAAGTCGTGAATGAAATCGAATCTTTGATAAACATATATCGGCTTGATAAGAAGTTATTAGCGAAAACAATGGGAATGTCCAACACGAAATTTAATAGAAGACTGAACAGCCGAAGTTTCTCAATCGCTGAAATTGTAGAGTTGGCGGAATTAATTAATAATATGATTGAAGAATAGAATGACATAAATCTTAACCCGTTTCAGGAGCTATTTATTTTAACAAATTAAACCTTAAATTATGCACACCATATTTCAAGCAAAACGATATAGTAAGATATATCTAAGACGGTTAAAATCATTTGAAAAAAGAGAACCCGTAACAATAGATCAAATGCAGTGGCTGATCTGCCACAGTTATTATTCTCAGAAAGTCTGGGGCAATTACCTGAGCATTTATTTTACACTTTTCACAAATCAACATGATGCCGAACGTAAGGCTAAAACACACTCCCTGGCAATCGTGTGTATGAACATGTATAGGATGGGCTCATCGTATCGAAATATTTATGAGTTCGTGCATAAGTTAGTACTAAAAGGAGTACTGGTGATAAGCGAGGATGTACTACAGATCGATTCGAAAATAAGTTTTATTGATAGCCTTTCAAGAATTTCAGAAGATCAGAAAAACTATGAAGACTTTAATCAAGATTAATAATAGGAGATACTTAAACCTTCGTGAAGCAATCGTAAGTAAGCTTGTTTCTAAACGTACAATGCGGTCCATTCTCGTAAGCTGCCCCGATAAAGTGTTAAAATTTGGCCAAACAGAATTTATTGATGTTGATGCGTTATCTACACAATTAAAAAAAAAGATTGAAACTTATTCTAAGACGTTACAAAATCAGTTTGAAGACAATATTGATAATGTTTCTGAGATAGAATTGATATTAACCTTTGCATACACTTCGGGCCCTGTTTGGAGAAGGAATATATCTCGCTTTACTCAAATTTATCTATCAGAAGAACAAAAAATACATCTAGCAAAAACCTATGCTTTTGTTGATGCAGTTATTGGGTTACATAAAGAGGGATATACCCTTAAAAGTATTTTTATGGCTTACTGCAAATTAAAGGGCTCTATCGAGCTATCAAATTTCCAATGCAAGAGCTATAACTATTTTACAGATAAAATAAAGCATCTGGAAACTGACGGTATTGAAAAAGGAATTATTAATGCTAAAACAGGAACTTTAAGATTAGCTAAAAAAGTCACGAAGACTCATCAAAAATATCTAATTAAATATTACTCAAACCCTGCGAGATATAAATATAAAAAGATCAAAGAATTAGTTAATCATGAAGTGATTAAACTAGGACTCAGACCAATTGGATTGCCTAGCGTAAAAATGTTCTTATGCCAGCCAGAAATTCAAAATACTTATAAGCCTTTTAGGCTAGGACGAAAATGGGCGCAGGATACCTTATATCCCTACTTAGTTAGGTTGAAGCCGAAGCGAACTAACTACCAATGGCAATCGGACTGCACATGCTTAAATTTTTATGTTTTTGATTCGAACGGAATGGCGAGTAGAAGATGGATATGTATAGTTATTGACGTTAAATCAAGAAAGATTCTAGCTTGGAAGATAGGTAAATATGAAAACATCGATCTCGTTACCACCACTCTTCTTCAGGCCGTTCGAGACTATAGAGTTATTCCTTTTGAGTTTGTTCATGACAGTTCCTCTGCATACAAATCTCAACGTTTTCAAGAAATAGAAAGTAGGATGGAAGAGATGGGAACATATATTAGAATAACGCTTCCTGAAAATCCTAAAGACAAAGGGTGTATAGAATCAATTTGGGGCATACTGCAAGCAGATTATTTTAGAAATGAAAAAGGTTATCTCGGTGATGGGGTACGTTCGTTCCAGGAAGAGGGTAGGGTAGACCCCTCCGTCAAAAGTGAATATTATTCTGGTAAAAAAGCTGGTATCTGGACTGATGTAGATTTGGAGGAGATGGTCAATACTGTTGTAAATAAATTTAACGATAAAGTTTTATGATAACACCAAACTCAATCTATAATGACACATCACTTTACGGAGGCATTCCGGTCACACCTGGTGATTTTATTAAAATATTTTGTGATGTCGAAAGAGTTCTAAAAATCAAAAGGTCAATGGTTAGAATGGAGATTGAAAAGACCTTGTATCATTATACACTCAGCGATCCCGGTATCATTCTAAAAATCAATGGCACTGCAGTAATCGTAAGAGCTACCAAAAGAGATCTTAGTAAGGTGTATTTATTTGACAGTAAGACTGATTCTTTCATAGGTTTTGCTAATCAGAATTTGTTGGTGTATGGAGATATTAAAAGCATGTCCTCTAAGGATAAGTTTGCGATACAGAGGCACGGAAAAAAAATCAGAAGAATTAAGAACGAGTGTGACAAAAGACTTGCTCAAAATACAATCGAACCGGCCGATGACTTTTTTGATTTACCTGTATACCAATCAAAGAAATCAATATGAAAGACTGGGTAATAGTTGAAACGGCTGCTTTTCAAGAAATATATGCTCTTTTGGAAAAGACGCAGTTGACTTCCGGAATGTATGCTGTTGTTTCTCACACTGGCTGCGGTAAAACTTTGACAATTACAAATTATTTGAAGGATCACGAAAATGTATATTACTACAAACTTGAAAAGACATGGAGCCCCAAAAAACTTTATTTAGAAATGCTTCAAAGCTTGGGCATTTATGATTATGATGAAAAAGTAGGTCTAGATGCATTATCTATAAAATTTAAGGCACTCCTTAACGAAAATAAAAACAGAAAATCATTATTGGTATTTGACGAGGCTGGCAAATTTTCCGTGGATATGCTTGAATATTTTCAATCCATTAGAGACGCTACTGAAGAGTTACGAAAGCTTTATCAAAAAGTAATGGAGTACAGATTCCACCAAGCTAAGAAATCAATAGTTTGAATTTAGACAATGCAGATTTCTTAAGCATCAATGAAAACAGTTTAGGCGTCTTTAGAGTGATAGTGGGAGCGAGCGAAAAATTCTCACAAGGTGAAATCATTGATGATTTTAAAAGGCTTGAAATCATGCATTTAGAAAGACGCTCTATTTTTCAAAGAGTGGACGAAAAATGTTTACCGAACAACAAAAAAATTCCAAACAAAAAAAAGTCAAATCCTCCTTTGGTTAACTTCGTCATGATTGATGATTTTAAATATCCTCTGTATCACTTTGGTTCAGCAAACTATATTCATCATAATATTGATGCGCGTTTAAAAATGTCGATTGAGTTTTATCATTTCGCATTTTACGAGTTTCTCATCCGTTATCTCTCCAACATCAAATTGCCCGCGCTCAGAGAAAAATTAAAATTCGTGCATCGTAATTTATCTGTATACCTCGATGAGATGTCCAGAAGAATGTACGCGGAACTTTTATTGTGTGAATGTCATATCGAAGAGAGTTTCAATAAAAATTATTTTTTGATCAATAAGCATCATTCTTTGAAGCTTATTCTTAATAAATGGAAAGCATTTCATCAATATCAATCCTGGAAGTATTTTTCAGACGAAACTTCGTTTGTCGAATTCGGAATTTCAATTATAGAAAAGAAATGGATTATTTTAACCTCGGACACTCAGAAGGAATATCAAAAACTATTTTTCCCCCATGGCGTGATTTTCAACTCGCTTACTTTCCAATTCACACCAATTCTTTCTAGCACTATTTATTCCTAATTCAGGTTGATCTTGTTCGCTTCACCTAACTCTCCATACTCTAATTATAATGCTGTCTCGACACTCTAATTATAGTTTGACCAGCACAAAACCATGTGTGCGTCAGTAACTTAGTCTGGCAATAGTTATATAATTTATATTATGTTAAATTGAAATTAATGATCTATTAGGGTTGAATTCTTCATGTTTTTGCGGAAAGTGAATTGATGGCTAACGAGCCCATGCCGATAAAAGTAAAGGAATATATAGGGAATATATTAAGCCGGAACTTTGCCTGCTTCACGTTCCCAGATACGATGTTGTGCAATGGCAGAGGTAAATTGTTTAGGTGATTTATCAATCACTATCCCCGGATCACTTTCTGCCGTTAAGCGGTTGCTGATATAGGACGCTTTCAATAACTCCACTCCTTCCTTATTTGCCGCGATGGCTTTACAATGAGAATATGCTTCGTTAATAAAATGAATTGCTTCCGGTTGTGCAGCCAATAGTTTTACATTTTTTCCGCCCGGAACAAATACGGCATCAAACACCACAGAAGTAGCCGTAAGCAAACTCATATCCGCTTTAATACCTCCCTTTGCAGAACCCCTGATCATACCTAATTGCGGAGCGACAATCTTTATGTGTGCACCCTGACCTTCCAGCGCTTTCCTGTATTTATTCAATTCCTCTTCATCCACCCCATCTGCAATTAGAACAGCTATACATCTGGATTTGATGGTGTCCTTAATGGTATTGGCCATGCTCAATGCAGCAGACTTCTGAATGGTCTGGGTTTTCTTCAGGGGTTGAAAATCTTTTGGATTTCCATCTGCAGGAAAACTGTGATTGATGGGTTGCTGTGGTTTTTTCACCGTCATTCCCAGTCCTTCAGCTACCTGGGTAGCCAATGTCATATCCACCTGACTCAATAAGCTCAGCACACGCTCCCTGATTTCTTCTATCTCTACTTTTCCCAATTCAAATCGCAGGGCATTTACGATATGCATTTTCTCACTATCGGATTGACTGTTGAAAAACAACGTGGCCTGGCTGAAATGATCAAAGAAACTTTTACTTCGTTCGCGTACTTTATTACCTTCTATTTTTTCCTGGTAAGAAGCAAACCCTCCTTCCGTCATCTTTGCCTGAAACGGACAACCATTGGCCATGGTATTGGGATGGTAACTTACTTTGCCCCTATTGATCTGCTGCCGCATATGTCCGTCACGCTGGTTATTATGTATGGGGACAACCGGACGATTGATGGGTATCTCATGAAAATTAGGACTTCCTAATCTTGACAATTGTGTATCCGTATAAGAAAATAAACGACCCTGCAAGAGCGGATCATTGGTGAAATCTATTCCTGGCACGATGTGTCCGGGATGAAAGGCAACCTGTTCGGTTTCTGCAAAGAAATTATCCGGATTGCGATCCAACGTAAGCTTACCTATGCGCTGTACAGGAACCAGTTCTTCCGGAACAAGTTTAGTGGGATCAAGCAAATCAAATTCGAATTTATGCTCGTCTTTTTCCGGAATGAGTTGAACACCCAATTCCCATTCCGGAAAGGCCCCGGCTTCAATGGCTTCCCATAAATCCCTGCGATGAAAGTCAGGATCTTTGCCTGATATTTTTTGTGCTTCATCCCATGCTACGGAATGAACACCGAGCAATGGTTTCCAATGGAACTTAACAAAGGAAGATTTTCCTTCTGCATTGATGAACCGAAATGTATGAACACCAAAGCCTTCCATCATGCGATAGCTCCGTGGAATGGCGCGATCAGACATTGCCCACATAATCATGTGCATGGACTCCGGCATTACTGAAACAAAATCCCAGAATGTATTATGCGCAGAAGCAGCTTGTGGTATTTCATTGTCTGGTTCGGGCTTTACTGCGTGAATTAAATCAGGAAATTTAATAGCATCCTGAATGAAGAATACCGGTATATTATTTCCCACCAGATCATAATTACCTTCTTCGGTATAAAATTTAACCGCAAAGCCACGAACATCGCGTGCCAGATCTGTTGATCCGCGAAAGCCTGCGACCGTAGAGAACCGTACAAAGACCGGAGTCTTTACTGACGGATCACTTAAAAATTTTGCAGAAGTATATTTAGCCATTGATTCATACACCTGGAAGTAACCATGTGCAGCGGAACCCCTCGCATGAACGATACGTTCGGGAATACGTTCATGATCGAAGTGAGTAATTTTTTCCCGCAGAATAAAATCTTCCAGCAAAGACGGACCCCGGTTACCCGCCTTTAACGAATTCTGATCATCGTTGATGCGAAGACCCTGATTGGTGGTAAGTAGTTGATCCGCTCCGTCTTCCTTATCGATTTCAAGGTCATCCTGTTTGGATGAAGCTCCTGCTATTTTTCTTTTGGCCATGCGCTACTATTTTTTTAAGGTGTGATTTGCTTAGTGTATAGGTAATTCTTATGCCATACCCTTGTCGAACCCGGCTGAACAATAAATTGTGAAAGGGCTCCGGAGACGGTGCCCTTTCAATCTTTCTTAATTAAAGATTAGTTACTGAGGTTTTGTATCAGGGATGCGTTTACCCGACTTGTCAAACCGATACCATGTAGCCGTATTCTTCTTACCCGTTGTTGAATTGTTAGTTCCCGCAGCAGGCTGAGCCTGGTAGGAATATTCATTGGTCATGCTATTAAAATAGATAGTTCCGTTTTCCCATCCTTTGTATTCTGACCCTTGCAAGGTGGTACGAAGAGAAGCAGGTATTTCGTTGGGCACTACTTTCTTCATGTCCCTTGTTGGATAGTTCTGATAGGTGGTAGTGGTTTGAGTGGGTGATCCGGAAGAGGTTGTCCTCAAACTGTCGGCTTGCGCGTTAGCTACTGCTACGCTGAATGCCGCAGCCACAATAAATAAAGTTATTTTTTTCATGATTGACTTTGTTTGGATAACTGACTAATAAAAAAATAATGCCTGTGCTGTTATCCAATCATCACGTTGATAATATTATTACTATTTGTGAAGCACCTTCAGGGCTCCCCGCCCTGTGGAATCGCTATGGGCCAGGCTGCAATTTTTTCATCAACCCGGATAAAGAGATGTCCGGTATAACGTGTTGATCATAAAATCTGCCTTACGACCTGATCCGTTGGCACATGCTTTTCTTAGTTATTACTAAATACATATTTATGCTTATCCCTGCATCACCTCTGAACAGAAGAAATTTTATTCATCGGCTAGGAATGGCCGCCTTCGCGTTGCCTGGTATTTCCCTGAGTTTTTCTTCCACCTCGATGGCTGAATCATCTATTGCTAACGCTGCTGCACTTGAATTAGAAAAGAGTCCGTTGGCCCATTTGCAGGACCGTAAATTGGGTATTGCACTAGTTGGGTTGGGTGGGTATAGTTCTGATCAGCTGGCTCCTGCCCTGCAAGAAACAAAACTGTGCGAGCTGAAAGGGATTGTCACGGGGTCTCCTGACAAGGCGAGTAACTGGAAGAAGAAGTATTCACTCCAGGATAAAAATATCTACAACTATGAAAACTTTGATTCAATCAAAGACAACCCGGATATCGATATTATTTATGTTGTTCTTCCCAACTCGATGCATGCGGAATATACAATCCGCGCAGCAAAAGCGGGCAAGCATGTCATCTGCGAAAAACCAATGGCAATAAATGTAAAGGAAGCTGAGGAAATGATTGCTGCCTGTGAACAGGCGGATCGATTGTTGTCGATTGGGTACCGGCTGCATTTCGAACCCCATAACCTTGCGATGACCCAATACCGTGAGGCCAGGACTTTCGGTGAGTTAAGCAAAGTATATGCGATGGATGGAATGAAGATCGAACCCGGAGTGTGGAGATTGAATAAACAATTAGCCGGTGGCGGACCGTTGATGGATGTGGGTATCTATTGCGTGCAGGCAGCGATCTATACCACCGGGCAATTGCCTATCGCAGTAACGGCTAAAGAAGGTGTAAAAACAGATAAAGAAAAATTCAGGGAAGTGGAAGAATCATTAAAGTGGACGATGGAATTCCCGCATGGAGTATTAGCCGAATGCACGACAAGCTATGCCGAAGAAATGAATGTATTAAGAGCAGAAGCTTCAAAAGGATGGTTTGCGTTAGAACCCGCTTATGAATACAAAGGGATTAATGGAAAAACCAGCCAGGGCAAAATAGAAATGCCCCAGGTAAATCAACAGGCATTACAAATGGATGACTTTGCCAAATGCGTATTGACTAAAACGAAAAGTAAAGTTCCCGGAGAAATGGGATTGCGTGATTTAAAAATACTGATGGCTATTTATGAATCAGCGCGTTCAGGTGAAAAAGTTTCTATCGCTCAATCCTGGCTAACCAAATGAAGTGCGGAGATTTACTAATTCAATATAATTTGAGTCATTTTTTGTTGATCAGCAGTTTTGAAAATAATCCGAGCAATTGGATAGTGACTGGAAAATAAATATTCTGCACGAAGCGCCATCTGGTAAGCCACCAATTCGGAACCGCAATTACAAGAGAGTGGAATTACGTGTTTCGGCAGCCGGTTGACCCTACCAAATAAACAAATATGAAAGCAGCAGTGGTACACGATCCGGGCAAAGTAACCTGTGATAATGTAGATGATCCAAAATTGAAATCGTCAACAGATATGATATCATCCTGAACGTGACGAACGCAAAAACATAAGCGGAACCCTGGTTGGTTACTATACACCACGCTTGGCAGAAGTGTTAAACAGTCCTATGTTTCATTTTTATTTTATCGATGAGTCAAAACGTACGGAGGACATGTTCTTGAATGTAAATTAACAGATGCTTCAATTGAAATTGATTACGCGAAAGAAGTTCATGTTCAGCTTTCTGATACAGCCTTAACTGCTCACATTGAATTGAATGAGCTACACTAACTGCCGGATACAAAAGAAATAAAGTTAAATAACTATGACCACAAAACAGTATTCATTCTTTTATCGCAACGGGCTCAGTATCGTTATTCTTTTACTAATGACTATTTCATTAGCAGGCCAATTTTGTACAGGCTGGCAGGAAAAGAATCACGAACGTGAGGATAATGGGAAGCCTGCATTAACCGCAAATGAATATGTGGGCACCGGACATTTTATTCAGGCGACATTTGAAAACTGGGAAAGTGAGTTTTTACAAATGGCCATTTATGTTTTACTCACCGTATCACTCAGGCAAAAAGGTTCTTCAGAATCTAAGAAGTTGTCAGGCCGTGATGAGGTTGATCGGTTACCGCATTCTCATCCCCGTGCCCCCTGGCCGGTGCGTAAGGGCGGGCTCTGGCTAAGGCTTTACGTCAATTCATTGTCTATTGCTTTCGCATTATTATTCCTGATTTCATTTGTGCTGCATTTCTATGGAAGTCTGAAAGATCAAAATGAAGAAAATCAGGAGAAGGGGAAAGCCATTCAGCAATGGACCGAATATGTGGGTGAGCCAAGGTTCTGGTTCGAATCATTTCAAAACTGGCAAAGCGAGTTCTTGTCTGTTGCATCCATCGTATTACTATCAATCTGGCTAAGACAAAAAGGATCCCCTGAGTCTAAACCAGTGGATGCTCCCTATGATGAAACAGGGCATTAAAATAGTTCAAAGTGAAGGTGTCGCATCTTCTAAGGAATAACCACTACCATCAATCAACACACGTCATCTATCCAACGAATCCAAACTTATTTGAAATAAAGTTCAACTTATTGTTTCAGATACGTCAATGCAGGCCCGACTACTTCAAAACCATTTTTCTTTCTAAATGCTTTGCGCTCTTCATCCGACATCTTAGCAGTAATGCCATCGCTGATCGCCTGGAAGTTTTCCTCCATCTTACCTGCGGGTTGAAAGAGCATCAGCAATTTGGCTTCTCCCTTTCCAACCTTTGCAAAAGCATGCGGTATCATCCGGGGTCCGAACACGCTGTCTCCTGCTTTGGCTGTAAACGATTCCTCACCAATTTTAAACAAAAATTCTCCCTGTAAAACATACCACCATTCGTCCTGCTCATAGTGGTAATGCAATGGTGGTCCTCCCTCGTTGGAACGGATGGACTCGAAAACAAAAAGATCTCCGTTGGTGTCCTTGCCTGATACTTTGGTAAAGAATGTATCACCATCAAAAAGGCTTATATTTTTTCCACTATGCGATTTTCCTGCATCGACCTTGAAGCCTTTATCGCGGGGAGAAAACAGTTTTTTCGCGCTCACACTGATCGGGGTTACAATCAAAGCGGTAAAAGTAATTATGCTTTGGATAAATTTTGTTCTTTTCATTTTAAAGAGGTTTATTCATAATTATTAATAGTGCCACGGAAATTAAAAGCTACAGATTGTAAACAAAGTAACTGCTTGAAAGGGTGTTGACATTGTATACCCTTTCATGAAAAACCTGGGATTGAATGCGAATTACCTTTACTCCCTGTGCATAGGAAGTTGAAATCGGACAAAGCCATAAGACACATGAAAATAGTGAATAACCGCCAACAAACTGCTTTGAAAAAAAACTTCCTTGACGCATAGCGAACTAAAGATAAAGATTTAATTCGTGCCTACCCTGGGTGCCAATTGAGCACGGCAATACTTATCAAAGTCAGCTTCTTCTTTTGATTCAATAACCCAATCACTCTTCCATCCTGACTACTTTATCCTTAAAATCTTTGGCCCCTGTGTAACCATCTCAATTTTTCCTGCGTCTAAGATGCAACCTTTGTCAGTCGGGCTTGTATCTTAAATGGTGGGTCAGAAGCCCATCATCAGGCTTTCACGTCCCAATCACATCAAAACAACTAAGTCATGTTCAAAAACTACATTACGATCGCCTGGAGAAACCTGGTTAAAACAAAAGGTTACTCCTTTATTAATATCGGTGGACTTGCCCTGGGTATGTCTGTGGCACTGATCATTGGTCTTTGGGTGAATGATGAATTGTCGTTTAACAAGTACCACCACAACTACGATCAGATTGCGCAAGTCATGAAAGCCGGCACCTTCCAGGGAAAACATTATTCAGGTCAAACCTATCTTCAATACCCGATGCTCCACGAGCTTCAGACCACCTACGGTGCGAATTTCAAGTATGTCGTGCCGCGACAGGGAAAGTATGATGCCATCCTTTCTATTGGCGACAAGAAAATCTCCAAGACAGGTACTAACATCGGGGAAGACGGTCCTGAACTATTCACATGGAAAATGATCTATGGCACCCGGGCGGGATTGAAAGATGTTCAATCGATCATGATCTCAGCATCTACAGCGGATGCATTGTTTGGCGCGGGTGATCCCATCGGAAAGGCGGTGACGATTGACAATGAGAAAGAGGTCACCATCTCCGGTGTGTTTGAAGATTTTCCAAAGAACTCGGATCTGTACGGCCTTCAGTTCGCCCGTCCCTGGGAAGCTTATCTACTGAACAATCCCTGGGTCAAGGATCAGGGATGGCAAAATCATTTTTTCCAGATCTATGTTCAGCTACAACCCACGGCCAGCTTCGAAAGCGTGGATGCAAACATCAGGGACCTGGAAATCAATGCTACGCGCAATCTTGCTTACATGCAGGACTGGTTGAAATATAACCCTGAAGTTCACATTAATCCCATGAGTAAATGGCATCTGTATTCCGATTACAAGGAGGGCACCTTGCAAAACGGTCCGATCCAGCTCGTCTGGTTCATCGGATCGATCGGGGTATTTGTGTTATTGCTTGCCTGTATCAATTTCATGAACCTCAGCACCGCCCGTTCCGAAAAAAGGGCCAAAGAAGTGGGGGTTCGTAAAACACTTGGGTCAGGAAGAAAGCAACTCATCGCGCAGTTCTTTGCTGAGTCCTACCTCGTGGTGCTCCTCTCCTTTTGCCTGGCATTGGTGATGGTAGTTGCAGCCCTCCCCTGGTTCAACACGATCTCACAAAAAGCCATGCAACTTCCATGGCAGACTGCCACATTCTGGATCGTGAGCGCTTCGTTTCTCTTTGTTACAGGAATGCTGGCCGGAAGTTATCCTGCACTTTACCTTTCGTCATTTAATCCGTTGAAAGTACTGAAGGGTTCGTATCGTGCCGGCCGCCTCGCTTCGATGCCTCGTAAAGCACTGGTGGTACTACAGTTCTCTGTATCCATCATGCTCATTGCTTCCACAGGCGTCATCTATCACCAACTGATGTTTGTCAAAGACCGTCCTGTCGGATACTCGCGTGAAGGATTGTTAATGATGCAGAAGAAAGGCAAAGAGTTCTATGATAAATTCGAAACGCTTCGCACGGAACTCAAGCGCTCGGGCGCGGTGGAAGAAATCGCAGACGCTGGCGGGCCGATCACCACTACCTGGTCAGGCAACGGTGGGTTCAGCTGGAAAGGATATGATCCCAATGGCAGCAATGACTTCAATACGCTGAACGTCTCCGCTGATTTCGGAACCACCGTAGGATGGCAGGTCATCGATGGCCGTACCTTCGCGCGCGACATCGCCAGCGATTCGTCTGCAATCATTATCAATGAGGCTGCTCTCGAACAAATGAAACTGAAAAACCCCGTGGGCGAAACCGTGCATTGGACAAACCTTGCCTGGAATATGGACAAAGACTTTCACATAGTCGGTGTCATTCACAACATGGTGATGAATTCTCCATTCGAACCCATTCGACCCGCTATTTACCTGAACATGGGAGGCGCGAGCTGGATGTATCTCCGTATCAATCCAGCGATGAGCACGGCCGAAGCATTACCGAAAATAGAAACAACATTTAAGAAAGTAATCCCGGGAGCTCCCTTTGATTATAAATTTGCCTCTCAGGAGTATGCCGCTAAGTTCTCCACTGAAGACAATATCGGAAGACTGGCCATCGTATTCACCACGCTTGCGATCATCATCAGTTGCCTGGGCTTATTCGGGCTGGCGTCATTTGTAGCTGAGCAGCGCACAAAGGAAATCGGCATACGAAAAGTAATGGGCGCATCGGTTCCAAATCTGTGGCGAATGCTCTCGGGCGAATTCGTGGTATTGATCATTGTGGCTTGTGTCATCGCAGTGCCTACCTCCTACTATTTTCTTTACAATGGAATAAGTGGATATGACTACCGCACGGAGATTGCATGGTGGATCTTCGCTGCCGCTTCAGGTGGGGCACTGGTGATCACACTGGCTACAGTAAGCTTTCAGGCAGTCAAAGCAGCCTTGGCGAATCCGGTGAACAGCCTGAGAACAGAATAGAAAAATGCTTCTTGTTAGCTGTAGCTGTTGCCCGTAGTTCGCAAGTAAAAGGAAACTTATTGTTCACCGGAGCTACTGGCAACAGTGAGCAAGAAAACCGGTGAACAAACTGTAGTTGAATATTTATCACAAGCGCTGCACTGTACTTTTCCTTGAGGGATTTTAAAAAAGGTAGTCAATCCTATTCGAAAAGAGATTATTAAAAGATTACTTCTTTGGCAAATGAGCAACCAATTCGACTTCTAATTTAGCCTCCGCCATATATAATCTCGAAACCTGTATCCAGGTAGCGGCAGGAAAATCATTTTTGTAGAATGCCTTTCTCGAATTATTATATTTCTTCATTAATTCGATGTCAGTCGTGTACAGATTTTCTTTCACTACATTTTGAAAGGTTGCACCATAACTCAGTAGCGACCGTTCTAATGCACGATAAACATTCGTAATTCCAGCAGGAGTAATTTCTGTTGAAACCGCTCCGGAGATATACAATATATTATCTACTTTAAGCACCTGAGCGTAGCCGGCAGTTGTATCTTGTTGTATTTTATTATCCCAGTGCCATTTTTCTTTTACAATCTGTTTCTCTTGCGCCACTAAAGCCGTGCTTAACAATGTAAGAGAAATTAAATAAATGTACTTCATAGCATTTTTTTTAATAAGAAGGTTATACGAAACTGATTCGGTATTGTTCTAAGTTTCACTATTGATTGTCTGTTTTGTTATTAGTTTTGAAGCATTAGGTGTTAACGTTGTCAAATAATTCGCAATGTCAACAGCTTCCTCCTGAAATAGAAGAGTCAAACCTTTCAGTATTCACTTGAAGCCCTTCACCATTTCCAATGTCTTTGATGTAATAGCTCGCGTTAACTGCGTTGGAGAATGACAATCGCAATTACTCAAACCGAGCACATAAATATCTTCACCAGGGATATATACGCCCATGGTTTTAAATCCAAAAATACTTCCCCCGTGCTCTCTGACAGGTATCCCATTTAATTCTTTAATGTGCCAGCCATATCCGTAAGTGAACTCTTCTCCATTATTTAATTTATACTTAGAGAATGCTTTTTTGGTACTTTCACTATTAAGCAATTGGTTTTGACGTAATGCATTCTGCCATTTCAACATGTCGCCAGCGGTCGACATCAATGAGCCTGATGAAAATGGAACACTAAAACTGATGACGGTCTTATTTACATAACCATATTCTTTTTTATGGTAACCATAAGCTCTTCTATTAATCACTTTCCGATCACTGGCATAGTACGATTGCTTCATACCTAATTTTTCGAAGATATGCATCTTAATAAAATCATCATAGGCTTGAACAGAAACCAGTTCGATGATATAGCCCAGTAGAACGTAACCCGAGTTGTTATATTCAAATTTTACGCCTGGGTCAAAATCAACTGGTTCATTTTTAAAAAAGTCGACCATCATTTTAGGTGTCATCTCCTGTTGAGAAATACTTGAAAGGGATTTCATCTGAGTGAAATCTTTGATTCCTGAAGTATGTGTTAGCAATTGATGAATAGTGATTTTGTCACCTGACGGATAATCGGGTATGTATTTGGCGATGGGGTCGGTCACCTTCAATTTACCTTGCTCTTCCAACATTAATATTGCCACCGCAGTGAACTGCTTTGTCATAGATCCCAGTTGAAAAACATAGTCTGGAGTTAAATCAATCTCCAGTTCAAGATTAGCTTTACCAAATGCTTTCTGATAGATCGTTTTTCCGTGCTGAGCCACCATGAACACGCCACCAGGGCCATCTTTTTCATTGAACTCGATTTTAATCAAGCTGTCGATCTTCGCTTCAAGAGTTTGCGCTGAAACTATAGTGAAGAGTGAACAGTAATTGGTTAGTAAGAACAAAACGGAGAAGAATCGATAAAATCTGGTCATCATTTTTAAGAAGCTTTATTCGGAAAATAAATGTTTGTCGGCCCGTGAGACACGCACGAGAAACGGAATGTTGCAACCGGGTATGATTAAACCGACACTGCCTAAATGCTACGAGCGCTTTGGAAAGGAGAAAAAAAAGGGGAAGGAACGTTTATGAGGCTGACGCGCAAACATTTATTTAAATTTTCTAACTGTAACCTTACGGTTGTACAAACGAAGAGTGAGCTGGTCATTTATTCCAGCATATCGCAGTAGTCAATTTAGCGATTAGAATCTTTTAACCGGTAATGTCTTGGTGCGAGGCCCGTCTTCTTTTTAAAGATCCTGGAGAAATAGAACTCTGATTCAAAGCCAAGGTGATCAGAAACCTTGGCAACAGGAAGTTCTGTCTCTTTCAACAACTTACAGGCTTTCTCAATCCGCAGGTTCATATGGTATTGGCCCGGTGCAATGCCCATGATCTCCTTAAAGGTTTTACGAAACCAGGGATAACTCACATTCAACTCTCCAGCAAGAAGCTCCATGTCCATATTCTGATAAATGCTTTCATGTAATTTAAACCGCGCTTCATGAATTACCTTTTTCTTATCCTGACTCGGTGTACTCCCTGCAAGAGCTGAAGAATAAATCAAGCCAAGCAATTGCGTAATCAGGCAGGAAGAAAGCTGAGAGTAAGCTACACCTTCATACTTTACATTTTCTATAAGCTGGATAAATACATTAAGAAGCTCGGTGCTGAATCCGATATTAATAAACGGAGCAGATGGTTTAAAGCAGTCCTGTTTCATCAGATAATCGGCATAATGTCCTTCAAAGCCCACCCAGAATTCTTCCCAACCGGTCTCTTCTGAAGGATGATAACGGTGCCACACTCCGGGAAACAAAAGAAAAGCCGTGCCCGCCCTTACTTTCGTTTCATTTACTCCTTCTGCTTCAAAAGTACCCTGTCCGTTGGAGATATAAATGAGCTGAAACTCATGCAGTACTCGCCCCTTGTTCCAGTCAAAGTAATAGGGATTAGGATGCCGGGCATCAGGATAGCTCGCTTTGGGCTGATGGATATAATGGCCTACGGTACGGACTGTCACACCCCAGTTAGGCTGGCTTTCCTGCAGCGAACGGAGCTGCCGCTCATTATAGTACTTACGAAACGACTCTAGTTTCTGCATATCAAAAAGTGCAAGAAAAGTAGCAAAAGGGCTATGGCGCCTCCCTAAGTTGTTAAGTTACTTGGATACATGATTAATTAAAACGTTTGCGTAAAAATATAATCGCTTTAATGGAATCAAAACCCCAGGCATTTGAAATCGGTTGAGAAGCCTTTCAGGTGCAGGATAGCGGCCTTTCCGGTTCGTAAGCTCATTCCTTATCGATTAAAATAGTAACAACCTAAATCAAAAAATGTATGCGAAAATTGTACCTATTCTTCATTTGCTGCCTGCTGCTACTGATCTCTGCAAACAGGCTAATGGCGCAGACGGACAACATCTCGGGTGTTGTAAAAGATGATACGGGGCAGCCTGTTCCCGGTGTCAATGTATTAGTAAAGGGCACTACCAACGGTACTTCTACCGATAGTGACGGCAAGTATTCCCTGGGCATTTCCGTTAAAGATGCGCTCCTCGTGTTCTCATTCATCGGGTATGTCAACCAGGAAGTGTCGGTCAGCGGCCGTTCTGTAATAGATATCACGCTGGTACCTGATGTAATGACGTTGAATGAAATTGTTGTAGTCGGCTATGGCAACCAGGAACGAAAGGATGTAACGGGTGCCATTGGCTCCGTCAGGTCAGAAGCGATCAAAGATCTGCCGCTGACCAGCGCAGACCAGAAACTGGCGGGACAGATTGCCGGTGTGCAGGTAAATCAGGCCACTGGTACTCCCGGTGGTGGTGTAGTAATTCGTGTACGGGGCTCTGGTTCCATTGGTGCCGGTGACGATCCGCTCTATGTTATTGATGGTTTCCCGGTAACAAACAGTTACAGCAGATCGGCCAATCCGCTGAGTGCATTAAACCCCGATGATATTGAATCCATCACCGTATTGAAAGATGCTTCTTCCACTGCCATCTATGGTTCAAGAGGTTCCAACGGTGTCATCATCATCAACACCAAGAAAGCAAAATCCGGACAAGCGAGCATTGAGTTCAGCAGCTATGTAGGCGTGCAGAGTATCACAGACAGAACAAAGATCAAGATGATGAACGCAGAAGAGTTCGCCAACTTCCGTACCGAGGCGCGACAGGACCTTGCTGCTTTTCAAGGCGTAGCCTTCGATCCGGCTACCGTGCCTGCCGATTACCAAAATCCTTCCAGCCTTGGCAAAGGAACCAACTGGTTCGATGAGCTTACCCGTACTGCCCCTATGCAAAACTATAACTTGACCATAAGTAAGGGAACAGAAACGTTGCGGACTCTCTTCTCTGCCGGTTATTTCAATCAGCAGGGCACAGTTGTCAACACCGGATATGAGCGATACTCCTTACGTTCCAATATTGAAGCCACTCCCCGCAAGGGACTTATCGTTGGGTTGAATCTGAATCCTTCTTACACAAAAAGAAAATTGGCCAACACCGAAGGACACTTTAATGATGCTACGCTTACCCAGAGTCTTTTAAACAGTCCGCTCACTCCTGCTTATCAACCCGATGGCAGTTACACTACTTCGATTGGTGGTGGCGATACCTTCCTGAATGCAAACCCCCTGAGCATTCTAAACCAAACAAAAAATCTAAGCTACGAAGTAAGAGTGCTTGCTAATACCTACATCGATGTAGAGCCGATCAAAGGACTGCATCTTAAGTCCACTTTCAATGTCGATCAGAAACTAGTCAAGTCCGATTACTTCAAGCCCTCTTATGTAGGTGCGTTCCGCAATCCGCCAGTGACTCCTACCAGCAGTCCTGCAGTAGGTACTTACAGCACGAATATGCTGCTTAACTGGTTGAATGAAAACACGGCTACCTATGACAAATCCTTTGGCGATCATCACCTCAATGTATTGCTCGGTTACACTGTTCAGCAAGAGCGATACGAGAACACAACGAACAATGGAACACAGTATGCGAACGATGCGATTCAAACCATCAACGGAGCTACCAACGTTACCGTATCAGGAGTAGATGTACAGAAGTGGCGTCTGCAATCTTACCTGGCAAGAGCCAACTATGCCTTTGGAGACAAGTATCTTCTTGCCGCTACTGTGCGCAGAGATGGTTCTTCCCGTTTCGCACCGAGCAATCGCTGGTCGGTATTTCCTTCTGTTTCCGCAGGATGGCGTATTTCCGAAGAAGCATTCTTTCCTAAAAGCAGATGGGTGAACGATCTGAAGATCAGGGCGAGCTATGGTCTGGCGGGGAATAACAATATTGGTAACTACTCTTACATCTCTACCATCGCCACTGATAATTATGTATTTGGCGGAGCGATTGCGAATGGCGGCACACCAAATTCATTGGCTAACAGTGCACTGGGATGGGAATCTTCACGCCAGATGGACATCGGTCTTGATGCATCCCTTCTGGAAGGAAGAATCAGCCTGATTGCAGAGTATTATAACAGGCATACCGAAGACATGCTTCAGAGTATTGCTGTTCCTTCCTCTTCGGGCTATACCAGTGCCATCACCAACCTTGGCAATGTGCGGAACCATGGCGTAGAGCTCACACTTGGTACAAAGAATACAACCGGTGTACTGCAGTGGGAAACGGATTTCAACATTTCTTTCAACCGTAATAAGGTGCTTGATCTGGGCAGCAATGCACAGATCCTTTCCGGCCAGGAGACTACCAACATTTCAAAGGTTGGCTCACCTATGGGAATGTTCTATGGATATAAATTCCTCGGCATCTTCCAGACGCAAGCCGAACTGGACAGCTCACCCAAGCAGGTAGGCCAGACCGCCCTGGGCACTGTAAAGTACGATGACTACAATAACAACGGAGTGATCGATGCGGGAGATAAGCAACCGATTGGCAATCCTTATCCGAATTTCATCTTCGGTATCACCAATCGTTTCAAATACAAAGACTTTGATCTGTCGATCCTGATTAACGGATCACAGGGAGCAAAAATTCTCGACCTCTACAAGCGCTTTACTACGAACATCGATGGCGTGTTTAATGTAGAAGAAGATGTGAAGAACAGATGGCGGTCACCTTCACAACCTGGCAACGGATATCTGCCTACTACGGTAGCGTCTACTCCCCTGGCCCGTGAGATCAATTCATTGTGGGTGAAAGATGCTTCTTATCTCACCGTACGAAACATCACACTGGGATATCACTTCAAGACTAAGTTTACCGATAACATTCGCGTATACGCCAGTGTCCAGAATGCGTTGTTGTTTTCTCCTTATAAGAATGGCTGGCCGGAGATCAACTACAATGGTAACAACTCGCTCGCCCCGGGTGTCAACTATACCGGCTATCCTGTTCCCAGAACGTTCACACTTGGCGCTAACATCCGACTTTAAAATTATACGAACATGAAAAAGATCTTATATACACTTATCACCTTCTCTTCCATCCTGCTTACCGGATGTGGAGATGACTATCTCACTGTTTCCCCTGAAGTGGTGCAGGGTGCTGTTAATTATTACCAGACTAAAGATCAGTTTATCCAGGCGGTGAATGGTGCCTATGCTCCTTTGCAGGGATTATATACCACACAACTCTGGGCATTGACGGAGATGCGTTCGGATAATACCTCTTATCAGCGAAACCTCAGCGATCGTTCCGGATTCCCTTATGAGAACCTTGATGAGTTCCAGGAACAAACGGATAACACACATACTACTAATTTCTTTATCAATTCATACAGAGGCGTCTCCCGCTGTAATCTGATCCTCGACCGGATTGATGCATCCTCGGTTGACCAAAGTACCAAAGATGTAGTAACTGGTCAGGCACTTTTTCTTCGTGCATTCTATTACTTTCAGTTAGTGCGTGTATTTGGCGATGTACCACTTGTGTTGAAAGAGGTAAAATCAACATCAGAAGCATTTGAGCTGGCTAAAAGAAAACCAGCAGCTGATGTATACGCAAGTATTCTTACCGATCTAAAAGCAGCCATTGATAAATTACCGGAAGTGTACACCGTAGCGGCCGATAAAGGAAGAGCAACCAAAGGAGCTGCACGTACCTTATTGGCTGAGATTTATATGACACAGAAAAATTACGCAGGAGCTACAGAACAACTTCGTGCTGTGGTGCAATCAGGAAAGTATTCATTGAATACGGTTTACTATGATAATTTTAATGTGACCAAAAAGAATGGCCCTGAATCCATATTTGAGATCCAGTTTATAGAAGGTGCCACTTTGGGCGAGTCAAGTAATTTTATCTACACATTTGCTCCGTATAACTCAAAGACAGCAGTAGCAGGATTTAATGTTTATGCCGGTTCAGGATCAGGATGGAATGTGGCCACACAGGATCTCCTCGATGCGTATGAAACCAATGACTTGCGCAAGGCCGCATCCATTGGCTCCGATTTCATTGATCCGAATAATAACAAAATAGTACCTTATGCAAAGAAGTACCAGAGCGTGCATGCCGTGCAATACCAGACGGCCAATAACTTTGTAGTATACCGTTATGCCGATGTGAAACTGCTGCTCGCGGAGTGCCTTAATGAGGCCGGCTTTGTTGCCGATGGTGAAGCCTTCCAGTTATTGAATGACATCAGAGTAAGAGCAGGGCTGCAAGCGAAGAGTACTACCTCATCAGATCCACTGTTGAAAGTAGCAAACCAGGAAGAATTCCGTGGTGCCATAGCTCACGAGCGGCAGGTAGAGTTGGCATTTGAAAACCACCGTTGGTTCGACCTCGTACGTACGGATAAAGCAGTGACGGTAATGCAGACACATGGAGCACGTGAGAAGATTTTGAAGTCCTATGTGGTAGCAGCCGCCTACCAGGATATCCGTCTGCAAAATCTTTACCCTCAGCAAGAATTGAATTTGCTCGCACAGTAATGGTTAATAGTTGTTAGTTAATAGTTGGTAAATTCTGAC
>Ga0307515_10002548_pt1 | contig 39376 bp, 36 predicted proteins | sample 17_EM_MG_FD_194513 | JGI IMG/M metagenome (GOLD analysis project Ga0307515, IMG submission 194513) | Populus trichocarpa ectomycorrhiza microbial communities from riparian zone in the Pacific Northwest, United States - 17_EM | ecosystem: Host-associated > Plants > Roots > Unclassified | place... | reverse complement strand
GGGGGGGTACGGGAAAATTGCATGACAGTGGGCGCGATAGGGTAGGTATGTTTCTAGAACCTCCGAAATGTCTAGCTATTCATTTAAGCGGCTATAGGGACCGATAGTATGCAAAGTACCGATAGTATGCAAGGTACCAGTGATTGGTAGTAAAATCTGGGAAGTTTATGCAAGATACTCAACCGTGCGGATGAGCTGCACACAAAACCCAGGGCAATGGCAAAAGAAACGTTGCGGTTTAACTTCTGTGCAAGACGGAGTCCTAATCTAGGAAATTTTAACCTATGGTACAAAAGTTTAGAGCTCCTTGTACCGTATCCCTGTGGTACATACATATAAGTGTGTGTGGTTTAAGGTATCTTACAAGACTGAATTTCATGCTAGATGGTGAGAGGGAGGTTATAAGAAAGCTACACTATGATTAGATTGAAGACGCAAGCAGTCGGAACAGTTCGCTACGTTATGAGATTCCCCAAATTCGGCTCTTGTTTATTGAAACGAATGCACGAAATTTCTCATGCCATGTAGATGCATCTAGATACTGATGTTGCGGAACGACGATATAGATGTTCCGTCCATCTGTATACACGTACAACCATCCCCGTGGTGTGAAATTTCCGAGATTGGTTCCTACCACCAGGTATATAGTTCCCGATCCGGATAGGTACTCCATACATTAGTTACTAGCTGTTCGACCTGCAGTTAGCCTCGCGAAACCCCCAGTTTAGTATGCAGATTACCCCCTGTTGGGTGTACTAACTTTACCACAAGGTAACGACATATTAGAGGCCTGGTACCCCGGTCCCTGTCTAGTGTGTGGTAGTATACAATCAGCGCATGTAGAACAAACGTTCAGCATACCCGGCTCGCAGGGGTGCGACGTTTGCCATGCCCTGTCTACCCACGCCAGACAGCAAACTTAGAGAAAGCGGAATAGAGAGTGAAAGAGAGAGTAAGTTGAGAGATCTGAGCGCATCTTGGTAAAAAGGAGTACATACCACGGGTTTTTTTGTGCTCTATCAGCATCGACATTCACTCACCCACTCATCATGATTGAAACCGGCAAAATCTTTTCGTCCTCTGATCTGCAGGCCGTTGTGGAAGACTGGTCGGTCGCGGAGAGATTTAAATTCCGAGTACCACGCTGAGACTGAGCCCGAATCGATTACCATTGCAGCGTACAAAAATCCGGCTGCACCTGGAGAGTATACGTATCACCAAAAACTGTCGATAATGAGTGCCCCTGGGGCGGCACAGACACCGCTCCATTCCGCTTTCTCTAAGTTTGCGGTGTGGCGTGGGTAGACAGGGCACGGGAAACATCGCACCCCTGCGAGCCGGGTATGCTGAACGTTTGTTCGCGCATGTATGGTGTGCAACACAGAGTAATCCGGACTAAGCTGGATTAAGCTGGGCTAAGTCAAAATGAAATGCAAGAAATAGTAAGCGCAAAAGGTCTGAGGACATTACCACACTGAAAATCCATACAACTACCACCATATTAATAAACCTCAGTGAAATCTCAAAAGTATATTTGAAAAGTATCAAAGATAAATAAAGATGCTTTAATAATTATTTGACTTCTATATATACCATTGCCAGAAAATTTGAATTAGTATTGAGTGAAACATAGTCTACCCTACTATCTAACTCTGACCACCTCAAACAGTTCAGAACCAACATGAATTAACTGGGATTCTGCTTACTTATGGGTAATACTATTGAACAGTTGAAATATCCCATATCCAATGAATTTGTCTGTAGGAGAACAATGGATATATTGTGAACTTTCCACATCCAGTATTACTACAGAGCAGTATGTGAGTTCTGGCTATCAAGTTAACCAATGTGTAATGAAATTTATAACAAAATTTGCTGTAAGTTAGTCTCACAAATGGATTGCTCCATTTCAACGAGTACTGAAAGTTATTTCTGATGGTAATGTGCTTAACAGAGCTGTTTGAGTATTTATCACCTGAATTACTTTAGATATTGTATGATAAGTATATACTATCCTGGGGCTAGATTCTCTGGAAGTTAAAACAGGCTGGTTGTTAGGGGTTCTCCCCGAAGCAGTGACAATGATACTTGGAACAGTCGAGAAATGCATAAACTAATGCAAGATGTTGCAGGGAGGATCAGTAGTACGCCCTTTAGCGGGGGTTCAGACTTGTCATGAGAAGATTACAGACAGCCACGGCTGGCAGACGGACTTGCAACTACTAAGCCTTACCGGAATGTTCATGCACATCCACAGTGCTAGTAGTTTCTATCTTCTTTCATTCTTAGATACTATGCGGGAATTGTATGAGTGGGTTCATACACGGCAGTTGATAGTCAATATGCGAGTACGTGGGCTCCTCACTCCTAATTGTAATGGGGACGGATACAGTGAGGTACGTCCCGGCCTGGATGGCCTAAGGATGACGTAACTGAGTGATTTAAAACGTAGGCGAGAGCCTGGAGCAAACACTGGTCATTGAGTTGAGCAGCATGGTTGGCAAATTCGTTTAAGATTCACGTTGGCTTAGTATCGGCTAGTGACCTAATAAATCTATGACGCGATATTTAATAACTGGAAGGGAGAGGTTATTGTATTGCGATAAGGCATGGCCAGAGGATTGGTGAAATGTTCCAACTATCCGAAAACATACGATTCCCGAGATGTCTAAGTTGAAGATATGGTCTGATTAAATGAACAAGATGATACGTGTCCCCCAGGGCGCGCGAGCACTTCCGAGAGGTGCAAGAAAATAAGACAAAAGGATATCTACCAGGCATTGCCAATAAGTCCCACAGATAAGTGGCTATTATCGAGGGATTTAATCATGGTCTGGAGGGGGTTCCGAGAGACTATAAAGAGATGACTTTGTTCGAACAATGGGAGGAGGATCAAGCGATCAGCGAACAGAAAACAGTACCTACCAGCGGAGCAATATTCTTATTTATTATTGCGTTTTTATGATACCTACATCTATTATATTATACCTAGAATCTAGTGGCTTTCTGTAGCGGCAGCCCCGCACCTTTGATAAGTATTCCTCGTCTGAATGCCGATAACCATTGAGAACGACACCTGCATTATTATATACGCTTTGGAGTGCATTAAATCTCACGCAAGGAGAACCCAGCAAATCTTCGTAGCGCAGTGTGTCTGGTGGCTAGCTTCGATTATTGGACTTGAGCAGGGATTGGTTTCCCATATGGATAGGCTCCAAGCGCAAGAAGATTCCATTTTACTAAAGCAACTTCCCCGAGATGTTTTGGCTACCCCTAGGGACCTTACTGGGGATCAACGAGTCGATCAAGTACTAGATTGCACCGAGCAGTACTTACGAGAGTCTAAGCGATTAAGGGAAATAGCAGCTTTGAAGATCTCTGGGAAAACGACAACTGGTCAAATTAATCCATTGGGGAGAATTGAGAGATCCTGAATGAAAGCCAAGAGGAAATCCAAAGACGTTGCGACCAATGAGCGGAAAGAATATAGCAAGACAGAAGGGATTGTCGATAGCGGGATTTCAAGAAGGAAAGCAGCGAACGAGTGCTTATGTTGCGCTTGGCTCTTCGATAGGAAAGGAAATCATCGAGTTAAGGATTGTGTCCGACGAATTCAACTAGATAAGCGAACTGCTATATTCTATAAGGATAGGAACTACGAGAAGCCAACTGAATTTTCAGAAGGAAGTGATCCTGCGGATAGTTCCGATTCTGAAGAAAATATAGATTAGGATCTACGGCCGTACGCACCTTGAGTACTTAACGAAGTATCTTGGATAGGTGTTGTTACCCCCGTAACACTGGTCCACTACAATATCTTCAAACACAAGAAAATGTCATATTGTTGGCAAGCCATATTAATTCCTACTTCAGCAACATGTAAAATTATATGAAAGCCACATGCCAATGTCCCAGACACTCCACTCAACCTTGCTGGTGCTTTTTAATATTCCTGAAATGCCCAGCCCTCCCCTGACACTACATACAGTACTCTGAAGTCCTTCTAGTATACTCTGAGGTGCTGTTGAAATATTGTACACTGATGGAGGCACATTTGTGATAATAGAACATGTGGCATACAAGATGGTCAAATCGCAGAGCTGTGTGAATGGATGTACGTTGACTTTGAACTTTTGAAGTATGGTATAGTGATACAGTTGCGTATTAGGGCAAGTTAGTACATAGGATGCAGTAAGTGGTAATATTCAATCCAGATCGCAGTGCCACCATCCTGGTGATTAGTATGCAATACTGACTTACCCAAACTCAGTTCTGTGCCAGTTTCCACTTTTCAGCTTAGACTTTGCCCTTAGATTATCCCCCAACATGGGTACAGACCTCCTGGGGTTCATTTGCCAGGAGTACAATAATACACATTCATTTTCATATGGTATCATAGAAGGCTGTAAGTGCTGTGACTGACTTATACCATAACGTAGCCCATTGGTGTATCTGGCGCTAGGCAAACCAACTTTACCCATTGGGTAACATTTGAAGGTGGTAACAATTGTGGTGACCACATTTATTCTGGGCCAAGATTCCATCAGAGCAGAATCAAAACAGACAAAAAGAGTACAATGGACTCATGACCAAACTGCTTCTGTTTTCACCATGTCTGCACTCCTGCATTCTGTATCTCTATATCGATGGCTGTTCAGGATACTTATCATACATCATAACAACAACAGGTTGGCTATTGTCATGGTGCTCCACTAGGTACCAGGTTGTGTGTAAGTACTCATAGCTGGCTCATTGGATGAGGTGAGGCATCTTCCAACTTTGTTGCCTTGAGTGAAGAATGATGTGGCAGGAAATTTCATTGATGAAAACCACCCGGTCTGAGTTTAGAACGAAAAAGCCGGTTGGGGGCAAGGTATTGAAGATCAGAAGTATCAGAGATGAACTGAGCAACCAGGAGTATGTATTTGGAACACACTGGGGTACATAGACATCATCTTACAATACAATGAAATACACCCTCTGTCTTTCCCCCCGCTTAGTCTCACACACTCTATCTGAGATGTTGTAGATGCATGCAATTTCTGTGGTTCCTCATGGCCTGTTATCTTATTGTATCCTCCCACCCACTTCCTACACTGCTCAAGCTAGACCTGCATGTTCTCACACAGTGCCTTTGGATGGCACTAGAAGTGCACATCAGTGGAATGTATTTTAGTCACTGGAAGCCTCCAGGAGTGTCTGAGAGGATGTGGAGTGTAAACTTGGATGCATCAATTTCAGGAGATTATCAGACCCTGGGAGGGCATTCCGGCCAGCCTTCGGAGTAACTGAGATCGCAGATGACTGGTCCCGGAGTACGATGGGAGTGATTGACATATGTTTGGGAACATCTCCATCAGCAACTACTCTAGTTTCCGTCAGAAACACCCGGGTGTTCCGGACGGCTCTGACGGCTCTGACGGAACCTCGTACCCTCTGACTGAGAATTACACGCTGCCCGTCGCCCAGGCGACGGGTCGCATTCCATACGTACTCCGTTACTTTGTGGTGACGTGTACGCAACATCAGAAGGACACGTGTGTTACACTCATCGCAGGGGCTGCAGTTATGCTCAAGCCGTTTACACAACACCTGGCAATGTTAAATCATAGCTACTACTTATCGTTCAACCATTTTCAAAACTTATGCATTCAGTTTGTATTCTCATCTATGTATCTATGTATCTATATAGCTACCTATCTACACATGGTATATCTGGACTGGCAACACACGGTGATTGTCAGCAATTCAAGGTGCGCCTGAAGATGACGATCGAGTGAACTCAGAGATACACACCGAGGCTGTGATCGAGCGAGTTTGGAGATGCAATTGGAGACTGAGATTGAGTGAACTCAGAGATGCACTTAGAGGCCGAGAGCAAGTGAACTCAGAGATGCCCTTGGAGGCCGTGATGGAGCGAGTTTGGAGATGCACTTGGAGGCCGTGATCGAGCGAGATTGGAGATGCACTTGGAGGCTGTGATCGAGCGAGATTGGAGATGCACTTGGAGGCCATGCTCGTGCCAACTGGCAGGCTGTAATCGAGCGAGTTTGGAGATACACTTGGAGGCCGTGATCGAGCGAGATTGGAGATGCACTAGGAGGCCGTGATCGAGCGAGATTGGAGATGCACTTGGAGGTCATGCTCGTGCGAACTTGTAGGCCGTAACCGAGCGAGTTTGGAGATACACTTGGAGGCCGTGATCGAGGGAGTGTGGAGATGCACTTGGATGCCGTGATCGAGCGAGTTTGGAGATGCACTTGAAGGCCGTGATCGAGCGAGATTGGACGAGTACTTGGAGGCAGTCGATGGACGGCGCACCGGGTGATGAGACTCTATTCATCAGTTAGTTAACTCGCAACCGTGGGAATGTGACAATGTGACCTTCCCTTTGAGCTCTCATGGAGAGCTGGCTGATGGCGGTCGATCGTGTAGGGAGGTACGCCGGAAGCTGAAGCTACATTCAGGGGTCAACTCGTAATCATGAGAATGAAGGGAAGACAAACAATCTTCGGTGGATGCTGTACTCGGTGTATGCTGTACTCGGTGTATGCTGTACCCAGTGTCAACTCATGATCATGTCATGGAGAGATAGAGAGGGATAACTTAACTTTGTGTTCTGCGATGATGGTTGAGTTGTGGACGAGAAAGAGAGAGATGGGGGATGAAGATGAGTATGATATGGAGGATATGAGCAGATTTGAGCAATCAGGGGTACGACTTGCCTGATTGGGTTCGGAACACCTCGTATCGGTGTTAGTTCGCGCAGGATCGTGACTCGTACCTGCCATATCAGGGATGGTCAATTGACTCGCACACGAAATTCTCTAAGTCCCAGTTTTTCATGATGATTTCCCCCGATCTCTCACTTTCTTGTGCTCAACTCTACCATCACCTACGAACACCAAGTTAAGTCATCCCTCTCTATCTCTCCATGCCATAATCATGAGTTAACACAGAGTACAGCATACACAAAGTACAGCATCATCCCAAGATCGACAGTCTTCCGCTCCCAGCCAGTTTCTCATCTCTCGGCGGATGTTGTACTCAACTCTCTACATTCCCACAATTACAAGTTAACCAATGAATAGAGTCTCAGCTGCCATCGCGCCTCCCTCCAAATCGACCGCCTCCAAGTACTCCTCCAATCTCGCTCGATCATAACCTGCAAGTGCATCTCCAATCTCGCTCGGTCACAGCCTCAGAGTGCATCTCCAAACTCGATCGATCACAGCCTCCAAGTGCATCTCCAAACTCGCTCAATCACGGCCTAAAAGTGCATCACTGAGTTAACTCGACCTCGGGCTCCAAGTGCATCTCTGAGTTCATTCGATCTCCGTCTCCAAGTGCATCTCAAACACGCTCGATCATGTACATCTTCAAGGAGCGACAGCGGTTGTACGGAGATACAGGGGTAACGGAGGTGGACAGAGTGACGGGGAGTATATATTCGGCAGACCCCGGAGTAGATAGACATCATCTCATTTCCATCCCCTGTTATCATACAATGAAAATTCACACTCTATCTTTCCCAACTTTTGGTCTCACTCGCTCTGTCCGAGATCCACGCAATTGTGTGGATCCTCACGGCCGGGTAGTATCATCTCTTCTCACCTTCCTACGCTCCTCGAGCTGAATGTAGAAGGAACGCGAGGAGCGTTCTTCGCAGTGTCACCCATTGCATTGCAATCCCGATGCAAGCGTGTACCCAATGAACCCATTCCGACGTATGGTCGCAGTTGGCCACAATGCCAGAGTGTTTGTTTAAAATAGGAGACCGACAGAGCGAGAAGAAACGGCGAAACGGCAATCGGAGGGCGATATGTGACGCGACGCGTGGTCTTGACGCCGGGCACGGAGTAATCCGCCACCGGGGTGTCTCTGACGGCTCTGACAGAGCGCGTCCACTCTGACTGAGCCATTCCGCCCGGACGGAAATGTTTTTTGCTGATGTCGGAGCGCCAGAGAGAACAGTGTGTGCACCGGGGAGCACTGGCGACAAGTCTGGGAGCATCTCGAATCACAGTAGAGCAGTCCGGGAATGACACCATCTTCTTTGGGAATGCTGCTGGGGCGCCCGGAAATCAAAGCTACTACTTATTGTTTAACAAGTGTTAAAACTGATGTATTCAGTTTGTATTCTCAGCTATGTATCTATGTATCTATATAGCTACCCATCTACACACAGTATATCTGGACTGGCTGCAGCCAGTACTTGAGAGCTAATCAAGGTGCGCCTGAAAATGATGATCAAGTGAACTCAGAGATACACTCCGAGCCTGTGATCGTGTGAGTATGGAGATGCACTTGGAAGCCATGTTCATGGGAACTTGGAGGCTGTAATCGAGCGAGTTTGGAGATATACTTGCAGGCTGTGATCAATTGAGTTTGGAGATGCATTTGGAGGCCGTGATCGAGTGAGATTGGAGATGCACTTGGAGGCCATGATCGAGTGAACTTGGAGATGCACACCAAGGCTGTGACCAAGTGAGTTTGCAGATGCACATGCAGGATGTGATCGCGCAAGATTGGAAGAGTATTTGGAGGTGGTCGATCTGGAGGTGGTCGATCTGGAGGTGTTCGATCTGGAGGTGGTCGATCTAGGTGGTTGTCAATTTGAAGGCGGTCGATGGGAGGCGTGATGGGTGCTAAGACTCTATTCATCGGCTAGTTGACTCAAAACCATGGGAATGTGACGAGGTGACTTTACCTTTGAAGTCATTATCGAGAACTGGCGAGTAGCGGTCGAGCTGTATAGGTAGGCTCGGCAGTAGTTGAAGCTGCATCCAGGGGTTGACTTGTAATCATCAGAACGAAGTGATGACAGACAATCTGAGGTGTATGCTGCACTCAGCACATGCTGCACTCTGTGTATTCTGCACTGGGTGTATGCTGCACTTGGTGTATGCTGCACTTGGTGTATGCTGCACTCGGTATATGCTACAACTCGGTGTTAACTCATGATCATTGCATAGAGATATACACAGGGATGACTTAACTTTGTGTTGTGCGATGATGGCAGAGTTGTGGATGAGAAAGAGCGGGATGGGCGAAGAGTGTGAGAATGATATGGAGGATACAAGCGGATATGAGAAATTAGGAATACGACTTGCCAGATTGGGTTCAGAAGACCTCGTATCGCTGTTATTTCACACCAGATCAGGATTCATACCTGCCAGATAGAGGATTGTAAATTCAGTCGCACACGACACTCTCCTAAGTCCCCATTTCTCATGATCATTTCCCCCATCTCCTCTCATTTCACTCTGTCTTGACCTCAACTCTACCATCACCTAAGATCACGAAGTTGAGTCATCCCTCTCTATCTCTCCATTCCATGAGCCTGAGTGAACACTGAGTACAGTGTACACCAAGTACTGCATCATTCCTTGATCGACTGCCTCCCGCTCCCAGCCAGTTTCTCATCTCTCGACAGATGTACTGAACTCTCTATAATCCAAAATTACGAATTAACCAATGAATATAATCTCAGCTTCCGTCACCCCTCCTGATCTACCGCCTCCATGTACTTCTCCAGTCTTGATCGAACATGGCCTCCATGTGTATCTCCCAACACTGTCAATTTCGGCTTCCAAGTGCATCTCTGAGTTAACTAGATCATCAGCAAAATGTAATTCGTTCCGGAAGCCAGATGCAAACCTGCCAGGCACTCCGGTCGCCCTCACCAGTGCTTCTAAGTACTTCCAGATGCTCCCAGCCCCCCCTGGAGCTTTGCAATATGCTCTTGGACTCTGCAAGAGCATTCCCAGGTGCTCCTGAAAGCACCTGCAGTTATGGAAGTTCATTCAGGATGCTACGAGATTGACTATTAGAATAGTCAAATTTTGGAGCTGCTGAAACCTCTGCACAGGTCTGCAGGGGACTTCGAGATCAACTGAGACCTCAGCGCAGCTCTGCAGGAGACTTTGAGAGCAGCTGAGACCTCTGCGCAAGCTCTGCAGGAGACTTGGTGCCAAATTCTCACAGCAGTCATTCTTAGACAGCAGTGATTCTTATGGTTCCACAACCACATGGCATTTCATTGATCATATTCGTCTTTGTTACAGTCACAAGATTTGCTACATCATGATATGGCGTGTATTATCTAAGTCTCTATATATACACATATGGAGATACAGGGATAACAGAGACGGACTCAGCGACAGGAAGTATATATTTGGGAGAGGCCAGGGTAGATAGACATCATCGCATTATACAAAATACACACTCTTTCTTTCCCAGATCTTGGTCTCACGCACCCTTGCCGAGCTTTCATAGATCAACAAAATTTTTGTGGTTCATCATGGCAGGGTATCACGTCATATCCTCTTACCTTCTTCCTACACTCCTCGAGCCAGAATGGCTCTTTCTCAGGAATGCGAGGTGCAGTGGAGTGTTGATGATGGGCTGCCTGCCTTCGAGCTCCACCGTTTCACCACACCATGATGGAGTGAAGTTGGAGATGCACTCCGAGGCCATGATCATGCAAACTTGGAGGTCGGAATCGAGCGAGTCTGGTGATGCACCTGGAGGCAGTGATCGAGCGCATTTGGAGATGCACTGGGAGGCCGTGATCGTGCGAACTTGGAGGCCAAAATCGAGCGAGTTTTGGTGATGCAGTTGGAGGCCGTGATCGTGCGAACTTGGAGGCCGTAATTGTGCTAGATTTGAGATACTCTTACAGGCCGTACTCACGCGAGTTTGGAGATGCATTTGGAGGCCATAACCGAGCGAGTTTGGATATGCACTTGGAGGCCGTGATCGAGCGAGATTGGAGTTATGCACTTGGAGGGTATCAGAGTGCAAACTTGGAGGCTGTGATTGAGTGGGTTTGGAGATGCACTTGGAGGCCATGATTGAGTGAGATTGGAGGAGTACTTGGAGGAGGTCAATCTGCAAGGAGGCGAGACGGGAGCTGAGACTCTATTCATTGGATAAGTTGTAATTGTGGGAATGTAGACAATTGAGTACAACATGGTCTGCTGAGTAATGAGAAAGTGGCTGGGAGCAGGAGACAGTCGATTGTGGGATGATGCAGTACACGGTGTATGCAGTACTCAGCGTTTGTTGTACTTGGTGTACGCTGTACTCAGTGTATGCTGTACTTGGTGTATGCTGTACTCAGTGTATGCTGTACAAGGTGTCAACTCTTGATCATAGCATAGAGAGATAGAGAAGGATGACTTAACTACATGTTCTTAGGTGATGGTAGAGTTGACGACGAGAAGGAGAGAGATCAGTAGTGATGGGGCAAATCATCATGACAAACTGGGACTTAGACATTTCTGTGTGCAAGTCAATTTACCTTCCCCGATACGGCAGGTACAAGTCCTTATCAGGCATGTAATTACCCTGATACAAGGTCTTCCTAGCCAAATCATGCAAGTTGTACCCCTCATTTGTCATTTCCGCTTGTATCCTCCACATCATCCTCATCTTCATCCCCCATCTGTCTCTTTTTCGTGCACAACTCAACCATCATCACGGAACACAGAGTTAAGTCATCCCTCTTGATCTCTCAATGCCATGATCATGAGCTGCCAATGAGTACAGCATACGCCGAGTGCAGCATTCACCGAGTACAGCATTCACTGAGTACAGCATACATGCAAGATTGTTTGTCTTGCCTTCATTCTCAAGATGACGAGTTGACCCCTGAATGTAGCTGCAGCTTCCGGCCTACCTCCATACAGGATCGACCGCCATCAGCCAGGTCTCCATGAGAGCTCAAAGGTAAAGTCACATTGTCATATTCCCACGGTTGAAGGTTGACTAACTGATGAACAGAGACCCAGCACCAGGCGTGCCGGCAATCGACCGCGCCCAAGTACTTGTCCAATCTCGCTCGATCCATGCCTCCAAGTGCATCTCCCAACTTGCTCGATTACGGCCTCTTAGTTCGCATGATCACGGCCTCCACGTGCATCTCCAAACTCGCTCGATGACAGCCTCCAGGTGTATCTCAGGACTCACACGATTACAGCCTCCAAGTTAGCACGATTTTGGCCACCAAGTGCATATCTCCAAACTCGCTCAATTACAGCCTCCTAGTGTATATCCAAACTCATTCGATCACGATCTTGAAGTGCATCTCTAAGTTCACTCAATCATGGCCTCCAAGTGCATCTCCCAACTAGCTCGATCACGGCCTCGGAGTGTATCTCTGAGTTCACTCAATCGTCATTTTCAGGTGCACCTTGAATTCTTCTCAAGCACCGCCTGCAGCCAGTCCAGATATACCCTGTGTTGATGGGTAGCAATATAGATAATTAGATGAGAATACAAACTGAATACATGAGTTTTCAAAATCGTTGAACGATGGGTAGTAGCTATGATTTCCAGGCGCACCGGCAGCGATCCCAAAGATGATGCTTTTCCCAGACTGCTCTACAGTGATTCGAGTTGCTCTCAGGCTTGATACCGGCGCTCCCAGGTGATCCCATGGTTGTCGGTGCTTCCAGGCTTGTCATCCGCACTCCCAGACTTGTTGTCGGCGCTCCCAGGTGCTGCCAGGTGCACCCAAAGTTCTCTCCGGCGCTCCGAGGTGTTCTCCAACTCATCACACTCACTCTCATGGTACTCCTGTACCAGTCATCAGAGATCCCAGTTACTCTGAATGTCGGCAGGAATGCCCTCCTAGGGTCTGAGACTCTCCTGAAATTGACGCATCTAAGATTACACTCCACATCCTCTGAGACAGTCCTGGAGGCTGCCAGTGACTAAAATACATATCGCTAACGATCTCGGACTCTAAGTGCATCTCCAAACTGACTCGATCACGGAGTCCAAGTGTACCTATGAGTTCACCCGATCTCAGTCTCCAAATGCATCTCCACACTCGCTCGATCCTGGTCTCCAAGTGCATCTCTGAGCTCACTCGATCTTGGTCTCCAAATGCATCTCCAAACTGGCTCGATCTCGGACTCCAAGTGCATCTAAGAGTTCACTCGATATCGGTCTCCCAGTGCATCTCCAAACACCCCTGATCACACGATCCAAGTATATCTTCAAGGAGTGATGCCGGGTGTACAGAGATACCTGTGTAATGGAGGCGGACAGAGTGATGGGGAGTGTATATTTGGCAGACCCCTGAGTTGATAGAGATCATCCCATTTCCATCTCATCTTATTATACAACAACAATACACACTGTATCTTTCCCACATTTCGTACTCACTCGCGCGGTCTGACATTTCATGGATCCTCAATGCCGGGTAGTATCATATCTTCTCACCCAATTCCTACACTACTCGAGCCAAGAACCGCTCTGTCTCATCAATTCCATTTAGATGTTGTGAGCGGTGCGGTGGAGTGTCGAAGGTGGGCTCTCTGCCTTCTGCATCTCTAAGTTCTCTCAATGGGCGTGTCCAGGTGCTCCTCCAATTATGCTCGACTACCATCTGCAGCCAGATTGACTGTATGAATATATTTGGAGAGTCTAAAATAATATATGCCATATTATGATGTAGTGAATCTTGAGACTGTAACAACGACGAATATCATAAGACGTAATTCCATATGGTTTCGAAAGAACCACTGCTCTGAGAATACTGCCCGAAGTCTCCCACAGAGCTGCACAGTGGTCTCGGCTCCTCTCCATGTCTCTTGCGGAGCCGTGCAGCTGTATCACCTGCTTCCGAAGCCTCCCGCAGATCTGGGAAGAGGTCTCAGGAGCTCCAAAATTTGACTATTCTATAAGTCAAATCTTGGAGCACCTGCGACTGCTCTTGGATAGTCTGGGAGCACTTTGCTTAGCTCCATGGGGGCTCTGGAAGCATCTATAAGTACTTAAAAGCACTGGTGAGGTTGCCCAGAGTGTCAGGCAGAATTGTGTGTGGCTTCCGGACCGATTTACATTTTGCTGGTGAAACGATATCCAGGCCAAGATACCCAACAGCTTCAGAATGATGGTGAATCCTTATGAAAGGATGGATTGGTGAATTAAGCCATTGGTGGGTAGACTTAGCATCTATGATAGAGTCTGTTAGTAATGTGGGTTTATAGGGAGATTGTGCTCAGTCATAATATTGCCGATAGTATCTGAATGCCAGATTTATCAAGGAGAAATAAAACAGGGGTTTTGTGAAGATATGTGTCAATTGAGATTGCACTATCAACTGGCAAAATATTACTGCATCCATATCAATTAATCACCAAGATTCATTATACAAATATACTTTACGATATGAATCAATCACCAAGATTAATTATAAAAATATGGTTTACAATATTCATCAGCAAAAAACATTTCCGTCCAGGTGAAATGGCTGCGTCAGGGTGGGCGCGCTCCGTCAGAGCCGTCAGAGACACCCCAGTGGCGGATTACTCCGCGCCCAGCGTCAATACCACCCGTTGTGTTGCATATTGCCCTCCGATCGTGGTTTCGCCGTCTCTTCTCACTCTGTTGGCAGTCTCCTATTTTAGACAAACACTCTGGCGTTGTGGCCAACTGTGACCATACGTCGGAATGGGTTCATTGGGTATACCCTTGCATCGGGATTGCACTGCAATGGGTGACGCAGCAAAAAACTCTCCTCATGTTCCTTCTACATCAAGCTCGAGGAGCGTACAAAGATGGTGAGAAGATATGATACTACCCGGCCGTGAGGATTCATGCAATTGCATGGATCCACGAAATTTTGGACAGCGTGAGTGAGACCAAAAGTTGGGAAAGATAGAGTGTGAAGTTTCATTGTATGATAAGAGGAGATGGAAATGAGATGATGTCTATCTACTCCGGGGTCTGCCGAATATATACTCCCCGTCACTCTGTCCACCTCAGTTACCCCTGTATCTCCGTACCACTGCCGTCGCTCCATGATGATGTACTTGATCGAGCATGTTTGAGATGCACTTGGAGACGGAGATCGAGTCAACTCAGAGATGCACTTGGAGGCCGGAATCGAGCGAGCTTGGAGATGCACTTGGGGGCCATGATTGTGCGAACTGGCAGGCCGTAGTCGAGCGAGTCTGGAGATACACTTGGAGGCCGAGATCGAGTGAAATCAGAAGATGCACTTGCAGGCCTTGATTGATTGAGTTTAGAGATGCACTCTGAGGCTGTGACCAAGCGAGTTTGGAGATGCACTTGCAGGCTATGATCGAGCGAGATTGGAGGAGTACTTGCAGGCGGTCGATTCAGCGGGAGGCGCGATGGCAGCTGAGACTCTATTCATTGGTTAACTTGTAATTGTGGGAATGTAGAGAGTTGAGTACAACATCCGCCGAGACTTGAGAAATTGGCTGGCAGCCGGAGACTGTCGATCTTGGGATGATGCTGTACTTGGTGTATGCTGTACACTGTGTTAACTCATGATTATGGCATGGAGAGATAGAGAGGAATGACTTAACTTTGTGTTCTTAGGTGATGGTAGAGTTGAGCACAAGAAAGAGAGAGATCAGAGGAGATGAGGGAAATCATCATGAGAAACTGGGACTGAGAGAATTTCGTGTGCAAGTAAATTGACCATCGCCGATGTGGCAGGTTCCAGTCCCGATCTGGCTGGTCATAACACTGATACAAGGTCTTCTGAACCCAATCAGGCAAGTCGTACTCCTGATTTCTCATAGCTGCTCACTTCCTCCATATCGTTCTCATCTTCATCCCCCATCTCTCTCTTTCTCATCCACAACTCTACCATCATCACAACAACACAATGTTAAGTCATCCCTCTCTATCTCTCCATGCCATCATCATGAGTTAACAATGAGTGCAGCATACACCGAATACAGCATACACCTATGATTGTCTGTCGTCCCTTCATTCTCACGATTTCGAGTTGACCCCTGAATGAACGTTCAGCTTCCGGCATACCTCCCTACCGATCGACCGCCACCAGCCAGTTCTCCATAAAGGCATCTAAGGTAAAGTCACCTTGTCACATTCCCACGGTTGCGAGTTAACTAACTGATGAATTGAGTTCCGGCGCGCTGTCGATTGACCGCCTCCAAGTACTTGTCCAATTTCGCTCAATCACGGCCTCCAAGTGTATCTCCAAACTCGCTCGATTACGGCCTCCAAGTGTATCTCCAGACTCGCTCAATTACAGCCTGCAAGTTCGCACAATCATGGCCTCCAAGTGCATATCTCCAAACTCACTCAATCATGGCCTCCAAGTGTATCTCCAGACTCACTCGATTACTGCCTGCAAGTTCGCACGATCTTTGCCTCCAAGTACATATCTCCAAACTTGCTCGATCACGGCCTCGAAGTGTATCTCCAAACTTGCTCGATTACGGCCTCCACAAGTGCATCTCCAAACTTGCTCGATCATGATCATGGAGCACATCTGTAAGTTCACTCGATCGCAGCCTCCAAGTGTATCTCGTAATATTCTCGATTACCGCCTTCAAGTGAGTCTCCAACGTCACTCGATCACGGCCTAGGAGTATATCTCTGAGTTCACTCGATCGTCATTTTCAGGCGCACCTCCAATTGCTCTCAAGCACCGCCTGCAGCCAGTCCAGATATAGCATGTGTAGATGGGTAGCTATATAGATACATAGATACATTGATGAGAATACAAACTGATTACATGACTGTGATTCCAGCTGCTCCCAGGCTTGTCATCGGTGCTCCCAGTTACTCTGAAGGCCGGCAGGAAGGGCCCTCCTAGGGTCTGATACTCTCCTGAAATTGACGCATCTAAGTTTACACTCCACATCCTCTCGGACACTCCTGGAGGCTTCCAGTGACTGAAATACATTTTGCTGGTGCTATGCAACGGGAAGGGTGAAATTCTCCATCAGATGGTACGAGGTTATGTCAGAGCCATCAGAGCTGTCCGGAACAGCCGGGTGTTTCTGACAGAAACTAGAGTTGTTGCTGATGTTGATTAACCACGGATATCAATTACACAAATGTACTTTACCATATTGACTAATCATCGAGATTAAATAGAAGAATTTACTCTAAGATATCAAGTATTCATCGGGATTAATTATATGAGTATATTTTACGATATAAATGAATCATTGAGGTAAATTTGTTTTGCTATATGTCTTGTTAGTATTGTATCACACAAAGATGTGACTTAGCTGCTATTTACTTATTAACATCTGAATGACTATACATATTTGTCCTCTTTGCGTATACGATCTGACCAGGTTCCGAATAAATTTCCTCTGGAGATACAGAAACGATTTACGACAGGAACTATGGCCGTGTACCTAGTACTTACTTGAGCATATGTGGATACTTGTTTATAAGTATAGTTACTCAGGTGGAGGCAACCCTGTAACAATTTCGATGAGCAGGTGTCAGTGTAATCAATACAGCAAGCATTCGCTGCTATATGAAGGTCAGTTTGGGAACTGTCACAATTACTTGAAATATGTACTTTCTCAATTATGTTTGCTACTCATGGTTGACACCATGTTGATTTTAGCATTGCCCTTTTTATGAAGTCTTTGACTCTTCCCAATGTCTATGCTTTCATTCTCTCCAAATTGCTGATCTTGCTCATGGGCTTCCCAAGACTTGGTGCAGCTTTTGACACCCAGACTGCTCATGAATGCGTCTAAAGCAAGCTGAATGATGTGTGCCATGCATGGTATGTGGGTTCTCGATGCAGGCCATATGATTCTGGAGGCCTCAAGGGTTGGTTGTAATTCATCAGTCATGGACCAATTTGAGAAAGCGTTATCAGTGCTAAATCCAAGTAAACGGCCATCGGTAAGCTCAAATCCATCCAGAACCTGCTTCAAATGCATGGCTAGCCTTACTCCACTATGTTGACCCTTGACCTATCATCCATATTTAGCTTTCGAAATTGGATAGGAATAGGCTATTTACCCCATCAAATCCAAGTTGTACTTGTCGCAATACCCAATCTCAATCCATATAGTAAGCAATGCCCGACGTGATGGCCAATCTGTTCGTTGATATCCACCTGTCTCAAGCTAAACCAACTTCATTTCTTGATGGCATTTGCTTCATAATTACGTCTATTGTCAGTGTGTATTCCCTCATCAGGAAAATGTAAATTGGTCCGGACGTGACATGCAACCCTCCCAGACACTCCGGTAGACCTCACTGGTGCTGCCAAGTAATTTCAGATGCTCCCAGGCCCCCCCTGGAGCTGAGCAAAGTGCGCTCAGACTCTGCAAGGGCATTCTCAGGATGCTACGAGATTTGACCAATACGATAGTCAAATTTAAAAGCAGCTGAGAGGTCTGCACAGGTCTGCAGGAGACTTTGAAAGCTGCTTCAGACCTGTGAGGAGCTCTGCACAAGGCTCACCACCGTATGCTCACAGCTGCAGTTCATAGCATTCCATAACCACACGGCATTCTGTGTATCGGATTCGTCTCTGTTACTGTCACAAGATTCCTAAATCATAATATGGCATCTATTATGTATCTAAGTCTCACTATATATATACATATGGCCAATCTGGTTGCAGACGGTACTGGAGCAAAATAGCAGGAGCACCTGGTGACCCTGATTGAGAGAGGTTAGAGATGCACTTGGAGGCCGTGATTGAGCGGTTTGGAGTTGCATTTGGAGGCTGTTTTTGAGCAACTCAAGGATGCACTTGTAGGGTGAGATTGGGTTGAACTCAGAGATTCACTTGGAGGCCATGATGGAGTGGGTTTGCAGACGCATTTGGAGGCCGAGATGGAGTAACTCAGAGATGCACTTGGAGGCCATGATCGAGCTGGTTTGAAGATCAATTGGGTGGCTGAGATTGAGTAATGCAGAGATACACTTTGAGGCCGGGATGAAGTTGAACTCAGAGATGCACTTGGAGGCCATGATCGAGCAGGTTTGGAGATGCATTTGGAGGCTGAGATCAAGTAATGCAGAGATCCTCATGTAGGCGATGATCAAGTTGAACTCAAAGACACCCGTGGAGGACCTGATTGAGCAACTTTGGAGATGCATTTGGAGGCCAAGATCGTGTAATGCAGAGATGCACTTGCAGGCCATGATTTAGCGAGTGTGGTGATGCACTTGGAGGCCGAGATCATGTAACGCAGAGATGCACTTGCAGGCCGTGATTTAGCGAGTTTGGTGATGCACTTGGAGGCCGAGATCATGTTGAACTCAGAGATGCACTTGGAGACCGCGATACAGTGAGTTTGGAGATGCACTTGGAGGCCAAGATCAGGTTGAACTGAGCGATGCACTTGGTGGCCATGATCGAGTGAGTTTGGAGATGCATTTACAGGCCAATATCGTGTGACTGAGAGATGCATTTGGAGGCCGTGATCTTGCGAGTTTGGAGATGAACTTGGAGGCCTTGATCGATAGAGATTGAAGGAGTATTTGGAGGTGGTCGATCTGGAAGGGGTAGATCGGGAGGGAGGTGCCACGGCAGCTAAGACTTTATTCATAGCTTAACTCGTAATCTTGGGAATGCAGAGAGTTGAGTACATTCCGGTGCGCTGAGAGATGAGAGAGTGCCTGGGAGCTGGAGATAGTGGATCTTGTGATGATGCAGTACTCGGTGTATGCTGTACTCAGTGTATGCTGTACTCGGTGTATGCTGTACTCGGTCTATGCTGTACTCGGTGTATGCTGTACTCGGTGTATGCTGTACTCAGTGTATGCTGTACTCAGTGCTAACTCATGATCATTGCATGGACAGGTAGATAGGGATGACATAACTTTGTGTACTTAAGTGATGGTAGAGAACGAGAGAGACGAGAAGAGATGGGAGAAATCATGATGAGAGACTGGGACTTATGAGAATTTCCTGTACGAGTCAATTTACCATTGCTGGTGTTAGCACCAGTTCTGGACCGTCACTTCCAGTCCGGGTCAGGGTCCAAACCGAACCATTGCCAAATTGGCGGTCCAGGTTGTCAATAAACCGGAACATTCAATTCGGCTACGGTTCCATGGTAAGCTCCCAACCCATCTGATTTGGGCAGGTTGTCACCAGGTCGCCCAGCAGGTCCATCCATAGATTCATATAAGCATCCTATTTTTGGAGTTTCTTCATAATATCTTATCAAAATCACATTTCAACAACGAATATTATGTATTTCCTTGCTTTGCAGCTTGCAATATTGATTAATTTGGAATCGGTGTTACCTTTGATATATTGTATTTCTGCCTATCAGGACAGTCAATAATTCCGTTATGAACGCGAAAATCCGTGTGATGCCTGGATTACCAAACATGCAACTAATAATACTGTCGACACTCCATTGACGCTCATTGTCAGAAGGCGGCAGCGACCATGTCAGTGTTGTTTTTCGAGTAAAGGCTGCCAATATTTCATAAATGGATGTCTGCAACCAGTCGGAACATAAATTACCCAGGATGCAAGGTGAAAATTGTTGACGCTCCATTGATGGTCATTTTCAGGATGCGGCAAGGAGCATGTCGCTGTAGTTTTTCCCAGTAAAGGCTGCCAATATCTGGTAAATGGGTGTCTCCAACCGATTGGAACATAAATTGCCCAAGATGCAAAGCTAACAATCGTTGACGCTCCATTGACGTTTAGTCTCAGGATGCGGCAAGGAGCATGTCACTGTCGTTTTTCCCAGTAAAGGTTGCCAATATCTGATAAATGGGTGTCTGCAACCAGTCAGAACATAAATTACCCAAAATTCAAAGCGAAAAATCATTGATGCTCTGTTGACACTCATTCTCAGAATGGGGCGGTGACCGTGTTGCTGTCACTTTTGACTAGAAAAGCTGCCAATACATTGGTTATGCATAACAGCAACCAAATCGCTGGGGAATTACCGTATATACAAAACTACAAATCGTTGACGCTCAGTTGATGCTGATGATGATATACTCTCCATTCAACATCTGCTGCCATCGATAATAGGTTTCATCATGATTGGAATATATTTGTAGTCGTTCTGGCAGATCGAGACTTGGCGCTGTGGCAAAGCCGAGCGCAGTAACATTCTTGCACTGTTCGCTCTCACACGACTCAAATTTATGTATCTTGCCAAAAGCTTCATTGTGCATGCTATACATCTGTTTATCAACCGATATTTACCAGCTACTGCTCACCATTGGCTCATAATATATATCTAACTAAAACTCTCGGTCAAGATACATAAAGAAGGTGGTGAAACATTGACGCATTCTGTCCTAATTGTTCTACACTCCCTTATTCCTCCTCGTTTCGATTGCACTGACCATCATCAACACCGTTTCAGCCTGTCTCTTTCACTTCCGTGTAGGCTGGATCAATCCAGGAACATTTGGCGCAGCACTCACATACCGCTGCTCTGGGCATTCCGGATCCTTGATGCGATTGTCTTTCTCTATATCAGGTTCAATGTCCGCTGTGCAATCGTCTTCACTGTCATTCGGATTATCTAAGTCCCCATTCCAGTTAAGCCAATCTTCTGTGTCCGAAATGCTTTCAGGTGCGCTATCCTCATCACGTTCCACTGGATGACGGTTGATTCTCCGCATTCGGCAAACATTCAATAACTGAATTCATCCTCCAAGGAGGTCATTTGCAGACAAAGGTGGTGGGAATGGAGATCTTTCTGACAATTTAAATTCAGCCGCACCATCGTGGTGTAAGAGTGACCAGGGTGCTTTGACAATCTCTTTGCTGTCCGAAATGTATCCCACTGTGGTCATCTCCTTGTTTTGAGCACAAGATTCCTTCTGGGTAGCATATAGGTTTTGGCTGCCCTGCCACATCTCCAAAAAGTCATGAACCATGGCCATTCTGTGCAATTTCCTTTCCTCCGCCTCTTTCTTCATTTCCGAGTCGCGTTCTGTGTTTGTTGTATCCAATAATGGGTCAGCGCCTGCCAAAATCCCATTTTGGCTTGAGCGAACTGCCTTACACTGACTTTCTTGCAAAGGGTCTCGCCTGTTGTTTTTGACTGCCTCCAGCCTATAAAATCTTGGCCTAGGGAAAAACTGGCCTCCACTCTGACACCATGTGGTGTGATAGAAAATATGTCGCGTGCCACATTGGAGAGATCAATGTACTTTGAGTGCGTTTCCTCTTGTTGGCGCAACCAGACGGTTATGTCCGGTAACCAAAATGTACTGCTGATCTCCATTTGGTCGGAGTGGTAATCATTGAGAATTGGATTAATTTGCCCCCAGTTCATTGGTGCTTCAGGCGGTGAATTCAAGTACAGCCTGGTGGTGGTCAATAAGCGTGCTGCGCGATCGCTTCGTCCGGGTGTCATTTGAGCCACATGGTTAGGCGTTAGGTATTCGTCCTCATTGCTGGAAAAATCAGATGGATCAAAGGATAATTCACAGGATCACGAAGCCGTTGCAGAGGGGGTGAGATTGCTGCTCGGTAAGCTTTCGAGTTGATTGACCGGCACATGTTGATGTTTCGCACAGTATTCATTCTCCGCATACTTCCGAAAGGCCTCTTGGTATTGGGTTGTATAGGATGTCTCGTCCTCAGGATCAATATCCATTCCTTTGTCCCAGTTTCTGAATAATCGGAACTTATGGAAAGGATCGAGGATATGAGCAGAAATGGGAAGCATGCCTGTTCATGGAGTCACTTCAGCATAATATTTGGACAGCTTTCGTCGAGCTAACTTCATGGCAAAGAACAAGTCTTCCTTCCTTTGAGTCTTCTTCTTGGCCAAAGCTCGCATCACGCCATCCATGTGATCGAACCTGTCATTGTACAATGTGATAACGTGATGCAATCTGACGGTATGCCTCTTCGACATCCACAGAGTCCAATATCGGAATGGCCTCAACGCTTCCATGATATACTTCACAATGGTCCATTCATCTTGAGTTGTGAAAAGTGGCCGGTGATCAGTGTATTTTGGATTTTGAAGCCACTTGCGTGTGAATTCGCGTAATCGGTAGGCGCGCTCAAGCAACACCAGTGTAGAGTTCCCACGGGTCTTGTTACGGGGGTGCTTTACACCTAAGTAACCAAACTTGCACCTCCAAGCAGTTACTAGGTACACAACCGTAGATCCTAATCTGTATTATTTCCAGAACCGGAACTATGCGCAGGATCACTTCCCTCTGAAGATTTGGTTGGTTGCTGGTAGTTTCTATCCTTAAGGAATATAGCAGTTCCCTTATCTAATCTTATCCGTCGAATGCAATCCTTAACTCGATGACTCCCTCTTGTATCGGAGGGCCAAGCGCAACGTAAGCGCTCGTTTGCTGCTTTCCTTCTTTGAATCTCGCTCTTGTCGATCCCCTCTGTCTTGCAATAATCTTTCCGCATATTGGTCGCAACGTCTTTGGATATTCTCTTGGCTTTCCTCAAGGACTTCTTTGCTCTCCTTAATGGAATAATTTGACCAGTTACCATTTTTCCGGAAATCTTCAAAGCTGCTATTTCTCTTAACCTCTTATATTCTCTTAAGTACTGTTCGGTGTTATCTAGTACTTGATCAACTCGTTGATCCTCTGTAAGGTCCCTAGGGATAGCCGAAACTTCTCGGGGATGTTGCTCTTGTAATATCGTATCCTCTTGGCCCTGCAGCATATCGATATGGGAAATCAACTCCTGCTCAAGTCCTATAATCGAAGCTAGCCACCATGCACATTGCGCCACGAAGATTTGCTAGGTTCTTCTTGCGTGTGATATAACGCACTCCAAAGCATATATGATAACATCGTTATCATTCTCAAAGGTTATCGGCATCCAGACGAGGAATACTTATCAAAGGTGCGGGGCTGCCGCTACACAAAGCTAATAGATTCTAGGTATAGCTATAATAGATATAGGTATCATAAAAACGCAATAATAAATAAGGATATTTCTCCGCTGGTAGGTATCCGTCTTTTTGTTTCTCAAGCCGGTTGTTCCTTTCATTGCCGGAACAATGTGATCTCTTTATAGTCCTCCATATAGCACGGGCTTAGCATCGCTCCCGATGATCCCCTATCAGGACTATGATTACATCCCTGAATGATAGCCACTTACCTGTGGGACTTAGCGACGTCGCCCAGTACATATCCTTGCGTCTTATGTCCTTGCGCCTATCGGAAGTGCTCACGCATCCCGGGGGACACGTCTCATCTTTGTTCATTAATCAGACCATAACCTTAACTTAAACATCTTGCAAATCGTCTTTATCCGTCTCGGTAGTTGGAACGCCCCACCAATGGTGAACACGTTATCTTAGTTTATTAAGTCAACCCGACTTTAATAACTCATAGCTCTTCTGTGCATGGGGTATCCAGTATATGGCAACGTAGAACATTTGCGTGTAATCTATCCCCGTAGATTATCTTGCAGAACCATCCACCCGGATCAAGGGGTAGCATCCGCTATTGGCTATCGCCAATGCCTTCATTCCCTCAGTCATTTGTGCTTAGGTTGTTCGAAAATCCCGGACGTGCCCCGCTGCCGAATACGCTTCAGTGACCGGAGAGCCCTTCACTATCACGACTGCCTCCCGCATAGTATCCAAGAATGAATCTGGTTGAGAACAACACGCTCGGCAGGACCGCGGTCCCTTTGATCTGGCGCGCTGCTGCATCATCAAATCAGCTGACGTAGTCATATGCTTTCAATGAATCCGCCAAGCCCCATGCTTGCTGAATCGAGATGTGATTGATATGAACCCCCGCTGAAGGGCATACCGCGTGGTAGTAATGTCTTGTTTTACCGAACCACTACACTGCAAGGAGAGAACCCCCAACAGGTCGTCACATCCGTAATCAGAAGTACCGCGACGCAGAATTTCGCTGTTTGATGGTCAATGAACTCGTTTTGACGACCCGGTGTCAGCGTAATCAATACTGCAAGTATTCTCTGCTCTATGAAAGTCAGAGTCAGGACTTTCAAAATATCATAAAATACGTACCTCCTCAATCATCTTTCCTAAAGCTAGTCACATGGCCAACACCTTATTGATTCCAGCATTGCCCTCTGTTCGAAGTCTTTGACTCTTCCCAATGCCTATGCTTTCATTCTCTCCAAATTGCTAATTGCGCTCATGGGCTTCCCCAGACTTGGTCTGGCCTTTTACACCCAGACTGCTCATGAATGCACCTACAGCCAGCTGTATGATGTGCACCATGCACGGTATGTGGTTTCTCAATGCAGGCCACTTGATTCCAGAGGCCTCAAGTGTTGATTGCAGCTCACGTGCCATCGAGTAATATGAGGGGGCATTATCAGTCGTAATTCGAAGAAAATGGCTGTCTGTAATCTCAAAACCATCTCACACGTCCTTCAAGTGTAGGGCTAGCCTTGCTCCAGTATGTTGGCCCTTGACCTATCATCCTTAATTAGCTTTCGAAAGGGGAATAGAACAGGCAATCAACCTCATCAAAAGCGGGTTGAACTTCGCGCAATGCGCAATTGCGATCCATATAATAAGCGATGACCGACACTATTGCTAGTTTGAATGTTGATGTACATCCGTCCATAGCTAAACTAATTTCATTACGTGACGGCAATTGCTTCTTAATTGCAACCACCGTCAGTGCATATTCCCTCCGGCAAATGTTGCTAAGGGTCGTAGCGGACTGCACCAGTAGTTCATTGCGTAACGCCAAATATGACCGTTGTAGCTCTAGATTTGATATACTGTTCCATGGAATATGAGCCGAAACAAATCCTAACATGAGGTAGCGATTCCACATGTCTTGGTGAAATTCGGCAGTTTCAAAGTCCTTAGCCACCAGGTTGGAACATTTTGTCTGTCATTTCGGTCAATCCGGATCCCTGGAGGTCAAATATGATTTTCCTCTGGGAACTTACTATTGTGATTCCACAACTTCCTTGCCTCTTCAGGATGGCCAAAGCAGTTTCATCGACCGTTGAACTAGTCAAGTAAGTAACCTCTGAGTCTGTTAATTTGTTAACTTTGCAATGTGAGCTTTTGCCAGCAAGTGTTTCCCCATTGAGCTGGTCCAATGTTCTGATGGATGGCGAAGAACTTGATGACAAACGATACAGATGATACCACGGCTGCCGGTCTCCTCAATTCCGCAGTGTAAATAGAATCGCCACGAAAACGGATGTCTAGAATTCTTCCATTCAATAGGCAGCTTCAAGTCAACATTCATTGATGCCCACCAAGCATCGAGGATGGTTTGTAAAGTAAGGTTGCTCGAATCATGAATAAAGACACATTGATCCTTCGAAGAGATGATAACCTCAAGGAATGAGGTATTTAGTGATTTTGAATCCGACATTGCGGTAGGAATTTCATTGCTGCGTGATCCGACTCGAGAGGCTGCCAAAAGTTACCTCATAGTACAGAAGAATGGGGATTGTTATGTATTGCCTAGAGCTACAAGCAAACAATAGTCAGATCTGTGAGACATTGCATGCATATTTGCGAAGTTGTATAGAACAACATATTGCAAAGACTGACTGCGTAAAACTCAATTCAGGAACGACACAATGCAGTTTCTTGCTGTGTAGCGTAGTGAGCCCCAACAAAGATTGTTGATGTTCCATGGGCACTGAATTGTAGGAGGCGGACGCGATATCGTCACTAGCATATTTCCCCATACAGGCAGCCGATAAGTTGATTAGGGAATAACAATGTTCCATAGCCCTTAGATTGTCTATGATGCAAGACCAAATATCATTGACGCTCCGTCGACGCTCATTTTTAGGCGGTGGTAGCGATATTGTCTGTAGCATTTTTCCCCATAAAGGCAGCCGATAAGCAGAATATGGGATAACGATGTTCCATAGCCCTTAGAGTGTGAAAGATGCAAGGCCAAAAATTTTTGATGCTCTGTTGACGCTCATTTTTAGGAGGTGGTAGCGATATCGTCACTTGCATTTTTCCCTATCAAGGCAGCCGATAAGTTGAATATGGGATAACGATGTTCCATAGCCCTTAGATTGTCTAAGATGCAAGACCAACAATCGTTGACGCTCCTTTGATGCTCATTTTTAGGTGGTGGTAGCTGTATTGTCTTTAGTTTTTTTGCCCATAATGGCAGCCAATGAGCTGATTATGGGATAACGTCGTTCTATAGCTCTTGGAGTGTGCAAGATGCAAGACCAAAGATCGTTCGCACTCCATTGACAATTATTTTTAAGTGGTGGTAGCAATATTGTCACTAGCATTTTTCCCTATCAAGGCAGCCGATAAGTTGAATATGGGATAACGATGTTCCATTGCCCTTATATTGTCCAAGATACAAGACCACAAATCATTGACGCTCCGTTGATGCTCATTTTTAGGAGGTGGTAGCTGTATTGTCTCTGGCATTTTTGCCCATAATGGCAGCTGATGAGCTGATTATGGGATAACGTCATTCTATAGCCCTTACAGTGTGCAAAATGCAGGACCAAACATTGTTGATGCTCCGGTGACCCTCATTCTTGGGAGGTAGTAGCTGTCTCGTCACTATAATTTTTGCCCATAAAGGCGGCCGATACATCGATTATGGGTTTACATCAACACACAGTGCTTTGAGTGTCCATCATGCAAGACCAAAAATGTTTGATGCTCCATTGACGCTCATTTTCAGGAGGTGGTAGTGATATAATCTGTGGCATTTTTGCACATAGAGGCAGCCGATACTAAGATTATGGGTTGAAGGGGTTGCTTCACCCTTTCATTATATAAGATACAAGACCAAAAATTGTTGACGCGTTGTCGACGCTCATTTCCAGGATGGGTCAACACGTGTGTCACTATCGTTGGTGCCTATACCAACCACCAGTACAGTCACTTTGGAAGGATGTGGCTATGCAGCTATTTGTTTGCCGAAAATCCAAGACCAAAAATCATTGACGCTCCGTTGATGCTCAACTTAATGACATACTAACAGTCAGTGGATGCTCAACAATTGTCTGCAAAAATGCATACAGTGGTTATTGGCAGCCAATAAATCGTTTCTATATATAAACATTTGAATCCAAAAGCTTCCAAGCCTCTCAATTTCTGATCGACAACTTCACACGTTATCTGTGTGATAAATGACGTTAGCCTATCACGTTCCAGCACTTTTGGCCAGCAATTTTCCGCATATATATCTGTACACTAGTTTTTCATATATTTAGCCCGACTTCCGCAGCTTTCCTCATCCAGCTCATTCTCCATGATTTCCATGAACTACCATAAGCAATTTTCAAAATCTCGACCATGTGCACAGGGTCTGTGCAGAGCATTATGCAGTTGGCTGCAGGATCATATGCAGCATGACTGTCGTCATTCATCCAGGGTCGTGTTGCACATTGACCGCCTCAGCTATGACTCGTATGACATTACTGGCTTAAATTTCGTTAGTGAGTTTCGTCTCTAATTCGGTTTAAATTGTCTGACTTAACATTAACCAGCAGGACAATATCATGTTCATTGGTCGTCAGTCGATACGATTTGAATTCTAGAACATTGGCATGGACTATCAGACCCTTGCACATGCACAGACGAATTATCATATCTCACAATTTGTTCACTGCAATCAAGTAATAGCTGACATGTAGCAAAATAAGTTCATCTATTACTTTTCGGAGTGATACATTGTCACAAATTCCAATTTGCATATTCATTCGTCTGGCGACGCAGGAGCCATCACCATGTCTTCGTCAAAATACGATTTCTATATGGTTATTAGTTTGGGATGCTGCGTGCAGGGGTCATAGCTTATGGGTTCAACATGCTTTGATATCTGAATCATTGACAAATCTGGCCCTGGGGCGGGTGGGAGGGAAGGAATGCCTTTGTGTGTCTGGGGTTTCCGCAATCCAAGCTTCATTTGACTACTCCCCGGTCGAGGAGTCACTTGCAGCATTTGCTATCTTCTGGGGACGCTATCAAGTGTCTCCATTGGCTCACCAAATGTCATCGGCGCGGAACAGGTTGCATCCTCTTCCCTTTGTGATTGAACAACAGCCGGAACCTTCAATTCGGTAGTCCCGAGCTTCTTATGTCTCTCACGGAAGTAGTTGGCCGCGTCTCCCCAGCCTGGTTGCATCAATTTGTCAAGCTTTATCTGCTTCGGCCGAAAACGCTCAATGCGATGCTGTACTGGTTTAGAGATTGTGCTCATCACCCAGCCGGGTTCGTCATCTTCGCTAAGCTTGCCCAGCTTAGAATTATCTTCATCATCATCCTCATCTTCCCCATCCTCCCCATCATCAGAACTTGCAAGATTACTCAGACTATCTCTGATCCCGTTCAACATCTCCTCAAATGTTGTTTCAGGCTTGGTGGTTGTCAATCCCGCATTCTCAGCATTTCTCATTTCTTCCTGCGCCTGCTTAATTGCAGTCTCTGCGACTTCAACTCACTTTCTTGTTTCAATGGTCTCTCTTTCCACATAATCCGCGATCCATTTCTCCTTCTCTTTGTTCCCTACAAAGTTTGTTTCCTATCATGTCCCCGCCGCAAGCGTCATTTTGGATCGCAAGCTGCGCTCCGCTCCAAGTGCTCGGACCCTTTCTGTTTCCAAGCCGCTGTTGCTTTGATTTGCTTGATGATGTCGTCGTGTTGAGTGCATTTTCGATTTGCCGTATTTGCCTGCCGGTAATGGTGAAAGTTTCTTTTTTGGAGCATTGACCATTGTATTTTGTGTTGACTTTGTTGATGGACGAGAATTTGGATGTTGCAAGATATGGACCACATAGACGCAAGCTGCGTCTTTTATATTGAGGTTGGTACGCTTCATTGACTTGAAGAAAGCAAAATCTATGATTGACCGTCACCAAATTGGAAATAGCAATGCTAACCGTACATCATTTATCATCTGGTTCAAGTAAGATCCATGGGATTTCTTGAGACAAACATCACCAGACGTCCTTTCCGTCGAGGAATGTACTGTATATATCTCACAAACCCGACATTTCGGCATTTGTTCGCTGTGATTCATCCCTGTAAACGAACACACAACATCGCACTGACTTGGTGCAAATCGCAGGACGGTTGGAAACCCGCGCAACCAGCAGCTATAGGCAGCAGGATTCAGCTTGGGTAGAATGTTCAAGTTGGCTGTTACGCATGCTATTTTGACTTGAAACTAACTTTATATTCCTCAGGACTTCCCACTGCTTTTTGTTATCTTCTTGCGCAGGACTTCCCACTTCTTTTCGTTATCATCTGTTACGGGGGTAACAACGCCTATCCAAGATACTCCATTAAGTACTCAAGGTGGGTACGGCCGTAGATCCTAATCTATATTATCTTCGGAATTGGAACTCTCCGCAGGATCACTCCCTTCTGAAGAATCAGTTGGCTTCTGGTAGTTCCTATCCTTAGGGAATATAGCAGTTCCCTTATCTAGTTTAATCCATCGGACGCAATCCTTGACTCGATGATTTCCTTTCCTATCAAAGGGCCAAGCACAACATCAGCACTCATTCACTGCTTTCCTTCTTGAACTCTCGCTATCGTCAATCCCTTCTGTCTTGCTATAATCTTTCCGCTTATTGGTCGCAACGTCTTTGCATATCCTCTTGGCTTTCTTTAAGGATGTTTCAATTCTCCCCAATGGATTAATTCGACCAGTTGTCATTTTCCCAGAGATGTTCAAAGATGCTATTTCCCTTAATTGCTTAGACTCTCTTAAGTACTGCTCGGTGCAATCTAGTACTTGATCAACTCGTTGATCCTCAGTCAGGTCCCTAGGGGTAGCCGAAACTTCTCAGGGAAGTTGCTCTATTAAAATCGTATCTCCTTGGGCTTGGGGCCTATCGATATGGGAAAGCAATCCCTGCTCAAGTCCAATGATCGAAGCTAGCCACCACACACACTGCGCTCCGAAGATTTGCTGGGATCTTCTTGCGTGAGATATAACACACTCCAAAGCATATATAATAACGTCGTTGTCGTTCTCAAAGGTTATCGGCATTCAGATCAGGAATACTTATCCAAGGTGCGGGGCTGCCGCTACACAAAGCTAATAGATTCCAGGTATAATATAATAGATGTAGGTATCATAAAAACGCAATAATAAATAAGGATATTTTTCCGCTGGTAGGTATTGTTTTCTGTTTGCTGATCGCTTCATCCTCCTCCCATTGTTCGAACAAAGTCATCTCTTTATAGTCTCTCGGAACCCCCTCCAGACCATGATTAAATCCCTCAATGATAGCCACGTATCTGTGGGACTTATTGGCGATGCCCAGTAGATATCCCTGCGTCTTATTTTCTTGCGCCTATCGGAAGTGCTCACGCGCCCCGGGGGACACATATCTTCTTGTTCATTCAATCAGACCATATCATCAACTTAGACATCTCGTGAATCGTATGTTTTCGGATAGTTGGAACATTTGACCAATCCTCTGGCCATGCCTTATCGCAATTTAATAACCTCTCCCTTCCAGTTATTACATATCGCGTCATAGATTTATTCGGTCACTAGCCGATACTAAGCCAACATGAATCTTAAACGAATTTGCCACCCATGCATCTCAACTCAATGAACAGTGTTTGCTCCAGGTTCTCGCCAACGTTTTAAATCCCTCAGTTACATCATGCTTAGGCCATCCAGGCCGGGACGTGCCTCACTGTATCCATCCGCGTTATAGTTAGAAGTGAGGAGCCCGCGTACTCGCATATTGACTATCAACTGCCGTGTATGAACCCACTCATACAATTCCTGCATAGTATCCAAGAATGAAAGAAGATAGAAACTACTAGCACCGTGGATGTGCATGAACATCCCAGTAAGGCTGAGTAGTTCCAAGTCAGTCTGCCAGCTGTGGCTGTCTGTATTCTTCTCGTGACTAGTCTGAACCCCCGCTAAAGGGCGTACTACTGATCCTCCTTGCAACATCTTGCATTAGTTGATGCATTTCTTGACTGTTCCAAGTATCATTGTCACTGCTTCGGGGAGAACCCCTAACATCATCAACGCTTCATTTCCACTGGAGCAAATCATGGCTCCACAAACACCTCAGCTAGTGTTAGCAACGATTCCGGGTCACCCGGCTGGGGACTGGGTGTGGAACCGGACCGGACTGTCGGGTCCGGGTTGTTACCCAGAATACAGGGGTACCCACCATGTTCCACAACAGTTTCGAACCAGACCGCGGTTCTGTTTTACCGTTCCTACAAATTTGGCTCCAATTATGTATTTGAGTTCTCATCGTATCGTGACAAGATCAGTACATAAATTGTGCAGTTCTGGCGCCTCTTTGACCTCGCGCATTCCGATTTGCAATCGGACTGATATTCATTGAGTGGTTGTGAAAAAACGGCAAATTGAAGCGATATTAGCGGGTTTTCGATACCGACTCAACCAATATTGGTCGGATCACATATCTGAGATCGGGAGGTGAAAGAGCGTCTTGAACTGCACAATCTATGTACTCATCATATCATGATACGATCAGAACTCAAATACTTAATTGGAGGCAAAGTTGTGATGTTGAAATGCCGGGTTGTGTGTGGAAACCTGTTACTAACACTAACCTCAGCAAGTTGAGCATGGAACAGAATCGAGCAGAACGACGGGTGCTTCTTCCAATACGCCGCCCGCTGAGACCCAACTACAACTCAGACACCACTTAGCTCAGCGCAATGCTGCAAATGCAGCCACCAAAAACATGACCCTGGACGCATAGTTAAAAATTGTCCATCAAACTGGAAGCAGCAAGAACATGAAGCAGCACGCGATCAAATGTTAGTATAGTGGAATCGATGTAGACGACCGTCAACTAATAATATAACATGAAGCTTGTGTACGTAGAGAGCAACATGACCAATTTCTAGCTGCCTGTAATGGGAAACCTCCATGGTCGACCAATGCATTTGCCCGCACAGTCCACGAAATCGAACATCATGATGTTGTCAGCACTGGGATTTTCGCAGACGAATTTAGTGATAACATTCCCCGAGAGTGGACCAAGCAGGCTTTAACCACGTTGGGAGATGCTATGGAACCGTATATGGTAGAGGTACTAGCCAAATCTGATATGTAGATGCAGCAACTAATTTCTTGTAGGTTTTCAACATGTCTGCAACTATGGCAATGCAAGGAGGTCAGGTACAGCTAGAACAGTCTGACATGTGCCTTGCCTTGAATATGGCCAAAATGGCCACAGGAGGGTTTTCGTGTGCCGCGATGGAGGAAACTCAATTCCTAATCAAGAAACTTCAGGCCAAAGTCCGAGAAGAGAAGAAGTGGGGAGTTGAGTTTCCTGGGCATAAAAATGTGACGGCTGCGATGGAAAGACACCTGGCTATGCTTCGAGAAAATCAAACGGACGGCTGCCTCCCTTGCCAAGATGGCACAGCACAGAATCCCCAGACACGCTGGTGGCGCAAAGGAACAGCTGTGCCTCCACCAGAGCGACTCAGACAGCCGACACCAGAACCGAGGCCACATCCGGCCGGCACGCCACCTGTGCCACCTGGTGATAATGCGGCAGCTCGTGTATCCGAAATCGAAGGTGTGCCACCCGGATATGTGTATATCCATACACCTCTTCCTAGTGCACAATTTTTCAATCTTGATGCATATGCCAAGGATCGCAAGCGCGATAAAGATTTTAATCCAGATTTGCTGACCGATACAGCAACATCCACTGGTTTGTACACTATCTGTCATGTGGTAATGCAGCTGACATTCATTTTGCAGACGACAGCAGCCTATTCAGCGAACCTGACAGTGAAGATGAGCATCGATAGAATGGAACGGGTTTTTGGAGTGTATTATTATCTACAATTAGCGGACACTTTAAAGTGTATTTTAAAAGATATGTTTATATGTATTATTAAAAAACAATGTAGTGATAAAGAAGAAAGTACATGAAGACAGTACAAAGGCTGCCAAAACACTGTTAATGATATATTAGGCCAGATTATATGATAAAATATTGTGCATACACCCATCGCGAAATGAGCGTCAACCGAGTGTCAACAATTTTTGATCTTGCATCCTTGCTAATCTGCGTGTCGATCAGCTGAGACTATTCATAAATGCAGTATTGGCTGGGTTCATCAGCAAAAGAGCAAGCCACACGCTCCCTGCCCCAGTCTAACTATAAGCGTCAACAGAGCATCAACGATTTTTGGTTCTGTAAGTCAGGTAATTCACAAGCAAGATGGTCATTTCTATATATAATCAAAGGATTGGTCTCCTTGATAGGGAAAAATGATAGCTACATGCTCCGTGCCCCATCATTAACATGGGCGTCGACAGAGGGTCAACGATTTCTGGCCTTTCATCATGGGTAATCAAAGCGCGATGCGTCGGTCATTGTCTATATACGATGAAGTTTTGACCGCTTCTCTAGGCTAAAACAGTCATTAACTCCTAGTTGCATCATTATAAATAAAATAAGTTGTTACTATCAGGGAGGCTGTCGCGGGAATGTCGCTTGCTTATCTGTGCAGAGAGGCTGCCAATTCCTCCTTAATAGAGGACTACAATCATGCACCACATAAATTACCCAAGATGCGAGACCTTACATTGTTGATGCTCAGTTGACACTCATTTTCAAGATGGGGCAGGGAGCATGTCGCTTCTTGTTTTGCCTATAAAGCATGCCAATACCTCAGTTATGACTATCCGCAACCTATGGCCACTCAGATTACCCAAGATGCAAGACCAAAAATTGTTGACACTCTGTTGACGCTCATTTTCAGGATGGTGCAGGGAGCATCTCTCCCCATTTTTTGCTTACAAAGGCAGCCACTACATCCAAAAAGATCACCGAGGTACCATCATAAATCTTTTACGATTGATAGAAGGATATCTGAATGCGACCATAAATACAACAACCCGAAATGCAGAGCCGGAGATTGTACTTGACGGGTCTAGCCAAACGCGGCAAAACCCAAGGCTTGACGGGTACGGGGCTGGGTTTGGACCACCAAGAAGCCACGGGTTGTGTTTTTGGATGGTTCTGGAACTGAACCAAACCGTTTTTCCCGTCCACACCCGGACCTGTTGCTAACACTAACCATTGCTGATCTGGCAGGTACTACTCCCAATCCGGCAGGTAAAAACATTAATACGAGGTCTTCTAAACCCAATCAGGCAAGTCGTACTCCTGGATTCTCATATCCCCTCGTATCCTCCTACTGGTTCCCATCTTCATCCCCCATCTCTCTTTCTCTACCATCATTGCGGAACATAAAGTGAAGTCATCCCTCTCTATCTCTCCGTGCCATGATCATGAGTTAACACTGAGTACAGCATACACCAAGTAGAGCATACACCGAGTACAGCATCCACCAAAGAATGTCTGTCATCCCTTTATTCTCCCAATTATGAGTTGACCCCTGAATGTGGCTTCACCTTCCGGTGGGCCTCCCTACAAGATCTTCCGACACCAGCCAGCTCGCGATGAGAGAGCTCGAAGGTAAAGTTACCTCATCACATTCCCAGGGTTGCGAGTTTTCTAACTGATGGATAGTGTCTCAGCACCCGGCACGCCTCCTATCAACCGCCTCCAAGTACTCCTCCAATGTTGCTCGATCATTGCCTCCAAGTGCATCTCCAACCTCGTTTGATCATGACCTACATATGAATCTGAGATCGACTTGATCTCGGCCTCAAAGTGCATCTCCAAACTTACTCGATTCCGGCCTCAAAGTGCATCTCTGAGTTCAGTCGACCACGGTCTCAAAGTGCATCTCAATACCCGACCGATCACGGCCTCGAAGTTTGCACGATGATGGCCTCCAAGTGCATCCTTGCATTACTCGATCTCGGCCTCCAAATGCATCTCCAAACCCGCTCGATCTCGGCCTCCAGGTGCATCTCCAAACTCGCTCGATCACCGCCTGCAAGTGCATCTCTGAGTTACATGATGGAGGCCTCCAAATGCATCTCGAAACTCGCTCAATCACGGCCTCCAAATCCATCTGTGAGTTCGACTTGATTTCGGCCTCCAAATTCATCTCCAAACTCGCTCGATTACGGCCTCCAAGTGCATCTCTGAGTTCACTTGATCACGGCCTCCCAGTCGATCTTCAGATTCGCTCAATCACGGCCTCCAAGTGCATCTATGATTACACCCAAGAACCGCCTCCAAGTGTATCTCTCAGTTCACTCGATCGTCATCTTCAGGTGCACCTGAAATTGCTCTCAAGCACAGCCTGCAGCCAGTCCCAATATACCGTGTGTAGATGGGTAGCTATATTGATGTATAGATACATAGATGAGAATACAAACTGAATACACGAGTTTTGAAAGTTGTTGAATGATAAGTAGTAGCTATGATTTCCAGGCGCACCAGCAGTGTTCCCTAAGAAGATGTTGTTTCTTCCAGACTGCTCTACAGTGATTCGAGCTGCTCCCAGACTTGTCGCCGGCGCTCCAAGGCTTGTGGTCAGCGCTCCCAGTCTTGTTGCCAGCGCTCCCAGGTGCTCCCATGTGGACTTTAAGGCCACTGGGTCGGTCCAGTAAACTCTGGGATTTGACCACCCTGGGATTCTGGTCCGACAACTCTCAGACACTCCCAGAGGCTCCCAGTGACATAATTGTATTTTGCTGATGTAAGTACTCGTCCAAACTCGCGCGATTACACCCTCCAAACTCGCACGATCATGACCTCCAAGTGTATCTCTCAACCCGCTCGATTACAGCCTCCAAGTTCGCACTATCATGGCCTCCAAGTGCATATCTCCAAACTCGCTCCATCACGGCCTCCTAGTGCATCTCCAAACTCGCTCGATCACTTCCTCCAAGTGTATCTCCAAACTCGCTCGGTTATGGCCTCCGAGAGCATCTACAAACTCACTTGATCATGATCTCGGAGTGCATATCTTCAAACTCGCTCTATCACGTCCTCCAAGTGGATGTCCAAACTCTCTCGATTACGGCCTCCAAGTGCATCAGCAAACTCTCTCAATCACGATCCTGGAGTGCTTCTCTAAGTTCACTCGATCACAGCCTCCAAGTGTATCTCCAAATACGCTCGATTACCACCTCCAAGTAGTGTTAGCAATGGGTCTGGACCGTCAATTCAGGTCCGGGTACGGGTCGCAACCGAACCGGAGCCAGATTGGCGGTCCGCGTCGTCAATAAACCCAAACTGTCGATTCGGGTACGGTTCCATCGACATCTCCCTACCCGGCTGACTTGGGCGGGATCTCAGCGGGTTGTACAGCGGGTCCATCTGTGAATTCATATAACATGCTTGCCTTTCCTATTCGATTATAGTACTCAATCAAAATCAATCATTTGACATCCAGTATTCACATTTTGCATGTTTTGCTTGTTGCGAGATCGACAATATTTTAATTCATGTTTTTCTTTTAATGATTTGTATTTTTGACCAGGGAGGAGGTCAATAGTTCAATTATAAGCTCAAATATCCATTCGATGCCTTCATTACCCGATCTGCATCACCAGCAATTGATGACCCTCAGTTGATGCTGAGTTGAAAGATATTTGCAGAATGGCGCTGTGACCGTGTCACTTGCTCTTTTGCACATAGTGGGTGGCAATACATTGGTTATGGATAGCAGCAAGCAAATCACTTACCAATTACCTTATTTACAAGACGAAACATTGTGGAGGCTCCATTGATGCTTGAGGTGTAGCAGCATTGACACAGACCATATTGCCTTTAAAGGCTGCCAATACTTTGATTATGGGTAAATGCCGTAGCACAGCCCTTGGATTATACAAGATGCAACACACAAAATTGTTGACGCTCAGTTGACGCTCATTTTCAGACAGGTGCTATGACCATGTCATGATCGCAGTTGCACAGAACAGCTGCCAATACGCTAATTATGGACATATGCCATAGCAGAGCCCCTGGAATATACATGATGCAACACCCAAAAGCGTTGACACTCTGTTGACACTCAGTTGACACTGTGTTGATGCTCTGTTGACGCTCTGTTGACGCTCATTTTGAGGTGTAACGGTATTGACAAACACGATATTGCCTATACAGGCTGCCAATACTTCGATTATGGATAAATGCCGTAGCATAGCCCTGGGATTATACAAGATGCAACACACAAAATCGTTGACGCTCTGTTGACGCTCATTGTCAGAGAGGTGCTGTGACCATGTCACGATCGCATTTGCACAGAATGGCTGCCAATACGTTGATTATGGGTCTATGCCGTAGCAGAGCTCTTGGATTATACATGATACAACACCCAAAAGCGTTGACACTCTGTTGACACTCGGTTGACACTTTGTTGATGCTCTGTTGACGCTCAGTTGATTCTCTGTTGACGCGCAGTTGATGCTCTGTTGACGCTCATTTTGAGGTGCAACGGTATCGACACACACAATATTGCCTATGATGGCTGCCAATACTTTGATTATGCATCAATGCCGTAGCACAGCCCTTGGATTATACAAGGTGCAACACACAAAATCGTTGACGCTCTGTTGACAATCTGTTGATGCTGTGTTGATGCTCTGTTGACAATCTGTTGACGCTCTGTTGACGCTCATTTTGAGGTGTAGCAGTATCGACACACACGATATTACCGATAAAGGCTGCCAATACTTCGATTATGGGTAAATGCCGTATCACAGCCCTTGGAATATACAAGGTGCAACACCCAACATTGTTGACGCTCTGTTGATGCTCATTTTCAGACGGGGGATGGGACCATGTCTCTTTCTCTTTTGCCCATCAAGGCTGCCAATATGTTGATAATGGATACCAGTGAGCAAATGGCATCCCAATGGACTTACTTACAAGATCAAAAACCATTGACGCTCCATTGAGGCTCACTTTCAGAATGTGGCTGTTACCGTGTCGATGTCTCTTTTGCCTATAAAGGCTGCCCATACTTTGGTTATGGATAACAGCAAGCAAATGGGTTTCCAATTAACTTACTTACCACAGAAAATATCATTGATGCTCCGTTGACGCTCAGTATCAGAATGTGGCTGTTACCGCGCCGCGGTCTCTTTTGCCTAGGAAGGCTGCCACGCTGTTGATTATGAATAGCAGCGAGCAAATCACTTTCCAATTAAGTTGCTTACATATCCAAAAATCATTGACGCTCCGTTGACGCTCATTGTAAAAATGGGGCTGTTCCCGTGTCGCTTTCTCATTCGACTATAAAGGCTGCTAATACTTCGGTTATGCATATCTGCAAGGAAATCGCTTCCCAATTAAGATAGATTCGACACCACAAATCATTGTCACTCCGTTGACTCTCATTTTCAGCATTGGGCTGTATCCATGTCGCATGTGCTTTCATCTATCAAGGCAGCCAATACGTAGATTATGAATAACAGCATGCAACTCCCTTTCGAATTAACTTACTTCCAAGACCAACAATCATTGATGGTCGATTCACATCCAGCATAAACATGTTCCAACTGTTGGTTTATGGAGCATAATTTTGTCCAAATAATCATATAGTCATTATTGACAGCCAATGAATAATTTGTATCAATACTCAGTTGCATGCAAAAGCTTTATGGCGTATCAATTTCTGATCAACTGATGCAGATGTTCTCTGAGCGATGGATAACTTAGCGTGGTGACATTTCAGCGCTTTCAGTTGGCAATTCACTGCATGTAGAGCCATAACCTAATTTTTCATTAATATAGCCCAACATACTCAGTTTGCCATATCCA
>Ga0307515_10002547_pt1 | contig 39377 bp, 25 predicted proteins | sample 17_EM_MG_FD_194513 | JGI IMG/M metagenome (GOLD analysis project Ga0307515, IMG submission 194513) | Populus trichocarpa ectomycorrhiza microbial communities from riparian zone in the Pacific Northwest, United States - 17_EM | ecosystem: Host-associated > Plants > Roots > Unclassified | place... | reverse complement strand
CCGTTAAACCACTTAATATAATTAAGGAATATTAACGCCGTTATCTAGGCCTTTTTATTAAACCTCTAGGCGAAGTTAAGGCCCTTAAGGTTACTGCGCTACGTGCTAAAATATTAAGGATTCTTTATTCTTCTAATAATCTATAGGGGTATAATATAGCTACCGTTTATATTACTATAGTAAACGGTTATAATACACTCCTTTTACTTTTTAGTGCCTAATTACCCTATAGTTATAAGTCCTATATCCGGCGTAGCCTTATAAAAAAGCCCTACCTTATCTATATTATAGATGTCTTAATTTAGGTACGCATCTATAATAACCCTAAGCTCCTATATACGCTTCTTAGCGCCCTCTATATCTGCTAACCTAGCCTTACTATATAGTTTCCGTCTTAATATTTAATTCCTTTTCTTAAAGTTATTAACCTAACCGCTTAAGAAGCTAAGCTATTATTAACCCTAATAATACGCCATTATATTCTAAAGCTTTATTGCTATAGCCTAAATAAGGTTACCGGTAATAAGTATATTAGCAGCTTATATCCGCTATTGCTATTTAAATAGCGCTTCTTTAAGCTTAGGATTATTAGGAACTTTACGCCTTTTAAAGCCCTCTTAGCCGTATTAAAGGACTAGTGAATTAAGGTACTTATATTTAGGCTTTAAGGAGTTTAATATAATAGACTATTAAATAAGGCGTTAAAATTAATTGGTAAAAAAGCGAGTAGCGTCTCTCTAAGGTTTTCTAGGGTTCTTATAGCAGTATACCCAGATCTACTACCTTTTATGCTCTAAAATATTATAGCGGCGAAGGCGCTTAGGGTTGTCCTTAGGCTTCGCCATTATATAGGGCAAGAGGGGTGTTAAATTAATAAATATTAATGGCTGCGGTGCTGGTTTATAGGCTTAAGAGTAAGGGGTTAATGCTTCTAAAAATAGGGGTTTAAACACTATAATAGCTCGCGCTATACCGTTTTTGTATAAGAGAGCTTTAAATATAACGGCGTATTAAATTTAAACGTAAGCCTTATAAACCTCATAGTAAAATCAACTGTTTATGGCTATTGACCGTTATACCGTAGAGGAACGGTATACTAAGATAACGGTATAACGCGGCTTTACTGTATCGCCCATCTTAGTAGGCGCTAGGAAAAACTAAGGATTATTCTAGGACTAGGGTCATAGCTTAGGGACGCGTTAGTCTTAACAGAGGTGCGCGCAGGTCGCGATTACTCTAGGGCGGAGATTAATTAACTAGGGTACGGGGATAGAGAATTAATAATCGCAATAGGGCGCAATTAATAATAGCATAAACTGTTACAGTGCTGCAATAAAGTAGACTAAATAACTATATTGTGCTATAAAGAAGAGAAGAAGGTAAAAGGGGGTATTATATATAAATAGTAGGGCCAGCCGCCAAGGCGCTAGTGGTAGGCTAGCTAATAGTAGAAAACAGTATGCGTTAGGTCAGTGCCGTGACACTAATATTAAAGAACTTTAAAAAGCTAAAAAGGCTTAAAATATATCTATTGTTAATCTAATCTGGGATGCCTAAGTAATAAAGTAGGACCGTCTTATAAAGGAACGCAATAAGTTAAAAGTAGAAATTAAATAGATTAAGAAAGCGCCGCTAGAACTAGTTATGCTAAAATATAAGTATAACTAGCTTAACACCAAGTTTAAGGACTTAAAAGAGTCTAAGATAGCCAAACTAGACGCTATAAACTAAAGACTTAATAGTATTTAGAAAACTTTATCCGTCTAAACAAAAAATATAGACAGCTCTTTGAAGTTATAAGCGACGTCGGTAACTACGCCGGTTTAATGGCCAACGATTATTATAGAGAGGCTGGCCGAGCGATTAAGAAGCTAAAGGGTAAGCTATAGAATGGCGGTTTGATGAAAATCTAATAGGGGTTAATAAGGAGCTTTTAAGGCGATTATAACGGCAAATGCCTAAAATTAAGATGGGATAGGGCTTTTACTCTCTATATTTACTATTTTAGCTATTTAGAGGATTTTAAGTAGGCGGTATATGACGTAGAAATGATCGAAGTCGCGTAAGTGGTGCGATAAGCTATTGGAAATAAAATAAACTTAATAAAAACACTATTACGCGGGTTTAGAGGTATACATAGGGTCGCAAAAACTATAACTCTAGCAGTAGGCGAGATTTTAGATATTGTATATATAGCATGCGACACAGCATATTAATATTTACAATATTATAAGAAGTGCTAATACGCGGGTTTTGGTAGTCTTAAGGCCTAATTTCATAAGTTACGCTTTTTGGCATATATATATATATATATATATATTAAAGATAACTGTTTTTAATCTTATTAGGCTAGCTTTAAATCGCAGTAATTATATTACTTACCGTACCACTACGCCGTAAGGACTTTTAGTTGTAATTTTATAAATTTAATTAAAATATAACCCCTTCCTAATTCTTACAATTAAACATTTCCACGTGTAACACTATGCTAAGGATTATAATACAGATTGCCTAGATATAGCTTTACTATAATATAATAGCTCTATACTAATTGATTAATCTATAGCTCTAAAGTCTAGATTTATAATACTAAAAATAAGCTCTAAGTTACTGATTTTATACCAGTAGAACGAAACTTGCTAAGAGTTACTATGTGGATCCTAACCGGTAGAAGTAAGAGGCCTTAGTAGGCCTTAGTGTTAAAGTCATTAATAATAACTTTATCCCTCTTAACCTAGATCTGGCTAGCTATAAGACGGTAGGTATTCTCGCTATATTTATATTTAAGAGATTAAATAATAAGTAGGGTGTAAGAATATTGCGCTTATTATAAATATAACATATTAGGCGTATTATAAATGCGAATATAGGGAATACGGTGAATATAATTAACTTTTATAGATTACATTTGCGAGTAGGCTAAAGTTTAATAAGAATAGTCTTTAAGGCATCTATACTTAGGCTTATCTGTATAGAAGAGTCTAACTCGCTATAAAGGATTAAATTGTTAAGGTTCTTGCAACGGCTAAGGGTATAATTTTATTTATTCTTATTTTAATAAGTATATAGGTATAATAGGCATATTAAAACCTTAACCCTTGTCCTTTTAATTATGCTATCTTAGAAAACTGGTATAGATATAAAGGCTTTCTATAATGCCACACTAAGCTAATATTATTCTATAGTTTCGTATTGTGGTTTTAATACTTTATATATCTAGCCAACTAATTTCTTATTATATAATAGCTTAAACTCCACTTTAAGGTTATAAGTGGCCTTATTTATCTGCTTTGCAGTAGAGGGATTATAGGTAGTATAGGAGTTCCGGTTAGTTCGCGTTGTTTTAATCTAAATAAGCAGTTCCTTAATAAACCACTTCGTCTTTATTAAATATCTAATAATAAACTAGGGGATAATACTATGGAAGCTGTTTATAATCTTTTACATTTTCTTCCTAGCACCTTTAGTTAGCTTTACTTTTGTCCTAACTATCCTATTAACACTTCCCTATAGTACGTAGACATTGGGACCGAGTAGCAGATTATAACCAGGCTTACTCTCCTATTTATTACCTTGCCTTATTAATAGAGTTCCTAAAAAGGCGCTAAGATCACTAAAAATAGCGCCTCTTAGAGTACTAGAATATTACTAGATGAGGGCATTATCTGGTTAGCTAATTTTTGTAGACCTGCCGATTAACTACTAGCTCTAGGTTAAGCGCTTCTTAATGGAATTAGATAAGATGTATATGGTGCTATATAATGGGGTATTTTAGGCTTTATAGTCTGTGTTATTTTTATACCTAGGGGACTTAAGAGATTTTTTTAAATACTCTAATATTGTGGTAATAATAAAATCTAGATAAGCTAATAAGCGGGGTATAATATTTAATGTTGGGGGTATCTGCATAAAAAATAATATTACTTTTATAGTACTTAAGAATATTAGAGAGGAACTTATAGTGTATTTTATTATAATTATTATAGATTAGCTAAAACTAAATATCCCTTTTACTATTTATATCTACGGATTTGCGTATATCCTTAATATATTAATAACTAAGCCCTACTTTTATATTATTTACCTAGGCTAATAAACGTCTAGGTAGTACTATAAGAAGCGTTAGGCTATTAACTCTTTAAATTTAGAATATAGATTCTTACTAACACAGGTATACTACTTTTGTAATTTATCCTATAAGGAGCATTACGCGCTTTTGGCTTTCCCTCTAAAATAAGTAAAATATAATCTATATTTTTTTACTTAGGAATCCTAAACGGCCTGTTTATTAAAAATAATTAATTGGTTTAGTATATGGGCAAGAATTACAATTACCGTCTTACCTAATCCTATCTAGTTAGCGCGCATACCGCTATTAATGTCGTTTTCTTTAAATACAATCTGATAATAGGCGGTAATTAGTTAACATTTTTTCTCCCTAAAGGATTTTGTAACCGGCTATAGTAGTAATAGAAGGCTATTTGCGTTAAGGTTGGCGTTAGGACTAAGACGGAGGCATCTGCATACCTTTAACCATAAATTTTTATTAATATACTCGCATTCTTTCCTTATTGCTTAGCTAAAGCCAGAATTTTAACTAAATAAATATTAGTTTTAAATTTAGAGAGTGTCTATATTAGATATATTGGAGATATATATATATATATACATTTAAAAAACGTGGTATTAGGATTACTAACATCCCCTTTGTTTTTATAATCTATAAAGTCGTTTTTAGCGCCATCATCTTTACTAAGGAGGGGAGCGCTATTATCTTTGTTATTACTACTATTAGTAGACTCTACGTCTATGGCGTTATCTAGAGTTATTAGATTATTTTCTAATTATACTATCTTCTTAATCCCGTATAGCTTAGGGGTATCCACTAATACTAGCGGCGGAGATAGCTGACTTCTATAAGCATTAGCATTGCCCTTTTTAGATATTCCGCCTATTACAGTATTATTTTCGCTAATAGTAGTAATCTTAGTAATACCAGCCGTAGACTAATTGCTATTTTTGGGAATATAGGTGGGGATTAATAGCGGGTTAGTTAGGGTGGCATTATTACTAAAACTAGTAGATATTTTAGTAAGAACCGGTTTCTAAACACTAGTTTAAGGCGTTGTTGGCGTAGAAGTTATGCTGTCTAGAGTTGGAAATGGGCTAGCTGTAACCTATGTATTTAATAAGGATGTAACTAGATTTAAATATTAGTAATATACTATAAGAGCTATAATACCTGCAATATAAAGTACTTACGTAGAAGTTAGACTTCTAGCTTTAGTATCTATAAGCCAGAGTTTATAGCGTCGCTAGTTATAATAGCTAGATTTTTCCTATATTAGGTAGGGACTACAGTTATTATAAGGGCGCTTAGTGTTAAAGCCTATAGGCCAAATCTTACTACTAGGTGCGATGGCTATTAATATAAGCTTGTCTTAGTATAGGCTAACTAGTGTCTAGTAGGCGGACTTATAAGGCTTCTGCCTTATAATAGATTAAAGATAAGACTAGTAATAATATAAGCAGCACTAGTATATATTGTTATGGAGTAAGCCTATAGAGCTACTTTACTCTTAATAAAGTGCGGCGAGATCCCACTTAGGGCGTTAGCCGGAGGTGCTTTTAATTTACTATAGCGATGCTTCTCTATAAGCTCTAGTATTTTAGACTAGCGAGAAGATACTAGGTTAGAATTATTCCTATTGCCTATAAATAGTGTTACCCTCTTTTAGCTTACTAATTCTAGTCTTATTCCTTCTACCGTTTTAATTTTTACTCTATAATAGTGCTAAGCAGCTTCTCTTTATAAACAGCTAAATAGGATACTGCTTAAAGGCGGCAATTATATTAAACGCTAACGCTTCTATATTACCGTATATCCTATACTTAATATATTTTCTAGCGTAAATATAATTATAAGTGCTAAGTATATTCCTAACTTGGTCCTAGCTTCCCTATAATATTGCCGCTTTAAGTTCTAATCTCTTAGGGTTTATTTTATAGGATAATTGGATAGCGGTTTTAGCGTCCTAGACGGTATTTATATAGAGAGAAAAACCCTAATAGTGGGTTAAAATACGGATTCTAAAATAATTAATTAGCGCGATTAGTAAATAGGTAGACTAGTACAGCACTAATAGACTAAGATATATAACTTGCTAAACTTAAATATAAGAAAGGATATAATGTAAAGACCGCCGTTAGTAAAATATTTTATAAGTTACTTATAATATAGTAGGAAATATAATAGAGAAAAGAGAAGGTTAAGGGTTAAATGTTATAGAAGTAAATAACTAGAAGCCAGAATCGCGATAATAAGGTAAATTAATTTTATAAATAAGTATAAAAATAAAAGTAAAAGTGCACTAACCCTAGATATTGGCAATATTGCGAAAACGTATAATCGCCTAAGGGTAGAGGTGTTTTATAACTAGGATTCTAGGAAAATATAATTATTATATAGAAGATATAGATTAAAAGCTTAGGTAGAGGATTTGGATATTATAAATAATATATATATTTCATTCCTTAGGTATACGGTGTAATACTTAAATAACTGCAATATTGCGGAATTTTATAGTTGCGTGGAGCTATAAGTGTGCCCTAGATCTGGGATTCTAGGGAAGTAAAACCCGTTAGTGCTAGGTGTAGCTAGGATATAAAAAGGTAATAAGTTAAGCTTATAATTATTGCAGATATAAGATGCCTTAAGTGTATAATATAGTATGTTAATATTTGCAATATTATAAAATATATTAATATAATAGTCTAATAGTATGCCTTAGGTTAGGGATTAGGGGAACTAGAACTTAGGTAGTGCTACTAAAAGGCGGGAACTAAGGTTGTAAGGAGGTAATATTGCGACTATTGCATATATGGTATGCCTTAGGTATATAATATAGCACGCTAATATTTACGATATTGTAAACGGTACTAACGCATGGGTTTAGTGTATGCTTTAAAGTTAGGGGTTGCAGGAACTAAAACTTAGGTAGTCCTATTAAGAGGTAGGAGATAAGGATGCAAGGAGGCGATATTGCGACTATTGCATATATAGTATGCTCTAGATATGCGATATAGCACGCTAATATTTGCGATATTGTAAACCGAACTAACGCATAGGTTCGGCAGTGTACACTAAAACTAAAATCGTAAGAAATTAAAATCTAGTAGTGTTAATAGGAGATAGAAGGCAAGGATTTTGAGGTTAATGATTTACAAAAGTTAGATATCCGTAATATTATAAGAATTACTATAACGTAGAGCTAGCAGTATGCAATAAATTATAGGGCCCTAAACTTTTTTAAAATAGGCTATTTTTAGTTATTAATATTACAGATATTGCATTTTTAGGTGTCTTATTGTTGGCGAATTATATAATACCTTATAAACTCTACGCGTAAGCAGTTTATAAAAAACCCTCTATATGCGTCTACTTTACTCCTTACTAACTATAAAGCTAGAAATAATAATGTTGTATCTGCTTAATATATTACTACCCTAGTATAAGAGTAAGTTAAGCGTTAATAAGCCGTAAACACTAGCTAAATCTATAATAGTTACTGTATACTTTATAGACAGAAGATATAGCCGATGCCGTATAATCCTATGTTCTACTAGTGGCGCGGAACGTTACGAAATAAAATATAAACGTAAGGATAAAATCCAAAGGTAAAGTAACCCCTAGAAAAGGTGTAGATATAGGGACAAGAATAAACCGGTCCCATTTAACTATTAAACTGCCGATAACGGATTTAATAATATATTAGAAATTGTTAACCGTAACTAATAAATATCTTCCGAAGATAAGGGCTTTGTATTGCGTAATAATAATATAGTAATTATTACTGCTAAAGGGATATCTACCCTACTGTTAAATGACTAGGCTATATACTGTAAGGTACCTACTATAGAGACCTCTATTAACTAACCGAAACCCCCCCTATAAGAGAGAGGATTGTTATTAACTACGACATCTATTAAGATAGAAGGCTATATGGAGGTTACTAGGAGAGGTGCTGGTGAACTAGTGCAATACTATACGACTAAAGACGAGACGTGGCTATATTAGTAATGCCCTAATTTACCTAATGACGTCAGAACTAAATTCCACCTATTTTAAAGTGAAGTAGAGTATATACTTGCCCTATTCTTTATCTAAGAAAAAGTGTTATAGGGGGCTATTAATCGATTTCTACGAGACCCCTAGCTTGCTCCGCTACTATAAAATTAGATATCTATAAAAAACTTAAACGACTTATTTTAGAGATATAATTAATTAAACCAGGCTATTATGCCTGAAAAATAGAAAGAATGTACATTATAAGTTAATAAAGGAAAGGATTTAATTAAATAAACTAAATACTATATCTAATACAGAAGTATTGTGTAAGTATTACGGTTCTTACTAAGCCACCGGCCATTCGCCCCAAATCTTACATACGCCCCAGTCCGACTATTTAATGACGATAATTTACGGATGTATACGGAAGTTTATACCGGTAACCATTAGTGGCATTAGCAGGACCAGCTTCCACTAGGCGCTACTATAGTGCCGCTAGTTATTGCGACTAATAAGACCTTACTGTCCGAATAAGGTGAAATAACGATATATCTAGTGTACGCTTTAGTGTTTAACTTAGATAGCTAAACTCGCTATATACAGAAACGCCCGGGTATAGTATTACTTAGGTTTATTCCTGTTACGAAGGGGCAGGTTAAATTAGAAGTATACTATACCGCAATAGAACTTATATTAGCCCGTAAGTGCTTTAAGCTACCTACCTGTATATTACTAACTAATAGTATCTTAAGCGCTAGAAATGATTTTAAAGACTAGTATTTATATTGCCTGTGCGGACGGAAAGATAAGAGTATATTACCCTTATTACGGCACTAACGCGCGTAACCTGGATAGGGCCTAGTTAGGGGGGTTCGCTTACGTCTTGGCTCCATGTATATAGACGTGTCCTTTCTACGACCTTCTTCTGCTCCTTATCTTGATATCCGGGTCAATAGACTACCAATTGTACAGGCTTGCATACGTTCTACGGCGCTCGTGCCTCGATTGACTGAGTCGCTGTGACAACCCTATTATCTTATTAATAATGGTAGACTATAAGGAGCAAGTCGTAATTATAGGTGTAAAAAATCTTTAACAATGCACTATATACTAGATACCGCCCAACTAGCGAGGAAATCTCTAGGCTAAATAGAAGTTCTATAATTATATAAGCATAAGACAATAAATAGAGCTCCAATCTAGAAGGAATATTAAACAGTTCGACGATGCTTAGGTTTACCCACGATAAAACTTTACCTAAAAGCATTACTTAGTAAATATCTATATATGTATAACTCCTGATATACTATACTAGCTTATAAAAGGGACAGCAACCGACCTAATTAACTAGACTAAGAATCTCTTGCTTAAAAATGCAAAACTACGGCGATTAAAAGGGTAACTAAAGTGGTAGGGTTTAACTAAAGACTATATTAATGCCGTGCTAAATAAACGATTTAGTTAAATACCGGAATTTATTAGTATGAAATGGTTTAAAGAGTTTACATCGGTTAGTTAATGGATGGGCTATTTCCGGAAGGACATAATGCGATAGCTTATAGCGGTACTGGCACCCCTTATACTAAAGGAACATACGGGAGCAATGCTATATACTTAAGTAGTCTTGGACTTTATAATACTTATATAATACGCTTTATATAACGATAATACTATTAGGTATATAGAATATGCACTTTATATTATGGACTAGACAAAAACCGCCTTCTCTAGATTTCGCCTATTATACTACGCAACGCAGGAACGGCACTTTAATATTCTAAAACTTTATGCTCTTACCTACTACCCCTACTATATTTATAAGATAGGTAGCCTTACCAGTATAGACGTTAAGTATAGTAAGGTTATACATAAACTTCTAGTTAAGGTATTCTTTAACCGTATAAATAAGCGCTCTAACTACCAGGAGCAATTGCTCTATTATAATACCCAGTACCTCTAAATAATAGCAATAGAAGAACTCCGTATACTTAAAGTGATAAAACCTTTATCGCTAGCAGATATTGCTAAGGTAGTTTACGCTATAACCCTAACACGACCAGTGGACCTAACCGATATGGGCTGGTTTATTAACCAGACGACAGATATACAGCGGAAGAGGCTAGTATCCTAATTAAAATATGGCGCCGGGTATATTAAGTTAAAAACGAAACAGGGCTTTCTAGTTTTATTAAAGCACTAGCTATATTCTTACGAGAGAATTGTAATAAGCAGGATAGAACCTCTACTACTAATATTTAAATAGATTGCAGAGAAGAGGATTCTTCTAAAGTAGGCTTATACTTTATGTGCATCTATAACTTAGTATAATATTAGAAGCGGGATAGAAAGAACCTAGACTCTATAGCTAAAGAGTTTATTTAATACGTATATAATTGGCAGAGCTAAGGTAAATAAAGACGAGACTATTTATAGGTGTAAGAGTATACGCAAACTGCTACTTCTAGGCAGATATACCCTCTTAGCGGTATACTTCTTGGAAAAGCTTAACTGATTATTACAGTTATAAATAAAGAGAGGTTAAACTCGTAGGGCAGGCGGCTTTAATATATAGGTGTTTTAGTTAATCTGCTTTGTCTTAAAGATATAGGCCGCGTAAACGATTTTCACGGTATAGTAGAGGTGGAGCTATAGCAGCAATCTCTTGCAAAGTGCTAACGAAGTATTAGTGGACGTCGTATTTATAACCTTTTATTAGTGCTCCGTAGCGCGTATATAGTGCCATTAAAGCTTAGGTTAGAGCCCTAGAGCTTTATTATTAATCCTTAGGTTAATTTTAATCAGTTTAATACATTATATAATAAGGATTTTCTTTTAAAAGGTAAATAAGCTGCTAGTAAATATGCAAAGAGTTAGAGCCGTAAAAGAAACGCATAATTATAAATATAGATTTTAATAATAGCAAGATATATAATATCTGCGATAAATATAATAATAGTAATAATGTCTATTTTATAGCTATAAGCTAGCATATTGCTGTAATATGTGTAATATTGCGCTCTTTTAGCCATGGCCATTTAAGTATTGTACTTTTAGCTAGCGTAGTGCTAGCGCATTGCTCCGGGCTTTGGCGAATATGGCGGAAAGCTAGCCCCGGGCCCCAAAAACGCTTTTAGCAAAACTAAATTTCCTACGCCACTCCCCGTTTTCCTGACGGTAGTAATAGCGGCTATATTTATAGGCCTAATATCTAACTAGTCTATAATAGGGCGGGCTATAGTAGGTCGCGGCTAAATTAATATAGGCGGTATAAGGAGGTGGGAAGTAGAGAGAGAAGTAGTAGTAGTTACAGCGGCGGTTACAGTAGTAGTCGCAACGGTAGTTATAGTTTAGTTTATAGCCTGCGGAAGGTCCGCTAAAGATTATTAGTACTGTATATTTCTTCTCTCCTATATATATATATATAGAGTTAAAAAAAGGTATTAACTTAAAAAAGAGTAATAAAAAAAGATTAACCTTATAAGATTTATAGGTTTTATATAAAGCTCTAAGACGGTTTATTATAAACTTAGCGGAAGAGTAATAGTGCTTATAGGTAGTATAAAATATACAATTAGAAGATATACAATTAGAAGGCATTTAGGTGGTAAGTAGGGAGTAGTATATAGGGCGGTAAATATAAAAAGTAGGGAAGAGTAGAATTTAATGGGGTAGTACGTAAGGAAATTAGGTGTATAATTACAGCATATAGTATACTAAACGCGTAGTTACGCGTTTGGTATACTAACTACTTATATACTAACTAATTAAGGGGGAGGCGCGTTAGTATATAGACTACGTAGTCTACCTTAATAGAATCGAAAGTCACTACTATCCAAAAGAGCATACGATACCATACGTATTTCGTGCCCCTGGATATAACTCACTTATATTATTAAATTAATACAAACACTGATTAGTGAGCGCGCATAGATTAGCAATTACTTAATACCTCCCCTAAGCGATATATAACAGCAACCACCCGTTTATATCCTAGTACGACTACTATGCCCAAGCCTAACCCACTCGGCCATACAAACCACCAAAAAGGTAGCAGCAGTGTCTCGCGACTGGACGGGCTGCCGGTTGGAATGCCTTATAAGCTCTCCAGCCTATACCGCAGGTATGGGTAGCGCATCGCATAACAACTGCACCCCCTCCTAGGGCGCATGTCCTTAGGCGCCTGAATCGCGACAAATAGCTGGACTTTCGCCAGGTGGTCTTGGCCACGCAGCGCGCGAGCTGCCCGCAGCACCCTAGCTGCAACGCGAGGCGTCCGCTAGCACCCTAGCTAGCGTATTGAGCTTTCCATAAGGGTGACCTCCAGCAAGCACGTGCGATACGTACTAACGTGCGATACCCCGCACTGACTACAGAGAGTGCAGTCGCTTAGGCTGTCCCGTACTCGTGAATATTCCCCGCACCGGATCGAATATTGACCTCTAGGCAGTCGTGAGACACAATGTTATGCCCAAGCCCAACCCACTCGGCCATACAAACCACTAAAAAGGTAGCAGTAGTGTCTCGCGACTGGACGGGCTGCCGGTTGGAATGCCTTATAAGCTCTCTAGCCTATACCGCAGGTATGGGTAGCGTATCGCATAATAACGACCTACTAGAAGGTTAGAAGTTGGGGATTACGGACTATATTACTATCTCTATATACTTATTTAAGTCTTAGTATAGTTTACTAGAAGTTTATAAACGTAAATATAAACTTTTATAGAACCTCTTACCCTCCTATAAACTATTATAGACCTATTAATTGCCTTTACGGACTATTATAAGACCTCTTAAACTATTATAGACCCGTTAATTAATTTTACAGACCGTTATAAGACCTCCTTTACCCGCTATAAGCTATTACTACCCGTTATAGCTTATATAAATATACTACACTATATAATATAGCAGATATAAGTAAGTAAATTACTAAAGGTTAAAAGAAGTAAAGTTAGGGAGTCGACCTTATGTCTGCAAATAGCGTTAACAACTATATTAATTTTAAAATACTTAAATACGGACACTTTAAGCTTCTAAATAACGATCTATAGGAATAATATAAGGAAGACTTTGCGGACTTTACGGAAGCTATCTTTAAGGCTTACAATCTTATAGCTACCTGCAACCTATAAACCCTTTTATATTACTAAGGTGTATAGGTTAAAAAGGACAAACAAGTTACTATTGTACAGTCTCTAGGCGCTACTTATTACCGTATAATACTAGCCGTGCTTTCTATCTAAATAGGACGTTGTTTTTATTAAATTTATATATAAAGACTCATTTAACGGGTAGAGCCTTAGCTCTAGGTAGAAGTTTAACAATCTTAAATAAGATATTAACTATTTAAGACTCCTATTTCTTATCTGCCGCAGCCTTCTAAATATATAATAAAACAAGTAGCGCTATTAGCGCGTAAAGCCACTATATACTAGTAGTGCTCCAGATCTATCCAAACTGCCTACTATAGTAGAGAATGGCATATAGTCTAAAGGATACCGCTATTTTTCTCTCTAGCGGTCTTATATAAATAATGCGCATATATATTAAACTCCTCTTTAAAAATATTTAGAATTTTAGTATCTTTTTACTATTTAAATAAATCGGCCTAGTGGATTTTAAGTAAGTCCTATTTAATTTCCCCTTTTAAGCCTAATATAAGCTTCCTTAACCCTATATAATCTATTTAATAATGACTAAGTCGTATAGTAGAATAAGTATAAATCCTAAGACTATTGTTTGCATACTTAGGACGACTATTCCTTTTAAACTAAAAATAAGAGCTTTTGGCTGTTTAGAGAATATTAATAGCATTATAGTTCTTAGAGACTAAGTGAATTCGTAAATATAAATTTATAGAGAAAGTACTAATATCTAGTTCTAGTAATCCTACTATTTTCTAAAGATATATCTAGTATAGCGTGCGGACTTCTATTTTATTTCCTTACTAGATATAAGGGATATTATTATAGACACCTTGGGTTGCCCTTAGGACAACCCCCAGACGCCCCTTAGATGGTCGCCGGTCACGTACTAGAGGCACGTGCTCGTAGTATATAGTCTCCACAATCTTAGAGGCCTTACCTTCTTAAGGATTCGTCTCTCTTACTAATCTATCCTATTCCACAATTGTGTCCTTATAGCCCCCTGTTTACAAGATCCCCTTACATTTAAATCCTTCCTACTCTTTTTTAGAAGGGCAGTCGGCTTAAGGACTAGATTATTTATTTATATCTTTTATTTATAACTACTATCCTCCCTTAAAATCTTATAACGACCTAAATGGAAACTCTACGGATACCTTATAGAAAGCCATTGCGTAAAGGTAGGAAGGTCCCTCTAATAGCAAAAGATTGCGATAATACAACCCTCTAGGTAAGATGGCTAAATAAGCCCTAATACCCAGATGCTCTAGGAGCTTAAAGACTCTTATACACCTACGGTTACTAGCAACGCTAAGGAAAATATAGATACCCTCTATAATAGTTATAATGCTACTAGAAAGTAACCAGAACCCCTTTAGTCCTATCTAGGCCAATTAGAAGATTAAGCGCCAGAGGCAACTCTAAGATCTTCCCCTAAGCCAGAAATGCCAGAGAAATACACTAATATATCTAACTAGGGAACCAACCGGAACCCTCCCAAAAGACCACTAGCCTATAATTAGTATAGTGGCGGTATATAGACTGCTTATAAGCTAAGCGGGCTTACCCCTTTAGGTAATTTAAGCTAATTACTAACTTAAGACCCGAGCCTTATTAGGAAGCCTATACTAGCTACTAGTACTAATACTACCTCTATAGCAGGAGCCTCCCTAGGCCTAAGTTTAGAAGGTTAAGAGCCTTATACTAATCTCCTTTAAGACAAATATTAGGAAGCTATTATAAGGCTCTTAGAAGCTATACGGGAGAAAGCCACTAATAAATATATTAGAACCCTTTAAGGGCAAATCTAGATTTAGCAGGGTCTAATCTAAGCTAGGTAAATTCTTTTATAACCTAGCTAAGGCTAAGGGCTTTTTAGGAGCTACCTAGTACCTACCTAAAAAGGTGTAGAAGACTTAGAGAGTTATCTACGCTATAAATAAAAAAAGGATATAAACTAACTGGCTAAGGCCTTTAGTAGTTTAGAACTCCGCTATAGACCTAACGCCTAGTAGTTAGATAATTAGGTTCGTAAGGTAGACAACTTCTTTAAGATACTAATAATATGAGATAATACCAAAGAGCGTATACGCTAGATTATTAGTAAGATTAAAGACTAATTGCTAAACTAGATCGCACTTAATTAGCTTAATAAAGAGCAAATTACTATATAGCTACAGCTATAAATCTTCCTAAAGAAATGGACTTAAGATCCATATATTATATAATATAATAATATAGAGCTATTCTAGAATGGGATATAGCTAGACCGCTATAACTTCCACTAGTTTATAAACTTTATAGAAACTTATACTTAGTAGATGGATCTAGAGCCCTTTAAAAACAAGGATGGTAGCATTTATAAAAAGGAGAAGATCGGGTTTATCTAGGCTAGAATTAAGCTAGTAATTCGTAATAAAATAAAGCGCGTAGGAGCCCTATTGCGTATTATTATATATACGGATTTCAAATAAGCAGTTCTAAACGCTAAAGATATAATAAAGAACTAGACCTCTTCTAATAGGAAGCTAGGGGGTTACTAGAAGCGTAGGCACTCTAGTAGTAATATAGGGCAGACCTAACCTTTAAAGAAGCCGTTCTTAAAGAGAACTTTAAAAGGGTTAAAGTCAGGAACCTTAAATAATGGGAAAGACTTCTAGGGTTAACCTAATACCTATCTGGCACCTTTACGGGAACACTCTAAAAAGTTAAGAGAAAACTCTAAAGGCAGATCCTATTAGAAAAACAAGTAGGGTAATAACCGCACTAACAATCTAAAAAAAAAGCCCTAGTTATAGACCTCTTCTAGCTATAACTAGGGCAAGATATAAAAGGAGAGACTCTCTATATTGCTGTTAAGCTAAAAATAACACTCCTTATGGGTAAGGTATAACAGTTTTAAGTACTATATAATAGCGGCACTAAAATCAATCTTATATAATATAATTTGGTAAAAGAGCATAAACTTATCCTATTATAAAGGTAGCGGAAACCTATTATAGGCTTCCTAGATAAGCATTAGATTAAACTATATAGTGCCTATAAGCTTATAGTGTTAGTGGCTAACATATATAACCGTACTAAGGTAGTTAGCCCGCAACCCTTTTAGGCGGCTAACTTTATAGGTTATAACTTTATCCTTAAATACCCTTAGCTTATAGAAGTAGATTCTAAAATACGCTTTAAAACTAGAGCCTTTAAATAATAGAAGAATAAAGATTTAGAAGGGTGTATATTACTAATAAGCCTAAAGAATATCCTAGAGAATATAGCCCTAGGTAAAATAGTATACGCTTTATACCCAAAGGAGTATTAGATCTAACCCCTATTTAATAGCAAGATAGGTATAGAGCCTAGTATAGGTAATAACCCCTTTATAATAAAGACCTTATAGGGAACTACTAGATAGGTTGCAGAGACATTATAGGGAGGCAGCGATCTTAAGGATCTTATAGGATACTTTAACCGCTATAGGTTACTCTAGCTTAAGCAATATACGGAGAGTATACTATAGCACCTTAAACGCTGCGTTAAGAAGTTCTCTACCCTTTACTAGCTACTATATAAAACAGTTTAACGTATAGTAGTAATTATATATAAGCAACTACTATAGTATATAACGCTGCCTATAAGTATCCTAAGGGAGCTCTAAAACCTACCTAATAATAACGCGGAGAATAAACGCAACCTTAATTTATTAAATATTCCAGTAGGCCTAAGGGACTTACTAAGGGTATTTTTAGGCAAAAGAGTAAAAGTCCTACTATAGAACTCGGAGTATAATTATATAATTAATCTAGAAGAAGGTAAATAACCACTAAACCTTCCTATCTATAACCTCTCGCGTAAAGAGCTTAAGATCCTATGGGAGTACCTTAATAGGTTACTAGAAAAGGGGTAAATCTAGCCTAGTAAGTTACTATTAGGCGTACTAATCCTCTTTATCCTAAAACTAGATAGAACTATAAGGCTATATATAGACTATTATGGCCTTAACAAGATTATAATTAAGAACCATTACCTACTACTACTAGTTAGTAAAATACTGGATTAACTATTTAGGGCGAAGATCTTTATAAAGCTAGATTTATAAGACGCCTATTATAGGCTCCGTATTAAAGAAGGGGATAAGTAAAAAACCACTTTTAAGACCTAATACGGCCACTTTAAGTATCTAGTAATGCCTTTTAGGCTAGCCAATACGCCTGTAACATTCCAATTATATATTTATAGAGCCTTAGGGGGACTAGTTAACCACATATACGTTATTTATTTAAATAATATCTTAATCTACTTAAAAGACAAGAATTAATATAAGCAACATATCCGCAAAGTACTAAAACGTTTAAATAATTAGGGCCTCTACGCTAAGGCGTTAAAGTATATCTTTAATACCAAGCAGGTTAAGTTCCTAGGTTATATTATAACGCCTATAAGTGTAGTTATAGACCTAGTATAGGTATAAATAATTTAGGAGTAGCTGTAACGGAACCTTATAGCAAGAACTATAATAGGTTCGTTAATAGGCTAGGTGTATAGGAAATGCAAGTATAAAAGTCAACAACGTAATAATAACTAGTGGAGTAGTTGCCTAATAGATTAACTCTAATTATATTCTAAGAATTACTATAAGGAAAGAACTATCTAGAGTAGGGACTGTGGTCCTTTAAATACACAACCGTACTCCTAGGAAACCCTCCTTATACGTAAGGTACGCGTACTCTGTCTACTTTATTGCGGATTATATAGATTATACAGATTATACAGATCATATTACGTGACTCGGTTACTATTCCTTATCACATGGTTCTACCGGCTCCATTTTAAACCGTGCTTGTATTAACCAACTAGCTTCTTCCGACTCCTCTCCAAGTAGTTGTAATATTGTACTTAAAGCGTCTATAACATTATTAGAATAACGCTATACTTTAATAAGGGCCTCGGCTAGCTTACTCTTTAGTCTTTTAGCTACTACTAATACGCGTAACCCTAAGGGAGATTAAATAAGGAACTAGACGGTTATAAAGTATAATAAGATATATATACTTAGCGTTAGAGACGGATTAAATATTATAAGACAATTATATATTCGCTCGCGTATACTTAGTATAGAAAGAAGGTTAGCAACTAAATAGAGCTGCGATTATAATATACACTAACTTCTTCTCCATATAACGAGAATAGGACGGTATAACTTTACTAAGTAAGAGAATAAACGTCACTAGCTGGTTATAATGATTAGACATAAAAGATCTAATAGGAGGTATTAGGAATAATAAAGGATATTAAATTAAAGATGGGAATGCTATACCTCTAATAGATAACTTAGAGATAGGAGATATCTTTAAGGACAAAGATAAAGAGGAGGGGGATGGTGTTACGGACCTTATATTAGTAGTAGTACAACTACTAAGAACAGATATAAATAGGTTAGTTAAGATAATATAGGAGGCGCTAGAACCGATTAAGCTATAGAATAAGAGGTAGCTAAGTTATATAGCCAGTTACATTATAAGTTTAGAACGTAGAAATGTAGGAATATAGGAACGCGATATACCGACGTACTAATATACTAACGTACTAAACCCTTTACTATAGGGAGGAGTTATATATTTAAGGACGTACAGTCTCTATAAATAGTTTCTCTTCTTTATAGTAAATCTTAAAATATAATCAGAGTCAATCTGTTAGGTAACTACTCCACTAGTTATATTTATGTTATTGACTATTCTATACCTATATACTCAGCCTATTAATAAGTCTACCGTAGTATTTCCTACAAGGCTTTATTACAATAACGGCCTTTTTAAGCCATTACCTCTTCTGGACTAAAGATAGAAGAATATTTTAATTAACTTTGTTGTTAACCTCCCTATAAGTAAAGGCTATATAAATATTATAGTAGTTATAGACCGACTATCTAAGATAAGACACTTAATCGCCTACCCTAATATATTAACACCTACCATTGCCTAATTGTTCCTAAACTATATATAAAAACTCCACAGACTTCCTAAAACAATTATCTCTAATAAAAGCAGCTAGTTTATCTCTATATTTTAAAAAGAACTAACTACCTAACTCTACGTTAAAGCACTACTATTTATTATATACTATCTAGAAACGGACGGCTAAATGGAACGTATAAATACTATAATAGAATAGTATATTTAAATATACATATCGTACTTATAGGATAACTAGATTAACTAGCTTATATTTACTAAGTTTACTACAAATAATTCTATCTTAGAAACTATAAAGGTCTCCCTATTCCTAGCTAACTACAGTTAGTATCTATAAATAGGTTTTAAACCCTTTAGTAATGTTCCTCGCCCTACTTATTACGCCTTATAAGTTATAAAAGTAAACAATTTTATAAAAAAGATAGAGGAACTATAATAGTTCCTTACTAACGAGATAATATGGGCCTAATCTGTCTATAAAGCCGTAGTAAATAAAAATAGAACCCTAGCACTAGCTTACCGGATTAGTAACTTTATCTAGCTAAATATAAGAAATCTAAACACGAAATAACCTACTAAGAAACTTAATTAGAAGAACGCTGGCCCTTATAAGGTTAAGAAGGTCGTCTCCTCTTATGTATACTAATTAAAGCTCCCTAATACGGTTAAAATCCACCCCGTATTCTATATATCAGTCCTTTACCCTACTACTCCCGTATTAAACGCCCTGCCTAAATAGATCTAGAACTCCCCTCTACTAGTTAAAGTAGATAGTAAGAATAAGTACTTTATTAAAAAATTAATAATATTAAGTATAATAAAAGGAAACGCTAATATATATACCTTATAAAATAGAGAGGCTTTACTAAACCCTTATAGGAACCTATTAACTCTATAGGACTTATATAAGCTATAGAAGACTTTTATAAACTCTACCTAAAACTACTATAGCCCTATCTTACAAAAGCTTAAGTTTAAAGGGGGGGTACTATTACGGGACTTCCCTATAACACTTTATACACGTCTACCTATTTCTACTAACTTAGTAACTAGAGACCAACTATAAAACTGTAACTTACCGCAATCTATAGCAATCTAACGGCAATCTACTGTATTCTGCTATATTCTACTAAGTTTTACTAAGTTTTACTAAGTTCTACTAAGTTCTACTAAATTCTACTAAATTCTGCCAGGACTACTACCTAAATCCTATTCTGCTTTATATATATATATTAACTAAGCAACCAAGTTTATAATATGTACCCTTTCTTCCCATTTTCCTACCTTCTTTCCTTATATAACGTCTTGACTTTACTACACAGTTTATATACGTAGCTTAATAATATCTACTCGTTATATATTATCGTCGCTTGTACTCGCTCCGTGACACTTATACCCACTTCCGTAACACTATATTTAGATCCCTTTTCTATACCTAGCGGGCCTATAGGCTATTAGTCGCGGAGCATACCTTTCTACGCCTAATAAGAGGGTAGAAACAGGAGCTGCTAGCTGCGGGTAGACTAGGACGCTAGGGTTCTGAACTAAAACGACAAGATTCCGCGCCAATTTGCATACGGACCCCAATAAGCTTTAAGAATTCTATAGCCGTTACCCTAATAAACTAAAACCCCTAAAGTACCTAGACAAGTAAATAGAGTGCTAGTATAGTAAAGACAATAAGCTACTAAAAAAATATAAGGATAAAAACGCCCTATAGGTATAATACGGACTATAAAGCCTAAGGGCAGGCTTTTACGGAGGGGGGGGGGTAATATTACGGTACTGGCAAATTGCTATAGATTGCCGTAGATTACGGCTAACTACGTGACGCGAAGATCGTATAAAACACCGAGCGGCGCTACTCTTCTTCTCCTTTCCTTTCTTTAGCTTTGGATCCTCGTTTATAGACAATCCAATCATACAGGCTTGCGCGTCCCTCTTGTCGTACTCGTGCCTTAATTGACTAAGTCGCTAACAAATAGGATATTAAATAAGGCAGTGGCCACGCTGCCGGTAAATAAGATTTGGCATTTTAGGATACAAAATACAAGGCTCTCTTACTCTACCCCTGTTGTTTTATATTATCTTTCTATTCTAGTGGCTTCTGTATGCATTTACAATACGAAGAGCTATGCTTTGTTTGACCTAAAACCCACGCCAGCGCTAGCAGGGAGGGCGGCAGCCCGCGTGCATGCCCGGGAGCTGCCTAGGCTAGCCTTCGGCTAGCCCTTGGCACCTCCTTATAAGCTCTTCGGGCTTGCATAGGGGTGTGAATACACCGTGTAAGTCGGAATATTACACGTGTACACGGTGTATTACACAGTGTAATACACAGTGTAAGTGTAAGCTTATATAATATAATATATATCATAATCCTTAACGTCCTCCCGGTCGTCGTCCTTATCGTCGCCAAATCTATATATATCTAGTTCTTGGCACTTTTTTAGGTGGGCGACGACCTTCTGACGACTATTTAAGTGCTATATTTTCTGGCAGTGAATACAGATAACCTTTGGCTGGGTTTTACAACGGAGTTTATAGGCAGCAACCTCCTTCCAGCATAGATTAGCTGTAGAGCCTGCCATTTAGTGAACGATTTGATTGAAAACACTATACTAAGGCTCGTGGTAGAGACGAGCATACCGCTCAAAGAAAGAGTGCGATAAACGGCGTTGCAAATACTGTAGGCGAGCCATCCAAACGAAAGACTCTTCATTACACTGCTTACTAAGCATATGGCCCGTGCAATACACGGTGTAAGCCTCCAGGATACACGTGTACACCGTGTATGTACACGAATGTATGTACACGTGTAAGTGTAAGATCACACCCCTAGGCTTGCAGCCCTCCCATCCTCAACGGTTCGTCTCCGTACGAGGCTATTGCCATACTCTTTACCATATCGTCCTCTTCCATCGACTCTCCTGTGACTCATGCTCGGCTTGCCTGCTCCCTACCGTACACCTGGGCAATGTGCCTTACACGTCGTCAGTCTTTTGCCCCTGCCTTATGTATATAGAGAACTTCTAGAGCCAGCCTCAATCGACAGAGTTCTTCTCAGTGACTTGTTCGTCCGACAATATTGCAACGGTTGCAACTAAATTCAACTGGTGTAGTACTTGGTAACTATCGCGAGTCTTGGCATGGTGTTGAGTCACCTTCCTGCCGTGTATGTCCTGCTCCTTCCTTCTGCGGACGCTTTAACTGCCCATCTACCACATTAATTATGCCTTCCTTGTCCCGCGATGGTAGCCAAGAAGGCGCTTCCAGTTAACATCTGCGTACTCATCCAGCTGGAAATCGGTGGTAGACGCGTCGGTATTACCGTCCAAGCTATGGTCTAAGGCGCGTTGGAGGTTTGTAAGTGCGGTAGGATCAGAACAAGCAGTAGAAAGGGTTGAGGTGTTTATTTGGTAATTATCTGGCGCGTTAGAAGCCATAGGGGGAATCTGGTAGCAAAACTCTGCTTCCTACGAAGACTTTGGCGCCTATATGATGGTGTAAATAACGGGTGATGCTCGGGTAAGCCTCTTTTAGTGAGGAACGCTAACAAAAATAAGGTTTAGGGCATTACTGCATATGAACTTTAGAATATTTCTATATAATATCAAAAGCTTCAATATTTTTCAATCAACTCAATTCAATCAGGACCACCAAATTGAATGCGTTGCCAAGCCCGCGAGCTCTCAGTTGAATTGATTGAGTCTTGGCATTCAATTCAATTCAATATTGAAGCCTCGTTGAATGATTTGCAACCCTGGATCGCAGGTGTTTCTAGTTATGATAATCATTTTTCGTTATCACAATCTGACTGTCCCTTATCCTCCTACCAAGACCAGGCTGCCAGGTCAGTTTACCGCCCATGACCTGGGCCTCCTTGAGGAGACATGTGAATTGCAAAATTGACTCAGAGCTTCTGATCTGCTCGACTCTTCAGGCTAGATTTTAGTTTCGGGGGCTTCATTCACACTTGCATTACTAGTTTAGATTCGTTCGGCCTTTCATATTTATGGAAGCCGTTGAGAGGCCCAAGCCTATACTACTTTTGATCGTTCTGCCGCAAGGCTTCCCCTGCGTAAGTTTTCAGCCTTGTACCTTTCCCTACTTGTCCGCCTTATACTCAGCCTAGTGTTTATGGTAGCTGCGCGGAAGGCAGGGGCGTCACACAGCCTTCCCGAGCGTTCTGCCTTATCCTTAACTCAAGAACCCTTCTCTATGAGGTCCCAGCTTTCGCCCAAAATATGAAAGTTTGATAATCTTGCGCTCTTCAGAGTCTATCGCAATCTGTGAGGCTGGAAGGAGGCTGGGTGTCTTCTCAGCTGGCCTCCTCTAGGCCCCACCTCGTGCAACAGGGCCTCGTGGAGGCCTGAACCTAAGAATGTTCATTCGCATGACGATGGACCTTGTTAATGTCTTGTGACGACTTGCAAATGCCCTTCATTCACCAATGACATTGAGCTCCAGGGCTTGCCGAACCATGCACGGGTCATTCAACTCTGCCTTGCATGGCAACGCTTTAGCTTGGGAATAAGGCTTCGGACCAGTAATACCTATGCAAAACAATGCCTTCCAGGGATTTTGCGCATCTTAGGCACATAATGACAACAATATCTGGCGGTGAAGAATAAGGGTGGGCATAGGCTAGTTTCGCTCTCAGCCCATCATCGAAGCCTGCTAGCTCATGGTGGGCTTGCACTGCCCCCTGTAGGCCTCCTCCGCCTTACATGTCCGCCAGCATGCCCACCCACGCCGGGAAACACATAAATGCAGAGCCAGCGCCCAACCTCCCAAGCATAAACTCTACACAAACACTTAAAACCAACCTCTCGAAAATCAACCAACATGAGGAGTTTTGTCGGAAGAGACTTAATCCTTAGCTAGGAGCACCTGCGGTGCACGATTCGCTCTTAATATTGCCGGTACGTCGGCAGACGTATGAAAACTCGACTCTTGCAGGCCGAGCAAATCTCTTGCCATTGTACATATGCAGCTCTCGAAGCACGATTTTTGGGTAATGCCTTTTACGAATGGTTATTTAGGACTAAACCAAAACTCCATCCTGGGTTCAAGCAACGCCTGAACATTGCTGTAAGCCTTCCGAGAGCGAGCCTTCCGCCTTTCAGGCACTACGAGATTTTAACAAGGCTATCTACAACTTGATAGCCCACAGCCCCACTTCTCATAGCCCCTTTGCTCTAAGCCTCTCCGTTTATGCCTTACCTAGTGAGCCCTGTTAGTATCTCGAAGTTCATTGCCTCGCATGTTCGTTATCTAATTGGATAGCCTCTGGGAGGCGTGAGGCCCATGGGCCTCCCTGTTTGGGAAGAGTTAAAAGGTTCTAGTCCCGAATGAATTCAATGTAAGACCCATATGGCGGCTTGGGTTATCGGAAGGGGGTGATAATACTCGTTTTGACTTTAATCATCACTATTACTATCGATTTTGTCAACTCAGTATATTCATCCCTGTAATTCTCTCTACATTAGCTGAAACTATTATTGTGCTCTTTGTTTAACCATCCTTCGAAACCATGTCAGCTCCTTCGCCCTATAGTGTCACTTATCAATCGCATCAACTACCTACCCCCAATAATACGCCTTTTGAAGACCAGCATGTGTTGCCTTTTGTTCCTGAGATATCTTTAAACTCTGATACAAGCCATGGTTCAACTGGCGGTTCCACCCTGTCGTTGGTTCCGTATGAGATAATCGAGCCAAACGACAGATCTAATCTTTCTCAATATCTGTCGGGTAATGCGCCTTTCAGCTCTGACGATTATTTATTCGCGGCCAATGATGATTTCGCCTTTTCCGCTCAGTCATTGGAGGGAATTAATTCGGACTCGTATACTTCCGTGGATCCTCCGAGAGGCCTAGTAGTGTCACAGTTCGTGGCTTCTGGTACACAATACATGACCGGCAACACAGCCTTTCTCCAGCAGCTGCCTCCAACATCATTATATGTGAGTATTATGTAAAGTAGTTGATGTGCGGGTGTCCAAGTTTTGCTAATCAAGCCCAGCCGCAATTAGCCGATGGTTACATTACGCTCTCTCCTGCTGAAAGCACATCTGAACTCGACCGAGTTGGTTCTAGTCTTGATACTGGCTTTCCTACCTACCAGCTCCAGCTTCGGGAATCGGAAGCCACGCCTTTTTCATCCTTTACGTCGGCATCAAGTATCGAACCGGCATCCTCGGACGTATCTGGCTGGGAAGTAGAACTAGGGTCATTCGCTGCTGCGCGAGAGGCACAAGTTCTTCAGGGTAGACTGCAATGCGAGAATTGTTATTCTACATTCTCTGATACTACTGCATTAAAGTGAGTCTAAATCTCAACTTGGACCTTTATACCCACCTTTCTTTGATAGGATCCCTATGTGCAATAATCGCAGTACTGCTCGCAGGTACGCACTCTTGATTTGGGATACTCTTCACTTAAAACTTGGCAGAGATTGCGGAGTGTCCCCATCAATTCTGGTTATTTCCATCTGTAGCACTAATCTTCCTAACTGATGTCTTACAGCCGTCATACCAAGACTCACCAGAAGCGATATAAATGCAACCAATGCCATTGGGCCTTCAAGCTTAAGAAAGACCTCCGCCGTCACAAGCAAACGCACAACGTGTTCTGCACAACGGAGATGCAGATTCGTGAAGGCAAATTCTATTTCTGCGAGCGTCAGACTTGCCGGTACTCTGTAAAAGGATTTCAACGTCGCGATAATTTGCTCCGTCATACAAGGAACGTTCATGGGGAAGAACATGGCCGATTGGGAGATGGAAACATGTCGCCTGAAGCCCATACTTCGGGGAGATGAAGGACTTGACCGGGTCTGCGTACAAAAAAAAGGTATTCGATTTGGCGCATGGGGGATGACTGGTTTTTTATAGGCGGCTGGGACCGTGTTGGTCGGGTTTAGACACTCCCAGCAGCTCTAATGGGACTCGGGAGTTATCTCAAGACGTTATAATCGTTTATCAACGGTCTCTTCCTGAGATGAGTGATACGTCCAAAGAAAATAAATAAATGGCCAACTTCGTGTACGAACGTTTCTTCTAGAACGAAGGATACTATATGCACAACTACATGCTCGGTTAGCGTTCCCAGCTCGCGTAGTTCCTGAGCCATCTTGATGAGTCACGGACTGCGGGACGCTTTTAAGCACCGAACCTCATAGGCGCCGGAAGTGGCAATCAGTCGGCGAACACGTCGCGTTGACGTAGTCGCGCAATTTGAGGAAGATGGATCACGGGGAATTCTGAACAAGGATTGGGTACATCATGGCAAATCAGAAGCTTGCGGCTGGTCGGCGAATATTTGAGAGTACGGGATTTGGCAGGTGTTTGTCAAGAGAGACGGGATACCTGGCCGGTGGGCTGCTACCGTTGGAACTGGCGACGGTGAGACACGTTTCGGCTTTTTCAATGAAGACTTTCAAGACACGGTGTCATATTGCCTGCTTACGGCTCTTTTGTAAGGGCAAGGCTTGGAAATTCGGCAATGTAATGTTGCAATAGGACGATAAGTTTGCGGCGACATGAAGTTGAAAATAGATCTGACAGGTTGTTTTCGCAGGTATTGTGCCGGACTGCAAATAGGACGACGAAGATGAGGACTGATGAAGAATTGAGGTCTTATTCGTGGAGGAACAGGGCGTCGGGAAAAGCTCAAGGAAACGAAGAGAAATAGACGGACGAGGGTGTTAGGCTGCACACCCCCATCTCTTTTGAGGCGCAGCTTTCTACTCATTCCTCAGACCTTTGACAGCCGTCCCACCTTGATCCAAGCGAGTCAGGGCATTTTATTTGCTTTTCCACCGGAAGATCCACAATTTTGTGACGCATCGTTACCATCATTGTCACACAGCAGCACATCTAGAAATATTGGTACCTAGAACTACAAAACCTTGGACGTCCACTGTCAGGCTACCTCTATCACGTCTCTCTCCCTCAGCTTCAAGCTTTGTTGACTTTACGGGCTTTGATTCTCGAACACTTCTTGGCACGTTCAGCCACCACTTCCCGCACCTGCGATTTAGCGTCGCGTCAGCCCTCATCTTGCTATAGGTGGGCGCCCCCACAGGCGTCACACCGCCTTCACTGGCAATCTTCGCCATTTCCCGCCAGTCTTTGGCACCTCATCACTCCTCTATACTCATCGATTATATCGTTTTATTTATCTTTTACGTGCTATTCATTACATATCAACAACTCTGGAGTAGTTGGCTTATTGCTATCCCATTTATCCTCCAATTACCACTTCGCCTCAGAGTAACACTCTCGAGCGTCTTAGCCACTTGACTAGCTTCCCAGGTACGCGTTATGTCTCATTTTCGCCGCAGCCTGCCTCAATTTTAATGCATCATGGCTTTCACTAGCCAAGCCCCAAGTATCATTCGAAAGACCGAACCCTTTCTCTTGCGCTAGAAAAATTTAGCACTAGCCGGTCGATGCTTAGTGGTTTCTAAAATGCTTTATTGGCACGCCTAAGGGCACGCTTAAACCCCCGAGGTGGAGTGCAGTGCTTCGAGGCCGAGTTCATCTCCAGCACGTTTGAGAAAGAACTTCCTTCATCTTCAAAACAGCCCGTTGAGACATGATAACGTCTCCAGTGCTTCATCGAAATCACTTGCTCTATTCAAGTCTCTTCACCGTCTCAATAGATCTTACTCGTGTTCTAGTGACCTTGTCGATGTTTCTATTTGGACAATCTATTTACTTTTTCTTTTCTTTATTTATTCTTGCCTTTCACATTATATGTTTATCTCCACCTAGGAACTTGCACTGATCACTACTCCAATCGCAGTTCACTCAAACACTAGTAATAGCCGCTTTAGGCTCGTCCATACTAGATATATCCGTCGATCTAGGCGTCTACTAGAAGAATGAGGGCTGGGAGAGGAGGTCGTGGAGGTGACCAGCGTGGTGGACGTGGAGGTGATCCACGCGGCGGCGGCCGTGGAGGCCGTGGGAGAGGCGGATCTGACGCTGGATCCGACGGCAGCAGAGGTGACCGTGGTGGAAGAGGAGGATTCGACGGAGGCCGTGGTGGAGGTAGAGGGGGTTTTGATGGAGGTCGTGGCGGAGGTAGAGGTGGATTCGACGATAGGGGAAGAGGAGGACGCGGTGGTGGAGGCTTTGCACCCCGAGGCGGCCCTCCTGGCGGTGGTCGAGGAGGTCGCGGTGGATTTGCACCAGCTGCTGTTTTTGGGTAAGTTTGTCCCCTCTTGCCCAACAATAGTGTTGACGTGAGCTTCTGTAGAAATGGGGTATTTCCAGCACCAGATGCGACGGTTACGAAGCTTGAGGATGAGACAGTCAAAAGCCAAAGCCTCTCGACAGCACTGGCGGCGACATCCCTGAAGGACCAACTACCTCTGAGGCCAGGATATGGCACAGCAGGCAGGAAAATTGTCTTATGGACGAATTATTTCCACCTCATGCCAACGGAGCAGTCGAAGAAAGAACTCTACCGTTACAGCGTTGCATTCCAACCCGATGAAACGCCCAAACCAAAAAAGAAACGTTTGATTCAGTTACTACTGCAACAACCGCCTTTCAAGGGGATAGCAAGTGCAAGCGACTATGCGCAAGTTATTATTACCACCGAAAAGATAAACCTGCCAAAGGACCGACAAGCGTTTTCTATTGAATGGTACCCTAGCGATGGAGAACCCCTTCCTGCTCCGACGAACAACGAGCCAGAAGGCCGAGCAGCTGCTCGGAAACGTAACACACGAAAGCTCCTTGTAGAGCAGCTTGGCACAGTATCAATCGCCGAATTGGTAAAAGATATCTCTTTCCAAGGCGCGGGTGGTTTCTATTCGTTGAGATTGGAGACAATTCAAGCTTTGAACATTATCATCTCTCAGGCCCCCAATACTACCTCGGGCATTGTACCGGCAGGTCAAAACAAATATTTTCCTTTTCATGGGCATGTCGAGGCCGTCATTCATGATTTGGGTCAGGGTCTTGAAGCCCTCCGTGGCTACTTCTCCAGTGTCCGCACCGGTGTAAAACGGATACTTGTCAATGTTAATGTCGCCACTGGAGCATTTTACAAGCCTGGGAAACTTCTGGATTTGATGAATGAGTTTGGCCGCAGTGATTACTCGAGGGTCGCTGCGTTCGTGCGGAAACTCCGAATTGAAACTTGCTACATCAGGGAGATGGACGCAAATGGGAAGCCTAAGAAGGGCAAAGGCGGACCGGTGCTGATTAGAAAGGTCCACACCATATCTGACCTGTCGCCACAAAACAAGAACAGTGCCAACTTGACTTTCAAGTGGACCAACCCAAATGGAAGGGAGGAGACTATCTCCGTTCAAAACTACTTTCTGAAAGGTAAGTCTTACGTCGTCGAATTTTTACCCGAGCTTCTGTGAGAACATAAGCCAACGGCATCACTTGTCTAAATCAATATGATCAGCTAATATCCTTCGCAGTGCATGATGTTAGGCTAAAGCAGCCAAATGAACCAGTTGTCAACGTCGGAACCAAAGGTGATCCTCGTTGGGTGCCTTCAGAACTCTGCACAGTCCTCCCAGGACAAGTTGCAAGGCGTATGCTGCTACCGAACCAAACGAGAAATATGATCGAGTTTGCTGCACGCCCCCCAAATCAAAATGCAGAATCGATTGTCGGCCCTGGGCTTTCTGTAATGCAGTTAGTGCCTAACAACCAAGGAGTAAACGCTCGTTTGGTTCGTCCCCAGCGTTACCCTAGCTAATTAATTTCACTGACGCTCCGCAACAGGCTACGTTCGGGATTAAAGTCAACCCAAGGATGCTAACTGTCGACGGAAGAATTCTGGAAGCACCGACTCTCAGGTTCAGAGGAAACAACCACAAGCCACGCGACGGAAAATGGAATTTGGCAGACGAACATAGGAAACCCAGGCCATTCTTTCAACCAGCTCACCTCCAGAACTGGGGCTGTCTCATGATTAATGAGGGAAACCGTGACACTGTCTCTGGAGGATCTCAGCAGTTGACGAATCTTCTAAACATCTTCCGGGGCACATTGCAAAGCTACGGCATGGTGGTGGGCCCGGCACAGCAGCCCCGCAGGGTCATCGTTAATTTTATGGATATTCAGAATAGGAATTGGGAAAAGATCTGTGAGGTACTCGACGGTGGTTTTCGACAATTTCAGCCCAAACCACATTTTCTTTACGTTTTGTTGCCAAGCGACAATGCTTTCTTATACGATTGCATTAAATATCTTTGCGACATCAAACACGGTATCCCGAATGTCTGCAATATCGGCAAAAAATTCTCCAATGACAGGGGCCAAGCACAATATATGGCCAATGTGGCGCTCAAATTTAACCTGAAACAGGGCGGTATTAACCATTACGTCGCAGCAGACGAAATTAAACCGCTTGACGACCGCGCTATTGTCTTTGGAATCGACGTGACTCATCCTTCGCCTGGTAGTTCGGACAATTCTCCAAGTATCGCCGGGGTAGTTGCATCGGTAGATACCAAGTTTTCGCAATGGCCTGCAAGCATTCGAACACAAACAGGAAGGCAAGAGATGGTGTCTGACCTTGAAGAGATGATCCTCGAACGCCTCAAACTTTGGCAAACCAAGAACAAAGTTCTTCCGAATAAGGTGATCGTCTACCGTGATGGTGTCTCTGAGGGCCAGTATGCCCTGGTACTTCAAAATGAGTATCCCGCTTTCGTTGCAGCTTTTAACAAGCTCTATGGCGCTACAGCGAAACATCCCAAAATATCGATCATCATTGTCGGCAAGCGTCACCATACACGCTTCTACCCAACTGCAATGAAAGATGCCGACTCAAAGAATGGGAATCCAGTCCCTGGCACCGTTGTCGATCGCGGCGTCACCGGTGAACGTCTCTTCGATTTTTTCTTGCTTGCCCACCAAGGTCTACAGGGCACCTCCAAACCTGCACATTACGTTGTAATTAAAGACGAAAACAAGCTGGGCGCTGATCAACTTCAAAAATTGGTATGATGTGCTTCTATTTCCACTTTCGTTGCTAACTGTTATTCCAGACTCACAACCTCTGCTACACTTTTGGTCGTGCCACACGCTCCGTCAGTATATGTCCTCCGGCGTACTACGCGGATATTCTTTGTGAGAGAGGCAGATCCTACCTCCACAATGTCCTCAAAGGAGACGGTGGAACGCAGTTCAACCAGCAATTCCACTGGACCAGAGGAGTTCATCCAACCCTCCAAGGCACAATGTTCTACCTCTGAGATGTGGATATCACTTTCTGGCTTTCGCTACGACATTTTCAGTCAGGCTATCATCGCTTTGCGAGGCGCGTTCCTCACGAAGCTTGGGCATAGCATTCTTTCGGGGGCTGATACCGACCGTCGTATAGCCTGGCCGCTGTTCTCGCCTGAACGATGCATCAAGCCCCAGAGCCATCATCAAACTCGACTCGATCCCTTCAACACTCAAGGTCCTGGATTTCAATCAACTGGAACGGCTTTCCTAACGTTTCGGTGGAAGAAAACGTACTCTCAAATCCAACCTTCATTTTACGGGTTGTAAGGCTTACTTACACGAGCACTAGCCCATGTTAGGCTAGTAACTTCATATGAGAAGCCCTATTTTGGCCAGCTTCTCCACTTGCCTTTTTTTTCTCACTCTTTCTGGCCCATGATGCAGGACTGATCAATCCGGATTGGTGCTTTTTGCTACCTACTTTGCTGGATACGATGTCTGATGATAATGATCTTTATGCTTTTGCAAAATTGCCTCTCATTTTTTGGCTTCTTACTTGGATCAGTGAGTTTGGTCAGACAGATTGGATGAGCTAGGATGACCAGAGGTTTTCATACAAATACAAAAATTGCGATTTCTTGCCCTTACGGTCAACCACCGCCAAGCTATTCTTAAAATCCTAATAGCTTTCCTTGGCAGAAAGGCGCTTCAGCGCGGGGGCATCGGGTATGAGACATGGTTCAAGGAATAAGATTGCAGTAAAATAAATGGGGTGGCTGGTGTAGGACAGGAACATTCGGGTATGGCGCCTGCCCGTGCCTAGGTCTACTAGGGCCGTGCGTTAATATACTACGTACAGGCAAAACTCCTTAATACGATATATATAACGATACATTTGGTATTACGATCTACACGCCCTGATCAAGCCTTTTTGGTATAACTAACGATAATCTGACTTTTGGCCATATCGTTAAGCTCTACCACCAATATCGGTATAACTAGTTGTATGGGAAAGGGGTATATCTGGCCTATAAGGAGGGAAATCTATACTCTTTAGGCTTTAAGATCCACTTTTTATTGAAGTTTTACTACTTATTTACCCTACACGTGACTCTTGATATAACAATACCATTGGTATTACGATACATTTGGCGCCAAAACCCATACCGTACTAAGGAGTTTTGCCTGCACTAAAATGCGATCGAAAAAGGTTGCTGTGAAACAACACTCGTGCAGTACTTTCATAGTACTGTTAATGCTTTAATGTAGCTTTTCAACGGTTGCATGTTCAAATTGACTTCTCCGGGCCTATCTCTTAACACATTGGTTTGCGTCCTACCGTTATCGATAGGAATTGTCCAATTATATAAGGCTATACGCGTTGTTTTGATTCTGGTGTTCTGCACGGACCACTTGATCTTAGGACGCAAGCGCGTCAAGGGATAAACTCTAGATTGTTGCATGAGACCAAACCATAAATTTTCCCAATGAACGAGTTCTTGCACGACTGGATAGACGGCAATATCCTCGTCAATGTGTACCACACCGCTCGGGTGCCGTTGCCGCTCTTTGCTTTTCAAGAGGGATTCGAGAACGTGGCTGGATGAACGAGGATGCAGGCTTGTTCGTGAATTGCCTCCAGCTCTCTCATTCGCAGGGAAGAACCGAATCAAGCCAGTCAATAGCCCGTCCTCGGGTCTCCTAATTGCCCACTGTCTAAGCTGTGCTTTGGGCTGGTAGTGGCCTTTCCCTCTGCGGATGATGTTTGGTTATACATCTTAATCAACAGCAGCCAGAAGTCGTTCCTGCCATACTGATGATGTGACGACCATGCACTCCGTCTAAGGAGCGCTCGTAGTGGAAATAGAGCTTTTGCCAGTCGAAGAGATGCCCTTGCAGAGCCTGAGGTTATCGTTGCGGTCGTTGGCCGTCATAGCGTCCCCCTGGTCGGCCAAGGCGCTAAGGCTGCAGAGGCCGGCCACTCCCAGCCTCCCGTATCCAACCAACGCTATTTGTCGAGCTAGCCTTCTGTTTCAGCGGATGTCGGGGCCCAGGACGATCTGTTCGCTGGCCGGCCCAGCGATCCTCGACCACTCGGTCTGGAGAGGGGTTGCTTTTACTTCGCAGCGATATGGCCTATTCCTCCAACATCTTCCAAAGGAGTCACCGACGTTCAGACAATCACCATTCTCTCAGGCACCAACGCCTGACGTCTCATAGGGCTGCTTCATCACAAGGTCCCCCCATGTGCCGGCGCATTCGCGACTAGGTACCCAGCCGCATTCACGGCTCGAAACTGCTATCTATTCCCATCCAATCCTTCACTCACTGCTTTCACACCTTTCTATGCCCGCAGGCTTTCCAAATGGACCGCGTCACAATGTTCGACCACGATATACCTTCGCTTTCGGCCTCGCTAGAAGCCTTCGACCCTGAGCGCAGCATTCACTCAGTTTACAGCACTCGTTCACCAATGCATTCTTCACGATGGAGCGGGGAAGAGTCGGAGGCGGAATCGGAAGGACCTTGGGCACCGCCGGCATGGCAGAAATCGCATACTGGGTGGTACAGGAAATCTCTCGACAGCGGTAGTGTCCTACGGTCAAGTCCCGGCCGATCGAAGGGAGCAAGTCCTCAACATGACTTTCACCTGGACCGAGACCTTACGCCTTCGCACATCCCGCTTCCGGAGTCGCCTCTCAAGCAGACACCACGGACCAGCCCAGAGCCAGCATCAGAACAGGAACGACATAAATCAGCGCCAGAGCTGGAAACGCTCAAATCGCACGGGTCCAACTATCCACCAACGGAACAGCAAGCACCAGAGCAAGACGCGGCTGAGGAGGAATTGCAGGGTGCTGCGCACACAGAACCGCCGGCTAACCTAGATCGATGTGAGTACACACCCACCGTTTCTAGACATGCGCTCATTCTTTAGTCCTTCGTTTCGCAGTTCGCGCAGAGATCCTGCTCCGCGCAGCACCGATAGATGCCGCAATCTCGTCCATTAATAGTGCTATTAATACATTCACCTCATCTAGAATCAGGAGCGCCTTCACGCTGCTTGTCCTCTTCCTAGCTTGGCTTCTCTTCCAGCCTTGGGATAGAGGCCTAGTGCCCGACCTCGCCAATGCGGCGTCGCTTGCGAAGGGATTCGAACCTCTCATATTCCTGTCGGAGAATGTCATACCGCGATCGAGGGAGCTTGGAGAGTCCAGTATCGCGGTGTGGGACTTGGGGGAGAGCGTGCGCGCGACAAACATGTCGTCGTCGCCGCAGATTATCGCACAGCTGAGCGATCTGAGCGACAGCCTGAGGGTTTTGTCGGAGAAGCTGACGAGCTTCTTCACGAATGTTGACGGAGACATCGATTCGTACGTATGGACCTTTTGGTGAGTCTAGAGGTTGCCGTGCTGACTGCGATTAGGATTCTCTTGACTATGGAATGGGCTAAGCGGGAGCTTGAGGCGCTGCAAGACCCTTCCGCGGGCCGGTTCTCAACAGCGCTTGGGAATGTTCACTCGGCCTTGTGCAACATCGGGGTCCTCGAGAGGCACGGGGAGCCAACAGCGATTGGAAAGGCAGTGGCGAATACGTTAGGGCAGACATTTCAGCAGCGCTCAAAGTCCACATTGCAGCGCACTTTTACCCAGCTCGTCACGGTTCTCGAGGAGAATATAAGCAGTGAACTGGGGAGAGCGGCGGAGCTGTTCATAATCTTCGAGACGGTCGAGCGGCAGTTCCAAAACCTCCAGCGCATGGTCGCTCGGGAGGAGGATCAAATGTCAACACAGAAGGACGAGTTCCTGGCGTCTCTCTGGCGCAAGTCGCTTGGCAACAAGCTCAAGCTGAAGAAGTACGAGAAGAACCTCAAACTGCTCGGCAGCGTCCGGGCTAGCGTCCTGGATAACATGAAGGAGCTCCACGCTCACAACCGCGTCATTACGTCTCTTCGAGAGCAGCTCGACGGAGTGCGGAAGAAGCTAGTCAGCCCCCTGATCCAGAGTGCGCACTCGAATTCATTCGGACTGGAGCACCAGCTTCAGGATCTCGCGGGGACTCACGACTTCCTCAAGACACTTCGAGATAAACAGAAACACAAGGTGCTGCAGAAGCTATGGGGCGATCCGAAGAAGCGAGTTACCATTATTTCGGGGCGGGAGGATAATGAAGAGGAGTATTGAGTGGTGGAGTGGTAGACGCAGCGGGCGCAGCGGATAGACAAAGTTTTTTTTTCAGGGTCTGGCGTACTGGTGTTTCGATCGGCATCGCGTATAACTAGTTGTAGCTTTGGGCAGGTGCGTTTCTCGATCTGGTTACGAATACCTTGTGGCTGTTCCGTGGCTCGGACTGACGTCAGGGCGCGTTCGGAGGAGTGTTGTGCTGATTAGATATCACGGGGTAATCCATGTAGCAGAAAGTATAAGAAAGCGCTCCGCCGCTGCCAATGCGTGGCCAGACGCGTCTCTGCCTTCCAAGAAACTCAACCAGTTTCAACCAATTTCAAATCATTGCCAAACATTCCAAATCGACTTTTCAACCCAATTTTTGCTGTGTTTGGGGCAAATCGCGCGCTTAATTCCGGTTAGTTCTCCTCCGCCCGGCATGGCGCCCTTGGCGAGAGGGCTGTGCAGTTTTAGGCGACGTGATTGGCTGGAGCTGGCAGGGTCGCCCAAGCTCCAACCTCCGGAGGATGCGAACTTTTCAATATCATCTCTGCTCACCGTGCTGCGCCCTCTTCACCCCGCTCCCTCTCTGTGAAATCTCGATATCTGCGGCACATCATCAATTTCTCCGTGTAGCCTGACGCGCCTGACTAATTAACCACAAGGCCATCGACAGGGCGTCTTCTGCCACATCTGCCACTCAGAGGCTGGCGCCATCCCAGCTTCCTGCGCCTTCCGGATACTCCTCAACACCGGTACATCTAGCCACGCCTTCCCGAGCCTTCCACAGCCATGAGTGAGTCTTCGTCACCATTACTCTAGTAATCCCTCGTTTTCTCTCGTCATCAACTCTCGGTGCTCTGGGCAGCACTGCCAGGCGCAGCCACATCATCACAAACATTAATTCCTGGGCATATCTCGGTGCCGCCTCAGGAACGCCTTGGCTAATTGATAGCGCTTGACGCCGGCCGAACATAGGGGACATAATATCTGAGTTCCGTCACCACGGTCGTACCTTTAGCCATCGCAGTAGTTACAGTGCTCGTCTTGAAATGCCCCCTAACGGCTCAGCCACCGAGACCACACCGCTCGTGGCCTCGCAGGAACCCCACCAGGCTCGCTGGAAGTCCTTGTCCCAGTACGCTGCCAGAGCTACCTGGCAGACCCTCACGAGTAATTATGTCAATATCTTTTTAGTCTTTGTCCCATTGGGAATTGTGGCCGGCGCGCTTCACTGGAATCCGACTGCCGTCTTTGTTCTCAACTTCATCGCCATTATCCCGCTTGCTGCGCTCCTCAGTTTCGCGACCGAGGAATTGTCCGCGAAATTAGGACAGACTCTGGGAGGATTGCTAAATGCCACTTTCGGAAATGCTGTCGAACTTATAGTAAGAAATCGTCCCTATCAGATCGTTTGATATACTGGTGTGGCTGACGCCGATCGCTTTCGTGCAGGTTAGCATTGTCGCGCTCAAGAATGGAGAGATTAGAATCGTGCAATCGAGTATGCTTGGAAGTATTCTGTCCAATATTCTCCTAGTAAGTCAATGCGCCTCTCGTTGGTTGCGCAAAGCTGACCAGCCCAGGTCCTTGGCTGCTGTTTCCTCGCTGGAGGAATTCACCAAAGCGAATCCAGATTCAACGAGACCGTTGCATCCACAATGTCCTCCTTGATGGCCGTCGCCTGTGCGTCTCTAATCATCCCCGCGACCCTTTACGCCGCCCTCCGCAGCTCCAAAGCCGAGACCGACCAGCACATTCTCATGCTCTCGCACGGCACCGCGGTGATTATGCTCATTCTCTACATTCTATACCTCTACTTCCAGCTCTACTCCCACACCCATCTTTTCGACATGAAAGCCCAGCAAACCGACGTGGAAGCTCAGCAAGCCGAGGGTGAAGAGGAGCAGAAGGAAGGCCAAGTGCTCACGCCTGTTGCGGCTGGCGTCGCGCTCGTGATTATTACCATCTTGGTAGCGGTCTGTGCAGAGTATCTAGTCGACAGCATCGACTCGATTGTCGAAACCGCGCACATCAGCAAGACCTTCATCGGTCTGATCCTCCTGCCGATCGTCGGTAACGCAGCCGAGCATGTCACAGCCGTCATTGTCGCGTACAAGGGCAAGATGGATCTCGCGATCAACGTCGCCATCGGCAGCAGCATGCAGATTGCGCTCTTCGTCACCCCGTTCCTGGTCATATTGGGCTGGATCGTCGACAAGCCGATGACGCTGCACTTCCAGGGCTTCGAGACCGTCGTCTTCTTCCTCAGCGTGCTTGTCGTGAACTACCTGATCCAAGACGGCAAGAGCAACTACCTCGAAGGCGCAATGTGTATCGGAACGTAAGCGCCAACCCCCTTCTCCCCCCAAAAATTCAGATTTGCTAATGTAAACTCCAACAGCTACACCATCATCGCGCTCGCCTTCTACGTCTACCCAGACGACGCGTCGGGCGACCTCGGTGGCAACTTCTTCAAGTCGTTCTTCGGCCCACACGCCTGAAACACGGGTTCCACACACGCCCGAGCACAGGACCAAGCTAATCCCACTAATCCCACTTTTTCCTTTTCCTTTTCCCGTGTGCACCAAAATGCTTCAAATTTGCAGAGCTGCCGCGCGGCTGAACTTCATTGTATATTCTTATTCTCCATACGTTGAGAACACGCGGTCCGGGGCAAGATCTCCGGACGTGGTTGATTACGGCAAAATTTTTTCTTTTTTTACCTCTCCCTTTTTTTCCCCCTTTAAGTACTGTGTTTTTCTCTATAAGGTGTAGTTCTCTACGGGATCCGCCGGTTTCCGTTAGATGCCGGGAGAATGTCGCTGATATCGGTGAGTCGCTCGGCGGCCTTTTCAGGGGTCTTCCCCTTTTTTCTTTCCGCGACGGCCCTGAACAATCTCGAGGCTGAGGGTAGGAGTAAAGAAAGCGAATGCAAGACCTAGCCTATTTTTTTGTTTACTGTGTTAGTGTTTGTTTTTATTATCTGGTTCCTGGAAATGGGGGTGAAAGGGAAAAGGTGGCTTGTAAGATAGATATCCGAGGCGGTGCGGGCGTAGGCGGCTTTTCTTTTGTTTCTGTCTCCTTGTCTCTTTTGTATGAAGTGTCTAGGGTGGTTCTGTTTAGGACAGTGTATATAGGTCGTTAACGAAAATATCACCCAGCCATATTCACCAGTATACAGGAGCTAGAGGAACGACCAACAAGGATTGAAGAAACCAGACGAGTGATATGGAAGATATAAAAGTCAAGTATAAGCAAGAAATGATCGGTTGCATTGAAAAATACGTTAGTGAAAGACTACCGCCGCCCATCCATCCATCCAACCCCTTCCCAAACGCCTCACCCAAAACACCCACCCCCCCCAAAAACCCGCCAAACACTCCCCCAGTCCCTTCCCAACACCCTAGGCTCCCCCTCCCAACCCCGCACACCACGCCAAATACCACGTCAAACTCGCCCCGCCATCAATCAGCCCCAGATCAAACCCCGGCGCCGCAAAGAAGTTCCACGCAGCCTGCGGATCCACGATAGCGAGGTTAGCGTACAGGATCCCGCGCCAACCCCCCACGACGGCGTCGGCGCGGCCGTTGCTGAAGTAGGTCGCCCATTCCTCTGCCACGAAGGCTTTAGAGCGGGTGAGGGTCGAGGGCGGGGAGAGCGGGAGCATGTGGATCCCCTCGATGTATTCGGGGTTCATGCCGAAGTAGGCTGTTGGGAAGGGGGGTCGTTAGTCTTTTGGGGGGGGAGATCAGGGGGGAGGGGAGAGGGGAAGACATTAGGAGGAGGTGGGGGATACGGAAAGGGAAGACGCACTGGCGT